>ENA-UPTA01004253-UPTA01004253.1-activated-sludge-metagenome-genome-assembly--contig:-NODE-4253-length-13627-cov-9.801061_pt1 | contig 13627 bp, 3 predicted proteins | sample MGYA00238184_ERZ773361 | MGnify/ENA primary metagenome ERZ773361 (study PRJEB29100, sample SAMN05720205) | activated sludge metagenome | isolation source: anaerobic digester from wastewater...
TTCGGGATCAGCTCATCGCGGACTACGCGGCCTACGTCCGGAGCTTCATCGAGATCCGCGACGCCCGCATCCGTGCGTACGTCGACTGGCTTCTGGAAGAGGGCCTCCTCTGGCCCCAGCCTCTCATCCAGCTGAACCCCTCATTCGAGCCGGGCCGGTGGGTCGACGATCTCGTCGCCGACGGCGTCCTTCATTCCCTCTGCGCGAAGGTCTTCCGCCGCGACAAGGACCGCGAAGAGGTGAAAGGTGAGGGTCGGCGCCTCCGCCTCCACCGCCACCAGGAGGAGGCGATCCTCACGGCCCGCAAGGGCGAGAGCTACGTCCTGACGACCGGGACGGGCTCCGGAAAGAGCCTCGCATACATCGTCCCCATCGTCGACCACGTCCTCCGCCGGGGGAGCGGCAAGGGGATCCAGGCGATCGTCGTCTACCCGATGAACGCGCTGGCCAACAGCCAGGCGGGGGAGCTGCGGAAGTTCGTCTGCGAGGGCTTCCCGAACGGCATCGGCCCGGTCACCTTCGCGCGCTACACGGGGCAGGAATCGGACGAGGAGCGCCAGAAGATCCTCGACAACCCGCCCGACATCCTCCTGACGAACTTCGTCATGCTCGAGCTGCTCCTCACGCGACCGTTCGAGCGGAAGCTCATCGATGCCGCGCAGGGGCTCCGTTTCCTGGTCCTCGACGAGCTCCACACCTACCGCGGGCGGCAGGGAGCCGACGTCGCCCTTCTCGTCCGTCGCGTCCGCGACCGGATGACGGCAACGGAGCTCCAGTGCGTCGGCACGTCCGCGACGCTCGCCGCCGGCGGCACGTGGGCCGATCAGAGCGCCGAGGTCGCACGGGTCGCCTCGCTCCTCTTCGGGACGACGGTGAAGCCGGCGTCGATCATCGGGGAGACGCTGAGGCGCGCCACGAAGCCGCGCCCGGCCGACGACCCCGCCTGGCTCGCCGAGCTGCGAACGACCGTCGAGACGCCGGGACACGGACTCCCGACGGATTACGACACGTTCCTCGCGCACCCTCTCGCCACCTGGCTCGAGACCACCTTCGGGACGACGGAGGAGCAGGGCTCGGGCCGGCTCGTACGGATCCGCACGCCCCGAAGCGTCCTCGGCGACGAGGGCGCGGCGCGCGACCTCGCGGGCCTGACGGGGTTCGACGAGGAGCTCTGCGCCGACGCCATCCGCACCGGGCTCCTCTCGGGCTACCTCGCCCGCCACCCCGAGACGGGCGACCCAGCCTTCGCCTTCCGCATCCACCAGTTCATCAGCAGGGGAGACACCGTCTTCGCCACGGTCGAGCCCGAGGCCGAGCGGCACGTCACAGTCCACGGCCAGCGGTTCGTCCCCGGAGACCGCTCCCGCGTCCTCCTCCCGCTCGTCTTCTGCCGCGAGTGCGGGCAGGAGTACTACTGCGTGAGGAGGCGCGAGGACGACAGCGGCGCCTCGTTCGAGCCCCGCGAGCCCTCCGACCGCGCGAAGGACGGCCACTCCGAGGCCGGGTTCCTCTTCTTCAGCTCCGAGAACCCCTGGCCGACCGACGACGCCTCCGTCCTCGACCGCCTCCCGGAAGACTGGGTCGAAGAGCGGCCCTCCGGCTGGCGCGTGAAGCCCCACAAGAAGAAAGCGCTCCCGCGGCCCGTGCACGTCCGCCCCGACGGGAGCGAATCCGGCGACGCCGAGGGCCATCCCTGCCACTTCGTCACGGCGCCGTTCCGCTTCTGCCTCAACTGCGGCGTCGCTTACGGCTCCCGGCAGATCTCCGACTTCGGCAAAGTCGGCGCCCTCGGCTCGGAGGGGCGCAGCACTGCGACGACGATCCTCAGCCTCTCGGCCATCCGGCAGATCCGCGCCCAGAAGACGCTCCCCGAGAAGGCGCAGAAGCTCCTCAGCTTCACTGACAACCGGCAGGACGCCTCCCTCCAGGCCGGGCACTTCAACGACTTCATCGAGATCGGCGTCCTCCGCGCCGGCCTCTACCGGGCCGTCGTCGACGCCGGCCCCGGCGGCATCGAGCACCACGACCTGACGCAGAAGGTCTTCCAGGCGCTTGGGCTGCCGTTCGCGGCCTACGCCCGCGACCCCGACGTTAGGTTTCTCGCCCGCACCGACACCGAGCGAGCCTTCCGCGACATCCTCGGCTACCGCATCTACCGGGACCTCAAGCGCGGCTGGCGCATCACCCTCCCGAACCTCGAGCAGTGCGGCCTCCTCAAGATCCGCTACCGTTCGCTCGACGAGCTCGTCGCCGACGAGGAGACGTGGAGCGGGGCCGACCCGGCCCTCGCGGCCCTCCGGCCCGACCAGAGGGAGGAGATCCTCCACACCCTCCTCGACTTCATGCGCCGCGAGCTCGCGCTCAAGGTCGACTTCCTCGAGCCCCACCGCCAGGACTCCCTCCGCCAGCTCAGCAACCAGCGGCTCGTCGAGCCGTGGGCCATCGACGAGAGCGACGTCCTCGAACAGGCGCGCGTCCTCTACCCGCGCTCCGTTCAAGAGGACGACCGGCGCGACTCCGTCTTCCTCTCCTCCCGCGGCGGCTTCGGCCAGTTCCTCGGCCGGGCTTCCGTCCTCGGCGATCGGTGGAAGGCGCTCGACCAGGCCGGGCGCGAGGGGCTCATCCGGGCGCTCCTCGAGGCGCTCCGGGTCGCCGGCATCGTCGAGCGCGTCGTCGAGGCCGACGGGCCGGACGACGTCCCCGGCTACCAGCTCAACGCGGGCGCCCTCGTCTGGCAGGCGGGCGACGGCAGCGCCTCGGCCCACGACCCGATCCGCGTCCCTCACCCGCCGAAGGACGGCGGCCGGACGAACCGCTTCTTCATCGACTTCTACCGGCGCCTCGCGCTCGACGTCCACGACCTCCGCGCCCGCGAGCACACCGCCCAGGTGCCCGCGGACGAGCGCGAGAAGCGCGAGAAGCTCTTCCGGGAGGGGCGGCTTCCCGTCCTCTACTGCTCCCCGACGATGGAGCTCGGCGTCGACATCTCCGAGCTGAACGTCGTCAACATGCGGAACGTCCCGCCCACCCCGGCCAACTACGCCCAGCGCAGCGGCCGGGCGGGCCGGAGCGGCCAGCCCGCGCTCGTCTTCAGCTACTGCGCTGCCGGCAGCCCGCACGACCAGTACTTCTTCCGGCGCCCCTCCCAGATGGTCGCCGGCGCCGTCGCGCCCCCCCGCCTCGACCTCGCCAACGAGGACCTCGTCCGCGCTCACGTCCACGCCGTCTGGCTCGCGGAGACCGGCGTCTCCCTCGGCAAGTCGCTCAAGGACGTCCTCGACACCGCGGGCGACGAGCCTTCGCTCAAGCTCCAGTCCGGCATCCGGAACGACGTCGAGAACCCCGGCGCCCTCGACCGGGCGCGAACGCGGGCCCGCGCCGTCCTCGAGAACCTCCGCCCGGAGCTCGACGACGCCGGCTGGTACACGGAGGGGTGGCTCGACCGCGAGCTCGACCAGGTCGTCGGCCGCTTCGACGCCGCCTGCAACCGCTGGCGCGGCCTCTTCCGCGCCGCGCTCGGCCAGGCGAAGGTCCAGAACCGGATCATCCAGGACGCCTCCGCCTCGCCCGAGGCCCGCCGCATGGCCGAGCGCCTCCGCGCCGAGGCCGAATCGCAGCTCAAGCTCCTCGTCGACGTCGAGAAGATCGTCCAGTCCGACTTCTACTCGTATCGCTACTTCGCGAGCGAGGGCTTCCTCCCGGGCTACAACTTCCCGCGCCTGCCGCTCTCGGCCTACATCCCCGGGCGGCGCACGCGGGACGAGGACGAGTTCCTCTCGCGGCCGCGCTTCCTCGCCATTTCCGAGTTCGGGCCGCGGGCCGTCGTCTATCACGAGGGCTCGCGCTACGTGATCAACAAGGTCATCCTCCCGGTCCGCGAGGAGGCCGGCCTCACCGGCGAGGCCAAGATCTGCCGCCACTGCGGCTGGCTCCACTCGCTCGCGACCGGCGCCGGCCCCGACCTCTGCGCACGCTGCGGCACGGAGCTGCCGGGCGGCCTGAAGGGGCTCCTCCGCCTCCAGAACGTCTCCACCCGAAGGAAGGACCGGATCAACTCCGACGAGGAGGAGCGCCTCCGCCTCGGCTACGAGCTCAAGACGGCCGTCCGCTTCTCCGACCACGGCGAGCACGTCACGCGGTTCGCCTCGGTGCGCGTCGACGGAGGAGAGTCCGTCCGCCTCGACTACGGCCCGGCCGCCACCCTCTGGCGCCTCAACCTCGGCTGGATCCGGCGGACCGACCCGAACCAGCTCGGCTTCGTCCTCGACGTCGAGCGCGGCTACTGGGCGAAGAACGACGACGTCGACCCGACCGACTCGGACGACCCGATGTCCACGCGGCGCGAGCGGGTCGTCCCCTACGTCGAGGACCGGCGCAACTGCCTCCTCGTCACCTTCGCCGACGAGAAGCCCGCGAACGTCATGGCCTCCCTGCAGGCCGCCCTGAAGAACGCCATCCAGATCCAGTACCAGCTCGAGGAGAGCGAGCTCGCGGCCGAGCCGCTCCCGACGCGCAAGGAGCGCCGCCACCTCCTCCTCTACGAGGCGGCCGAAGGGGGAGCGGGCGTCCTCCGCCGCCTCGTGGACGAGCCCTCGGCCTTTGGTGCGGTCGTCCGCCGCGCGCAGGAGCTCTGTCACTTCGATCCCGACACCGGCGAAGACCTCCGCCGCGCCCCCACCTCGAAGGACGACTGCGAGGCCGCCTGCTACGACTGCCTCCTCAGCTACGGCAACCAGCCCGACCACCGCCTTCTCGACCGGCGGGCGATTCGCGACCTCCTCGCCTCGCTCGCCGGGGCGACCGTCGAGCTCTCGGCTGCGGGCGTCCCGGCCAACGTCCATCTCGAGGAGCTGTCGCGCAAGGCCGGTTCCGAGCTCGAGCGCCGCTGGCTCGACTGGATGCACGTCCGCCAGCTCCGCCTTCCTTCGCGCGGGCAGGTCCTCATCGCCGACGCGGGCACCCGCCCCGACTTCCTCTACGACGAGCACGCCCTCGCGGTCTACGTGGACGGCACCCCGCACGACTTCCCGGAGCGCCAGGAGCGCGACCGGAAGCAGGAAACGGCCCTCGAAGACCTCGGCTGGTCCGTCGTCCGCTTCGGGCACCGGGACGACTGGGGTGCCGTCGTCGCGAGGTACCCCGAGGTCTTCGGGACGCCGGTCGAGGCGGCATCAGCGGCACCTGCGTCGGCGCAGGGCCTCGACCTCGACCTCTTCCCGGCGGCCTGGCGCGGCGTAATGGCCGATCTGGCCGCGCAGGACGGCGTCATGGTCACAGCGGGAGGCGACGTCGTTTCGGAGGGACGAGTGGTGGGCCGAACGATCGCGGCCGTACAGCGTGGCGGCCGATCGGTGACGATCGTTCAGAGTGATGCCCCGGGCGCGGCGGGAGCGGTCGAGGCCCTCGAAGCGTCGGGGAAGAACGTTGTCACGCTGTCGCCGACACCCGGAGCGGGCGCTTCCGTCCTCGCAGCCCTCACGGAGGGGAAATGATCAGCCTCCAGATCGAGAAGACGTTCCATCGGGCTTGGGGCGCGCTCGAGCCGGAGCCCCGAGCGCAGGTGGGCGACTTCCTCAGGAAGTTTCTCGAAGACCCGAGCCAGCCGAGCCTGAGCCTCGAACGTCTCGACCGCATCAAGAACAAGGGCCTCTGGTCGGCCCGAGTCACCAAGGGCTACCGGGCGATATTCAGTCAGAACGGGGATCAGTACGCCCTTCTCTACGTCGACCGGCACGACGATGCCTACGCCTGGGCCAAGGCGAAGCGTGCGGAGCGGAACGACCGCACCGGCGAGCTTCAGATCTTCGTCTCTCCCGAGGTCGTCGAGGTCCCCCCCGTCTCCACGGCTGCGAAGGCGGCGACGAAAGCGAAAGGCCTCTTCGACGACGCCGAGGACGAGTACCTCCTGAGCCTCGGACTGCCGGCCGACTGGCTCCCCACGATCCGCAAGGTGAAGGAGCCGCGGCAGCTCGAGTCGATCTCGAAGGACCTCCCGGAAGAGCTGGCCGAGCGCCTCGAGCGCGTCAGCCGCGGCGAGCTCGTCACCCCTCCGCCGCGCGCTCCCGAGGGCCCCGCCGCTTTCGAAACTCCCGAATCCCGCCGCCGCTACTTCGTCATCCACGACGCCTCCGAGATCGAGGAGCTGCGCGACAAGCCGATCGAAGCCTGGATGCGGTACCTCCACCCGAGCCAGCGGGCGCTCGTCGAGGCCGACTTCTCCGGCCCCGCGAAGGTCACGGGCGCCGCGGGCACGGGCAAGACCGTCGTCGCCATGCACCGTGCCCGCCTCCTGGCCGCGAAGGGGAAGCGCGTTCTCCTCACGAGCTTCGTCGGCACCCTCTGCAAGAACCTCGAGCGGAGCATGGGCGTCCTCTGCAAGGGCGACGAGAGGTCGCGCATCGAGGTGATGACCGTCGACGCCGCCGCGGCCGAGGTCCACCGGAAGGCCGGAACGAAGAGCGGCTTCGCCACGGACGGAGAGGTCCGTGAGGCCATCGAGCGCTTCGCCTTCTACGCGGGCTCCGTCGGCGACGCCGAGTTCCTCTGGAACGAGTGGGAACAGGTCGTCGACGCGCAGGTTCTCGTCACCTGGGACGAATACCGCGACGCCGACCGCCGCGGCCGCGGGCGGGCCCTCGCCGCCGCCGACCGGAAGAAGGTGTGGGACTGCTTCCAGCGCGTCCTCTCCCAGCTCGAGGCCGCGCGGAAGCTCCCGCACTCGGCCTGGCTCCGGAAGGCGGAGGAGCTCGTCCGGGCGGGAAAGGTCCCGAGCCGCTGGGACGCGGTCATCGTCGACGAGGTCCAGGACCTCGCCCCGGCCGCCCTCCGCTTCCTCTCGGCCCTCGCGGCGAAGGAGCCGGGGAGCTTCCTCCTCGTGGGAGACGGCGGCCAGCGCATCTACCGGAGCGGCGCGAGCCTTCGGAGCGCCGGCATCGAGGTCCGTGGGCGTTCCCGGGTGCTGAAGCTCAACTACCGCAACACGCGCCAGATCCAGGCCGCCTCCGAGCTCCTCCTCCGCGAGGGCGCGGACGACCTCGACGAGGGGACGGACGACCGCAAGGGAACCCTCAGCCCCCTCGGCGGCCCGGAGCCCGTCTTTCGCGGCTTCCCGAGTCGGCCGGCGATGTACGAGCAGCTCGTCGCTTCGGTTCAGGAGCTCCGCAAGGGCGGCCTCGAGCTGCGCGAGATCGCCGTCTTCGCCCGCTCGAACGACCTCGTTTCCACCGCCGCCCGGGCCCTCGACGCCGCGAAGATCGCCTCGAACCCCCTCGAAAAGGACACCGACCTCTCGAAGGTCACGGGCGTCAACGTCGGCACGATGCACCGGGCAAAGGGGCTCGAGTTCAAGGCCGTCTTCGTCCTCGGCGTAGAGGATTCGGTCGTCCCCCCGGCCTCGCTCGTCGCGAAGACGAAGGAGCCGGCCGACCTCGAAGCCCTCCTCGTCCGCGAGCGCAACCTCCTCTACGTCGCCCTGACCCGCGCCCGCGACGAGGCCTTCGTCTTCTGGTCGGGCACGCCAAGTCGGTTCCTCGGGCCCGTCCTCGAAACCGGTGGAGGAGGCACGGCATGAACCGGCCAGGTGTCAGCGGGTTAAAATTTCGCCTCGATCTTTTAATATGGCTGCGACCTATTCAACTCGCTTGAAAGAGGGATCGGGATGAAACGCGGAGTCACGGGCCGATTCGAGGTGTCCAGGACGGGCGGCGAGGCGGTCCGTGCCTTCGTGCCGCATCCGCTTCCACCCGACCCGCCTCTGATGCTCTCCGGGCCGCTCCAAACGCTCCTCGAACGGGCGTCGCTCGCCATCGGTCGCCTCGACAGCATCTCGACCCTGCTTCCCGACACGGATCTCTTCCTCTACGCCTACGTCCGAAAGGAAGCCGTCCTTTCCTCCCAGATCGAAGGGACGCAGTCGTCGCTCTCGGACCTCATGCTCTTCGAGCTCGAGCAGGTCCCGGGAGTGCCCCTCGACGACGTCGCGGAGGTCTCCAGCTACGTCGCGGCCCTCAGCCACGGCCTGTCGCGTTTGCGGGGCGGCTTTCCCCTAAGCGTCCGCCTCATCCGTGAGATCCACGCGGAGCTGTTGTCGCACGGCCGCGGCAGCGACAAGGAGCCTGGAGAGCTGCGGCGCACCCAGAACTGGATCGGGGGGACGAGGCCGGGCAACGCCATCTTCGTGCCGCCGCCTCCGTCTGCGGTGCCCGACTGCCTCTCCGACCTCGAGAAGTTCCTGCATGCGGAAGGCGACGGCATTCCGGTCCTCGTCCGAGCGGCCCTTGCGCACGTCCAGTTCGAAACGATCCATCCTTTCCTCGACGGAAACGGACGCATCGGACGCCTCCTCATCACCTTCCTTCTCTGCCACGAGGGTCTTCTTCGCGAGCCCCTCCTCTACCTGAGCCTGTACTTCAAGGAGAGGCGGGAGGAGTACTACCGCCTCCTCGAGATCGTCCGCCACGATGGGGACTGGGAAGCCTGGGTCGGGTTCTTCCTCGAAGGAGTCGCCGTCACGGGCGAGGGGGCCTTCTCCACGGCGCGTCGGCTCGAAGCCCTCTTCAAGGAAGACCGCGAGAGAATTCTCACTCTCGGGCGACAGGCGGGATCGGCCCTTCGCGTTCACGAGGCGCTGAAGGCGCGACCGCTCACGACCCTCCAGGAGGCCGCCCGCCGGGCAGGGCTGACCTTTCCCACGGCGTCCAAGGGCATGTCCCTTCTCGCCGGCATCGGAATCGCGCGGGAGCTGACCGGAAAGAGGCGAAACCGCGTGTTCGTCTACGACCGCTATGTCGACATGCTGGCCGAGGGGACCGGGGCCGTCGGGAGCGCCTCGTGACCTTCGCCGTCGGCAGCCTCGTCGCCGCGCGCGGCAGGGAATGGGTCGTCCTCCCGGAATCGGAGGACGACTTCCTCGTCCTCCGCCCCCTCGGCGGAACGGAGGAGGAAGTCGCGGGGATCTTCCCGAAGCTGGAGCCCGTCACGTCGGCCCGGTTCGCGCCGCCCGACCCGTCGAGCCTCGGCGACTTCCGCTCCTGCCGCCTCCTGCGCGACGCCGTCCGCCTCGGGTTCCGGTCGAGCGCCGGGCCGTTCCGCTCCTTCGGCGCCATCGCCGTCGAGCCGCGCCCCTACCAGCTCGTCCCGCTCCTCATGGCCCTCAAGCTCGACCCCGTCCGGCTCCTCATCGCCGACGACGTCGGCATCGGGAAGACGGTCGAGGCGGGCCTCGTCGCCTCCGAGCTACTCGCCCGCGGCGAGGCCGACCGGCTCGCCGTCCTCTGCCCGCCTGCCCTCGCCGAGCAGTGGCAGAAGGAGCTGCGGGAGAAGTTCCACCTCGAGGCCGAGCTCGTCCTCCCGAGCACCGTCTCGCGCCTCGAGCGCGGCTGCGGGCCGGGCGTCTCCCTCTTCGAGCGCCACCCGTACGTCATCGTCTCGATGGACTTCATCAAGTCCGAGTCGCGGCGCCTCGACTTCCTCCGCGCCTGCCCCGACCTCGTCATCGTCGACGAGGCGCACACCTGCGCCGCGACTTCCGAGGGGCGGGGAGGCAGCCACCAGCGGCACGCCCTCGTCCGCGGCCTTGCCGAGAAGAAGGAACGCCACCTCGTCCTCGTCACGGCCACCCCGCACAGCGGCAAGGAAGAGGCCTTCCGTTCCATCCTCGGCCTCCTCGACCCCGGCTTCCTCACCCTCCCGCAGGACCTTTCCGGCGACGAGAACCGCCCGCACCGCAGGCGCGTCGCGGCGCACCTCGTCCAGCGCCGCAGGGGCGACATCCGCCACTACCTCAACGCCGAGACCGACTTCCCCGTGCGCAAGGACCGGGAGCTCTCCTACGACCTCGCGCCCGAGTACCGCACCCTCTTCGAGCGCGTCCTCGCCTACGCCCGCGAGACCGTGCAGGGCGAGGAGAAGGGGAGCCGCCGGGAGCGGATCCGCTGGTGGTCGGCCATCGCCCTCCTCCGCTCCCTCGCCTCGAGCCCCGCCGCAGCCGCCGCCACGCTCCGCAAGCGCGCCGAGACAGCCGACGCGGACCCGGACGCGGCAGCAGCCCAGCTCGACGAGCTGGGCGCCCGCGCCGCCCTCGACCTGACCGACGACGAAGGGGTCGAGGGGCTCGACGTCGCCCCGGGCGCCGAGCCGGGCGAGGAGGGGAGCGCCGGAGACTCCGCCCGCCGCCGCCTCCTCGAGTTCGCCCGCGCCGCCGACGCCCTCCGAAACGAGAAGGACGCCAAGCTCCACGCCGCGGCGAAGCTCCTGAAGCAGCTCCTCGCCGAGGGCTACAACCCCATCGTCTTCTGCCGCTTCATCCCCACGGCCGAGTACGTTGCCGAGGAGCTGCGCGGCCTCCTTCCGAAGGGGGTCGCCATCGCCGCCGTCACCGGCAACCTCCCGCCGGAAGACCGCGAGCAGCGGATCGAGGCCCTCGCGGCCGAGGCGGCGGCGGGGAAGAAGGTCCTCCTCGTCGCGACCGACTGCCTCTCCGAGGGGATCAACCTCCAGCACGCCTTCAACGCGGTCTTCCACTACGACCTCTCCTGGAACCCCACGCGTCACGAGCAGCGCGAGGGGCGCGTGGACCGCTACCTTCAGAAGAGCCCCGAGGTCCGCGTCGTCACCTACTTCGGGCGCGACAACCGGATCGACGGCATCGTCCTCGACGTCCTTCTCCGCAAGCACAAGAAGATCCGGAGCGACCTCGGCATCTCCGTCTCCGTCCCCGGCGAGGCCGAAGACGTGATGAAGGCCGTCTTCGAGGGGCTCTTCCTCCGCGGCCGCGCCGACGACGGTGCCCAGCGCGTCTTCGAGGGCTTCGACGAGTTCTTCGCTCCCAAGAAGGAGCGGCTCCACGGCGAGTGGCAGGCCGCGGCCGACCGCGAGAAGCGCTCCCGCACCCTCTTCGCCCAGGAGACGATCAAGACCGACGAGGTCGAGTCCGAGATGAAGGCCGTGCAGGCGGCCGTCGGCTCCGGGGCCGACGCCGCCCGCCTCGTCCGCGAGGCCCTGGCCGCGAACAGGGCCGTCATCCGGCAGGAGGCCGATCCCCTCGTCGCCGAGTTCTCCGAGGCACCCCTCGCCCTTCGCGAGGGCCTCTCCGAGGCGCTCCGCGGCACGGGCCTCCCGAAGGACCTCCTCCGCGCCCGCTTCGACGGCCGCAGCGCGAAGGACGTCGTCCTCCTCACCCGCACCCACCCCGTCGTCCAGTCGCTCGGCTCGTGGGTCCTCGACACCGCGCTCGACCCGAAGGCCGAGGGGGTCGCCCGCCGCTGTGGCGCCATTCGGACCCGCGCCGTCTCGCGCCGGACGACGCTCCTCCTCCTCCGCTTCCGCTTCCACGTCGTCACCGAGAAGGGTAGGGACCGCCGCGAGCTCCTCGCCGAGGAGGCCGGCCTCCTCGCCTTCGAGGGCGCCCCGGCGGCTCCCGCCTGGCTCGACCCGGCCGCGGCCGAGGCCCTTCTCGACGCGACGCCGAGCGTCAACTTCGACCCCGGCCTCGCCCGCGACGCCGTGAAGAAGGTCGTCGACGACCTCCCGGCCCTCGAGCCGGCCCTCGCCGCCGCCGCTAGCCAGCGCGCCGCCACCCTCCACGCCGCCCACGAGCGCGTCCGCGCGGCCGCTGGCTCCCGCGTCCGCACCCGCGAGGTCGCCCCCCAGCCCCCCGTCGACATCCTCGGCGTCTACGTCTACCTGCCGGAGGCGAAGGCCTGACAATGGCGCGCCGCCTCTCCAACCCCTTCCCGTCCGTCCGCACCGAGGGAGGCCTCCTCCCGGCCGAGACGCTCCAGCGCATCGCCGCCGGCGACCCGAAACTCGACGGCCTCACCCCCGCGGCCTACCACCTCCCGCCCGGCGAGCGGCTCAACGAGGCGATCAGCCGGAGCTGGAGCCGCCTCGTCGGCGCGTGGGCGTCGTTCACGGCCGCGCGCGAGAAGCTCCCCGAGAGCGACGCGGGCACCACCCTCACCCGCGAGAGGTGGCTCCTCCCGCTCTTCGCCGAGCTGGGCTACGGGCGCGTCCCGACGACGAAGCCGATTCCCGCCGGCGGGAAGGACTACGCCGTCTCGCACCTCTGGCAGAAGACGCCCGTCCACCTCGTCTCCTTCCGGGCCGACCTCGACACGAAGAAGCCCGGCGTCTCCGGCGCCTCGCGCAGCAGCCCGCACAGCCTCCTCCAGGAGCTCCTCAACCGCTCCGACGAGCACCTCTGGGGCTTTGTCTCGAACGGTCTCGTCCTCCGCCTCCTGCGCGACAACGCGAGCCTCTCGCGGCAGGCCTACGTCGAGTTCGACCTCGCCGCGATGATGGACGGCGAGCTCTACTCCGACTTCACCCTCCTCTGGCTCCTCGCCCACGTCTCGCGCGTCGAGGCCGAGAAGCCCGAACAGTGCCGCCTCGAGGCCTGGACGAAGGCCGCCCGCGAGGAGGGCCTCCGCGCCCTCGACACCCTCCGCGACGGCGTGGAGAAGGCCCTCGAGGTCCTCGGCCGGGGCTTCCTCGAGGAGCCCGCGAACACCGCCCTCCGGCAGCGCCTCGCCTCGGGCACGCTCGACGTCCAGGACTACTACCGCCAGCTCCTCCGCCTCGTCTACCGCCTCCTCTTCCTCCTCGTCGCCGAGGACCGCGGCCTCCTCTTCCACCCGGCCTCCGCGCCTCTGGCGCGGGAGCGCTATCTCCACTACTACGGCCTCTCGCGCCTCCGCGCCCTCGCGGCCGGCCGGCGCGGCTCGCGCCACGGCGACCTCTGGGCCGGCCTCGTCCTCGTCATGAAGAAGCTCGCCGGCGACGAGGGGTGCCCCGAGCTGGCCCTCCCCGCCCTCGGCAGCTTCCTCTTCTCCGACGGGGCGATGCCCGACCTCGCCTCCGCCTCCCTCTCGAACGCCTCCCTCCTCGAGGCCGTGCGGAAGGTCGCCCTCACCGAGCGCGACCGCTTCCTCCGCCCGGTCGACTTCCGCAACCTCGGCGCCGAGGAGCTGGGGAGCGTCTACGAGTCGCTCCTCGAGCTCCACCCCGTCCTCCACGCCGAGGGGCGGGGGAGCTTCGAGCTGCGCGCGGCCGCCGGCAGCGAGCGGAAGACGACCGGCAGCTACTACACCCCCACGAGCCTCATCGAGTGCCTCCTCGACAGCGCCCTCGACCCCGTGCTCGACGAGGCCGAGAAGGCCGTCGATCCCGAGAAGGCCCTCCTCGCCCTCAAGGTCTGCGACCCCGCTTGCGGCAGCGGCCACTTCCTCATCGCCGCCGCCCACCGCATGGCCCGCCGCCTCGCCTCCGTGAGGACGGGAGAGGACGAGCCCGACCCCTCGGCCACCCGTACCGCCCTGCGCGACGTCATCGGCCGCTGCCTCTACGGCGTCGACCTCAACCCGATGGCCGCCGAGCTCTGCCGCGTGGCCCTCTGGATCGAGGCCCTCGAGCCGGGCAAGCCCCTCTCCTTCCTCGACCACCACGTCCAGGTGGGCAACAGCCTCCTCGGCACCACCCCGGCCCTCCTCGCGAAGGGGATCCCCGACGAGGCCTTCACCCCCATCGAGGGGGACGAGAAGGCCGCCTGCTCGGCCTGGAAGAAGCGGAACAAGGCCGAGCGGCAGCAGATGGGCCTCGCCGAGGCCGCCCCCGAGCCGTGGGAGGCCGT
>ENA-UPTA01004261-UPTA01004261.1-activated-sludge-metagenome-genome-assembly--contig:-NODE-4261-length-13619-cov-4.941094_pt1 | contig 13619 bp, 6 predicted proteins | sample MGYA00238184_ERZ773361 | MGnify/ENA primary metagenome ERZ773361 (study PRJEB29100, sample SAMN05720205) | activated sludge metagenome | isolation source: anaerobic digester from wastewater...
ATAATTGCGAGCCATGGGACCATCGCGAGTCAATCGTATCGTCGGCCGGGCCGGGCGAATCTGTGTCCTGACGTGGCAAGGCGTGAATCAGTTGCTGTGGCCTTCCGTCTGCCAGGACTGCGGCGAGGGCATCTGCGCCGACGACCACGGGTTGTGCCGGGGCTGTTGGGACGAACTTCTGACGTGTACGTCGGGCGACTACTGCCCTCGCTGCGGCCGGGACGCAAGCCGCTACGGTCTGATTGCCGGAGCCTGCGGCGCGTGCCGCGATGAGGAATTTCATTTCGACGGCATCGCCCGCGCCGGCGTCTATACGGAAACCCTCCAGAGAATGATCCTGGCCTTCAAGCACGACCACACCGAGCTGGCGTCCGCGCTGGCGACGCTGGCCGACGCCGCTCTGCAGGGCAGCGGATTCTACCACGAGATCGAACTGCTCGTCCCTGTCCCCCTGCACTGGACCCGGCGTGTTTTGCGGGGCTACAATCAGGCGGAACTCATCGGGCGACGACTGCGCCACCCGCAGGCGAGAGTGAATGCGGATCTCGTCCGCATCCGACGGACCCGGGCCCAACCCCAGGCCGCCACGCCGGCGGCGCGGGCCCGAAACGTGGCGGGCGCATTCCTCGTGCGCGACGGCCACCCCTTCACAGGCAAGACCGTCTGTCTCATCGACGACATCAAGACCACCGGCGCGACCCTGAACGAGTGCGCCAAGGCCCTCAAAGAGGCCGGAGCGGAAAAAGTCTACGCACTCGTCCTTGCCGTCGCAGGACAGAAGCCGGTATAACTGCCCCAACGCTGTTTCATAGAATGGAGAATCGCATGAACGTGAAGACGTCGTTGGCAGTCGTGACATGGATCGGGGTAATGGCGACAGACGCAATCGCGGCCGGCTCAAAGACGCCGGACTGGCTGGTGACGCACGTGACGACGCCAACAACAGCCGTCGTGAGCGAGGACGGGAAAGATCTGGTCCTGAGCAACGGGCTGATCCGCCGGACCTTCCGGCTCGGTCCCAACGCCACCACGGTCGCATACGACAACCTCATGACAGGCGACTCCATCCTGCGAGGCGTCAAACCCGAAGCCATGGTCGAGATCGACGGGCGAAAGTTCGACATCGGCGGACTGCTGGGCCAGGTCGAATACGCCTATCTGCGCCCCGAGTGGGTCGATTCGTTTACAGCCGATCCGAACGCCTTTCGGTTCGTCGGCTACGAGACCGGCAAGACGGAAGCCCGTTTCCCGTGGGAACGGAAACGATACAACGCCGACCTGCCGTGGCCGCCCGAGGGGGCTTCGCTGACGTTGCGTTTCGAGCCGCCCGCCGGCCAATTGCCCGGCGTGACGATCCGTGTATGCTACGAGATGTACCAGGGCATCCCCCTGCTCGCCAAGTGGCTGGAGATCCGCAATGGCGGACAGAAGGCCATCCGGCTCAACACCTTCATCAGTGAGATCCTCGCCGCGGTCGAGTACGAATCGCTGGTCGGCCAACCGGACCATTGGCAGCTTCCGAATCTCCACGTCGAAAGCGATTACGCCTTCGGCGGCGACGACCCACAGATGGCCAATAAGACCGTGCACTGGACGGTGGACCCGCAGTACGCGACCCAGGTCAATTACCTCCGAAAGAGTCCTGTGATGCTGGAATGCCGTCCGCCCCTCGGGCCGGATGCGAACATCGAGCCGGGACAGACCTTCGAGTCGTTCCGAACCTTCGAGCTGGCGCACGACAGCACGGAGCGGGAACGCCAGGGCCTCGCGGTCCGTCGGATGTACCGCACGCTCGCTCCCTGGGCGACGGAGAACCCGATCCTGATGCACGTGCGCAGCGCGGACCCGAAGTCGGTTCGCCTTGCGGTCGATCAGTGCGCCGAGGTCGGATTCGAAATGGTCATCATGACCTTCGGCAGCGGGTTCAACCTGGAGAACACCGATCCGGCCTATATGGACCAGGTCAAGGAACTGGTCGATTACGCTCACAGCAAAGGAATCGAGCTGGGCGGGTACTCGCTTTTGGCCAGCCGGCGGATCAGCGACGAACACGACGTGATCAATCCCGAGACTGGCAAGCCCGGCGGCGCCATCTTCGGCAATTCTCCCTGCCTGTGCAGCGAGTGGGGCCTGGACTATTTTCGGCGAATCACGACGTTCGTCGAGCACACGGGACTCGACCTCATCGAGCACGACGGCTCCTATCCCGGCGACGCCTGCGCATCGACCTCCCACCCGGGTCACGCCGGTCTGGCGGACTCCCAATGGAAGCAGTGGAAAGTCATCGCGGACTTTTACCACTGGTGCCGGGCTCGCGGGGTCTATCTGAACGTCCCCGACTGGTACTACCTCGCAGGCTCCAACAAGTGCGGGATGGGCTATCGCGAGGTCAACTGGTCGCTGCCCCGCGAGAGGCAGATCGTCCTGGGCCGCCAGAACATCTTCGACGGGACCTGGTGGAAGACCCCGAGCATGGGGTGGATGTTCGTGCCTCTGACCGAGTATCAGGGCGGCGGCGCCGCCGCAACGCTCGAACCGCTCTCGGAGCATCTCGACGCCTATGAAGCACACCTGAAGCAGAACTTCACATCCGGCGTCCAGGCCTGCTACCGCGGCCCCCGGCTCTACGACACGGACGAGACAAAAGCCATCGTGAAGAAATGGGTCGATTTTTACAAATCACACCGGGCGATCCTGGACTCCGACGTCATCCACGTCCGCCGGCCCGACGGTCGGGACATCGACTGCATCCTGCACGTCAACCCGAGACTGAAGACGAAGGGCCTCGCTGTGGTGCACAACCCGCTCGCCTGCGACGTGGAAAAAGAATTGACGCTGCCGCTGTACTACACCGGCCTGACGAAGAAAGCCATGATCGCCGAGCGGGATGGCAAGTCCAGACGATACACGCTGGACCGCGGCTACAACGTGACCATCCCCCTGCGGATGTCACCCAACTCGACGACCTGGTTTGTTATCGAGTAGAGTCGCCGAACGACCGGTTAGAGCTTCTCGTACCGGATCACGGCCCGATAGACGCCGTCGATGCGCTTGCCCTCGACGATGGTCGGCGAGTACCGCTCGTTTCGCGGCTGCAAGCGGACCTTGTTGTCACCCTCGAAGAAGACACGTTTGAACGTGGTCTCATGGGGCATGGTAAAGCGGACAAAGCAATCATCCCCGTTGCGGACTTCGAGCGAAGGCGAGAAGATGACGATGTCCCCCTCGTAGAACCTCGGTTCCATCGAATCGCCTACGACGCGGACCGCAAAGGCGTTCGGATCGTGCAGGTCCGGGCAGCGGACGTAGTCGTCGGCGATGCCGACGGGATAGTCCAGATCGTTGAACTCCGCGGGATAACCGGCGGCCACCTTGTTGATAATCGGCACAAGCCGGCCCGCCGACATGGCGGCCTTCCCCTCGTCGGCGTTCACGCCTGTCTGTGCGAGCAGGTCTTTGATCTCCTTGGTTTGCGTCCGCTTGGCGGTGAGTTTCCGCAGGGCCTGGCGAAGTTTCTGGTTCTCCGCCTCGCGGGACTCGTAGGCCCCGCGTATGTCGGACGGCATCCGCTCCAGGTGGGCGATGTGCAGCAACAGGCCGGTCTCGAATTTCAGCACCTTCTCCAGCCGGGTCAGCAGCTCATCGCTCGGCGGATTCTTCACCTTGCCTGTCTCAATCGTGGACAAGTACGGCTTGGAGAAACCCACCCGGTTGCTAACCTCATCCAATGTCAGGCTCAACTGTTCCCGCTTGTCTCTGATGATTTGTCCGAGCGACATACCATTGCACCCTTTTGGTTTACTTTGTATCCACTTCGATCAACTCGTAACCGGCTTCGCCCAAACCGATCTTCACTGCATGCTCGATCTGGTAATGCCAGTCCAACCGACTGTTGCCGATAAGCTGGGGCACTTTCTTTCCGCCCCGGGCCTCCACCAGGTCGATAGCCGCCTGATCTACCGCCACTGGATTCGTCGATGCGAGAATCCCGATATCCTCGACTATTGTAGGCATATGGGGTCGGTCAAGGCAATCACAATCCTTGGTAATCGACAGGAGAAAATTGAAGAAGACCGCCCGGCTTTCCTTGCCCTTGAGGACGCCGAGGGCGTGTTCCGCCACGCTCTTCTGCAAAACCGAGTTCTCCTGCTCCCAATCGTGCTCGATCGCGTCGAACCGGCACACCGCTACGCATTCGGCACAGCCGATGCATTTGTCCTTGTCGATATGGGCCTGGACCTCGTCCAGCCGGATCGCGTCGGCGGGACAATGCCGATGGCACTCGCCGCAACGTCTGCATTTGCCCTTCTTCACCCGCGGCTTCAACGCAGCATGTTGGCGCATCTTGCCCTTGCGACTGGCACAACCCATGCCAAGCGTCTTGAGCGTGGCCCCCACGCAGGCGTTGCCGTGCCCTGTAAAGTGTGCGACCGACAGGATCGACTGGCAACGAACGATGTCCGCTGCGATCGAGACTTCCCGATCCAGTTCCCCGTCGATCCGTACAGCGGTTTCAGCGGTTCCGAACAACCCGTCCGGGGCGATGAACGGGACCCCAAGCCCCTCGACGCTGAACCCTCGCTGGGTCGCAAAGACCGTGTGGTCAATGGCGTTGTGACGCCGGCCTGTATAGAGAGTGCTCGTGTCGGTAATGAACGGCTTGGTTTTGAGCGACAGCAGCTCCTCGACGAGCCCTTTCAGACAAGGCGCTTTGATGTACGTCGTGTTCTTATCCTCGCCGACGTGGACCTTGACCGCGGTGAAATCGTTTTCCTTGAAACAATCGGCAAATCCGCCGGCCCGGAACAGAGTCCTGGCCTTCTCGGAGATCGCCTGCTCTCCCTCGGCAACCGAAGCCTGGATGAAATACACGCGCGACGCCAACGAAACCTCCCTGCAATAACCGAGTCGGGGCCTTCTTTGCCAATTCCCCGCGGCAATTCACGGCCCGGACACAATCGTTGTTTGGCTATCGTACAAACCCCTGCGTTCATCGTCAAACAGATTTTGGGCTCCTCGGGAGAGTTTGTCGAACGTCACGCATCAGAGATAACCCTCTTATAGAAAAAGAGTTACGACAATACAGCAATAGAACCACTCCGGTGTCGGGTGTGACTAATTTTTCTGGCGCCCGGGCGGTCTCTCCCGATGGACGGAGGAAGGAACGGACTGATTCGGAGTTCACCGCTGTGCGGCGGGAGGTTATCGCGTTGGAGCCTCCAGCAGTCTACGCCCGTCCCAAGAAAAAAGGGGGATGCCGATACATCTGAACCGATGTATGGCATCCCCCGTATCCGTCAGTCAATCAAGCCGCTGACGCGGATCAGCCGTCGTCAGGGAAACAGCCGGATGTCATCGATAATCAGGTTGCCCTGGGCTCCGCTGCCCTCGACGCCGATCTTAAACGTCGAGACTTTCTTCAGGCTGGCGCCCGTGGCGGCCAGATCGATCTGCCACTGGGTCCACCCGGCGGTCGTCAGAGCGGTCGCTTCGCCAGTGTAGGACACCTTGGCGGTGTTGATCTTGGCGTAGAGCTGGCCGGCGCCGAAGTTGTTCTCGTTGCCGTAGAACCAGATCGACAGAGTCTTGACATCGTACTTCGTCCAGTCCTGAGCGTCCTCGAACGTCCGCACGGTCTCCGAGTAGTTGTAGCTGGCGTTGTTGTACGCAAACGGCATCGCCTGCGCGCCCTCGTGGACGGTCGTCCGCTCGGCGAACGGGGAGTTCTCGTGGCCGACAACCGAACCGCCGTTGGCCGGATCGTCGTATCCATCGACCCAGGTCTGGAAGATCGCGGTGCCGGCGTCCATATCGTCGTTGAAGCTCTCGAAGCCCTCGACGATGGCCGAATCCGCCGTGGTGAAGCTCCAGATGTCGCCTTCCCACACGTCGGCTCCGTTCACCTCAACGATCCTCCAGAAGTAAGTCCCGTTGAGACCGAGATCCACTTCGCAGGTGGTTTCGTCGACCGTGTCAACCAGTTCCAGACTGTTGGCGTCGGCGCCGACGAACACCTGATGCGACTCGGCTCCGCGTCCGGCGCGCCAGCTCAGGTTCACCACCGGCTGCACATCCGTGGCACCCTCAGCAGGGCTCGGCTTGCGGGCATGTGTCGGAATCTGGTAGAAACGGACCTCGCTCAGACCGGCCGGTCCGGGGAGACCGCCCCAGTTGCTGCTGACCGCCAGCTTGACGTACTTCGCGGTCGCTCCAGCGAAATCGACTGTCGTATTGGCCTCATATCCGTCGAGGCCGGTGCCCTGCGCAAATTCGAACTCGCCCAGGGACGTCCAGGTTTCGCCGTCGATGGAGATTTCGATCACTGCAACCTTGACGCCAAAACCGAGCGACGGCTCAATCGACTGGTTCGAGTTCCAGACCAGCATCTTGTCGAGCTTGTAACTCTTGTCGAACGCGTACTGAATCCAAGGCGACATATCGCTCACGTAGGCGAGCCACATATTGGCCGGCATGGTGTCGTGCACGTCGCCGTCGAGACCGGAACCATCGACCGTCTTGTCGGGCGTCATCGTATCGGAGAATACGCTGGAGGCAGTAGCCGTGATCTTGCTGCCCTCCAAGGCAAAGGAGAACGGCTCCGCCGTGAAACTCCACACCTGGCCAGCGACCAGATCGCCGCCCAAGTCGCCGCCGACTTCGTCGACCCGCCAGTAGTAGGTCTGGCCGATTTCGAGCTGGCCGGGATCGAACGTGGCGTCTTCCTGGCCTTCGCCGACCAGCACGCCCCGCGGGTCGGTCGTGGTGGCGGCTGCCACATCGTCATAGGATGTGCCAAAATAGACATCGTGAGATGCGGTCACATCCTCTGCCTGCCACGAAAGCTGCGTATCGAGAGCAACGTCGCCCTCTTCGTCGGCCGGACTGGGATCAAAGGCGCGGTAGGCAACATAAGGCGCCAGCCGAATGTCATCGTAATACACCGGCGATGCGTTGTTGGCGTACAGGTCCAACGCCTGAAGAGTCGTATGATTGTCGCTGTCCCACTTGTGGGTGGCGATCTTCACGCCATCGTAGTACCAGTCGCAAGTGTTGTTGTCCAGATCAATGATGAACTTGATCTGTACCCATCGGCCGAAGATGATCGTAGCCGTTGCACTGCCACCTTCCGCCTCGGCGGTGATCGTCTTGCTGGAGGCGTTGTAGTGCAACTGGATCGACCAGTCATTGGCGCTGGCGGCGTCATCGTACTGATTCAGTATGATGAAATACGTCTCGCCGGTCGCTTCCGTGGGAACATATTGCATGGCAGAGAACTGCCACACGCCGCCGTTGAGCGCAAATGGCTGGACCAGGTCGGTGCCGCCGGTCACATTGACCGAGATCTTGCCGCTGTAGGCGTACTTGTCGGAGGTCGATGCCCCGGCGTTGGCCGCGTTGCCCCAGCCTTTCCACCCCCCTACGCCGTGCAGGGCCTTGCCTGCGGCGTAGGACTCGAAATCCTCATTGAATGCCTGGGCTGATGCGAGCGAGCAAACACTCAGCAACGCAAGAGCTGTCACTATAACGCTCAGTTTTCTCATGATAGATACTCCTCCAGGGGAAAATAAGGATGCACCACATCGCAGCGCAAGCTGCGCCATTCCCGATGATACAACGATCACCCTAGTACTCCTTCAATGCCGATCCACACACACTTACCATCATATCAGGAATGCCGCCTCAATCAAGGAAAAAACGTATCCTCCGGTCAATCACGTCCGAAAAAAAGTTGCAGGTTGGGTGGCAACGCAGTATAAATAAGCTTAATGGCAGGAGTGGTCTTCTTGCATCGCATTTGACAAGGCGGCTGTCCGAGAGGCTCGGGTGTCGCTCGACACCCAAAACAGACGTGGGATCGCATGTTTTGCCAGTGTTGGAGGACGTGGCGCGATGTGTTCTGAAGTCGGCAGGGTTACCATAGACAGTCCGGGGCAGGCCTTCGTTCTATCCCGAGCTGGCTGCGGTCAATCCCTGCGTGATCGGTCCTCTGGAGGAAGGAGGTGATTTCGCCGATATAACCCCATAATCCCGCAGGGAAGCTGGAAAGCAGCCGCTTCCCACGACGCGGGCATGCAGACGAGTGAACTCTTTGGGTAGAGGAAGACGGGCTCTGATGTGTGGTCGGAGCGCTGTGGGGATGACCTTGCGTAGAAGGAGAAGTCCTATGTTCAAGAGATGCACTTGTTTCACCTTTCTGATCGTCTTGTTGGCACTGGCTCAGGGCGGTACTGCGTCCGGTGCATGGGATCCGCTCGAGGATCCGGCCCTCGTCGGATGGTGGCCGTTCGACGAAACGAGCGGAACCACAGCGGCCGACATATCCACCTACGCCAGGGCCGGCACGCTCACGGGCGGCGCCACGTGGACAGCAGGACGCTTTGGCGGCGGTGTCCAACTGGATGGGACCAGCGGTTATGTCACCGTTCCAAGCTTTCCGCTCACGACCGACTCGATCACCCTCGTGGCGTGGATCAACGGCTGGAAGGCCGCCGACTGGGCAGCCATCATAACCGGCCAACCGGCCCGTCTGGAGTTGGGCTTCGGCGCCAATAATACGTTGCACTACACATGGAACTCCGATAGCAGCGCCACGTACAATTGGACTAACGGGCCCGTCATTCCGCAGGACGCATGGGCCATGGTGGCAGTGACGATTGACCCTGCCAAGGCAATTGCCTACGTGTACACGGACGCCGCAGGGCTGCAGCAAGGCACCAATACGCTTGCCCACACTTCGCAGGCCTTCAGCGTGCTGTCAATGGGATGGTCGTTCGATACGAGATACGTCCGTGGGATTCTGGATGAAGTCGCCGTATTCAGCCGCGCCCTGACGGAAGAGGAAATTCTGGTCCTCACAAAAGGACCGAAGGATCCTGCACTGGCATCGGCGCTCACCCCAGCCGATGCGGCGACCGACGTGCCTCGGGACGTCTCTCTCTCCTGGCTGATGGGCGAGGGCGCCACGACACATAACGTGTACTTTGGCACGTCGTTCGACGACGTGAGCAATGCTACCCAACCAAGCCAGAGTCAGACGGAGACCCTGTATGATCCGCAGGGACTTCTGGAGTTCGGGCAGACCTATTTCTGGCGAATCGATGAAGTTACTGCCGATGGCACAGTCTTCACCGGAGAGGTCTGGTCGTTTGAGGTGGAGCCGTTTGCGTATCCGATTGCCGACGTGATCGCCACGTCGACCTCCACGAACCAGACCGGCATGGGCCCGCAGAACACGGTCAACGGCTCCGGGCTCAACGAATACGACGAGCACGGCGTCGATCTGAAGACCATGTGGGTGGCCACCAGCGTCATGCCGCACGTCATCCAGTTCGCGTTCGACAAGGTCTACAAACTCGACGAGATGTGGGTGTGGAACGCCAACTCCCAGCTCGAATCCGCCATGGGCTTCGGCGCCAGGACTGTCGCCATCGAGTGCTCCGTGGACGGCGAGACCTGGACGCCGGTGGAAAACGTGCCGGAATTTGCCCAGGGGACCGGCGAACCGACCTACACCGCCAACACGAAGGTCGATCTCGCCGGAGCGGCCGCCCAGTACGTCAAACTGACGATCACCGCCAACTGGGGCGGCGTCACGCCGCAGGTGAGTCTGAGCGAAGTGCGGTTCTACCAGATCCCGGTCCAGGCCAGAGAACCCGAGCCGGCGGATGGCGAGACGGAAGTTGCGCTCGACACGACGCTGAACTGGCGACCCGGTCGTGAAGCGACCTCGCACGAGGTCTACTTCGGAACCGACGCGAACGCCGTGGCCGAAGGGACCGTGGCGGCCAAGACCGTGACCGACCATCGGTACACGCCGGCATCCATGGACTTCGGGACCCTCTACTATTGGAGAGTCGACGAAGTGGGCGACGCGGAAACCTACGCAGGCAACGTCTGGAACTTCACGTCGCAGGAGTTCGCTGTCGTGGAGGACTTCGAGAGTTACACGGACGACATCGAGGCCGAGGAGACCATCTGGCATGCCTGGACCGACGGCGTGGCCAGCGGCGTCAGCGGCTCGCAGGTCGGATACGACGACTCCCCGTTCGCCGAACAGGAGATCGTCCACAGCGGCAAACAGTCCATGCCCATGCTGTACGACAACGACGGCACGTTCCGCGAGAACACCGAGTACGAGAGAACCGGCGTGCCGTTCTATAGCGAGGCCGAGCGAGGGTTCTCCCCCGCCCAGAACTGGACCAGAAACGGCGCCGACGAGGTGAGCCTGTGGGTTCATGGCTATCCGGCGCTGGGCCCTGCAACCATGACGGAAGCCGGGGGCAAGATCGCCCTCACCGGCGGTGGCGCAGACATCTGGTATCAATCGGATGAGTTCAGCTTCGCCTACAAGACCCTCACCGGCGACGGCGCCATGATCGCCCGGGTCGTCAGCACCGGGACCGGGACACAGACGTGGGCCAAGGGCGGCGTCATGATCCGCGACAGTCTCCGCGGCGGCTCCACCCATGCCATGATGGTCATGACGACCCCCGGCGCCAACGGCGCCAGCTTCCAGTACCGCGCCAACACCGACGGCGACTCGGCCGGCAGCGACAGCGTCGCAGCGGTCGCCGTTCCGTACTGGGTCAAGATCGAGCGGTTCGGCAGCACGTTCACAGGTTATACGTCCGCCGACGGCAAGACCTGGGCCACGGTCGGCACGGCGGAAGTCACCGTGCAGGACCCCGTCTACATCGGCCTGTGCGTCACGGCGCACCTGGCCACCGAGGAGCGGACCTTCGAGTTCGACAGCATGGCCACGACGGGCGCCGTCGCCGGCGCCTGGCAGGGCGTCGTGATCGCCAGTGCGGATTATAACGTGGCCGCGAATATGCACCTGCTCATCCAGGACAGCGCCGGCAAGAGCGGCTCGGCGACCAACGCCGACCTCGTCACGTCGGCCGACTGGACCCGATGGGCGATCCCGATGAGCGACTTTGCCGGCGTCAATTTCGGAAAGGTCGCAAGAATCGCCATCACCATCGGCGACAAGGACGCCACCACAGCAGGCGGCTCGGGCATGGTCTTCATCGACGACATCGGCTTCGGCAGTTCCGCAGAACAATGACCGGTACACAAAGCAACCCAAGGGGTCTGTGTCTTCGACACAGGCCCCTTCTATGGAATGTTGCCATCGCAGTTCATCATGAAACGTTCGTTACGGATCATGGGGTGTCAGAAAGTCAGCAGTTTTGTCGGTAATTTGAAGGAGAATCATCATGTTGAGAAAGGCTGTCTTCACAATATTTTGTATCTTGCTCCTGGCGCCGGCATGGTCGGTATCCGCCGGCCCGGATCCCACCCTCATCGGGTGGTGGTGGTTCGATGAAGGAGCCGGAACCGCTGCCAGCGATTCGAGCAACTTCGGCAACCACGGCACCCTGACGGGTGGCCCGACGTGGACGACCGGCGTTTTCGGCAGCGCCTTGAAGTTCGACGGCGTAGACGACTACGTGCTCGTGCCGCACAATGAGAGCCTGTGCGTGAGCAGCGAAGTGGCGGTGGCGGTCTGGATCAACCCCGGGCGGTACAACGGTCCCACAGGCGATCCCTGGCAGGGAATCATCGGCAAACAAGAGGGCCAGCGGTCCTACAACCTGTACACGTACACCGGCGGCGTCTTCCACTTCAGCACGGCAGGCGTCGGAACCACGAGCACCGGGACCGTGCCGCTCAATGAATGGTCGCATGTGTGCGCGATGGTCAAAGGCGGCACCCACGTCTACATCGTCAACGGCGCCGACGGCGGCACGAGCGGATCGGGGGTCGCGCTGCCGGGAACGGCCGACACGGCGAACGTCGTCATCGGCCGAACCAACGAGGGCACCGCTCGCAGTTGGCTGGGCATGCTGGATGACGTGCGTGTCTACAACCGCAGCCTGACCCAGGCGGAAGTCCAGGAAATCATGACGGGGAAGGATATGATAACCGGCCTCGCCACGTCGCCCTCCCCCGGCAGCGGCGCAACGGATGTTCGACGGGATGCTGTGCTCGCTTGGAACGTCGGACAATCCGCTGTCACACACAATGTCTATTTCGGACCGACCTTTGAGGACGCCAACAGCGCCGGCGACCCCACCGACACCGTGGCGGTCGCCGAGTATGATCCGGAGGGCCTGCTCGAATACGGCCAGACCTACTACTGGCGAGTCGATGAGGTCAACGGGGCGCCCGACTACACCACTTTCAAAGGGGAAGTCTGGAGCTTCACCGCCGAGCCATACGGCTATCCGATCGCAAATGTGACGGTCCAAGCGTCCGGTGCGCAACCCGGCTCGCCTGCGATCAATACGGTCAACGGTTCCGGACTCAACAGCGACGATCAGCACGGCGTCGATCTGAAGACCATGTGGGTCGCTCCCGCCGGTCTGCCCGCATGGATTCAGTACACCTTCGAAAAAGAATACAAGCTACACGAACTGTGGGTCTGGAACGCCAACTCTGAGCTCGAGATGTTCATGGGCTTCGGAGCCAAGGACGTCGTCATCGAGTACTCCACCGACGGCGAGACCTGGACCGCATTGGAGAACGTGCCCCAGTTCGCACAGGGGACTGGCCAGGCCACCTATACAGCCAACACCATCGTCGATCTCGGCGAAGTCCTGGCGAAACACGTCAAGTTGACGATCAACACCCTCTGGGGCGGCACGGGAATTCCCAGCCTCAGCGAAGTGCGGTTCTTCTATAGCCCGGCGCAGGCCTTCGAGCCCACCCCGGCGAACGACGCCACCGAAGTCGCCGTCAGCGCGACGCTCGACTGGCGACCGGGACGCGAGGCCACCTCGCACGAGGTCTACTTCGGGACCGACGCCAATGCGGTGGCCGAAGGGGCCGTGGCGCCCGAGACCGTGACCGAGCATCGGTACACGCCGGACTCGATGGACTTCGGGACCACGTATTACTGGCGAGTCGACGAAGTAGGCGACAGCGGAACCTTTGCAGGCGACGTTTGGAGCTTCACGTCGAAGGAATTTGAAGTCGTCGAGGACTTCGAAAGCTACAACGATGACATCGATGGCGGAACGACCATCTGGCAGGCCTGGATCGATGGCCTGACCACCGAGGCCAGCGGCTCGACGATCGGCTACGAGAACTCCCCGTTCGCCGAAAGGACAATCGTACACAACGGCGCCCAGTCCATGCCCTTCGCGTACGACAACGCCACGAAGTTCTACTTCAGCGAAGCGGAGCGGACGTTCGACCCGGTCCAGAAGTGGACGGGCAACGGCGCCGACGCAGTCGGTCTCTGGGTACGCGGCAACCCGGCGAAGTTCGTCGAGACCGCCCCGGGCCAGTACACGGTCAGCTCCAAATCCGCGGACATCTGGGGTACCTCCGACAACTTCCGCTTCGTCTACAAGCGACTCAGCGGCAATGGATCGATCTCCGCCAAGGTCCTCAGCATCACCGGTGGCTCGACCACCTGGGCGAAAGCCGGCGTGATGATCCGCGGGAGCCTGGACCCGGCCTCCACGTATGCGTTGATGCACCCGACCCCGGACGGCCGACGGTCCTTCCAGAACCGTCCGACCGACGGCGCCAGCGCCGTCTCGGCCCATAGCGCCACCGGCGCGATCACCTTCCCGCTCTGGGTAAAGGTGGAGCGGCAGGGCAACCAG
>ENA-UPTA01004263-UPTA01004263.1-activated-sludge-metagenome-genome-assembly--contig:-NODE-4263-length-13616-cov-6.582037_pt1 | contig 13616 bp, 8 predicted proteins | sample MGYA00238184_ERZ773361 | MGnify/ENA primary metagenome ERZ773361 (study PRJEB29100, sample SAMN05720205) | activated sludge metagenome | isolation source: anaerobic digester from wastewater...
CAGCGCGCGCTCGATGAAGCGGTCGTAGATCGACGCCTGGATCAGCGCCCGGCTCGGGCAGGTGCAGACTTCGCCCTGGTTGAACGCGAACAGCACCAGGCCCTCGATCGCCTTGTCCAGGAAGGCGTCGTCGGCGGCCATCACGTCGTCGAAGAACACGTTGGGGCTCTTGCCCCCCAGCTCCAGCGTCGCCGGGATCAGGTTGGCCGCAGCGGCCTGGGCGATCACCTTGCCCGTGGCCGTCGAGCCGGTGAAGGCGATCTTGGCGATCCGTTTGCTGGTGGCCAGCGGCGTGCCCGCCTCGCGGCCGAAGCCGTTGACGATGTTCAGCACGCCCGGCGGCAGCAGATCGGCGATCAGTTCCGCGAACACCAGGATGCTGACCGGGGTCGATTCGGCAGGCTTGAGCACCACGCAGTTGCCGGCGCCCAGCGCCGGCGCGAGCTTCCAGGCGGCCATCAGCAGCGGGAAGTTCCATGGGATGATCTGGCCCACGACACCCAGGGGTTCCTGGAAGTGGTAGGCGATCGTGTGGCCGTCGATCTCGCTCAGCGCGCCTTCCTGCGCCCGCACGCAGCCGGCGAAGTAGCGGAAGTGATCCACGCACAGCGGGATGTCGGCGTTGAGCGTCTCGCGGATCGGCTTGCCGTTGTCGACCGTCTCCGCATACGCCAGCAGCTCGAGGTTCTGCTCGATGCGATCGGCGATGCGCAACAGCACGTTGGCGCGCTCGGCCGGCGGCGTCGCCGCCCAGCGCGCGGCCGCGGCGTGCGCCGCGTCCAGCGCACGCTCGATGTCGGCCGCGCCCGATCGCGCGGCCTGGGTGTACGGGCGGCCGGTGATCGGGGTGATCACGTCGAAGTACTGGCCGTCCACCGGCGGCACGAATCGACCGTCGATGAAATTGTCGTAGCGGGTCTTGAACGCGATCTTCGCGCCGGCGGCGCCGGGGGCGGCATACAGCATGGGAGTCTCCGTCGTGTCGTTGGGTCGGCCGCGCGAACCGGATGCCGCGCGGATCCGGACGAGGCACTCCGCACGGTTCGTGCCAGCCCCATGCCCCCGCGGCACGGACGCCGATCGGTGCCGATGCCGGGAAAACGCGCCCGACCGGACCGCGCCCGCCTGTGTCACCGCGGCACACCGTGCGCCACCTGTCACGAAACGGGACAGTGGACGCGCCGGATCGGCACGAACGCTGGCGGCCCATGGCGCCGCTGGTACCATCGACCGACCCATCCGCCCGCATCGCCGCGCCGGTCGCGGCCGCACAGGAGACCTCACGGATGCCCGACCCGAGCGCCCCCTCCACCGCGGTGCGCGTGCCCGCCGAACAGCTGCGCGAGGCACGCCGTCAGCTGCTGGATCGCGGCGCGCCGAGCGACGGGCTGCTCACGCCGGGTCTCCAGGCCAGCTGGGACCGCAGCCGGCGGTTCGGACTCGCGCCGCACGGACGCCCGCCGGGCGCACCGCACGCGTCGGCCGCCCAGCTCGCCCGCGCCCTCGAACTGCGGCGCAACCTGGTCTCGCATGCGGCGCCGGTGATGGCCTTCCTGTGCGAGCAGATCCGCGACAGCGGCAGCATGGTCGCGCTCGCCGACCCGCACGGCATGCTGCTGCACACCCTCGGCGACCTCGATTTCGCCGACCGCGCCGCGCGCGTGGCCCTGCGCCCCGGGGCGATCTGGAGCGAGCAGTGGCGCGGCACCAACGCGATCGGCACGGCGCTCGCCGACGGCACGGCGGTCGTCGTGCACGGCGCCGAGCACTATCTCGAGCGCAATGCCTTCCTGACCTGCACGGCCGCCCCCATCGCCGACCCCTCCGGTCAGCTGCTCGGCGTGCTCGACATCTCCGGCGACCGCCGTGGCTACCATCGCCACACCCTCGGGCTGGTGCGCTCGGGCGCACGCATGATCGAGCATCAGCTCTTCCTGACGCGCCATGCCAGGGGCATCGTGCTTCGGCTGCATCCGCAGATCGAAGGGCTCGGCACCGTGACCGAGGGGCTCGTCGCACTGTCGGAGGACGGCTGGATCGTCGGCGCCAACACGGCCGCCCTCGAGCTGCTCGGACTGCCGCGCGACGCCATCGGCACGCACACCGTCGAGCGTGCGCTGGCCGCCGACATCGCGGCGCTGCTGGCCGGACACGGCCCGGACGCGCGCGGCCCGCGGGCGCTGCGCCGCCACGACGGCACGCCGCTCTGGAGCCGCCTCGACCTCGGCCGCACGACGCGCACGGCGGCGACCGTCGCCACGGCAGCCGTCGACGTGCGCAGCCGTGCGCTCGACGCGCTCGCCGCGCTCGACACGGGAGACCCCGCGATGCAGGCGGCCATCGAGCGTGCGCGCCGCGTCGCCGACAAGCCGATCGCCCTGCTGCTGCACGGCGAATCGGGCGTCGGCAAGGAGGTGTTCGCACGTGCGGTGCACGGCAGCAGCCGGCGGCGCACGCAGCCGTTCGTGGCGGTGAACTGCGCCGCCCTGCCCGACACCCTGATCGAGGCCGAGCTCTTCGGCTACCGGCCGGGGGCCTTCACGGGCGCGGCGCGCGACGGCGCGCCCGGTCGCATCCGCGAGGCGCACGGCGGCACCCTCTTCCTGGACGAGATCGGCGACATGCCGGTGGCCATGCAGGCCCGGCTGCTGCGCGTGCTGCAGGAACGCCAGGTCGTGCCCCTGGGCGGCGGCAGGCCGGTCGACGTCGACTTCCAGCTCGTGTGCGCCACGCACCGGCGGCTGCGCGCCGAGGTCGAAGCCGGGCGGTTCCGCGAAGACCTGTACTACCGGATCAACGGCCTGACGCTCACCCTGCCCCCGCTGCGCGCGCGCAGCGACCTCGCGGCGCTCGTCACGCGCCTGCTGCGCGACCTGGAGCCGACCCGCACGATCACGCTCGCCGCACCGGTGGCGGCGGCCTTCGCGCGGCATCCGTGGCCCGGCAACCTGCGGCAGCTGTCGAATGCGCTGCGCACGGCGTGCGCGATGCTCGACGCCCACGAGACCCGGATCGACTGGCCGCATCTGCCGGACGACCTGTCCGACGAACTCGGCCGCGCGCCGCCGGCAGCGCCGTGCGGCGACGACGACGACGACCTGCGCCGTCAGGCCGATCGGCGCATCGGGCAGGTGCTGGCCAGCAGCGGGGGCAACGTGTCGGAGGCGGCGCGCCGGCTGGGCATCAGCCGCAACACGCTGTACCGCCGGCTGCGGGACGCCGCGGCGGACTGAGTCCGCCCTCCCCGGCGCGTCAGAGGTCCCGTGCCACCGCGGCGAACTGCGACAGCATGAACAGCAGGTAGCCCGGCACGCAGCCGAGATGGCTGGCCGGCACGGCCGTGCAGTCGGTCAGGCTGACGAGGTCGCCCGCGCCGCGCGACTGCATGTGATACAGCGTGCTGGAAGCGCTGTTGTACGGCACGGTGCGGTCGTCGCGGCCATGGAACATCCGCACCGGCACCTCGGGCTTCCACTCGTGCACGCTGCTGATCCGCGCGATCGCCTGCACGTCGTCGGCCAGGAAGAAGTCGATGAAGCGCGTGTCGAGCACCACGTCGGCGTCCTCGGGCAGCAGTCGCTTGAGCAGCTCCTCGCGCAGCTCGCGGCGCAGGCTCGAACCGAGATGGCGCAGCAGCCCCGGGTCGAGCAGCGCGCCCAGCACGGGCACCTCGTCACGCACCATGTCGAGGATTCCGTCGAGCGTCGCCTGGACGTCGTACGGACCGCCACCGGGCACCACCACGTGCAGTCCGGCCAGCAGGCCGGAGCCGGCCGCCTGCAGCGCGCGGTGCGCCGCCATCGTCACGTAGCCGCCCTCCGAATAGCCGGTCAGGAACAGCTGCCCGTTGTCCGCAACGGCATTGTGGCGCCGCCAGGTCGCTGCGGCCGTCAGGAAGTCGGTGACCGCCGCGGCGGACGGGCCCGACAGCAGATACGGATGGGGCCTGCCCTTCGAGGCGCCATAGCCCACGTAGTCCGGCGCGACGACGACGAAGCCGAGCGAGGCCAGCACCACCGACAGTTCGGACGGGGTGGCGTTGTTGCTGGGCGCCTCGGCGTCGCGGAAGATCGTCGCGTGCTGATAGCCCAGCACCGGGCTTTTCGCCCCCGCCGCCTTCACCGGCACCGCGACCAGGCCGGACGCCTGCACCGGCTGCCCGTCGGCATCGGTCGTCAGATATTCGAGCCGATGCGCGCGCACGGCGTAACGGGGCATGAATCCGGCACTGCCGAAGCCTGCGCCGTTCAGCACCTTGACGATCTCGGCCGCCGGGATCTCCGCGATCATGCTCGACGACTTCAGCTCGCCCGGCCCGGTGGGATCGGCCGGCTGCACTTGGGGCGGCGGCGTCTCGGGCTCGGTCGGCGCCCCTTCTCCGCCCCCGCCACCGCCGCCGCAGGCGCCGAGCGAAAGGGCCAGCGCGAGCATCAGCGCGAAGCGGGTCAGCAGGGAGGCGGTGCGTGTCGTCATGGCCGGATCCGGTCGGTCGGAACCCCCAATGATACGGACACCGCGGGTGCGTCCGCGCCGCGCCTGCGCGACGTGACCGTGAACCGGCCCCTGCGCTTCGCAGCCGCGGATTGCGCCCGCGCTGTGCGGCCGCGGATTGCCATTGCGCATTGCGCCGCGCGCGCCGCTCGGCTCGAATGACTCTGCGGGCAGCAGCGGAAGGGAGCGCGCATGCAGATCCAGGGAACGAACGGCAACGACCTCCTCGTCGGCACCGACGACGCCGACACGATCGCCGCGCGCGCGGGGGTCGACGTGGTCGACGCCCGCGCGGGCAACGACGAGATCTCGATCACCCTGCTGCCCTGGTTCGAGCTGTTCGACCGCGTCGATGGCGGCGACGGCCTCGACCACCTGTTCGTGGACGCGTCCGGCATCGTCGCCCGCCTCTACTGGTACGCGATCGCCGACGACGGCGACGTGCTGCTCGGCGCGGGCGCGGCCGACCCGATGGTGCGGATCGAACGGCTGCTCGCCGGCGCGGCCGACCTGCACCTCGATCCCTGGGATCTCACCGCCGGCGTGCGCATGCGCGGCGTCGAGCGGCTCAGTCTGCTGGCCTCGGCGACCGCCGACGTGGACGACCTGCTCATCGTGCGCGGCGACGGCCGCTACGACGGCGGCGCGGGCGATGCCGACGCCCTCTACGCCGACTGGAGCGCCGCCACCGCCCCCGTCGTCTGGCACAACCGTGCGGACGCGACCATCCAGGTCGTCGGCGGCGCGCAGATCAGCGGGGTCGAGCGCCTGCTGGTCCGCACCGGCGGGGGCGACGACGACCTCGCCAACACCGTCCATGCAACCGACGACGAATTCGCGACCGGCGCGGGCAACGACCGGATCGATGCCGGCGCGGGCGCCGACCGCATCGATGCGGGTGCCGGAGACGACGAGATCCACCTGGTCTTCGCCGCCCCGGGCGAGGCCGCCGACGCGGTCGACGGCGGCGACGGCAGCGACCGCTTGGTCGTCGATGCCCGCGCCGCCACCGCCGGGCTCGACTGGCACGGCATCGACGAAGGCGGCAGCCTGCTGGGACACGCCGACGCGCGCAGCACGCTGCGCGACGTCGACGACATGCTGCGCTTCGCGCACGGACTGCACGTCGACACGGCCGACAGCCACTGGGGGCTGCGCTTCACGGGCGTCGAGCACCTCAGCCTGCTCGCCGCCCCGCAGGCCGAGGCCGACGACCTGCTGCTGGTCATCGGCAACGGCCGCTACGACGCCGGCGCGGGCGACGGCGACACCCTCTACGCCGACTGGCGTGCGGTCGACACGCCGATCGTCTGGCTCGACCGCCCGGACGGCGCGCCCCAGTGGGTCGACGGCTCCTACGTGAGCGGCGTCGAGCGGCTGCTGCTGCGCACCGGCGCGGCCGACGACCGGATCGAGAACACACGGTTCGGCACGGACGACGAGATCGACACCGGCGCCGGCAACGACCACATCGACGTCGGCACGGGCTTCGACGTCGTCGACGCCGGCGCGGGCGACGACACGATCCGGCTGCGCTTCGCCGACGCGTTCGAGTGGTCCGACTGGGTGCACGGAGGCGCGGGCGACGACCGGCTGTCGGTCGACGCGTCCGACGCGGCCGGCGGCCTGGCCTGGTTCGCGATCACCGACGACGGACGTCTGGTCGATGGGGTGGGCGCCACGGCGACCCTGCAGCAGGTCGACCGGATGCGCGCCGCGGCCGCCGGCCTGCACATCGACCCATGGAACGACCAGGCCGGCGTGCGCTTCGACGGCATCGAGCACCTCGACCTGACGGCGTCGGACAGCGCGCACGACCTGCTGGTCGTGCTGGGCAACGGCCACTACGACGGCGGCGCGGGCGCCGGCGACACCCTGTACGCCGACTGGCGCGCGCAGACCGCCGACCTCGTCTGGTCGAACCTGGCCGACGCCACCGCGCATGCCGTGGCCGGCGCACGCATCGCCAACGTGGAGCGCCTGCTGGTGCGCACCGGCGACGGCAGCGACCGGGTGGAGAACGCGGTGGCCGTCGCCGACGACGAGATCGCCACCGGCGGGGGCGACGACCGCGTGGTCGGGGGCCCGGGCGACGACCGGATCGACGGCGGCGACGGCATCGACACGGCGCGGTATGCCGGGCCGATCGGCGACTACACGATCCGGATCGACCGCGCGGCGCGCACGGCGGTGGTCGGCGACGACCACGCCGGCCGCGACGGCGAAGACCGCCTGGTCGCCGTCGAGCGGCTGGACTTCGACGGGCAGGTGTTCGACCTGTTCAACCCGCCGCACGCGCAGACGCCGGCGTACGGGCAGTCGCGCAGCTTCCTGTTCGACCCGGCCTTCTACCTGATGCGCAATCCGGAGCTCGTCCCGACGCTCGCGGCCGAGGACGCCGCAGCGCACTATCTGGAGACGGGCGCCGCCGAGGGTCATGCGCCGAATGCCTGGTTCGACGCCGACCACTACCGCAACCGCTGGGACGACCTGCGCGCGCTCGCGCTGGACGATGCCACCCTCTTCCTGCACTACAACCTGTACGGCGTGTGGGAGGGCCGCAGCGCGGCGCCGCGGTTCGAGTCCTTCGACGGCGCGCGCTATCTCGCGCAGAACCCGGACGTCGCGGCCTACGTCGACGGACACCTCGCCGACTTCCTCGGCAGCCGCAGCAACGGCGCGCTCGCGCACTACCTGATCTACGGCACCGATGAAGGACGGGCCGCGTTCGACCTCGCCGGGGGCGCGATCGACGCGACCGTGCTGATCTGACCGCCCGATGCCCCGCCGTCACCGGGCAGCAGGGTCACCGGGCAGCGGCCCGTGCGCACACCCGGGCACGCCCGGGTGCCGGCATCACTCGAGCGGGATGTTCAGCGCGCGCATCGTCCTGCCCCACACGGCGAGCTGCTCCTTGAGCAGGTCGGCCATCGCCTGCGGCGACGACGGGGACGGGAACAGGCCCAGCTTCTCGTACTGCTCGATCACGTCCTGGCGCCGCATCACGCCGCCGAAGTCGCGCGAGATGCGCTCGGTCAGGTCGCGCGGCAGCTTCGCCGGCCCGAACAGGCCGCCCCAGGGCAGGATGTTGACCAGCGGCAGACCGGCCTCGACCATGGTGGGCACCTCGGGCATCGTCTTGGTACGGGTGGGCAGCAGCACGGCCACCGGCTTGAAGTCGGCCTTCAGCAGCTGCGGCATGATCGCCGGCGTGGCGAACATGGCCTGGATGCGCCCGCCGATCAGGTCGATCGCCGCCTGCGCCTCGCCCTTGTACGGCACGTGCACCATGTCCAGCCCGTTGCTCTGCAGCAGCTGGCCGAACGCGAGGATGCCCGTGCTGTTGCCGGTCGCGTACGACAGCTTGCCCGGGTTCGCCTTGACGTGCGCGACGAACTCGGCCGCCGTGCGGGCCGGGATCGTGGGCGCCACCATCAGGTAGAACGTGAAGATGCAGAAGCCCGAGATCGGCGTGAAGTCGGCGATCGGGTCGTACGGCGGGTTGCGCTTGAGGTTCGGCACGTAGGTCATCGACGTGGCCGTGCCGAAGTAGATCGTGTGCCCGTCCGGGGCCGATTTCTGCACCTCCAGCGCGGCGACCGCGCCGTCGGCGCCGGCGCGGTTCTCCACCACCACCGGCTTGCCGAAGACGGCACCCAGATGCGTGGCCACGGTGCGGGCGCCCAGGTCGGCACCGCCGCCGGCCGGGAACGGCACCACCATCCGCACCGGCTTGCTGGGCCAGTCGGACTGCGCGCGCACGATCGACGGTGCGGCCACGGACAGCACCCCCGCCGCGCCGGCGGTCAGGATGCGCCGGCGGCCGGCGGCGGGCGACGACAGCGTCTGGGCGGCGTCCGGGGCGGTCGGGGCGGTCGGGGCGGACGGGCTGATGCGGGAACGGTTCATCGGTCGGACTCCTTTGATCAGTTCATCTGGAATGCGGGTCGGCCCGGAGTCTAACCGGCCGCTGTCGCCCGGCACACCCGGGACACCCCCCACGCCGGCCGTGCCGCCCGCCGGCCCCCGCCGCTCACAGGCGCTTCATCAGCCCCAGCAGGCGCCGCGCCAGCGGGCTGTATGGCGGCAGGAACAGCTTCATCGCGTTGATGCGCGCCTGCCGGAAGATCGGCTTCATCTTGCTGAAATTGTCGAAGCCCCATTGCCCGTGGTAGTGCCCCATCCCCGAATCCCCGACGCCGCCGAAGGGCATCGAATCCTGCGCGACGTGCAGCAGCGTGTCGTTGATGCACACGCCGCCGGCATGCGTGGTGCGCATCGCGGCGTCGCTGCGCGCGCGGTCGTGATCGAACCAGTACAGCGCCAGCGGCCGGGGCCGCGCATTGACGAACGCGATCGCTTCGGCGACGTCGCCGTAGCCGACCAGCGGCAGGACCGGGCCGAAGATCTCGTCGCGCATCACCGCGCTGTCGGGCGGCGGCTCGACCACCAGGGTGGCGGCGAGGCGATGGCGCGCGTCGTCGCGCGCCGGGCCGTCGAACAGCACCTCGAGCCGGGCGCCCCGCGCGGCGGCCTCGTCGACGACGCCCGTCAGGCGCGTGTACTGGCGCGTGCTCACGACGCTGCACCAGCCGGGGTCGGCCAGCCCGCCCGGCACCATCGCGCGCGCCTGCCGCCGCGCCTCGGCGACGAATTCGGCGATGCGCGCATGCGGCAGCAGCACGTAGTCGGGCGCGATGCAGGTCTGCCCCGCATTGAGCAGCTTGCCGGCCAGGATGCGCTGCACCGCGTGTTCCATCGGGTAGTCGGGCGTGATCACCGTCGGCGACTTTCCGCCCAGTTCCAGGGTCACCGGCGTGAGGTTCTCGGCGGCGCTGCGCATCACCAGGCGGCCGACGTGCGTCGAGCCGGTGAACAGCAGGTGGTCGAAGGGCAGCGCGCTGAACTGCGCCGCGACGTCGGGCCCGCCGGTGATCACCGCCACCTCGTCGGGACCGAAGGTGTCGGCGCACACCGCCTGGAACTCGGCCGCGAAGATCGGCGTGGCCTCGGACAGCTTGACCATCACCCGATTGCCGGCCGCCAGCGCCGCCGCCATCGGACCGATTGCCAGGTACAGCGGATAGTTCCAGGGCACGAGCACCCCCACCACCCCGAGCGGCTGCGGCAGGATCCGGCCCGACCCGGGCAGGAACCACCGCCCCACGCCCGCCCGCCGCGGCTTCATCCAGCGCCGGCCGTGCCGCAGCGCGCTCTTGATCTCCTCGAGGCTGGGCCAGATCTCCGCGAGCTCGGTCTCGATCGCCGGGCGGCCGCCGAAGTCCGCGTCGATCGCCTGCGCAAAGCGCGCCTCGTGCGTGCGCACCAGCGCGGCCAGCCGCCGCAGCCGGTCGGCGCGCGCGTCCCAGGTCGGATACGGCGCGGCGGCACAGGCCGCGCGCATGGACTCGAAGGTCCGGTTCAGGTCGGCAGGCAGATCGCTGGGATTCATGGTTCATCCTGAGGAGACACCGCGGCGCCGGGCGCGCACGCAGGCACGCACTTGGGCACAATCGGCGACGACAGAAGAGTGTGCACCGGCGCGCCGCCCCGGTCGACCGGCAGGCTGGAGCACCGCCACTAACCCGACCCGCCCCGACGGAGGAGACCCCCATGAGCCTGGACAGCCTGAAGACCGTGCGCGTGAACGTGGCCCACGGCATCGCCCGCATCACCCTCGACAACGGCGACGTGAACCTCTTCACGCGCGACATGTTCGCCGAGCTCACGCGCGTCGGGCAGGCCCTCGCCCAGGACGACGCCGTGCGCGTGGTCATCCTGCATTCGGCCAACCCCGACTTCTTCATCGCGCACTACGACGTCGCGCACATCCTCCAGTACCCGCAGCAGCGCGAGGTGCCCCTCACCGAGATGAAGCCGTTCCACGCCATGTGCGAGACCTTCCGTACGATGCCCAAGGCGACGATCGCCGTCATCGAAGGACGGGTGGGCGGCGGCGGCAGCGAGCTGGCGCTCAGCTTCGACATGCGCTTCGCACTGCGCGGCAAGGCCGTGTTCAACCAGCCCGAAGTGGCGCTGGGCATCATCCCCGGCGGCTCCGGCACGGTGCGTCTGCCCCGCCTGATCGGGCGCTCGCGCGCACTCGAGGTGATCCTGGGCTGCGACGACGTCGATGCCGAACTGGCCGAAGCCTGGGGCTGGGTGAACCGCGCGCTGCCGGCCGATGCGCTGTGGCCGCACGTCGAGCGCCTGGCCGCGCGCATCGCCTCGTTCCCCGCCCATGCGGTCGCGGCCGCGAAGGCGTCGGTGCTGCGCGCCGACAAGGAGATCCCGGCCGATCTGCTCGCCGAGGGCGCCGCGTTCCAGGGCACGCTGTACGGTCCGGGCACGCGCGCCGCGATGGAGCGCTTCCTGGCGAACGGCGGTCAGACGCCGGCCGGCGAACTGCGCCTCGGCGCCCTTGCGGGCGAACTGGGAACGCCGCCGGTCTGATCCGATGCCGGCGCCTCGTACCGCCCGCGCGCCACGTACACCCCGCCGGCCAGCATCGGACGCACCTCCAGCCCTACCAGGCGGCTGGCCAGGCGGCTCCAGGGCGCGTCCAGCCCGGCGAGCGAGGTGACCGAGTAGAGCGCCGCGTTCAGCACGAACACGTTGACCGGCACCGCCCACAGCGGCGCCCACTTCAGGCCGCTCGCGACGACCGTCGCCCCCGGCCGCAGGTGGGTCAGCACGTTGTCGATCGCGTCGTCGCGGCGCAGCACGTCGTGCGTGAAGTGGAACAGCGCCGCATCGGCGCGCACCGGGATCCGGGCCGACTCGACCGGCACGCAGATCAGCGTCACGTTCCGCCAGCCGGCGGCCTGCACCCGCGCACGTGCCTGCGCGATCATCTCGGGGGACTGCTCGACCCCGACGACACGACCGGTGTCGCCCACGGCAGCGCGCAGCCGCGCCAGGCTCAGGCCGGTGCCGCACCCGAGATCGAGCACGACGTCGCCCGGACGCAGCCCGAGCAGGCCGATCGCGATCCGCCGGATCGGCTCGAACACCATCAGCTCGAGATCGTAGAACCGCGCGCGCCGGCGGTACTGCGCCAGCGCGGCCGTGCGGTCGGGCCCGCCGCGCGGGTGCGCCGGCGGGACGGGCGCATCGTCCGTGCCGAGGTCGAGGGACAACTGAGGGGGAGGCGCCGCGTGCCGGCGCCGGGGGCTTGCGCTCATGAGGGGAACTCCGGCGGAACTGCCACGCCGCCTCCCGACGATACTCCTTCCGGCACCGGCGGGCACGTCCGCGGCGGCGAGGCGCCGGGACGCGCGGGCCCGATCAGACGTCCGGCTTGGATCAGGCGTCCGGCTTGAGCATCTCGCGCAGCCGGAACTTCTGCACCTTGCCCGACGGGGTCGACGGCAGCACGTCGCGCACCTCGAGCCGCTCCGGGATGTACTGCAGCGCGACCTTCTGCTCCTTCAGGAAGCGCACCATCTCCGCGAAGTCGATCGACTGGCCCGGCTTGGGCACCACGAACGCACACGCGCGTTCGCCCAGGCGGGCATCCGGATACGCGACGATCGCGGCCAGCGCGACCGCCGGGTGCCGGTACAGCAGCGCCTCGATCTCCACCACCGGGATGTTCTCGCCCCCGCGGATGATCACGTCCTTCGAGCGCCCCGTGATGCGGATGTAGCCCTGCGCGTCCAGGCGTGCCAGGTCGCCAGTCTCGAACCAGCCGTCGTCGGTGGTGCCGTTCAGATGCGGGCGCTTCAGGTACCCGCCGAAGTTGGAGCACGACCGCAGCTGCAGCCGCCCCGTCTCGCCGACCGGCAGCGGACGGTCGTCGTGGTCGACGACGCGCACTTCCGCGCCGGGCAGCGGGCAGCCGTCGGTCTGCACCGCGCGCTCGGGCGGATCGTCGAGCAGCGTGGTGGTGACCGCGCCATTCTCGGTCATGCCCCAGGCGGACACGATGTTGGCACCCAGCGCCTGACGCGCCTGCTCGACCAGCGGCCCCGGGATCGGCGCTCCGGCGCACAGGAAGGTGCGCAGCGAGGGCACGGCCTTGCCGGTCTCGGCGACCGTGCGGGCGAGATCGGTGAGGAACGGCGTCGACGCCATCGTGAACGTCGCGCCGTGCGCGCGGATCACGTCCACGCCCCGCACGGGGTCCCAGATGTCGAGCAGCACGCCCTGGCAGCGCAGCATCACCGGCATCATCAGGCCGTACATGAAGCCCGTCTGGTGCGCCATCGGCGAGGCCATCAGCACGACGTCGTCGCCGCCCAGGCGCATGCGCTCGGCGTAGGGCACGATGTTCGACATCAGCGTGTTGGCCGAATGCATCGCGCCCTTCGGCTCGCCGGTGGTGCCCGAGGTGTAGATGAGCTGGGTGACGTCGTCGGGCCCCGGCCGGTTCGCCGTGAGGATGCGCGCCGCGTCCGCCTCGCGCTCCCACGGCGGCGTGGTCAGGCGCGCCTCGAAGCTGTTCTCGCCGCTGCCGCCGACGACCAGCACGTGCTGCAGCGCCGGCAGACCGGGCCTGAGCCCCTCGAGCATCTTCGCGTAGTCGAAGCCGCGGAAGGTCGAAGGCACGACCATCACCTTGCTGTCGCCGTGCGCCAGCATGAACGACAGCTCACGCTCCCGGAAGATGTGCATCAGCGGATTCATCACGGCGCCGATGCGCGAGCACGCCAGGTACATCAGCGAGAACTGCCACCAGTTGGGCAGCTGGCACGAGACGACGTCGTTGCGCCCGACGCCCAGCCGCGCGAGGCCGACGGCCATGCGGTCGGCCATCGTCGCCAGTTCGCGCCAGGTGAAGCGCGTCGTGGTGCCATGCTCCACCGACACGGCGGTCAGCGCCGGCGCGTCGGGGGCGGCGGCGACCGCCGCATCGAGGTAGTCGTTGATGGTGCGGTCGCGCCAGTGTCCCTGCGCCACCATGGCGGCGCGGCGCGCCGGGATCAGGACTGCGTCGAACTCCATGCTCTCGTCTCCTGTCGTTCTGCGTGTGGGAAGCGCCTCAGGCCGGCACGGCGTTGCGGCCGGCGCGGGTGCGGGCGATGATCGTCTTCATGATCTGCGCCGTGCCGTCGCCGATCTGGAACCCCAGCACGTCGCGCAGCCGCTGCTCCATCGGACCGCGGTCGTAGCCGCCGTGTCCG
>ENA-UPTA01004267-UPTA01004267.1-activated-sludge-metagenome-genome-assembly--contig:-NODE-4267-length-13611-cov-6.254795_pt1 | contig 13611 bp, 8 predicted proteins | sample MGYA00238184_ERZ773361 | MGnify/ENA primary metagenome ERZ773361 (study PRJEB29100, sample SAMN05720205) | activated sludge metagenome | isolation source: anaerobic digester from wastewater...
GATTTCGGAAGGGGGGCCAATTCGGCATGGGCCAGGAATGATCGCATGCGGACACTCGGCAGCGATGCTTCAAACACCAGGCCTCCGGCCAGGACGCCGGGCAAGAGAAAGAGAATCGCCCAGATCAGCGGCGTGCTCACTCTTCGCTTGAGGACGGAGTAAACGAGGAGGTGACAGCCCAGTGAAGCCCACAGGAGAAAACCACATGTGAAGAGGCGTCCCATATCCGCCGTCAGTTCGGGCAGTTTTCCCGCGCCCGCTCTCGCTCGCATGATGACGGGACCGACTACGCACAGGAGAAGCAACAACACAGCATTCAGAACGTGAAATGCCGATGGGAACCGCGCTATGCTCGTCACACCGATGGTCTCGGAGGCAGGCCAGAAACGATGACGGCAATCCTGGCACCGATCCCTGCCGACGACGGCGATGGACGTCGTGAAGGGCAGTGCCAAGAACGACACGATCACCCCGACCACCATGGCGCACAGAAATGGCGTCAATGCGAGCGTGACGACACAGGCGACCCCATTGAACACGAGAGGTCCCCGTGGCCGGCCGATACGGCTGCTGCCGCAACGAGGACATCGGGCCATCTCGGAGGTCGAGGGGATTGCCGGCATCGCAGGCGGGGCCGGCTTCTCGTCCACGCATCCATCGTCTTCTCTGACCATGTGCGTCTGTGCCTCATCCCAAGCCCCAAACGGGGTCGCTATTGTATCCAGCTCACACAGTGCTTCTTTCTTCCCGCAAGAACAATCTGAATCGTGTCTTATCCTATCCGCCTCAGGGTGATGGCGTCAACCTGGAGAGGCCCAGCGGGTCACAGCGCGTTGCCTTCGACTGGTCCATGTCGGAGCTCGGGACTGTCTGCCGGTCCATGATGCGTCCGGTAACACGGTGACTCTCAGTCTCATTCTCCATGTTCGCCAATCTGCCCAGTATTCCTTCTGACGGATCCGGGGCTTTTCTCAGTATCATTGCGAGGGGGAGTTTGTATAATCTGCCCGCCGGTTGTGGGTAGGTTCTGTGCCGATAAGCGGGGTTGTTTTTCTACCTTGCAGGTCTTTTTATAGGGCCGTCCCATAAAAGGGTAAAGTTTTCCGAAGGGGTGTGCCGAAAAAGTCCAGTGTAGGCATTTATGCGGACTGTCAGTGCTGAAAAGCAGGTTTTTTCAGTCCGGCGGGGCCCCCGACACGATGGATCGCGTTGCGGACCCCGTGGCAAACACGTCCGGCCCAGGAACCGGCGCAATGGAAGGCTCGTTCGCGGAGAAAAACATGAGAACAGTGGCTATCGTCAACCAAAAGGGGGGATGCGGAAAGACCACCGTGTCGATCAACCTGGCCAGCGCGCTGGCCGAGCTGGGCAAGAAGGTGCTTCTGGTGGATATGGACCCACAGTCGCACTGCGCCGTCGGACTGGCCGTGCCGGAAGAGCAGATCGAGCAGAGCATCTACGATGTTCTCATCAGCCGCAGCCGCAACGAACCCATTCGCCTCACGGAAATCCTCTGGCAGATCGGTGAGAACCTGGAGCTTGCCCCGGCGAGCATCGACCTGTCGGCGTTCGAGCAGCAGATGGCCGGGATCGCCGACCGCGAAACCTGCCTCAAGACCGTGCTGGACGAAGTGAAGGACGAATACGACTTTGCCGTAGTGGACTGCCCGCCGGCGGTGAGCCTGCTGACGTTCAATGCCCTGCGGTCCGCGACGGACGTGATCGTTCCGGTCGAGACAGGTTACTTCGCGTTGCACGGCCTGAGCAAACAGTTGGAGACCCTGGGCATTCTGTGCAAGCGATGCCAACAGCACGTGGCCGTCCGCGTGCTTGCGAGCATGTACGATATCCGCACAAAAATGGCGCGGGAAATCCTGGCGGAGCTGCGATCTCACTTCGGCGACCGCATGTACAAGACCGTGGTCAATTTCAACACCCGAATCAAGGAAGCGTCCAGCTTCGGGCAGCCGATCAACGAATACGACCCGGCGAGCAAGGGCCAGCAGGACTTCCGCATGCTGGCGCAAGAGGTCGTGGGCAGCGAGGAACGCCCGCAGGTCAAGAGCAAGCGGCTCGTGGATTCGCTGGCCGATCAGCTTGAAGCGATCGGGACCAGCGCCAACGAGCTTCTCAAGTCCGCCAAACCGGCGGTCATGGCTACGCCGAAACCGGAGCCCGAGCCGGAGCCGGTTGGGGCTACGCAGGTGGTCGTGACACAAGAGCCGGTCGCGCCTGCGAAAGCGGCCCCGGTGGCCGTCGCTGCCGCGGTCGAGCCACGCATCGAGGCGGCCGAGCAGATCGACGCCAAGCTCGCGAACTACTACGGCGTCAGTCAGATCCAGGACGCCGTGGTCTTTGTGACACTCTACCCCCGCGCCCAGAGTGTGGAGATTGCCGGCGATTTCAACAACTGGCAGCCGGCTGGCACGCCCATGCAGCGGGTGGGCGACAGCGGGGTCTGGCAGGCCAAGGTCAAACTACCCAACGGCACCTATCGCTACCGTCTGGTCGTGGACGGCCAGTGGCAACAGGACCCCTACAACGAGCGCTCCGAGATGAATCCCTACGGGGATTACAACTCGGTGCTCGAAGTGAAGTAGCTGCTGTCTTCGCGGACGCTTCTGCCACGGTGATAATGCGGATCTGAACGAGCACTCACGAATATGGGTTCGATGGGCGGCTCGCCAGTACGGCTGCGTGGCAAAATAGGCAATATGGGATATCTGGGGATTGCCCGTCTTGAAAAAATGTTGATACGCGTGCGATTTATGGTTCAAAATGAGCAACGGGAGGGCACTATAGGGTTGACAGATTAGTCCTATAATCATAGGTTGGCGTAGAAACCTGGGTTTGCCACGATAGTATGCGATGCGGGGTGGCAACGTGAACAGGCAAGGATGCTATGTGCGTGACAGTGACGCGGCATGTCGCTTCCGCTTCGCAACAGGGGGCGGGTGTTTCACCGGCTGGAGGAGTCGGGGGGGTGTGGTGCATTCCAAGACTGTCCCTCGCTCATGCAGCGCCGTCGCAATCGTGCGATTCGGCTGAAGCATGCGGACACAGCGTCATCTCTTTGCGATCTCCGCGCACCACTGCTGCGCCTGAACAGGCGGCCAGTCCGCCGGTTTAGGGTCTCGCACATACACGGAGGAGGATCGCTCCGTCGGTCCCATAGCAGGCATCCGGCACAGGAATGAACGGGGACTCTGCTCTCGGCGCCCACGCCCGGATGGCGTGGCGGAGGAGGGGCCCGAAAGAAAACGGAGTTTCAGAAGGAGAAAGAGATGAAAAAGGCATGGATAGTGCTGGTTCCCATGCTGGCGCTGGCCACGGCGCTGCAGGGCGAAAATGGCGATCCGGTCGGGACGACCGTCGACGTGGTCAACCAGATCGGCACCAGTCAAAGTCAGAACGTCTCGACGACATCGATTGCCGAGGGAGGATCGAGCTGGAACGACAACCAGTCCAATTCGAGTTCGCAGGTCAATATCGACACGACCTCGATTTCGAACTACGAGCAGCGGACGTCGCCGTTGACGACGTTCCCACCCTATCTGCCGTACTGGACGCACGGAGGCTGGGGTACGATCAAGGCCTACTTCCCCAACAGTCCGACGGCCAACGACGCGGTCTACGAGACGACGTTCGATCCGGAGAATCCCGAGGACATGCGCGAGCTTCGCAGCGTGTTGAAATCACTCCCGTACAGGGGGGTGCTGGAGACCGCCGGCGGCCTGCTGAACAGCATTGCGGTCGCCCTGTTCGATGCGCCCAACAAGTATCACCACGGTCGCGGGCTCGAGATCGCCAACTCGATCATCCGCGACCGCCGGCCTGAAGGCAAGCCGCTCCTGGTCTTCATCGATTCCAACGTGGACGTCGCCCTGCTGAGAGAAGAAGGGTATGCCTACATGGGCCGCGTGAGCGTGGAAGGGGACGTGGAGCGCAACTGGGATCACGCTTACAAGGCCGCCGTCACCGAGGCGCTGCTGTGGGATACGGACATCCTGCTGGTTTCCGGCGGGATGAAGGGCGTCACCGTCGGTTCGAATCTCACCTTCCCGTCGGCCGCTGCCGGCTACAGCCAGGTGAACTACTCCCTCTCACTGTTGGGGGGCAAGGCCACCGGCATCACGGAAGGCAAAGGCAAGGCCGTGCTCAGCGCCGACGCCTATCGTTTCTACCCCGGCAAGATGGAGCGCAGACGGATCCCGGAGTCGCTCTACGAGCGTATTCGGGCCAGGCCGCAAGAGGTCGGCATGGCGCCGGCGGCCCCCGTGTCTGCGCCGGTCTCGCGTGTCGTGCCCACACCGGCGGCGATTCCCAGCGAGCGGTCGGACGGCGTGACCGGGTCTGCGAAGCTGCCGGACGCCGCGGATGCGCCGGTGACGCCTCAGCCCGCGCCGAAAGGGGCCACGCAGGATGGACACGTGCCGCCACCGCCTGAGTCGCAGGGAGTCGAGCGGTACGAGCAGCTTCCACCGGCCGCCGCGCCGCAGTTGAAGGCTCCGACCGAGCCCTCGGCGGTGGCTGCGGAGAGCCCGGAGCCGGTGGCGACGATCGGCCGGGATCTGCCTGCGGTTGCGGCCTCACCGACGCGTCTCAAGAGTCGAACGCCTGGGATCAAAGTCAGCCGTGAGCTGTTCGCCATGGCTGGACTGCCCGATGCCGAAGACGTCATGTACCTGACTCTGCGATAGACGCGCAAGCGGCAACGTCCTTCGCAAGGAGCCTTCGGGTTGTCTCTCGCAGGGAGAAAGGAGGTGCGGCGTCGTCCACCGGGAGGATTGTCGAGAGCGGACTGCGCGCGGCGTGACGGTCGTGCGGCGCTCTCGGTCACAACGAGGGATCAATCGAAACAGGGAGATACACATGCACAGGGAATGGATACCCGTGGTATCGATCGTGTTAACGTTGACCTGCGGCGCGTGGGCGTTCGTGGGCCAGGAACAGGGGTTCAGTATCGGTGCGGCCAATTGCATCGCGTGGCCCGGCGGCGTGGGTCTCGTCGAGGGCGGCCATCAGGCGGTGATCGGCCAGGAGCAGACCGTCGGCGGCTGGCACGCTCCTTCCGGCTTCCAGAAGGAAGGCGGCCTGTTCAATCAGACGGCCAGCGCCAGTGGCGAGGGACCGGCTTTCATTCGCCAGCGTGCCGACATCGTTGGCGGGCAGCACCTGGGGACAGGGATGTGGGGACGACCGACCATGTCGCAAGGCCAGCAGATGGGGATCGACTTCAAGACGACCCTCGTCAAACCCTGGGGCTCCGGCCCGGCCACCGCGTCGCAAGGCTTCATCGGCGGCCAGACGCAGACTCTGACGTCGCCCACCACGACGGGCACGCAATCGCAGTTCGTCGGCGTCAGGGAATATGCGAACGTCGTCGGCGGGGTCACTGCGGACCCGACGGTGCACAACTCGATCAAGATCGACCTCACTCAGGGTCAGCAGTCTGCCGCCTCGATCGTACCGTGTTGCAGGCCGTGAGGCCCGCGGCGCACAGGACGTGCGCTGAATGATAGAACCACCCGCGGGTGATGGGAACGCCCTCTGGCTCGGATCGACCACGGCTTGTGCCGTGGGCCGTCCGGTCGGAGGGCGGTTCTGTTTGGACGGTTGTTGCGCCAACGGGAGGGGTCTGCACAGTCCGGATCACAAGGTCGGAGAAGACCGCGTTTTTCTCTTGACATTCCCGATTTCCATCCGTTACTATGCCGAGATTGGTGGAAAGGCCCCGGAAGGCCTGCCGAGATAGCGTTGCCTGGAGGAGGAGTGAGGTGAAAGCGCACGTCTACTGCTGTCTTCCTGTCTTCGTTGCACTCGTGCTGTCGGCGGCGCCCGAGCTTGCCCGGGCAGGCGGCACGAACATCGTGTATACCTACGGCGGCAGCTTCAATCAGAGGATTCCCGCCGACCCAAACGCCACGCGGGGATGGATGCAGGATGCCGTTCTCACAGTGGCCGACCACGTTCTCATCTGTGATGTGAATGTGTTCATCAGCATCCGGCACACGGCCGCTTTCGACTTGCAGTTGTTCCTCCGGGGGCCCTCCGGCGAGAGGGTGACGTTGAACGAGAGCGACCCGTTCGAGGGGTTCTACGAAGGCGCCGACTACATTGCGACCACCTTCGACGACGAGGCGGACGCCGGGATTCAGGATGGGAAGCCGCCGTTTGCAGGGACCTTCCGACCGCGTGAATCGCTGACGGCCTTCGACAGCCAGGACGCACACGGGGACTGGAGCCTGCAAGTGTGCGACGCGTACTACGCCAATACGGGCTGTCTCGATTTCTTCACTCTGCTTGTCACGGTGTCCTTGCCGGACCCGCCGGCCGATATTCCCGCGCCGGGCGCGGGCGGGCTGCTGCTCCTGGGATTGGCCCTGTCGCGCCCGGTCGTGAGGCTGGGTCGCGCACAGGGGCAAGGCTGTGGTCGCTGAATACGTCCGGTCCGTCGCTCGTCAGGGTAGGGCCGCATCCTTCTCGCGGACCTTCTGTTCCTGCTTCTTCTTGAATTGATGGAGCTTCTCGCGGAGGGCCGCGTCCGACAGGGCCAGGATCTGCACGGCCAGGATGGCGGCGTTCTTAGCGCCGGCCTTGCCGATCGCAACGGTGGCGACGGGGACGCCGGGCGGCATCTGGACCGTGCTGAGCAACGAATCGAGCCCGGCCGGCCCGCCCTCTGCGGCCAACGGCACGCCGATCACGGGAAGCGTCGTCCACGCCGCCATCGCGCCCGCCAGGTGGGCAGCCATGCCCGCCGCTGCGATAATCACCTTGACCCCGCGGACCTCGGCGTTCTGGGCGAACTCAGCAGCCGCCTGCGGTGTCCGGTGCGCCGAGAGGATCCTCACCGTCGCTTCCACGCCGAACTCCCGAAGTTGCTCCACGCAACCCTGCATTACGCCCAGATCGCTGTCTGAGCCCATGACGACTGCAACCGACGCACTTTTTCCCGATGCCATCACTCGTCCCATTTACTATTTGTGATTCACGATTTACTATTGGATGCTGATCCCACGGTCAACGAGGGACCGATGCTATCTTAAATAACGCAGCGCGAATTGTAAATCACAGAGGGGGTCGCCATGCAGATTCGACAACCGGTTGTGGCAGGTCAATTCTATCCGGCGGATCGGCAGGAGTGCCTGGATCAGATCCGCGAATGTCTCGCGTCGCATACCCTCGCAGAGTCGCTGCCCGATCCGCTCGTCGCAGGGCTCGTTCCTCACGCGGGCTGGACGTTCAGCGGTCCCCTGGCGGCGATGGTTTTCGCAGCCGTGAAGAAGCAGCGGGGGGCCGTCCGCACCTTCGTGATCTTCGGGGCGGCCCACGGGTACTTCGGATCCATGCCCGCCCTCGACGGCAACGATGCCTGGGAGACGCCCGTGGGCAGGGCGCAGATCGACGATTCCCTGCGCCGGGCGCTGATTGCAGATGGAGTCGCCGTGGCTGCATCTTCAGCACACCGCCACGAGCACAGTATTGAGGTGCAGGTCCCCTTCATCCAGCATCTGTTCCCGGAGGCCACGATTGCCCCGATCATCGTGCCGGCGAACGAATCGGCCGTCGCGCTGGGCAACGCGGTCGCGGAGTTGTCGGAGGACGCCGCCGGCGGGATCGTCTGTATCGGTTCGACCGATCTGACGCACTACGGGCCGCGCTACGGCTTCACGCCGATGGGCGTCGGCGCCAATGCGTTGGGCTGGGCCAGCAACGTCAACGACCGGCAGTTCATCGATCTGGCCGTTGCCCTCGAGCCGCAACGGCTGCTCAGCAACGCGATCGAGAGCGGCAACGCGTGCGGTCCCGGAGCCGCAGCCGCGACGGTCATGGCCGCAAAGAGGCTCGGCGCTACCCGAGGCGTGTTGCTTGCCCACACGAGCAGTAACGACATCATGCTCCGTCGGATGGGTATGGCCAACCACGACAGCGTTGGCTACGCGGCGATCGTGTTCTGATCCGCAAGGGCTGACGCCTCCACAGGAGTATCCAGGGCTTGAAATTCGCCCCCCTTTGTGACAGGATAGACCCACCGGAGGCCCGGAACGGCGTGGAGTCGTGATGATGACGGACGTCACGCGCATTCTGAACGCCATCGAACGGGGGGACGCGAACGCTACGGACGAACTCTTGCCTCTCGTCTATGAGGAACTCCGCCTTCTGGCAGCCCAGAAACTGTCTCATGAGCCGCCGGGGCAGACACTTCAGGCGACCGCACTGGTGCACGAGGCCTATATCCGGCTGGTGGGAGACGAACCGCAGGGCTGGGCGAACCACGGCCATTTCTTTGCCGCCGCGGCGGAAGCGATGCGGCGGATTCTGGTCGAGCACGCACGCCAGAAGGGGCGCGTCAAGCATGGAGGGGAACTCCACCGTGTGGAGTTGGGAGAGTTGGCCGTTGTGGCGGGTCCCGAGCATCTCGCCGACGATTTGGTCGCCCTGGATGAGGCCCTGGAGGAATTCGCCCGAAAGGACAAGCTCAAGGCGGACCTTGTGAAGCTCCGCTACTTCGCCGGCTTGACGATACCACAGGCGGCCGAGGCCCTGGGAATCTCGCATGCGACGGCCGAAAGGCACTGGGGATACGCCCGCTGTTGGCTGCGCGTGGAGATACTGCGCCGGCGGGCCTCCCGCGATTCCGGGTAGAATTCTCCGGGCATGCGGGCATTTTGATGAGGGGATCGCGGCCGCCTTTGTCGCATTGTACATCGATGCCCCAGGAGGATCTCATGGCTGCCGATCCGAGAGATGAAGAATCGATCTTCTACGCCGCCTTGGCCAGGCCCGTTGGCGAGCGTGCCGCCTATCTTCGGGCGGCTTGCGGAGGTGATCCTGGGCTGATCGCCCACTTCGAGAGTCTCCTGGCCGCACACGAGGTTCGCGATGGTTTCCTCGAAACGCCAGCGGTGGGAGAGAACGTTGTCCTTGACGACTCCTTCGTGGTGGAAGGTCCCGGCACCGTCATCGGACGGTACAAACTGCTGGAGAAGATTGGCGAGGGGGGCATGGCGGTGGTCTACATGGCCGAGCAGGAGCAGCCCATCCGCCGCAAGGTCGCCCTCAAGATCATCAAGCTGGGCATGGATACCCACCAGGTCATCGCACGATTCGAGGCCGAGCGGCAGGCTTTGGCCCTGATGGACCACCCCAGTATCGCGAAGGTCCTGGACGCCGGGGCAACAGATACCGGCCGGCCGTACTTCGTCATGGAGCTGGTCCAGGGCGTCTCGATCACCGAGTACTCCGATAGGAATAGTCTGAGCACGAAAGACCGGCTGGCCTTGTTCATCCAGGTCTGCAATGCCGTGCAGCATGCCCACCAGAAGGGCATCATCCATCGCGATATCAAACCCTCGAATGTCATGGTCACACACCATGACGGCAAACCTATCCCGAAGGTGATCGATTTCGGCATCGCCAAGGCCACCAACCAGCGGCTGACGGAGAAGACGCTCTTCACCCGCTACGCCCACCTGATCGGCACGCCCGCCTATATGAGCCCAGAACAGGCGGAGTTGAGCGATCTCGACATCGACACCCGCACCGATATCTACTCGCTGGGTGTGCTCCTATATGAGCTTCTGACCGGGACGACGCCGTTCAGCGAAGAGGAGCTCCGCAAGGCGGGCTACATCGAGATGCAGCGGGTCATTCGAGAGCAGGAACCGGTCAAACCCTCCACCCGGATTCGGACCGCGTGGCGAGGGCATCCTGCCCGCGATCCGAAGGCGCCCCCGGACCGAAAGGCCGCTGCGCGTCCAGCTCGACACAAAGAACAAGGGCGGGACGCCCTCGCCACGAAGAACATAGACGGGACGCCCATGCTACGAGAGGTTCGCGGCGATCTCGACTGGATCGTGATGAAGTCGCTGGAGAAGGACCGCGCCCGACGGTATGAGACACCGAACGGTTTAGCCGAGGACATCCGGCGCCATCTCGCACATAAGCCGGTCCTGGCCCGAGGCCCGAGCGCAACGTACCGTCTGGAGAGATTCCTCCGCAGGCACCGTTCCCAGGTTGTTCTGGCCTTGGTGATCGCGGTTGTCGCAGTTGCCGCCGGCGTCGTTCTGTCCATGTGGAACCGGGACCGATTGAAACTCGCGGAGGCCGAAGGCTTCAAGCATCGGGGCATCCTGTCCCAGGCCCGGGAGCAGTATGCCAAGGCAGAGCGAGACAGTGCCCTGGAGACGATCAAGCCCATCCTGAATAGCAGGCACGTGGGGCCGGAGGCTCGGCTTCTTGAGGCGACCATCCTCGTGGACAATCGCCAACCGAAAGAGGCGATGGCGGTGCTGGGCGGCCTTCTCGGTGAGAAGCCTGAGGTTGCGGGCGCCGCCCATTCGCTCCTGGCTCGCATCCTGTGGGAAAGCGGGTCGCCGGACGCTCAGAAACTCGAGGAGATCGAGGAGCATCGCAAGCAGGCGGAGGCGTTACTGTTCGGAGTTCCGCCTTCAGGCGGGAAAGACCAGTCTGACCCGCGTAAACGCGGAACTCCAAGCGCTGAAGCGTACTTCCTGCGTGCCATGACCGCGCTGACCGTCAAAGAGCAACTGGCGGCCCTCGACAAAGCCTTGCAGCTTGATTCCGGCCACTACGAATCCCGCCGACTCCGGGCCTATACGTACTACGCGTCCCGCAAGTATGACCGGCTGCGTGACGATGCTCTGGTCATGACGATCCTGCGGCCACGCGATCCTCTGGGCTATTCCCTGCGCGCCGTCGCGCTCCGCGAACTGGGCAAGTTTCAAGAGGCAATCACAGAGTACGACAAGGCGTCATCGGAGACGCCGGGGGACGATCCGCAGCGCGTTGATTTGACTATCCAGCGGAGCGAGACACTCCTGCGGATGGGGGATTATGAGCAGGTCATTGCGGATGCCCAGGAGTGCTTCCAACTCTGGCCGGACAACTCCGTCTTCCAGTACCATACCTTTTGTGCCTTGACCGCCCTTGGGGAGTATGACACCGCGAAGACTCTCTTTCGCGAGATCATTGCTCCTGGTCATGAAACCCGTCTGCAATTCCAGGACTGGTGCATGAAGCATGTGTTCGATGTCTTGGAAGCTGGGCGGACATGGCATCCGCCGGAGAGTGGGCCATCCGGTGCGGCCTTCCTGCCGATGATCGAGGCCGAGGAGACCTATCACAGCCTCTCGGCGAAGGGCCATCGCCTGACCACAGATGGATTCAGCGCGAATTGGTCACCGGATGGAACCAAACTTGCCTTCAGTCTGGGAGTGCAGGGCTACAGCGGTGTGGCGCTCTTCGATCCCGCGACAAGGGAGACGGAATTGTTGATCGTCCCTGGCAAGGATCCAAGATGGTCGCCGGACGGCAAGCACATCGCCTTTGTTCGAGACCGCCAGAACCTGCGGCTGGAGGAGTTGCTGACTCCCGCACCCGGCAGCCAACGGCCGCCGGATACAGATGAAGAACTCTGGGTGATGAACGCCGATGGCACAGCACCCCGGGGATTGGCCCAGGGGAGTTGGCCCTCGTGGGGCAGGGACTCTGGAAGTCTTTACTACCTGTCGCGGAGGGACGGTACGCTCTCTCAGATCTCCTTTGCGGATCAGGCAAGCGAGCCGAAACCGATCATGAAGTGGTCGTATGTCCTGCCCTCGGTCTCGCCGGACGACCGGCATGTGTCTTGCTTCGAAGGCGGATCACTCAAGATCAAGGATCTGGCTTCACAGGAGATTGTCGCCGAGTGCCGGATGCCTTCGATGGCATGGGGTGCAACCGGCTGGTCGCCCACCGGCAATGAAGTGTGCCTCGGCGGGGGCAACTCAGAGAGAGACAGTACCGGTCTGTGGCTGTACGACCTTCAGAAGCAAGAGTTTCTGAGGGTTCTTGATGGTCAGATCACAGCGACCTGCTGGTCTCCCGAAAGGACTGAGTTGACTTTCTGTCTGGGCCCGCCGTATCACGAGATTTGGGCTACGAATGTCGCTCGGACGATCCCGACCACTGAGGCCCTTGGTCCGGGGCGGACTCCTGGGGAGCACTTCCGCAAGATGATTGCCTTCTACACCCGCAGAATCGAGGCCGACCCCCACGATGCCTATGCCTACTCCGGCCGGGCGCACTATTACGATTCTATTGGCGACAAGAACAGTGCGCGTGCCGACATGAGGCAGTGGTCGGAGGTCCTCAGCGCGGGGTTACCAAAGGACGTTTCGTCCACGATGCGAGGCAAGTCCCGCCATGTCATCAACTTGCCATTCGATTGCCAATTCGTCTTTTCTGCAGAAAGACCTGTGAATGCAATTTCAATGATGTCTGTTGCCTTCGGGCAGAAGGGAAGGTGTGAGATGAAAGTGTTTGAGATTCCGATGTGTGTCGCCTCGCTGTTTGGCGTTTGTCTTTTCTCAAGTGTTGACGCACCGCCGGCGCGTGCGGGTTTCACGTTCGGCGACCCCGTAAGAGTCGAGTCGGTCGCTAGCTTGGACTCTATCGATTGCTTCTCCTGCGATGGGCTGGAAATGTACATCGAGTCGAACCGGCCTGGAGGACAGGGCAATTACGATCTCTGCGTGCTGAAGCGTGCTTCGATCAATGACGACTGGGGCCCTGCGCAGAATCTCGGGGCTGCTGTCAATAGTCCGAAGGAAGATTTTCGGGCGTGTGTCTCCACCGATGGACTCACGCTCTACTTCTGCTCGAATCGCGTCGGGGCAGCCTACAACTACGACATCTATGTGACCACCCGTGCCACGAAAGACGCAGTCTGGGGTCCGGCACTGAGTCTCGGACCCGCCTTCAACAGCTTCAATAATACCGACTGCGACCCTTGGACTTCTCCAGATGGTCTGGAGCTCTACTTTTCGTTGTATCGGTCGAGTGGATATGGCCGCAGCGACATCTACGTCTCGCGACGCGCAACAGTCAACGACCCCTGGGATGCACCGGTGAATCTCGGCCCGGTGGTGAACAGCGCGTATACTGAGCAATGGTTGTCTCTTTCGCCGGATGGCTTGCTGCTTCTTTTCGCTGATTATGCTGCTCCATTCCGGCCCGGCGGCTATGGCAGCGGCGATATGTGGATGGTAAGGCGAGCCAGTCTGTCGGATCCCTGGCAAGCGCCGGTGAACCTGGGCCCGGTGGTCAATACTCCCGCGGCAGACATTCTGCCCCGCATCTCACCTGACGGGCGTGCGCTATACTTCTCATCGAGCCTTACAGGAAACTGGGAAAACTACCAGGCCCCAATCCTCCCCATTGTGGATTTCAACGCAGACGGGCAGGTCGATGCGACAGACATGGCCATCCTGACGGAGAACTGGGGTCGAAGTGAGTCCTTGTGTGATATCGGCCCGTTCGCCTGGGGCGACGGCGTGGTGGACGAGAAGGACTTGAGAGTACTCACGGAAGAACTGATGACGCCCGGTCCAAAGGCATCGGATGTTCCCTGCAATGTAATCCTGAGCTGGATAGGTCCCTCATTTGCTGACAGCTATGATGTGTACTTCGGGACCTCGTTTGACGATGTGAACAATGCCACGCGAGACGATCCCTGCGGCGTGCTGGTCAGCAAGGAGCAGACGGAAACGACGTACGACCCCAACGCGATTCTGGAATTCAGTCAAACCTACTACTGGCGAGTTG
>ENA-UPTA01004270-UPTA01004270.1-activated-sludge-metagenome-genome-assembly--contig:-NODE-4270-length-13605-cov-13.638967_pt1 | contig 13605 bp, 13 predicted proteins | sample MGYA00238184_ERZ773361 | MGnify/ENA primary metagenome ERZ773361 (study PRJEB29100, sample SAMN05720205) | activated sludge metagenome | isolation source: anaerobic digester from wastewater...
CATTGTTTTCTATAACTTACAGCATCCCTTTACAAAAACGTTGGGACAGTAGTGACAACATTTTAATCGTAATAAATCAAAAAAATAAATGCATCTTAATTGAATACGATACAAGATTTTAAATTTTTATCAGAATGCGTTACTAAACAACTTTTTTCTTGACTAACTTTTAGCATAGGTATTTAGTTAAAACACTTATCGAAATGACAAAATAATAGAATTAAAATGGTTATTAGCATTGCATTACGGAAGATACGTATTCACATGTGTATTTGAAGATGAAGCCGCATTGCCGCCTTACAAAGGCTCAACCCTGCGCGGGATATTTGGACACGCACTCAAGAAAATTGTCTGTGCGCTGAAGAAACAGGACTGTGCCGATTGCCTTCTAGCCGACCGATGCATCTATCCTACCGTTTTTGAAATTTCCGAAAAAGTGCGGGAATCGGGCGGGCGCAAACGAATCGCGCAGCCGCCTCACCCTTATGTGATCGAGCCCCCTGAAGACACCAAAACCCATTATCAAAAAGGCGATCTTTTGAATTTTTCGCTGCTGTTATTCGGCGCCGCCTGCGACAACATCGCTTATTTTATCCACGCGTTCGACCAAATCGGCGGCACCGGCATCGGCAAGCGCATCAATGGTAAAGGCGCAACTTTTGCGCTAAACGAAGTCTGTGCGGATGATGACCTGATCTACTCAAAAAAGGACGGAAAAATAAAAAAACAGGCGAAAGCGGGCGATTTGTCCCTGTCTGACCTTATCGAAACGCCGAAGACAGGCCTTTTTGATATTGAACTGGAATTGGCCACGCCCCTGCGTTTGAAATACCAAAACGGACTGAAAGCCGACCTGCCGTTTGATGTTTTAACAAGGGCAATGCTCAGAAGAATTTCGTCGCTTTTTGAATATCATGGAGGAGGTGAGCCACCGTTGGATTATAGAGGGCTGATCAGGCGCGCTAGGCAGGTGGAAATCAAAGAATCCCACATCGGCTGGTATGATTGGCGGCGCTATTCCAACCGCCAAGAACAGGCCATGATGATGGGCGGCATGGTCGGTAAAATCATTTACAAGGACGTGCCGGGCGAATACCTGCCGCTGCTTCGTTTTTGCGAGTTGGCGCATTTGGGAAAAGCAACAACATTTGGATTGGGGAAAATAAAAGTGACACAGCCATAAAGGGGCTTGCATGGCCAACATCCTCCTAGCCATCGCGGGCTTGAGTCCGCAGGTGATCACCGAAACGCTCTACGCCCTTCATCAAGACGATGTTGCCATTGACGAAATCCACGTCATTACCACGCGCGTCGGCCGCGACTGTATCAACAGCCAGTTGCTTGCGCCTGTTGACGGCCAGTATTATCGCTACCTGAAAGAATACAACATTGACCCAAAATCCATTTCCTTTTCATCAAGTAATCTTCATGTGCTGCGCGATGAAAAGGGAAAACCTATCGATGACATCACCGACGCGGAAGGAAATGAAACCTTGTTGAAGGCGTGCCTCACACTTGCGCATCGCCTGACGCGTAAACCGCAGGACACCGTTTTCTTCTCCATCGCCGGAGGCCGCAAAACCATGAGCGCCTGCCTGATGGTCGCCGCCCAGATGTATGGCCGCCCGCAAGACAGGATTTATCATGTGCTGGTGTCGCCGGATTTTGAAAGCCATAAGGATTTTTACTACCCGCCCGTCAGGCCGGTGATGCTGGAGTTGCGCGACGCACAAGGTCAAAAATTTCTTCAGGAAACGACCTACGCGAAAGTAACGCTGGTGCCGATTCCGTTTATTTCCCTGCGAGCGGCGATGCAGGATAAAAAAACCGGCCGTGTCCGGACACCCGCACAATTATTCCGCCATCTTATTAAAGAAAAATCCCAGCCGCTGATTGTTGACCTTGTGCAGGGAAAAATTATCTACAAGAAATCGGAATTCAAAATGATGCCTTCGCGCCTGGCGCTTTATGCATTTCTGGCAATGCAAAAACAGCAATGCCGTCTCGTGAGCGCAAGTTGCGGGAAATGCACAGGCTGTTATTTGGATTACCGGCAAATCAGCGACGGTCAGAAAACCATCACCGAATATTACCGGCAACTGGGAGGCGTAACCGAAGACAAAGGCATTTGCGCGCTGGACAAGGACGCGCTTCGATCCTACGTCAGCAAAATAAGCAAAGACCTGCAAAAGGCCTTCGGCGCGCAGGCGGCAGGTCTTTGCGCCGTCGAAGCTGTCGGCAAAAAGCCGGACACGCGTTACGGCATCCCGATGGACCGGGAAAGGATAAAGCTGATTTTTTAAAAACAGCAACTTCCGCGGCAACGTTGCCGCGCTGGAATATTAAAAAGGTGTTTTGATATAAGCGAAAGCAAAGAAGGTGAGGAGGGATTTTTATGGATGATACGGTCTTGAAAGTGGCGCTGGCCGGACTGCTGCATGACATCGGGAAATTTGCTCAGGAAGGCATGTCTGTTTCGCCGGAATTTATAAACAATCACCGGCAGCTATACCAACCTTTTTACAATGATCAATTTACACATGAGCACGTCCTCTATACGGCAGCGTTTATAGATAATATTGAAAAGCTCTTGCCTAAAGAACTAAACAAAGCCAATTGGGGATTGAATGATCCTTTCATCAATCTGGCTGCCGGGCACCACAAGCCTCAAACCGAATTGCAATGGATCATTGCAATGGCTGACCGCTTGAGCAGCGGCTACGACAGGGATAATTTTGAAGAATATAATAAGGCGGTGGCCCCGAAAGATTATCGTCAAACCCGCCTTCTTCCGCTGTTTGAAGCGTTGCTGCGTGATGACGGGGAAAAAGATCCTGTGGGGAAATACCATTATCCATTGCTGCAGTTGAATCCTCAGAGCATATTCCCCCGCCGAAACGAAGAAAAAGGGAAGATGACTGATGCCCAGGCCAAAGGTGAATATAAAACTCTGTTTGACGGGTTCGTCGAATCTCTGGAAAAAATTCTGCACAAGGATGAAAATATCTCTCTCTGGTTTGAACATCTGGAAAGCCTGCTGTTGATATACGCATCCATGATTCCGGCGGCAAGAGCGGGCAAAATAGTTCCTGACGTTTCCCTGTATGACCACGCCAGATCGGTTGCTTCGCTGGCCGTGGCCTTGTATTTATATCATCGCGATACTGACAGCATGAATGTCGAAGCGATCCGCGATTCGTCAAAACAGAAATTCTGTCTTGTCGGCGGCGATTTTTACGGCATACAGAATTTCATTTTCAGCGACAGCGGTGAAGCAGGTAAGCACCGGTCGAAGATTCTTCGCGGCAGGTCTTTTGCCGTATCGCTGCTGTGTGAACTGGCCGCTGATATGATTTGCCGCAAGATCAGTCTTCCACCAACATCAATCCTGCTGAACGCGGCTGGGAAATTTACCATTATCGCGCCGAACACGCCGGCGGTAAAAGATGCCGTTAACGCTGTTCAGAATAAAATCAATGACTGGTTAATTGAGAAAACCATCGGCGAAAATGCTTTCGGCATCTCCATGATCGAAGCTGCGCCGGCAGATTTTGAATCCGTCCGGTTCCACCTATTGTATGAACGCCTGTCCGATCAGATGGGCGAAAACAAATATAAGAAGTTTAATCCAGACAAATACGCCGGTGTTGTGGCGGGATATTTGGACACATTTGACAATGAATTAAATCCCGAAATTTGTCCCTATTGCGGGAAGAGGCCATCCAGCCGTGCGGCGGAAAAGCTGAAGAAAGATCAAGAGGATAAATCCTGGTGTTCCATCTGCCGGGATCATATCTTCCTGGGCGAAAATATCGTCAAAAAAACCCGTATCGCGGTGACCGCTGTTGACGCCGACATCCGGGGCGAAGATATCAAGCTACTTGAGCCGTTGTTTGGCGAATATCAGATCGCTTTCGTTGAAGGGGAACTCCACAAACTTGCCCGGGAGGGCCATCTTTTAAAATACTGGGACATCTCGATAAATCCAGATGGCAACATTGCCAAGGACGTAACAGCCAGGTTCATCAACGGCTATGTGCCCCTATACAGTCAAGAAGATTTTTATGATGACCGCATACTGGAAGGGAAGAAAACTGAAAGCAAAAAAGAATCCCTGATTGAAGAAATGGAGGAAGGGCGTCCAAAAACATTTACGCATATAGCATGCAAGGCAATGAATCCTTCCGATAGCGAACAAAAAAAATATGTCGGTATCGAGGCGCTGGGAATTTTGAAAGCTGACGTCGATCATCTTGGCATGCTGATGACCTGCGGGATCAATGAGAAGAATTTCACAATTTCCAGGCTTGCCACGCTCAGCCGCCAGATGAATTTCTTTTTTGTCGTGTATCTGCCACATCTATTGAAGACCAGCCCGGATTTCCATGATGTCTATACGGTTTTTGCCGGTGGCGATGACCTTTTCCTGGTTGGCCCGTGGAACAGGATGCTCGATTTGTCGGAATATTTGAAGGATCGTTTTGCCGAGTATGTGTGCCATAATTCTGCAATCCATTTTTCAGCGGGCCTCAGCATTCAAAAAGCGAATACGCCGCTTGTCAAGATGGCTGCTGATGCCGAAACAGCGCTGGCAGAATCAAAAAATGGCGGTCGCAACCGGCTGACGGTATTCGGTGAGACAGTAACCTGGGATGAATTCTCGCGTCTTCATGAAATCATGAAAACGATAGAAAAATGGCAGGATGAAAAATTAATTAACAACGCCATGCTATTCAGACTGAATCGCTTCATTCAAATGGTTGCCGAGGAGAAGGCATTGCTGAAAGAAAACGAAATATTGCTGGAAGACATGGAGCCGCTCAAATGGCGTTCCCTGTTCAGGTACACCGCTGAACGCAACATCGGTAAAAACATCAGGGAGGAAGATAAACGCGCTACTGCGAAGAAAGAATTTGAAAAGATGGCGGATTGGCTGACGGTTCACGGCAGCAGTCTTAAAATCGCCATTTGGGACATCATTTATAATAACCGGTAAGGAGGAAGAAGATATGGCTGATTCAATAGTATTTTACACAGGCAAAGACAAAAAAAATATCAATCCAAAGCTATTTTCAACGCTGGCAGAAGAATGGGCAAGGGATATTCACAATGAAGGCGAAAGAGCGAGAGACGCCAATAAAAGATCCCAGCTCAGAAAATTTTATGATGAAGTTTTACGGCTGAATACACACGTCAGAAGTAATCCTGCCGATTGGGAGAACATCATGCCTTATGTAAGCATGTTAATTGCTAAAAGTGTCTATGCGCAGGGGCGAAACAAAGTAACTCCTGAATTTGTGCGGATGCTTAAGGAAAGCATTAAACAGATCGAAAGGAAAGAGGATTTGGAAATATTTGCCAATTTCTTTGAAGCCTTCATGGGATATTACAGACAATATGGCGCAAACTAAGGGGAGGGGAAAAATGAAACTTACTGATATAAAAGAAATCAAAGGAAGAATTATTCTTAAAAGCGGTCTTCACATCGGTGCCGGCGACACGGAAATGCATATCGGCGGGACGGACAACCCCGTCCTCAAGCATCCACACACCCAGGAGCCTTACATTCCCGGTTCTTCGCTCAAGGGCAAGGTGCGCTCCCTGCTGGAGATGGAAAGCGGCCTGATGGCAGCAACCAAGGGGGAACCCGTACAGGTCAAAACACTCAAGGGGCTGACCGGCGAACAGGCGGCAAAATGCACAAAAATTCTTAAAATATTCGGTTCTAGCGGTTCGGATTCGGGTGAAATGACCGACCTCGGCCCCACGCGCGTTTCTTTTGGAGACTGTCCGATGAACGCGTCCTGGAAGGAGAAGGCCAGACAAAATCGCTGGGATTATTTTGAGGTCAAATCGGAAAATTCCATTAATCGTATTGAAGGAACCGCCCGTAATCCGCGCTTCACGGAACGAGTGGTAGAAGGCGCTGAATTTGATTTTTCCGTCACCTTGAAACTGCTGGATGAACAAGAGGGCGAACTTTTTGAATACCTTCTCGACGGTCTCAAGCTGCTGGAAATGGACGCTCTCGGCGGCAGCGGAAGCCGCGGCTATGGCCGGATAGCGTTCCAGTTTGAAGATGAAAATCTCAATGAAAAATTCAAAACCAGAAAACCATTTTCCAACGGAGGATAAAAACCGTGAAACTCTATGAGATCATCATAAAACCGGAAAGCGGTTTCGGCACACCGTTGAAGGGTGACACCATTTTCGGGCACATCTGCTGGCAGGCATCCTATAATCCGAAACTGCTCAACGGCGGACTGGATAAATGGATCGCCTATTATGGAGAGCGGCCATTTGCGGTATTTTCATCCGCATGGCCTAAAATCAGGAAAGGGGCTGCAATGTATTATGCCGTCAAACGGCCTGATTATCCACCGGCTCGCCTTTTCCAATCAACTGAAAAGGATAGGAAAAAAGCCCTGGAACAGAAAAAAGACAATCTGAAGAAAAAATGGCTTCTTGTCCCTGAAAACCTCAAGGTTTCACTCGCCACGGAAAACTTTATTACCGATGAAGAAATGCTGACACTGGCCTTTCATGAATTAACCGGTCAGACCAGAAAAGCAATGCGCAAAAAAACTGACAGACAATTCATGGCCCCGTTCATCCAGCCTCATAATACAATCAATCGCGCGACTATGACAACAGGCAGCGGCATGTTTGCTCCTTATTCGGAAGCTGCTGATTTTTATTATCCGGAAACGGAACTGGCTGTGTTTGTCCTCATTGATGAAGAAGTAACCGATATTGTCCGAATGACGGCTGCCCTGGAAAGAATCGGCATGGTTGGCTTCGGCAGAAATGCCTCGACAGGATGCGGCAGATTTTCATTAGGTGAATATGAAGAGAAGGCATTGCTGCCGAATGCTGAATCTGATGCCTGCTATACGCTTGCGCCCGCCATACCGGAAAAAGGGCTCTATAAAGACTACTGGTTTACGCCGTTTACCCGTTTTGGCCGTCATGGCGATGCTTTGGCCGTATCCAGGAATCCCTTCAAGAATCCGGTCATCATGGCCGATGAAGGCGCCGTTTTCATCCCGACGGACAGAAATGTATTTTTGAAACCCTATCTTGGCTGCGCGGTTGCCAACGTATCCAAAGTGCTTCCCGGCGCGGTCGCACAGGGCTATTCGATTTATCTTCCATTCAAGCTGGAGAAATGAAAATGAATGAACAAACAATGTTTTATATAAAGATTCTTGCGCCTGTTCACATTGGTTGCGATGAAGTCTATGAACCGGCCGGATTTGTCATTAATGAGCCTGCTGCAATGCTCGCAGCCTTTGATCCTCTGGATTTCTTCAGGAGCCTTGATGCTCAAACAAAAGATCGCTATGCTGTTATTTGTAGAAAAGGCACTGTTGAATCCATTGTTGAGTTATACAAGTTCATGAAGAACCGGCAGTTTGAAGGTCCCTCTGTCAAGGTAAATCTGAGCAAAGAATTCGTCAATCATTACAAAGAAAGCTTCAGCAAAAATACCCGTGATTTTCAGAAGGAGTTGAACCAGTTTTCCATCGCACGGACTTCTTACAACCCTACGACACAAAAGCCATACATCCCGGGGACTGCGGTCAAGGGTGCCCTGAGGACTGCTTACCTCAACACATTGGCAAAGAGCAGGAAAATAAATATTGACCGTCATGATAAAAAGAAGGGCGAGACCCTTGAAAAGGGACTTCTCGATTATAAGACACTGGAGAAGGATCCCTTCCGTTTACTCAAAGTTTCCGACTTTCACCCTGTCGGGCCTTGCTCTACGAAAATTGTTTACGCTGTCAATGAAAAGAAAAAAGAGTCATCTCGATTCAGAGCCAGAGGTCCCTATCAGATACTGGAAGTTATCGAACCCGGCGCTGTATTTACCGGCACAATCCAGGTCCTCGACCCACTGGTAAGAGAGGCCATTAAAAACCCTCTCAAGAAGGAAGCTGTTTTTAAAAGCGCGAAGATTTTTTACGACAAAGAGATGCACCGCGAGAATGATGAGTTGAAAACCGCGGGCATACCGGCTTTCAGCGCTGTAAACGAAAATGATGCAAACCTGTTACGACTGGGCCGTCATTCCGGGGCCGAATCAATCACCGTCGAGGGGTATCGTTATATAAAAATTATGAAGGAGAGAGGCTCAAAGGATTTCTCGGATAAGGCGACGACTTTCTGGCTGGCTTCTGACGCTTCGACAGGATATCAGAAAAATAGTCTGCGTCCCTTTGGTTGGGTGAGCCTAGGTCCGATGACGCAATCCCTGAAAGACGAACTGGAAGCCCTGGCGGCAAAGCAGGATAGTATCAGCGTTTCAGCCGGCAGCACATCGGCGCCGACAACGGAATCGGCAGCAAAACCAAATGTTCCGGCGCCACCGGCTGAAGAAACCTGGGCAAACGCCTCGGTCAGCTTTAACCCGGGTGGTGGCGGCATCGTGACCGCTCAATCGGCGGATAAAAGAAGGGCGGAAATTCGCGGCAAAGAAAAAGCTACGGCCGCCACGGACGCGAGCCTGCACAAAAAGCTTTTTGAAGGCAAGAAAACCTTGCACAAGGCCCGCGTCACCGTCAGCAAGGCCGGCAACAACTGGAAAATCGTAAAGATCGAACCACAAATATAACCTGACGATAAGATAGGATTACGAGGCGCTTATGAAAAAAGTGATAATTGTATCGCTGGGTGGATCGCCGGAACCCTTGAAGAAAAGTATTGCCGAACATCGGCCGGAAAGACTGATTTTCTTTGCTTCCCAGGAATCGAACACGAAATTGGGAGAAGTGCTGCAAATTGAAGGATACAAACCTGTTAAGATTGAAACCGAAATAACGGAAAATCCCAACTCACTTTATGAATGTTATAAAGCTGCCAGACGTTGTGTCGATCGAGCTAGCCGTTTGGGCATTTCTGATGAAGACATTCTTGTGGATTACACCGGCGGCACCAAAGTCATGTCGGCGGCCCTCTTGTTGGCAACCGCCGGTTACTCTTACAGTTTCAATTATGTCGGTGGCGATGCCCGATCCAAAGACGGGTTGGGCATTGTTCAAAACGGCCATGAAAAAATGTATCCCGACATGAATCCTTGGTCGGCTTTCGCGGAAGAAGAAAGAAGGCAGATTGTCACTCTCTTTAACGCGCGGCGTTTTGCTTCCATCATTCAGATCATGGATGTATGCCGTCGCGAACTACCGCCGCAAATTGATCTCTTGTTTAAATTTATCCGTCATCTGGTTAACGGTTTTCTCTTTTGGGATCAATTTCAGCACAAAAAAGCGCTCGATTGTCTGGAAAAAGGGCTGAAAGGTTTGAATGATTATTTAAAATCATATCCCGATGACAAATACACGCGGCTCGGGGAGGCATTGCAAACGCACATTGATTTTCTTTCAGAACTTCTCGAAAAGACACGCCAAATGCAGAGCTTTGATTTCATTCTGGTGAAAGAACTCATCAACAACGCGCGTCGCCGGATGGATGACAAACGCTTCGATGATGCGGCCGCCCGTATTTACCGTGCGTTGGAGCTTTACGGTCAAATATGTTTTGAAAAGAAAATCGGCTGCTCCAACGACAAGGTCAAACCGGCTAAAATCCCGCAGGAATTGCGTGATGAATTCATCCGCAAATATCGCGATCCGCAAACCGAGATGATGAAACTGCCGCTCCAGGCGACATTTGCCGTTCTTAGAGCCACAGGCCACGAAGCAGGAGACCGCTTTTTCAGATTTGAAGACAAAATCAAAAACATTCAAAGCGCGCGCAACAAATCGATTCTGGCGCATGGGGTTCAACCTGTTAGCGAACACGCGGCGCAAAGCATTTTGGAAACCGTTACCGATTTTGTTCAGATGAAAGACTTTTTTGATTTTCCTAAATTATAGGAATGAAAAGCGTTCTTTGACAACCGAATATCGTAAAAACAACATTCGTAACCCTTTCGGCAACAGGTGCGGCAACGTTGCCGCGGTTGAACCGGGCGGCGGGTTTTTTCTATAATCCTTTTCGCGGGGCGCAATCGTCATGCTCCGCGGAAAGGAGGAAATCATGGTTGTCTATGTCAACACACAGGGCGCAAGGCTCGTGAAAGAAGGCAGGCATCTGCTCGTCAAAAAAGGCGAAGCCACCTATCACACATTGTTTACCTACAAGCTCAAGCAGATTGTCCTGTTCGGTAATGTGGAAATCACCCACCGGGCGCTGGCGCAGATTATGCGCTACGAAATCGACACCGTTTTTCTGACACAAACAGGCCGTTATTTGGGTCGTATCGCCTCGCCGGAATCACGCAACGTCTTTTTGCACAAAAGGCAGTACGCGCTTCTGGACGACCCGATTTTTAGCCTGAAAATGGCACGCTCCATTGTTGCCGGGAAAATGGCCAATATGGCGACGCTGCTCATGCGCATTCGCCGCAGCCGCAACGTGGATATAGCTGGAGTTAAGGCACGCGACATTCAGGAATTGCTGCCCCTTCTGGAGAAAGCCGAAAGCATAGACAGTATTCGGGGCTATGAAGGACGAGCCAGTGCTCTGTATTTCGAGGCTTTCGAATCGGGATTTATTGAAAACCAGCGCTTCACCAAGCGCGTGCGTAGGCCGCCCACCGATCCGGTCAATTCCATTTTATCCCTGCTCTATACTTTTTTAATGAACAGGGTTTACGCCGCCGTGCGTGTTGCCGGTCTTGATCCCTACCCCGGCTTTCTTCATTCCATAGATTATGGCCGTTATTCGCTGGTACTTGATTTGATGGAAGAATTCAGGACGATCGTCGCCGACACCCTGACCCTTTCACTGTTCAATCTTAAAATTCTTCAGAAGGACGACTTTTATGAAGAAAAGCCGCAAGAGAACGAATTGGAAAATGATGAACTGCAGCGGCCCGTTGCCGATGTGAGTAAAGACCCGATTGGCTGGATTTCAGGCACTGACGCGGATTCAGTGACCTTTGAAATACCCGAGCAGCGCATGGACGATGGTGTTACGGCGAGACCTGTCGGAAAGTACCCCGTAAAACTGCACCCGGAGGCGTTCAAGCGCGTCATTGACGCATTTGAAAAAAAACTGACCACTGAATTTTATTATCCGCCAGCGGAGCGGACGCTGACTTACGCGGACGCCCTGTTTTTTCAGGCTGCGCATTATCGTAAAGTCATCGAAGGTGAGGCCAACATTTATCAACCGGTGCTTCTCAAATGATAACGCTGATCACATACGACATCACCGATCCAAAAAGGCTCAATGATTTGCGAAAATTCCTGAAAGAATTCGGTTTGCGCACGCAGAAATCCGTTTTTGAATGCGACATCGACAACGAAGCCCTACAGCGCATCCGCGCCCATTGCCGAGATCATCTTGACATTTCGAAGGACTCCGTGCGCATATACAAAATATGCAATCGCTGTATCAATAAAGTTGTGTTGTCCGGCACAGGCTTAAAAGTGACGCAGCTTGACTACCTGATTCTTTGAGGACAAATAAAATGAATATGATTGTTGCCTATGATATTACCGACGAAAAGCGGCTCAACCGCGTAGCCAAGGTCATGTTGGATTACGGCGTCCGGGTGCAGAAATCTATTTTTGAAGTGGAAGTCACACCAAAAGCTTTTCGGGAATTAAAAAACCGGGTTGAAGAAATCATCGTCGCCGAAGCGGATGGCGTCAAATACTTTCCGCTTTGCGTGAAATGTGCCGGAACAGTCGAGGTTATCGGGCAGGGTCAGTTTACCGACCCGGACCTTGAATATTACATCTACTGATGCTCTATAGTTGCTTATAGCTGGTTCAGGCTTGCATCCTGAATCTAAACATTTAAAAATCTTGTAGGGTGCGGCACATTACCCGTTCCTACCTTGACGGCCACAGTGCCCTTTAGGGTAGAGGGATTGAGGGAGGGGTGAACAATGAACCTTCCGTCAAAAAGGATGAAATCTCATAAGTTATTGATATAAAGATACATCATAAACCCTTGTTGCAAGAGGTTCGCGGCAATTGAAAAAAGCATTTAATTACGAATAATTATCATGTATAAACACGCCATGAAGGTAGGTGATAATAAAAATGTTGAATAATAAAAGAAGGGGTTCGCGAAAACTGAGGCATAAAATATTGAATTTAGGGGCAAATGAATGGCCGCGGAAACCAAAGACCTGATTCACGAAGGGATTGCGACTTCATGAATTTTCCTCCTATTTGATTTTGTTGATTATAATGAAACCAAAGACCTGATTCACGAAGGGATTGCGACGCTTTAATACCTGCTGGGACGTACGGCGGATACACCGTGAAACCAAAGACCTGATTCACGAAGGGATTGCGACGAGTTTATCAGCCATTCTGTATCTGGTTATTCCTAGTTTCGAAACCAAAGACCTGATTCACGAAGGGATTGCGACCATGGCAACGCCCTCACAATTGCGTGTAAAAAATAACCGGGAAACCAAAGACCTGATTCACGAAGGGATTGCGACCTTTCCTCATGACTTCCTCCTTTGCCCACCTGCCGGATGGTGAAACCAAAGACCTGATTCACGAAGGGATTGCGACTGCTTTGGCGTCGGCCAAGTTGCACACGTCCCAGCGGGGAAACCAAAGACCTGATTCACGAAGGGATTGCGACTGCTTTGGCGTCGGCCAAGTTGCACACGTCCCAGCGGGGAAACCAAAGACCTGATTCACGAAGGGATTGCGACAATATGGTTGTCCGTCTCCATTACAAATCATGTAACGTGAAACCAAAGACCTGATTCACGAAGGGATTGCGACTTAACAAGGCTGTCTAATTCCTGTTCGCATAGAGGGCAGAAACCAAAGACCTGATTCACGAAGGGATTGCGACGTGCTCTTTTCAGTTCTTTTCTCATGATTTTCCTCCTTTGAAACCAAAGACCTGATTCACGAAGGAATTGCGACCGTCCCTGCGATTTCTCGCAGAGTCTCCAAATCCAATTCATGAAACCAAAGACCTGATTCACGAAGGGATTGCGACGTTGATTGAGTCATATTCTAACCCCCTTTCCTTGTTTATAGAAACCAAAGACCTGATTCACGAAGGGATTGCGACCAACTCACTGCCGTTCCTTTTGTGAGTTTTTGGAGTGTATGAAACCAAAGACCTGATTCACGAAGGGATTGCGACTGGAAGTCATCATCTCACCACCTCCACCTTGTAGGTGACCGAAACCAAAGACCTGATTCACGAAGGGATTGCGACAGACGTGCACATCAAGTTTCTTCCCGGTTGATTTAATTTGAAACCAAAGACCTGATTCACGAAGGGATTGCGACGGGATAATGGCCTTTTCTTCCAGAGCGTCCGCCCGCGTGAAACCAAAGACCTGATTCACGAAGGGATTGCGACTTAGCCTCTTTATATTTCTCGTTCTGAATAATTACATTTGTGAAACCAAAGACCTGATTCACGAAGGGATTGCGACAATTCGCTCAGTCCCGCGATTGTGGTTGAAGGCATAAGGGAAACCAAAGACCTGATTCACGAAGGGATTGCGACCATCTGTTGCAGTGGCAGTATTTCAAGGCGTGTGTATCGGTGAAACCAAAGACCTGATTCACGAAGGGATTGCGACATTATCATTTAACCTAAAAA
>ENA-UPTA01004274-UPTA01004274.1-activated-sludge-metagenome-genome-assembly--contig:-NODE-4274-length-13584-cov-10.227363_pt1 | contig 13584 bp, 11 predicted proteins | sample MGYA00238184_ERZ773361 | MGnify/ENA primary metagenome ERZ773361 (study PRJEB29100, sample SAMN05720205) | activated sludge metagenome | isolation source: anaerobic digester from wastewater...
CTGCTGATTGCGGGCGTGCCGCTGATCAACACGGTGGCCACGCTGGCCGGCGACCGCGCGCTGCTGCTGGCGCTGCCCGCGCTGGCCGCGCTGGCGGCGCTGGCGCTGCCGACCTTCAGCCGCAGCGCGTCGTCGCTGATCGACTGGTTCACGGTGCTGTTCTTCACCGGCTGGGCCATCGTGATCTGGGTAGTCTGGGTGGCCATGGAAACCGGCGTGCCCGCCCAGCCGGCGGCCAACGTGGCGCGGCTGGCGCCGGGCTTCGCGCCGGTGTTCCAGTGGCCGGCCTTTCTGGCGGCGGCGGCCGGCACGCTGGCGTGGATTGCCCTGGCGCGCTGGCGCACCGGGCGTCATCGCACCGCGCTGTGGAAGAGCATGGTGCTGCCCGCCGCCGGCGCCGCGCTGTGCTGGCTGCTGCTGATGACGCTGTGGCTGCCGGCGCTGGACTACGCCCGCAGCTTTGCGCCGCAGATGCGCGAGATCCGCACGCTGGTGGGCGACGCGCCGTGCGTGCAGGTGCACGGGCTGGGCGCGCCGCAGGTGGCGGCCGTGCGCTTTCATGGCCGCTGGCAGCCGGCGCCGGCGCGTGGGCTTACCCAGTGCCCGTGGCTGCTGGTGGACGTGGACGCGCAATCCAGCCTGCCCGCCACGGTGAACCTGAACGACTGGCAACTGGAAGCGCGCGTGCGGCGGCCGACCGACGACAACGAAAGCCTGATGGTGTTTCGCCGCATGGCGCCGCGCTGACGCCATGGCGCACCCGTCGGTTACTCCTTATTTGATAGCTTTACACGCTGATCTGACAAGCGCTGGGGGATGATTCAATGCCCTCTTCCAGCGTCCCGAGCCCCATCCCACCCACGCGCGCCGCCGAATTGCGCACGCTGGGCGCCCACGCCGGCGTGGTGCTGGTTGGCCAGCTGGCGGTGATGGCGTTCGGCATCACCGACACCGTGGTCGCCGGCCGCTACGCCGAGGTGGCGTTGGCCGCGCTGTCGGTCGGTACCGCCGTCTACATCAGCATCTATGTGGGCCTGATGGGCATTCTGCAGGCGCTGCTGCCCATCTGGTCCGAACTGCACGGCAGCCAGCGCGCGGCGGAGCTGGGGCGGTCGGTGCGGCAGGCGCTGTACCTGTGCGCAGCCACCATCGTGGTGGGCATGGCGGCGCTGCTGTCGCCGGGGCCTTTGCTCGACGCCGCCGGCGTGCCCGCGCCGCTGCAGGTCGAGGTGCGGCGCTATCTGGCGGTGCTGGCGTGGGCCTTGCCGCCGGCGCTGCTGTTTCGCATGTACAGCACGCTCAACCAGAGCCTGGGCAAGCCGCGCCTGGTGTCGGCGCTGCAGATCGGCGCGCTGGGGCTGAAGATTCCGCTGTCGGTATGGTTCACCTTCGGCGGGCTCGGCCTGGCGCCACAGGGCGCGGCGGGCTGCGCCTGGGCGACGCTGGTCGTCAACGGCGCGCTGATGGCCTGTGGGGCCTGGCTGCTGCGCACGCAGTCGTTCTACCGCCCCTATGCGCTGTGGCAAAGGCTGGAGCGCCCGGACTTCGCGCAGCTCAGCGCCTTTCTGCGCCTGGGCCTGCCGGCAGGGCTGGCGGTGGCGGTCGAAGTGTCGTCCTTCACCGCCATGGCGCTGTTCATTTCGCGCATGGGCACCACGGCGTCGGCGGCGCACCAGATCGCGTCCAACATGGCCGCGGTGCTGTACATGGTGCCGCTGGCGCTGGGCATTGCGACCAGCGCGCGCACCAGCTACTGGCTGGGCGCCGGGCAGCGCGCGCTGGCGCGGCGCGCCACCTGGCTGGGCCTGGGCTGCGCCGCCGCGCTGGCGGTGGTGATGGCGGCGGCGCTGGCGCTGCTGGCGCGGCCCATTGCGGCGCTGTACGTCGAGCAGCCGGCCGTCATCGCCCTGGCCGCGGGCCTGCTGGGCTGGGTGGCGCTGTACCACCTGGGCGATGCGGTCCAGGCGGTGACCCTGTTCGTGCTGCGCAGCTATCGCGTCACGCTGGTGCCGCTGCTCATCTACGGGGTGATCCTGTGGGGCCTGGGGCTGGTGGGCGGCTATCGCTGGGCCTTCGAAGGCCTCGGCACGCTGGCGCCCTGGCACGACCCCGGCGCCTTCTGGCTGGCCAGCGCGGCCGCGCTGGGCGTGGTGGCGCTGCTGTTCGTAGGGCTGCTGCTGCGCGTCACGCGGCGTTGAGCCGGTCGCCGGGCGCGGCCGCCACGAGCGTCAGCGTCCGCACGCGCTGCGCCGGAAACACCAGGGCAAACGTCGACCCCTTGCCCAACTGGCTGCTGACCTGAAGTTCACCGCCGTGCCGCTGCGCCACGTGCTTGGTGATGGCCAGCCCCAGCCCGGTGCCGCCCGATTCGCGCGAACGGCTGCGGTCGACGCGGTAGAAACGCTCGCCCAGGCGCGAAAGGTGTTCGGGCGCAATGCCGGGGCCCGTGTCGGTCACGGCCAGGCGCGCCCGGCCGTCCGGCAGGCGTTCCCACTGTACGTCGATGCCGCCACCGCCCGGCGTGTAGCGCACGGCGTTGTTGATGAGATTGGACACCGCGCTGCGCAACTCGCCCGCCGCACCGGCCAGCTGAAACGCCGGCGGCTCGCCGAAGCGCAGCTTCTGTGGCTTTCCTTCCGCCGGATGCAGCAGATCAGACAGCCCCCGCGCCTCGGCTTCGCACTGCGCCATCAGCGGAGCCAGATCGACCGGATCGCCCGCCGGCGGCGGACTGCCCTCCAGCCGCGACAAGGTCAGCAAGTCGTTGACCAGCGTCAGCATGCGCTCGGACTGCGCCGCCATCAGCCCCAGGTAGCGCTCACGTTCCTGGGCATCGAGCGGCAGGCTCTGCATGGTTTCGACAAAGCCGGCCAGCACCGTCAGCGGCGTGCGGATCTCGTGCGACACGTTGGCCACGAAGTCGCGCCGCATCGCGTCGGCCTGCGCCAGCGCGGTGACGTCGTTCGACAGCATCAGCTTGTGGCCGCCGCCATACGGGTGCAGGTGAACCGACAGCTTGACCGGGTGGCCCGGCTTGTCGTCGCGGCCAATCACCTTGACGTCGCGGTCGTAGTCCTTGCTGGCGTAATACGCGGTGAACGCCGGCTCGCGCACCAGGTTGCCGATGTGCTGCATGCGGTCGCGCTGCGGGTCGATGCCGAAATGCCGCGCGGCAATGTCGTTGCACCATTCGATGCGGCCCTCCGGATCGAGCAGGATCACCCCGTTGGGCGACGCCTGGATGGCGGCCACGAAGTCGCGCAGCCGCTGCACGCTGTCGTCCGCCCGCTGCTGCTCGGCCCGCAGCGCGCGCGTGGCGCGATACGTCGCTTCGCCCCACATCCCGCCCACCACGGGCCCTGCCGCGGCGTCCGGGCGGGCCAGCCAGTGCAGCACCTTGCGCGCGCGCCAGCTGTCCAGCGCGACCACGCCCACGGCGGCCAGCACCACTCCGCCGACGGCGCCGGGCCAACCCAGCCACCCGCCGCCCAACAGGCCGAAGGCCAGCAAGGCGATGAAGAGAAACGTGAAGCGCAGCAGCATGAGGGATGGCGCGTGCGTCAGCGGCGATCCATGCCGTGGCGGCTTTGACGGAAGCCAAGCGCAAGCGGGACTGGGCCAGCCCAAGCCACCACGCACGGCGCCGCCTGCATCATCGCGATCCTATGCGCCCTGGATCTGCACCAGCGGTTGCGCCGTCAGGCGGTAGCCGGCGCCGCGCACGGTTTCGATCAGCACGCCCGCCGGGCCCAGCGCCTCGCGCAGGCGCTTGACGTGCACGTCGACCGTGCGCTCTTCGATGAACACATGGTCGCCCCACACCTTGTCGAGCAACTGGCCGCGGCTGTGCACGCGCTCGGCGTTCTTCATGAAGTAGTGCAGCAGCTTGAACTCGGTCGGCCCCATCTTCAGCATCTGGCCGTCGTAGGACACGCGGTGCGTGCCGGCGTCGAGCAGCAGGCCGCCGATGGCGACCGAGCCACCCGCCTGCTCGGGCGCGCGACGCCGCAGCACGGCGCGGATGCGCGCCAGCATTTCCTTGGTCGAAAAGGGCTTGATGATGTAGTCGTCGGCGCCCGCGTCGAGGCCGGCCACGCGGTCGGCCTCGTCGCCGCGCGCGGTCAGCATCAGGATCGGCACGCCCTTGGTGCGTGGGTCCTTGCGCCACTTGCGGGCCAGCGACAGGCCGCTTTCGCCCGGCAGCATCCAGTCCAGCAGGATCACGTCGGGCAGCACGGCGTCGAGTTCGCGCTGCGCCGTCTCGCTGTCCATCGCCCACGTCGGCTGAAAGCCGTTGTGGCGCAGGTTGACGGCGATCAGCTCGGCGATGGGAGCCTCATCCTCGACGATGAGGACACGGGGCATGGTTCTCATCGGTCCAGCGACTCCACGCGTTCCAGGGCGCCATGGCGCACGTCGGCGCCCTTGACGATGTAGATGATGAATTCGGCAATGTTCTTGGCGTGGTCGCCGATGCGCTCGATGGCCTTGGCCAGCGTCAGCAGGTCCAGCGCGGCCGAGATGGTGCGCGGGTCTTCCATCATGTAGGTGATGAGCTTGCGCACGAAGCCGTCGAACTCGGCGTCGATCTGGTCGTCGTCGCGGATGACGGACACGGCGTCCTCGACCGACAGGCGCGCAAACGCATCGAGCGCGCGACGCAGCTGCTGCGCGGCCAGATCGGCCGCGTGGCGCAGTTCGCCCGTTGGCAGCAGGCGCGCCTTGCCGGAATCGATGATGCGCTTGACCATGCGGGCTATTTTTGCGGCCTCGTCACCCACGCGCTCCAGGTTGGCGGTGGCCTTGGAGATGGCCAGCAGCAGGCGCAGGTCGATGGCGGTGGGCTGGCGCCGCGCGATGATGGTCGACAGCTCGCGGTCGATCTCCAGCTCCAGCGCGTTGACGCGTCCTTCGTCCTTTTCGACGCGGTCGGCCACTTCGATGCTGAACTCCGACAGCGCGTAGATGGCCTGCCGGATCTGCGCCTCGACCAGGCCACCCAGTTCCAGCACGTTCGACGACACGCGGTTGAGCTCGTTGTCGAACTGGCTGGACAGATGCTTGTCGTACATGGGGCTTGTCTCCTGTATCAGCCGAAGCGGCCGGTGATGTAGTCCTCGGTTTCCTTGCGCTTGGGCTTGAAGAACAGCTCTTCGGTGGCGCCGAATTCGATCAGTTCGCCCAGGTACATGTAGGCCGTGTAGTCGCTCACGCGCGCCGCCTGCTGCATGTTGTGCGTGACGATGGCGATGGTGTAGTCGCGCTTCAGCTCGTGCACCAGCTCTTCCACCTTGCCGGTGGAAATCGGGTCGAGCGCCGACGTGGGCTCGTCCAGCAGCAGCACCGACGGCTTCACGGCCACGCTGCGCGCAATGCACAGGCGCTGCTGCTGGCCGCCCGACAGCGACAGGCCGTTCTGGCCCAGCTTGTCCTTGACTTCGCTCCACAGCGCGGCCTTGGACAGCGCCCATTCCACGCGCTCGTCCATGTCGGCCTTGCCCAGGTTTTCGTACAGGCGCACGCCAAAGGCGATGTTGTCATAGATCGTCATCGGGAACGGCGTCGGCTTTTGAAAGACCATGCCGATGCTGGCGCGCAGCAGGTTTACGTCGACGCTCGGGTCCAGGATGTTCTTGCCGTAGAACAGGATCTCGCCCACGGCGCGCTGGCCGGGGTACAGGCTGTACATGCGGTTGAGCGTGCGCAGCAGCGTCGACTTGCCGCAGCCCGACGGCCCGATGAAGGCGGTGACCTTGCGCTCGGGAATGGTCAGGTTGATCTGCTTCAGGCCCTGGAAGCCATTGCCGTAGAAGAAGTCCAGGTTGCGCAGTTCAAGCGCCACGCGCTCCGGGTGCGGAGCTTGGGCGGCGTTGCCACGGATGCCTGCCTGCGGCACGGGGGTTGCGATGTCCATGCTTGTCCTTTGAATGTCGATGCGCGTGCGCTCAGTGCGCCGCCTTCTTCTCGCGGAAGAACACGCGAGCGATGATGTTGATGACCAGCACGGTGAGCGTGATCAGCAGCGCGCCACCCCAGGCGAGGCGAATCCAGTTGTCATACGGGCTCATCGCGAACTGGAAGATCACCACCGGCAGGTTGGCCATCGGCTGGCCCATGTTGGTGCTGAAGAACTGGTTGTTGAGCGCCGTGAACAGCAGCGGCGCGGTTTCGCCCGACACGCGGGCAATCGCCAGCAGCAGGCCGGTGATGACGCCGCTCTTGGCCGCGCGCAGGCTGATCATCAGCGACACCTTCCAGCGCGGCGCACCCAGCGCCGCCGCGGCTTCGCGCAGGCTGCCGGGCACCAGGCGCAGCATGTTCTCGGTGGTGCGCACCACCACCGGAATGGCGATCAGCGACAGCGCCAGCGAACCGGCCAGGCCCGAGAAGTGCCCCATCGGCGCCACCACGATGGCGTAGACGAACAGGCCCAGCACGATGGACGGCGCCGACAGCATGATGTCGGTGACGAAGCGCGTCAGCTCGGCGGTCTTGCTCTCGTCGCCGTATTCGGCCAGGTAAATGCCGGCCAGGATGCCGATGGGCGTGGACACCAGCACCGTCAGGCCCAGCATCATCAGGCTGCCCACGATGGCGTTGCGCAAGCCACCGCCTTCGGACCCGGGCGCCGGCGTGTCGCGCGTGAACATGTTCAGATCCACCGCCGCCAGGCCCTTGCTCAGCAGCACGAACAGAATCCACAGCAGCACCACCAGGCCCAGCGCCATGGCGGCCATCGACAGCGCCAGCCCGACGGCGTTGGCGGCGCGGCGCTTCTTGTACAGCGCGCTTTCAGCTTGCAAGATTTCCATGTCAGTTTTCCCTGTTGCCGCGCAGCGCTGCAGCCGCTGAAACGCCGATGACCGAATGGCTGCCGAGCAAGCCAGGCGTGGGCGCCGTGGCCGGGCTTGCACCGGGCACTGGCGCCGTCCCCCGCCCGAAGAGAGCGGGAGAAGACGCGAAGCGTCTCAGGGGGTGCTTCATTTCAAGTCCCCTTGGCGCGCTCGGCGCGAATGATCATGATCTTGGCCAGCGACAGCACGACGAAGGTGATGACGAACAGCAAGAAGCCCAGCGCGAACAGCGTGGTCAGGTGCAGGTCGGCGGCTTCGCCAAACTCGTTGGCCAGCACCGAGGCGATGGACGTACCGGGCGAGAACAACGAACTCGGCATGCGGTTGGCGTTGCCGATGACGAAGGTGACCGCCATCGTCTCGCCCAGCGCGCGGCCCAGGCCGAGCATGATGCCGCCGATGACGCCCTTCTGCGTGTACGGCAGCACCACCTTGCGCACCACCTCCCACGTCGTACAGCCCAGGCCGTAGGCCGATTCGCGCAGGATGGGCGGCACGATCTCGAACACGTCGCGCATCACGGCGGCGATGTAGGGCAGGATCATGAAGGCCAGCACGATGCCGGCCGCCAGGATGCCCATGCCGTTGACCGCACCGCCGAACATCCAGCCCACCAGCGGCATGCCGCCCAGCACCTGCTGCATCGGCGTCTGGATGAAGTCGGCAAAGATCGGCGCAAACACGAACAGGCCGAACATGCCGTAGATGATGGACGGCACCGCGGCCAGCAGCTCGATGGCGGTGCCCAGCGGTCGGCGCAGCCAGGTCGGGCAGTTCTCGGTCAGGAACAGCGCAATGCCGAAGGCCAGCGGCACAGCGATGATGAGGGCGATGCCGGCGCTCAGCACCGTGCCGACGATGGCGATGGCGGCGCCGAACTGCTCGTTGACGACGTCCCACTCCACCGTCCAGAGAAACTGGAGCCCGAAGGTCTTGAAGGTCGGCCACGCGCTGATGAACAGCGACACCATGATGCCAATCAGCGCCACCAGCACCAGCAGCGAAAACGCCTGCGTGCTGCGATGAAACAGCATGTCCTGCCAGCGCTGCCGGCGCGCGATGGCCTCCATGCCAGGTCGTGCGACGCTGGCTGTCTCGTCCCGGGTCGGCTGTCCGTTGTCGATGGTTGTCATGCCCACGCTCATGGAGTCCTCGTCGCCGTCATTATGGGTTTGTGCAAGACGCGACCCAAGGCCCGGACCGGGCCGTGGATCGCGCGCATCGGCGTGGGTCTTACTTGGCGATCTGCGACCAGACCTTCGAGCGGATGTCGTTGGTCAGGCTGTCGGGCAGCGCGACGTAGTCCAGATCGGCGGCCATCTGCTTGCCGTTCTTGAACGCCCAGTCGAAGAACTTCAGCACTTCGCCCGATTGCGCCTTGTCGGCCGGCTGCTTGTACATCAGGATGAACGAGGCGGTGGAAATCGGCCAGCTCTTGTCGCCCTTGGCGTTGACCATGGACACGCCCATGCCCGGCACGCTGAACCAGTCCACCCCCGCGGCGGCGGCGGCAAACGCGTCGTCGTCCGGCGTGATGTACTTGCCAGCCTGGTTCTGCACCTGCATGTAGCTCAGCTTGTTCTTCTTGGCATAGGCGTATTCGACGTAGCCGATGGCGCCCTTGATGCGCGCCACGTTGGCGGCCACGCCTTCGTTGCCCTTGCCGCCGACCGACGTCGCGGCCGGCCACTTGACGGCGTTGCCCTTGCCCACCTTGTCGGCCCAGTCCTTGCTGACGGCGCTCAGGTAGTCGGTCCAGTTGAAGGTGGTGCCCGAGCCGTCGGCGCGGTGCACCACGGTGATGGCCTGGTCAGGCAGCGCCTTGCCGGGGTTCAGCGCGGCGAACTTGGGGTCGTTCCACTTAGCGATGGTGCCCATGAACATCTCGGCCAGCACCGGGCCGGTCACACGCAACTCGCCCGGCTTGAAGCCGTCGACGTTCAGCACCGGCACGGTGCCGCCGATGATGGCGGGAAACTGCACCATGCCGTCCTTGTCCAGCTCCTCGCCCTTCAGGGGCGAATCGGTGGCGCCAAAGGCCACCGTCTTGGCGCGGATCTGGCGCACACCGCCGGACGAGCCGATGGACTGGTAGTTCAGGCCCGTGCCGGTGGCGGCCTTGTAGCCTTCGGCCCATTTGGCGTAAATCGGGTACGGGAAGCTGGCGCCGGCGCCGGTGATGTCGGCGGCGTAGGCGGTGGTGGCGACGAAAGCGCCCACGGCGGTGGCGGCCAGGGCCTTGAGGAAAGTACGCTTCATGATGGAATGCCTTCGGGAAGAGTTGACTCGGATGGCTCACTGTATTTCCCGAATGTGACGGTTGTGTGACGTCACGCGATGGTCATGTGCGGCAGCGCAGGGTTGGCGGGCCCGCGATGCGCCACAATCGGCAGCGCCCGTTCTACCCGTCCGCCTTGCGGCCTTCCCCCACCTCACCTATGCAATCCGGCACCCGCCTTGCCGCTGTGGACCTCGGTTCCAACAGCTTTCGCCTGGAAATCGCCCGCCTTGAGCTGGGCCAGCTTCAGCGCACCGAATACCACAAGGAAACCGTGCGCCAGGGCGCCGGGCTGGACGCCGACCGCCGTCTGTCGCAAGACGCCATGCAGCGCGGCTGGAACTGCCTGGCGCGCTTTGCCGAGCGCCTGGCGGGTTTCGAGCCCAGCCAGGTGCGCGTGGTGGCGACGCAGACGCTGCGCGAAGCGCGCAATCGCGACGAATTCGTCTCGGTGGCCGAGCAGACGCTGGGCTTTCCCATCGACGTCATCTCGGGACGCGAAGAAGCGCGCCTCATCTACCAGGGCGTGGTGCACCTGCTGCCGCAATCGGACGAGCGCCGGCTGGTGCTGGACATCGGCGGCCGCTCGACCGAGTTGATCATCGGCCAGGGCTACCGGCCGCAGACCATGGAGTCGTACCGCGTGGGCAGCGTGGCGTGGTCGATGCGCTACTTCGCCGACGGCGTGATGACGGCCAAGAATTTCGAACGCGCCGAGATCGCCGCCAAGGCGGTGCTCGACGACGCCATCTCGACCCACGGGCGCCGCCACTGGGACGTGGCCTACGGCTGCTCGGGCACCGTGGGTGCCATTGCGGACACGCTGCTGCTGGCCGGGCGCGTGCCGGCGCGCTACCTGATCACGCGCGACGGCCTGGACTGGATGCGCGACAAGCTGGTCAAGGCGCACAAGTTCGACGCCATCAAGCTCGAAGGCATCAAGGACGAGCGCAAAGCCGTCATCGCCGGCGGCCTGGCGGTGCTGCGCGCGCTGTTCGACCTGCTGGAGATCGAGCAGATGCAATACGCCTACGGCGCGCTGCGGCACGGCGCGCTGTACGACATGCTGGACCGCCAGCACGAGACGACCGACGTGCGCGCCGCCGCGGTCACCGCGCTGGCCGCCAAGTTCAGCGCCGACGCGGCGCAGGGCGCGCGCGTGTCGGCTACGGCGCTGCACCTGTTCAGCCAGCTGGCGCCCCAGCTGAAGAAAAAGCAGCGCCAGGAAGCGGCGCGCCAGATCGACTGGGCTGCGCGGCTGCACGAGATCGGCTCGCGCATCTCGCACGCCGACCCGCACAAGCACGGCGCCTACATCCTTGACCACGCCGACGTGTCGGGCTTCGCCATGCACGAGTTGCACACGCTGAGCCAGCTGGTGCTAGGCCATCGCGGCAAGCTGCGCAAGCTCGAATCGCGCTTCGGCGACGCGATGTTCATGCACCAGTTGCTGGCGCTGCGCCTGGCCGTGATCCTGTGCCATGCGCGGCAGGACCCCGACCACGACGGCATCACCCTGGCGCCGGGCCCGGACCCGGCGCACGGCTTCTCGCTGGCGATGCGCAAGGGCTGGGCCTCGGCGTGGCCGCAATCGGCCCACCTACTGCGCGAGGAAGCGCTGGCCTGGCAAAAGACACCGTGGGGGCTGCACCTGCGCTGAACAGGAATGCACGGCCAAAACCGGGCCCAGCGCTGATTCAACGCGCGCCGGTAGCTATCAATTTTGTAGTTTTATTCAGCGGCCAGTGGGCGCCAGATACAGCTCGCGCAGGCGTGCCCGCTGCGCTTGACGAACGCCCAGCGGCCCGGCCAGGTAGGCCTCGAAGCCGCCAAAGTCCTGGTCGACCGCGTGCAGCGCCGCGTCGAGGAAGTCCGCCTGCACGCGCCACAGCACGTCCAGCACCTCGCGCGGGACGCGGGCTTCGGGCAGCGCCGGCATGCGGTAATGCTGGTTGGTCAGCAGATAGTCCTGCATCACCACGTCACGCGGCACGCCCAGCGCCATCAGCACCAGTGCGGCGGCAAAGCCGGTGCGGTCCTTGCCCGCCGTGCAGTGGAACACCAGCGGCGCATCGTCGTCGACCAGGTGCTCGAACAGGCTGGCGAAGGCCGCCGCGTTGTCGTGCACGAAGGCGCGATAGGTCTGCTGCATCAGGCCCACGGCCTGTGGCGCCGTCACCGACGCACCGGCGTCCAGAAGGTCCTTCATGCGCTGCACCACGGTCGGCTCGATCGGCAGCGGGTGCTGCGTCACGCCGGGCAGGTCGTATGGCACGGCCGCGCGCTCGGTCGCGCCGCGAAAGTCGAAACTGCGGGCCACGCCCAATTGCCGAAACAGCGCCGCATCGTCCGCCGTCAGCGCCGCCAGATGGTCGGAGCGGAACAGGCGGCGCCAGCGCACGGTCTGCCCCTCCGCGCCGGCATAGCCGCCCAGGTCGCGGAAGTTGCTGGCGCCAGTCAGGCGCAGGGACCGATCAGGGTGCTGAAGGATGGGGTCTTGAAAAGCGGCCATGCGCGATTGTCGCCCGCGGGCAGGGGCAATCGCGGGCCGTCAACCACCCGGCGCACGTGCGCACGATGCGGGGACGTAGGCCCGCCAGTGCACGGTGAAAGGCCGGCCGGCCGGCTCGCGCGGCCAGGGCACGGTCCAAGTGCCGTCGTGGGCGCGCATGTCGGCTTCCTGTGCCACGCTGTCCAGCGGCGCGGGCGCCGATTCGGGGGCTTCGTCCTGCCACACCCACAGCGCGCCGCGCTCGCGCAGGCCCTGCGGCGTGATCCACGGCGAATGCTGCGGGTCGCCTTCGATCAGCACCGAAGGCTGCCGCGGCGACAGCGCCACCGCCAGCGCGCCGGCCAAGTGGTATTCGCCCGCCACCGCGCCCAGGCGGCAGGTCGACATCGCGTCCCAACTGGCCTGCGCCTGCTCCGCCAGCGCGGCCGACGGCCAGTCGGTGCGCACCGGGCGCTGCCGCCACTGCGCAACAAAGGCCAGGTACGACCACGACAGCAGCGAGATCAGCACCAGCCACACGGCCAGCGCCCGCCACAGGCGCGGGCGCACGCGCTGCAGCCAGGGCGCCGGCAGCCAGGCCGCCACCAGCAGGCCGCTGAAGGTCCACATCGGCACGCCCCACATGTCGCGCATCTTGACCAGCCCGGCCAGCCCCAGCAACGCGGCCAGCGCGCCGGGCGCCAGGGCCAGCACCAGCAGGTAGCCCGGCCAGCCGGTGTGCAGGCGCGCGGGTCGCGCCCCGCCGGCCGCCGCGTCCGTGCGCGGCACCGCACGCCAGACCGGCAGCACGGCCCACAGCACGATCAGCAGCAGCGGCAGGTGGTTGATGAGCTGCATGGCGATGAAGCCCAGCGCATGCGCGCGCGGGTCGCCGTCACCCGCGCCGGCGCGCTGGCTGGCGTAGGCAAAGGGCAGGCCTTCATACGCCCACAGCCAGTGCAGGTGCGGCGCTAGCACCCCGAGCGCCAGCAGCACCGCCAGCCACGGCCCGGCAGACCGCAGCACGCGGCGCTGCGGCGTGAACAGCACGTAGGCGCCCAGGCAGGCCAGCAGAATGGCGCCCGAATACTTGGTCAACAGGCACACGCCGGCCAGCGCACCCAGCCACAGCCAGTGGCGCAGCCGGCCGTCCTGCAGCGCCGCCAGGCAGGCCCAGCCGAGGCCGGCCCACAGCGGCAGCTGCGCCACGTTGTGGTTGAACTCCAGCGCCGGGCGGGTCAGGAAGATGGTGCCCATGGCCAGCGCCGCGCCCAGCGCCGCGCGCTCGCGCGACATCAGGCGGCAGCCCGTCAGCCACACCAGCCACAGCGTGGCCGCGATGCAGACCTGGCTCAGCAGGTACGGCCCGGCGCGGCCGAACACGCGATAGAACGCATACAGCACCCACGGCGCCAGCGGCGGGTGCTTGTAGTAGCCCCATTGCCATTCGTGGCCCCAGGTCAGGCTTTCGACCACGTCCAGCGGAAAGCCCGGCGCCACCAGCGGCGGCACCAGCGACCACGCCAGCCCATACACCGCGGCCAGGGCCAGCACGGCGCGCGGCAGGTGCGCACGGGCGTCGGGGGTCAAAGACAAGTGATAAGGGTTTAGTACAAAAGCGCGCGATTGTAGGACGGCGCACCTTTCGCCCGCTGCCCCGGGGCCTTACGCCGTCGTCCTACAGCGCGCCGCGCAGGCCCTGCCGACAATCCGCTGCGCATGCCCAACCGCCCCGTCCCCGCCGCGCCGCCCGGCCCCGGTCCCTTGCCTGTGGACGGGCCGGCGTCGGCGCAGCCTGCGGCGGAGGCCGCGCGGCAGCCGCTGGCAACGTGGCTGGTCAGTGCCGCCATCATCGTCGCGGCGCTGTATTTCGGGCGCGATGTGCTCATGCCGCTGGCGCTGGCTATCCTGGTGGGCTTCGTGCTCGACCCGATGGTGTCGTGGCTCAAGCGGCGCGGCAT
>ENA-UPTA01004276-UPTA01004276.1-activated-sludge-metagenome-genome-assembly--contig:-NODE-4276-length-13581-cov-19.213293_pt1 | contig 13581 bp, 9 predicted proteins | sample MGYA00238184_ERZ773361 | MGnify/ENA primary metagenome ERZ773361 (study PRJEB29100, sample SAMN05720205) | activated sludge metagenome | isolation source: anaerobic digester from wastewater...
TTCTGAACAAAATAAGAAATCATAAAGCGGAAATCGAAAAAGAATATCATATTAAAGAAATTGGTATTTTCGGATCATTCATCAGGGGTGAAGAACGAGAGGGCAGCGATATTGATATCCTCGTTGACTTTGATAAGCCCATTGACCTGTTTCGCTTCCTGGATCTTGAAGAACGACTTTCAGAGCTATCCGGCAAAAAGGTTGACCTTGTTTCCAAAGATGCTCTTAAACCTTATATTGGCCGGGAAATCTTAAAAGAGGTTCAATATCTGTGAAAAGAATCTCTTTGGATTACCTGAAAGATATCTTGGACGCGGTAAGGGACATCAAGTCTTTTATCCAGAATGAGACTTATGAGTCTTTTATTCAAGATAACATGCGGCGAAATGCTGTTATACGAAGCCTGGAAATTATCGGAGAAGCAGCAAAAAATATTCCCGATGAACTACGTGATTCATACCCGGATATTCCCTGGAAGAGAATGGCGGGAATGCGCGACAAACTTATTCATGGCTACTTTGGCGTGGATTATAAATCCGTCTGGTCGTTAATCACAGAGCGTATTTCCGAAATCGAGCAGCCTGTCGAACAAATGCTGGCCGTACAATCAAAAAAGGAAACAAATGCAAAATTATAATTGTACCTCCCCGTTATCTTATGAAGTTGACAAGTTAACAGCGTCCCAATGTTCCCATTATTTCCATGTTATCCACACGATATTATGCTTGCATTGTCAAAATCACCGCTTGAGTTTTTACAAGGTCATCATTTTTGAATAATAATCTGTTTTTACTGTTTTTAATTTCCACTCTGAAATAGTCGGCATATTTTTCATTCAGATCATCAATAATGATAATTCTGAAACTGTCAGATCGGTCTGGCAATTCGAATGAAGGCCTACTCGTAAAATAGATCGGCATCCGAGGATTGGCTTGAACTTCATTAAGCAGTTCAAGCCACTGGAATAACAAGGCAATATCATCCTCAGATAATATTTGAGGATTGATAACAGCCATAAATGAGGGAACGGCAATCAAATCTGTTGCATTAGCGACATCATAAATATCAACTTTCAATTCTTCAGATAATGTGCCGAAAAGGTCAGATGCAGCATCGTCGAGCCCATATAGCAATAAAGTATTCTCTTCACTGTATCCCTTGTATCTTGCTTCCATCTTTTCCAGTTCGTCCCGCATAGCTCGATTCTCCAAAATCTCCATATGATCAAAGCGCTCATTTTGAGAAAAACCATCACAAAGTTCATTATAGATGCGGACCATGGCCAATGTATCCAATTGGCAATAATCAAGTAGCGCTTGTTTGATGCGTTGAATTTCGTCGGGATCATCGGATTTAATCATTACTGAATAAGCCGACGTAGCCATATGGCCATTTTGAATGGCCATATGGTCGTAACTTAAACAAGGCTCTATGGCTGCAAAAACATTCTTTAAAGAATATGAACCTCGTTGTTTCCAGGAATAAACGGACATCCTGCGGAAAGGATCCATGAGATCTTTCAGGTTGGATATGATTGAATCAATCTTGTTTTTGAATATCGGAAATTGAAATGCCAGATTTCTTAGGACGCTTTCTTCAAATGTCTTGTTGTATGCCAGGACACATGCATTATCCGGGATGTCATCAACCAATGTCCTGATTAATTCTTCCCGGGGGTCGGCATTCTGGCAGAAAAGATATTCACGGTGCTTTAAACAACCATGCTTTTTTCCCAGATAGTGTAACGAATATTGGAAAGGTATCGCTTGATAAGGATGTGTGCCTTCAAATCTGGGAATGGCTGGCATAAAGGTTTCAAAATCAAGAAAGTAGAGAGGATACCAAAGGGATTTAAGAAAATGACTGACTTCATCAGCTTCGAACAAAACCTTTTGATTTTGATGTGCATACACTTGAAGCATCTGTTTCTCAAATAAAGAACCTTCCGGCACGTCAAACATCGATCTATGTCCTGCACGGTAAAAAGAAAATTTCTTAGCTTTATTTCCTCTTAACTCAAACACAGAGTTCTCCGTGACGTGAGACCAGCAATGTCCCTTGAAGTCGCATTCATATGGATTGTCACAATAGAAACCGATGTCCATAACCGGCATATTGCCCGCCAGGACGATTTTCTGTCTGGCAATCTCCTGATTAACATAGGACTGTTTATCTCTGGTTGAAGAGGTGACGTCAACTTTTTTGAAATATTCCGTGATTTCAATACCACCATGACGCACATAATCACGATTGATATGAACAACATATGCTTTGGATATCGTCAAACCAAGACCTGCAAGGACATAATATTGGACAGCAACATCATTGATATAGACATCTTTGACCGATGTTGAGCCTTTAACTTCGTAGATTTCCCATCCATCGGCGCTCTTATGGAGAATATCCACCTTGACGAATACATTGTTATAATGGAATGCCGGTTCATACAGGATTTCTTTTCCTTGACCAAGCAGCGTCTTTGTATGCTCAATCTGTTCTGTAATCGACAATCCTTCGAAGGGCACTTCCATGCCTCCGGGGAAAAGGCCTCGGGCCAATATTCCTACTTCCTGTCCGGTTTCAAAAAGTTGTTGTTTTTCCTTTGTCGTTTCATCTCTTAACTCCGGACGGTATTTATGCAGGTATAAGGATTTATGGCACTGAAGCCCCCGGATGAACGAAGATTTGCTTAAAAGATCGGATTTCATGACAACAAGTCTTTCTTGAATCAAAATATTCAATATTTTTGTGAATAGACAGAACAGTGCTTTAATATCCTGCGGGGTACCGGTTGATCAGTACATCAGGCAAAATATCATCTGAAACGCTTGATGGAAAACGCATGTACATTGATCGGAAAATTATTGTACCTGGCGTCTATATTTCTGTTTTAATCCATCTGCCGGACTCAATTATTTTAACATTCGCCACAATAGAATCATAATATTTTTGATGCTCTGGCTGTAATACCAAGAAAAAAACAACATTTGATGTCGTAAATGCTGCAATCAAAGAGCCTCCCGTCTTGTTTTTCAACTCTTCTTTTAAGCGCTGAATGAATAATTGCCTCTTCTCTCTGCAAAAATGTTGATATATCAGTAGTGATTTTCCTTGTCCCCATAAATCGCTTATTTCACGCCAATATAGATACTTTGAGGAATCTTTTCTGCCATACGGCTTAGAATTTACCTCAATCCCGTTATCGGGATCAAGAAAGACAAGATCAGAGTCTTTTGTATTTGACAACATATCTTGGAACCAATTTCTCCTATCATCCGAAGAATCCGGTACCTCTCGGGAAAAGTACTTTGCACCTGGTAAAAGATTGGTATTTTCAATTCGTCCGACATTACGCATGCCTGGTGTGTTCATTAAATGTTGTAATCCATCATACAACTCTTCGTCATATTTACGCCAATCATTTGACTTGGATAAATAATCAATAAATTTTCCGTCATTGTTTGGGTCATCTGGTGTAAGCATCCACGCAACCAGAAGGCGAAATTTATAAGAACGAAGAATTGCACGAATTAATCCATACTTTCGATAATCATTGATGTCGCCGAAATACTTATTTTTCATAATTTTATGTCCTCATACTCTTAATCATTCTCTTCTTCCCCCACGTCATAAACATAAACCCGGAGGACGCCTTCGATTGTTGAATCATCAAACCAGAAGCCCAGTTCATCTTCTGAATAATCGAAGCGCAGGTCAGCGATCACATTTTTCTCAAGTTCCGCTTTTTCTCTGGCAGTCAGCGCTTTGCCATCTGTTCTTGACACCCATATTTCATTGTATCCACAGACTTCGTACTTGTTCCACGGTTGTTCGTATAAATCAGCCAGGTCAAGGAAAGGAGCAAGCTCTTTCGATGTCAATACTCTTGCGTAAGACATCCCGAAAATATCAAAGGTAAATTCATACTTTGCGTTAATCGCATCCGAAATGTCGTATTTCTGCATTGCCAGGAAATCGTCATATGAGCGTCCACCAATTTGCGCATACGCACAGCAAGCTTGCACCGCCAGAATCGTCCCTTCCAGCAACTGTTTCGGTTTGTCCGGAAGCCCAAGCTTTTTCAGATGCTCCCGAAACAAGGCCAGTTTATCGGCTGCCGCGTCTTTCCGGAATTGCTGTTTCCATTCTAAGAAAATGTTTTTCGACATACTGTTGCTTCACCGATTATGTGTGGATAAATATTGTATGAATCATTGTACCTGTCTCGTTTATCTTATAGTCTTCTCCCCTTGAGTAATCATGCTTATTGCTCTGGAATTTTCATATTCAATCTGCAAGATTGAAACAACCGAGAGACTTTTTTCCTGCCCGATGCTTAAGATAATAAAGTATTGAGTTCCCTTCATTGATTTCCTCCTAACTTTATTATGCATTGGCATATATATTTTACTCTGCAGGGGGTGCTAGTGATATACGCCATCTGCCGGTATCGTAATCTTCTTTTTCCCTTTCCAGATAAACAGTTAAATATTTCAGCAAATCTTCCTGTCTTGGCTGACCGAAAACCAATCGGTAAAGAACAAGCATTTTTTTAAGCCGGCTGAAATGTGATTCTTCCCTACTATAGTTTATAATGGGTACGTGCCGCTCAATCTTCACCCCGTTTTCCGCCGGTTCAAAAAGCCAGTATGTTAAAAGATCATTGGCTCGGTCTTTTCTGGCTTGGGCAAACATACACTGCCAGGGATCTCCCTGTATATCCCATTTTTCTCTCAGCAGATTAAGCCCGTAAGCAAGCGAAACATTCTTTCTGATGGCATGACCCTTATAACGGTGAATTCGTCCTTCCCGTTGTTCAAGATCGACGGGGTTGCTGGGCAAATTCCAGTGCACAACAGCATGACACCACGTGTGGAAATCGAGCCCTTCCTGTCCAACCGATGTCGATGCCAGAACAAAAGGTCTAAATGGTGAATTAAAGGCATCCCTGACCGTGTCAGCTCTCGCCATAGCTCCTTCTTCGTCTTTCAGTTCACCGAAGCGTAAAGCGAACCGACATCTTACATTGTATCCCTCGAAATCAATTTTTTGACATTCAGCAAGGGGGATCACTTCATCAACCTGCAACGTTGCTGTGCGCATAGAGAGTGACGAACCCAGAGAATCCCCTATTTTGGAAACACGTTGTTCTTCCTTTTCATCAAAAACTCCCAATGATTCAACGAGACAATGACATTGTTCATCAAGAAGAGACTGAATGTTGCCTTGCAGGCAGTGCCGCAGGACATGTTGCCAATAAAAAGCATCAGGATTGTCACCACGCAGAAGAGCAATCGAGTCCGGCAAATTGAAAAGAGTGTTAAACCCGTCGGCAATTTGTGCTGAACCCTTGAGAAGGTCAAACGAAGACCAATCAAGTGATAATGTCTGGCGATGCAGCGAGCGTAAGGAGCAAATGCCTGGGGCTGCAACCGCAATAAGTGCAGCAATCTGCATCAGATCCGTCGGCGGCTTGCCCAATGGAGGAAAAATGTTTCCCTCCATTGCCTGCAACAAAAGATTAAGATGATCCCTGAAATACTCACCGCGTTCCCGCGACGAATCTTTGGAAAGTGATAACCAACCGGTGTTTTCATTCAGAAGCCAATCCTTGATGTCTGGGTATTGACTGCCGTCGAGCATTGCCGGGAGTGCCCAGTACCAGCGCTGATCTTCAGATCCGCTATCAGTTGCGCCTGTTAACAGGCTATTGATCCGTGGCTTAAGAATCTCCACTGCACGTTCAACCAATGCAGTGGGCTTGATAAGCTCTTCATCTGAATATTCCAAGGCAATCTGCAATGGATCAACCATAGATGCCAGTGAGGGACATGGATAAAAAAGCAAAAGTGCGGACATACCTGTCATGCGCCCATCTGACCCCTTTTGGTAGCGAAGGAGTTGCGGTATTTCATCATGCAATTTATGGTAATTCACTTTTTTGGGAAAAGAAGACAACATCTGTCTTTCCGCTTCATAAGAACATAGCGCTGCTATGGAATCAGGCACAACATTCCAGGCGGAAAATACGAGATATTTTGTAGCATCTTTTATTTCCGCAAAAGAACCTTCCGGTTGGCTGTAGGGCATCGAAGGCGGTAGCCAAAGAATTTTCCATAAACCCTTATCTATTGTTTTTGAAAAGAGATAGCGCATCCTGGAATTTGCAGGATTTATTTTTTCATACTTATAAATGTCAGATTTGCGTAAAAGACGATGGCCATGATTATTAAATACAGATAACAGCTCCTCGGTTGCATTCGCGCACTGTTCTTCAAGTTTACGTCTGAATTCATAGCGCCGGAGAAAATTTACAAGATAAGGGCTTGATTTCCAGTACTCGATGATATCACTGGCGCCTACACACGACGCGACTTTATCCGCCAGCACAACATCGTGAAGGTCACAGGTGCTGATTACCGGTTTTTCTTCGGACTCCATCAGCATCGCATCTTGCTTTTGCGTCATGCCGACACGTTCAGTGCGGCACATGACTTGAAGCAGTTTGGACTGAAGAGAATTCTGCACGGCAGATACCTCTGCGGCGTTGTCCGAATTCATCAGAAACAGCGATCGCCGGAAGTTTAATATCTCCTTTTTTACCTCTTCCACCGCGTCATCGGAATTAAAAAGAAAACGCAATGTCTTGAGGAAGTCCGGATAGTGATCATCCTCCTGCTCATGATCGAGAGAAAGCATCTTGTATGGTGTAGCCGACAGGAGAAGCGTTTTCACACCGGGATACTGAAACAATTTCTGGGCCAATCGCGCATCGGCATTATTGTGGTCCAGCAGATTTTTGAATCGCTGGAATTCATCCAGAATAATCAGATCCGGCTCGAGCATTTCCAAACTCGTTTCTGCTATGCGGCATCTTAACTCGAAAATCAGCTGCAGGCGTTCTTGACTTTTCCGGATCTCATTGGCCGGCATTTCACAAAAACTTTTTAATCGTGCATGAAAATCCTTATCCGCGGCAATTTGTTGCACAAAATCCTCTCCGGAAGCTGTATCCAAACTGTCAGGCCACCATTTCTGCGTCCAATAACGCCAATTTTCTTTGCCCACGCTTCCCCGAAGCAGGTGCCGGAGGCCTGCTCGGTTGATATCGAGCTTCCCCTTTAAAAGATAGTAGATGAGCGCGCGCTCCTCAACTTTACCGTCGCGAGACTGAGGATCGAAACTCGTTCCAGGCGTCAAACCGATATAATTAACTCGATTTTCTCTAATACCGGCTATGTGCATAGGTAGCAGGGAAAGTCTCGTTGGGCTAAAAAACTCTTGTATCCCTGTCACATTAAGCCGGTTGATGTTCTGAGACGCAATGCTGATATTGGAACAGATATAAACGATGTCTATTCTTTCAATTTTTTTTACCTGGTGCAAATGTTCGATGGCCAGGGCAATTAATCCCTTGGCAACCAGGGTTTTTCCAAGACCGACTTCATCGGCAACAAGAAAACGGTCTGTTGGATTTGAATCGAGGTAAAAACGGCGGAATACATATTCAGCCGTGCGTCGCTGGAAATCCTTCAGGCGTTTTAATACCTTTTCAGAGTCGCAGATAACTTCGTTCAACTTTTCACCTCCTTCATCGCCTGCTCAAAGACATTCCAGACCTTGAGAAAATCTTCCGGTATGATGTTGGATGTTGTGTTTTCTTTCAGGAACCTGTTTACAACGGCATTAACTTCTTTGAGCTTCTCCGGATGACGGCTGAATGCTCTGGCCAGTTCTTCAAGGAGGGGCTTATCGTCGGTAAAGGCCGGTTTCCATCCGCCATTTCCATTACCTCCGTCTAATACATTGCCTTTATCGATGAAACTTCCTTCTGCTTCCCCCAGCAAGAGCAGGAGATAACGGAGAAAGCCTTCTCTGTTATTGACCACAAGCTTAAAAATGGCCTCGTCGCGATTTTCTGGAAGCCCCTCAACCGGTAGATTCAAAACCATCCGCGCTGAGATATTTTTCATATTTGTTTCAAGCACAAAGGCAATCAATCCGGTAACCGATTCGGCAGCGAAATTGCCCAAAACAGCATGATTTACCCTAGTCAGGACGGAAATGTCCTCCGCCCGATCCCCTGAAACGGTTATTGGCCACGCTTTGACACTTGATATTCCGGGAAGTGTTAGCGGCTCCGGCACGGTGAGGGACAGTTGCAACGCATCACCTTCAATATGGCAGACAACGTTAAGGCCCGCCAACGACAGCGTAGCCTTTGCCTCATCCAGAGCTTTTTGTGCCGCAATTTCCTCTTCATCTTTTTTGATGCTGCTTTCCTCTGGCCTGGCATAAGGCGTAAGAAGTTGTCCCAAGCCGTTTTCATCAAGCAATTTATCTATGCCCTCCTTGCTTTTTCTGGCAACCAACTCGGCAAGAATCTCAATATTTTTTCTTTCCAGCAAAGCAGCAGCCGTGGCATTCGCGGAACCGATCACCAGGATGGTGTCCCAACCCTTCTCAAATACATATGCTTTGGCATGTAAACCTAATGTATCGTGTTCCTCGGTGACTTCGCCGTCTTCGGACTCGGCAGATTCATCCAGCGTGTACCATTTTGTTGTGTCCTGGAACGTATCGGGCACAAGATTGTTCAACTCATCAGGCCTCGAAACAACGGCGGTAATTTCATCAGTAAACCCACGCAGCCATTTAATTGCGCTGTCTGTTATGAAAGGAGAAATAACAACTATCCGGTTGGATTTTGGCGGTTCCCATATTCTTCTTTTATGCCCCAGAACGCTAAAATATACGGATTCAAAATATTCAGGCAATTCCCACTGCGTCTTTCTGATTTCCTCAGCCAGCATTTCAGCCTGTTGTTTTTGCGCTTCGGATACCTGTCGCGTGCTCATCGAAGGCAACGCCCACAAAAACTCCACCAGTTCCTTATTGCCCGTATTGATGTATCTGCCCGGTTGACCTTCCAATTGAAGAGATATATCCCACGACCTGTCATAGGTGAGATTGCGTGACAAAACGAGTACCCTGATCAGGGGCGGCTCTTCTGTGTCAGGCTGAACAAAACGCAATACCCAGAGTTTGGGATGAAAAACGCCGCCCTTCGGCGCCCGGACCGGTATCAATATAGACTCCAGCATTCCATAAAGCGGATTTTTTACAGAGGGAACTTGTATTCCTGCATGGTCCACATAAATACTGAAATGGTTCGACAAACGGCGCAAAGACTCTAGCAGCTTTATGGGATCGGGGATATCCTTTGAGGAACGCTCGGCAAGGGCAAGATGCGTTGGCAACGAAAGCAGTGTGGTCGGGTCGAGTGAGTAGGTCGTCGCGAGAGCCTGATCAAAGACATATCCGGGAGGCGGGCAGACAGCGCTTGTGTAAAGACTTCGTGCATCAGGACTGAGCATTGCCGCCTCCATACAGGCCCGCATACAAATCAGCAAGCAAGACTTTGACATTCGGCCAGCGGTAAGCCATCTGACCGACGCCGGCATATCCACCCCAGTTATCTCTCGCTCCCACGTTGGTAAATCGGGAGCGGCTGCCCTTCAACTTTATTTCGCGGTTTCTAATCAGCGTGCGACATTCTTCATCAGCAACGACACCTCCCCGTGTTGCCATAACCCTTCTATGCCAGGCCGTTATAAATTCTTTTGTTCTTGGCGTGATGGTATGCCCGCGTCCGGCGGTAAGATCCCAGATTTTTTCCAGCGGAAGATTGATATTCGGACAAGAAAGTAATTGCTCCTTCCAGCTTTCGAGATTTGCCCGATGTTCTTCCATGAGGCTTTTTCTTTGCGCAACCTCAGCCAACATCAAATTATAAAGATACCCGGCGCCATGCATCAATGTTGAAAACATTTCACCATAATCAAGCAACTCTCGATGAGAGGAGGAAAAACGTTCCCTATCCGCATGCTGCCATGGGAACTCACACTCTACCGGTTTGCTTTTCAATGCCAGAAAAACCAGCAGGCTTTCAGGATTAGATTTCACAAGACAATCGAGCAGAAAACTCGCCTCCTCGGTTGTAAGCTCAATGCCAAGATTCTTGATGGAGTCCGGGAACCCTTCCGGCGGATCCGGAAGCCGTGGATGCCAGGTCTGCGTGGCGAGTTCTGGCAAATCGTCTTTCTCCGTTCGCTGACGGACGATGTCACGCCTGCGATATATTTCATTGATGTGGCGGTGATATTCATCCCGCGAAAGATCAATTCGCCGGATTCCCCATACACCGAGACCGTTCCAGTAAACAGAGCTTGGCAGACGCTTAAGGCCCTGCCCCGCAACACGCCCGAAAATGCCCGCTTGATCAGAGCCAGACAGCAGAGGTTCCGTCAAAGCCAATTCAATGTTGCGTGCTCGAGCCGCAAAGGCAGGATGCGTTACTCGTTTTTTTTCAAGCGCTGTGTAAAACCACGGAATAAAAAGCATGTATCGCATGCGTGTCTGGATTGTGCTGGTACCGGGAAACAGGGCATCCGCAAAGGAATCCCTGATGGCACCCAGGCCAAGTTCATCACGGCTTTCCTTTTGCTGCATAAAAGAAAGAATCCGGATGGCCCTTTCCCGAGCGGCTGAATCATGATCTATCCAAGTAAGTGAAGATGACATTGTGTTTATTCCTATTTCAATGATTTAAAACGTGAAATAAATATCGCGTTCATAAGTATATTGCAATCATAAACCTTGAATAAATATCAGAGAATATAATCTACCTTCGCAGCTCCTATTAAAAACGGTTTATTTAAGGTAATCTTATAACCAATAGGCTAATTCAAAATATCAATTTTCCACCAAACAACACCGGCATTTTGTTTTTTCCGCAATACCGCTCGATGACGGTCTGCGCTGTTTGTAGGGCAGGCCGGGGCGGTTTTCCGTTGATGATGGATTGGATGGACGCCCGGCGCAGGATGCTTGTAATTTCTTCAATATGCAGAGGATGAAGTTCAACAAGCCGGACAAGTTCATCGGCGGAGAAAGTGCCCGGCGCCAGATGCTTTTCCCATTGCCGGATTTGCATTTCCTCCGGCGGATAATCCAGTTTGCAATGGGCGTGAAATTCCAGCGGGATGACGGTTTGCGGGCATTCGTGCAGGATAAGGCAGAAAAGACCCCGATATTCGCGCAGTTTTTGCAGTAGTACCGCCACGACTTTTCTTACGGACAGGCGGCTATCCATGTCTTGTTCATCTCCTGAATCCTTCCACTCAATAACGTTGTTGTCGTCAACAATCATCAGCAAATGGGCTTCTTCTGTCGTCTGACAAAATGCGTAATCAATCAGTTTTGTTTTTTCCTGCGAGGCCATGTCGATCATTTCATTTTCTTTGGTAAAATTGTCCATATCGCTGAATTTAAAGGCTTTGATGTTCAATCCGCACCGGGCGGCAAGCGCCTCGGCGACGCCAATGCCGGTTTCAATGTGCGTCGTGCTGAGCAAAAGATTCAGGCCGGTTTTAGTTTCCCGCGCGTATTCAAAGGCCTGGGCAAGGTTTTGCAATTCCTGCCGCTGCCCGGCGGTAAGCGGGAGATCGGCAATTCTTTTTTCCGGCCTGTAAATCCTGAAAAATTTGTTATTATGCTGCATCTGCCGTGTCTGCAAATCCGCAGCTTCTTCCAGCAACCGCGGTGTGAGATGCAGGTTACCGCTTTCGTCCAGTTGGGCCATGTTGGCTGCCAGCAAAATGGTGTTTTTGATCAGGCCGCCGCTGAAAGGATAGCGCTCATTGAGGGCCGCCAGGTTCACATCCGGCGTCAGCTTGATAAAACCGGGCAGCAGCGCCTGCCAGATATTCAGCCTTTGACGTGCATCGGGCAGCGTGAAGTGAATTTTCATGGACAGACGCCTCTCCAGAGCCGGATCGAGGCTTCCCGCCTTATTGGTGGCCAGGATCACAACGCATTTTGCTTTTTCAATCCGGATGAGCAGCATTCTGGAAAGATAAGAGCCTTCCTTGAAGATGTCGTCGGCTTCGTCAAAAAAAATGAAACCGTTCAGCAGGGCGGCTTCCCGGAATGCCTGAATCATGATGGATTCCATTTCCCACTTGTAATGCTTATCGCTCATATCGACGGTAATCAGCGGCCGGTTGAAATGATGCGCCAGCGCCCTGGCCATCATGGTTTTGCCCGTCCCCGAAGGTCCCTGGAAAAAGAAGGTCAGCGCCGTGCCGTATTCCAGAAAGTCATCCAGTCGGGCGCCTTCCCTTCGTTCTTTCCCGCGGAGATAGCGGGCAATGTGCTCAACCAGCGGTTTTTTCACATGCGCGGGCATGACAACGCTTTCCAGAGCAATGGCGCTTTGCTCAATGCTGATTTCGTTATAGGTGCTGTTGTAAAGGCGGTTGTCGCCGACGATAACGCGGACGTGGCGTTCATTGATGGTTATGATTTCATCCATGACGTGTGAACATCTGCTTTCATAATTATTCTTGAAGAGAATGATTTCGTGGGCAACCAGCGGCGCGGTCCTGCTGAAATGCATTCTTTTCTCCAACTGTTCTCCATAGTCCATGCAGAGGATGAAAAGAATAACGCGGATGATAACGCCGTTATTGTTATCGACCAGGCAACAGGGACCAAAAGCCTTGCGGAAGGTCTCGCCGGTGGCGTGCATGAACAGAAGCAGAAGAATTTTTTCGTCAAATTCATCCAGATGATTTTCCCGGCAGAAAAGCGGAAAGAAAAGCCGGACGCCGGAGATCAAGGTTTTGTTTTGGCGGGACCGGTTGACGCTGCGAACCCGGCCAAGCTCTGTTTCGATATGCTCCCGGGTGATGTTTTGCGGCGTCAGACCCAGCCCGGCGCAGAGCCGTATCCCTGCGCCGTCGTTTTTCAGATCGTCGGTTTTTCCCGACCGGACCGCTGACAGAACAAGCATCAGCAGCGCCTCTTTCTCCAATGCGGCAAGGTATTCATAATTGTCAGCGAAGGGGCTTTCTTTCGAGGTTGCCTCGTCATCCGACACGATGGCCAGCCGTTGCCCGGCCAATCCGCAGGAAGGAACTGTTGGATTTGTAAAGGCATTATGCGTTTGATTCATATCCACTCCTTAAGATCTTTTCTTCATGGGTTCAACAATATCCACAATGCCCATCCGGACGGCTTCTTCCGTAGTTAGCCAGGTATCGACATCTCTCAAAAGGTATGCTTCCAGTTCGCTGCGGTCCTTGACTGCGGAATAGGTCATGTAATGGTTCAGAATGCGCTCGTGCAGCATGTCTTCTTCCTTTCGCCCCGCGATGAGCTGGCTGTGATTGCCAAAGCTTCCGGCTGAAAAACGATGGGACAGGATGGCGGTACGCGGCGTCACAACCCGGTGGCCTTTTTCGCCGGTCATGAATATCAGCAGGCCCATGGAAGCGATAAGGCCGATGCCTGTTGTGTAGATGGGTATTTTGGACCATTCCATGATGTCGATAATGGAAAAGCCCTCCGAGCAAGAGCCGCCCGGCGAGTTAATGACCATCTGCACCTGGCTGATGCTGCCTTTGATGTTGAATTCAATGATTTCCTTGCAGACTCTTTCCGCCGCGTCCTGATGGATGGCGCCGGACAGATAAATAATGCCGTAGTCGCGCAACTCCTTGTCTGCACGCTCTTTTT
>ENA-UPTA01004279-UPTA01004279.1-activated-sludge-metagenome-genome-assembly--contig:-NODE-4279-length-13568-cov-7.479390_pt1 | contig 13568 bp, 11 predicted proteins | sample MGYA00238184_ERZ773361 | MGnify/ENA primary metagenome ERZ773361 (study PRJEB29100, sample SAMN05720205) | activated sludge metagenome | isolation source: anaerobic digester from wastewater...
AAAGTATGCCTGACGGCATTTGCCGAATCGGAATTCGGCAACCCATAGGATGCAGCCCTTTAAGAAAAGTATGCCTGACGGCATTTGCCGAATCGGAGTTCGGCAACCCATACTTTATTACCCTGCCAAGCTGAACCTTTTATGCAGCTTTAAAGTTTCTTTTAACGATTCTTTAGCGAAGTTAAGGCATCATTAAGGCATCGTCAAAGGGTCGTTAAAGAATTGACTAAGCAACATAGAATTTCTTGCGTTGTGCTAAAGCATATCCATAACTGTTTAATCGTAATAGGAAAAGACAATTATTATTAATGGCTTGGCTAAAAAAATGGGGAAGTAGATGTGTTTGCGGAACTAAGAAGGGTACAATATCATCATTAGGTCATTGTAATTATCTGGAATTATGACATTGCCATATAGGCACAGTATCAGGAGGGTCTATAATAGCTTTTATTTTCTCTTCTGAAAAAACAGACCTATACCTGCCTTGCTAGTAAAAAAAGGGTGATTATAAATCTATTTCGGTTTCTATCTTTTTCTCCTCCTCTTCAGTATCTTTAATGTAATTGGGATTATACACGAATTTATGGCTACCTGCTTTAACTAAATTCTTCATTTTATCGGCGATTTCTTCCACTTCGTCAAGGTAATCAATGGTATTTAAGCCACTGGGAGCATCGCATTCGCCTTTTTGAATTTTAGCCAGGATTTCTTCCCGCAGATAGCTATGGGTTTCGTTTATGCGTCCTTCCATTTCAATTATTTTATAGATAAAATCTTCTTTCAGTTCTTCCAAGTATTCAATAGATAAGTCCAACATATAGAGCAGCTTGGAATGCAGGGCATCGATCATCTCCATAAATTCGGGAGCAAGAGAATGCTTTTGGGAAATAATTTGGTCATTCAGAATTTTGTTTATTTCTTCGGTAAAATCGCCAATCTTTTCAATATCATTAACAGTATGCAGTAAGGCAGGGATTTTGTGGATAATGTCTTCAGCATTGGTCTTTTCATTCACCGCTACCAGGTATAGCGTTATCTCTCGTTGCAGATTATCAATTGCCTTTTCAATTCGGGGCACTCGCATTTGCTTTTTGTAATCCTTTTCCTTAAATGCCTGATAAGAAACAAGCAGTTCCATACGCACTAATCTTAGCATTTCCCGCATTTCTTTGAGGGATTGATTGATTGCCAAATCGGAGTTATTGATAACGGTATAATTCAAGTGTTTCGGTTCTCCCAAAGAAAGGGTCTCAACTTTATCCGGAGGAATTAGTTTGCAAGCAAGATTAGCCAATTGATGGGCAAAGGGCAAGAAAACAATGGTATTGAGGACATTGAACATCGTGTGCCCATTAGCAATATGGCGTGCGATATTTTCTCCGGCAAAAACATTGCCCGGTGTTATCCAATTCAAAAACCAGGTATAGATACCCAAATAGGTTAAAGTAGCAAAAATGATAGTGCCAAAAACATTGAACAGAGTATGCACCATTGCCACTCTTTTAGCAGTGCTATTGGAATTAATTGCAGCTAACCAGGCAGTTATAGTTGTTCCTATATTATCTCCAAAAACAAGATATAAAGCGCCTTCAAAAGGGATTAATCCAGTTGAGGCAAGAACAATAACGATTCCAATGGAAGCGGAGGAACTTTGAATCAACATTGTTAATGCAGTTCCAATTAAAATACTAAGCAAGGGATTGGTTGCTAATTTTATCATCAAATTCTGCATTATTAGGGAATCTTTTAAAGGCATAACGGAAGCAGACATAACATTTAACCCGACAAATAATAAACCGAAGCCGAAAATAATCTGACTCCAGTGTTCCATAGTTCTGCTTTTGCGGATGAAAAGTAAAGTTACTCCCAAAATTACAAACAAAAATGCATATTGACCTAAATTGAAAGCAATTAACTGAGCCGTAATAGTTGTTCCAATATTAGCACCCATAATTACCCCTACTGCCTGATTCAAAGTCATAATTCCGGTATTAACCAAACCAACAGTCATAACGGTTGTAGCAGAACTGCTTTGAATGAGAGAGGTAACGCCCAAACCAACAAGAACCCCTTTCAAAGGAGTGTTAATGAGAACTTTCAAGATGCGGCGCATTTCTGTACCTGCAACTGCTTGTAAGCTATCACTCATTTTATTGATGCCAAAGAGGAAAAGTGCCAAGCCCCCTATCAAGTTTATAATTTGCAATAAGTTCATCTAACCTTATCTATCCTTTTCGCCATAATGTTTTTAATTTTTTCTCCCCCCTGTTCTGGTCAAGGATATTTTTGCTGGCTATCTTAAAAAAATATTCCTTATTTTAGAATGAATGAAAACGAATACTTGACAAATTCGGGAGGAAAATTTATGCAGAACAAATAATCTAAAGGTGTGATATATGCCTACTTGGGAACTTTATGCAAACGGCAGAGTTCAGGGAGTAGGATTCCGTTATTTTGTGTGGAAGACCGCTTCCGAACTTGGAATTAAAGGTTATGTGAATAACCAGTGGGATGGCTCGGTTAAAATCGTTGCCCAGGCAGATGAACACTTATTGCAGGCATTCCAGCAAATTATTGCGCAAGGAAACAGATATGCTAAAGTGCAGGAACTGCAAATTTATAACTTGGAAAGTGCAGAAAAATATAATGATTTTGAAATTAGATAAATACCTTTGGCTGCTGGTAATGCAGATTTTACTGATATACCCTTGGGGTTTGTTTCCTGCAGACCAGCTGCATACCGTTAAAAAAGGGGATACCCTGTATTCGCTTAGCAAGCGTTATGGCACAACTGTAGAGGAATTAAAACGCCTGAATAAATTGGCTGATAATAATCTTTCTATCGGGCAAAAACTGGTTGTGAAGAAGGATGCGGAAAAAGCCAAACCTGCTGTTCCCAATATCTCAGCAACTTCTTCCCCACCTCCAAGCGCTCCGGTTTTAACACCCGATAATATTTCTCCTCCGGCGTCTGGGAATCCAGTTCCCGATGATTATTACTACAATGTGAAAGCCGGGGATAACCTCTATCGGATAGCGGTTAATAATAAGATTACCCTGGGTGAGCTGCTTACCTGGAATAATTTTGCCAATAGTTCAGTGGCTATTCATCCGGGTGATAAACTGATAATCAAGAATCCTGCTACTGCTTCCGATACGAAGGAAACAAAAGAAGAACCGGTTACTATTGCTTCTGCTATTCCTGCTGCTAATGCTCCTGCAGTTACAAATCCTGCGCAAGAAGATACAGTGCTTATTGAAAGAGTTTACATTGTCCAAAAAAAAGATACTTTGTTCCGTATTGCCACCAACAACTCTATGACTGTTGAAGAATTGATGCAATTGAATAATCTCTCTTCCCCCGATATAAAAGTGGGACAAAAATTATATCTTTCCGGTAAACCACGCCCAGAATCGCCCTCTGCACCAACAGATATTTTAACGGAAGAAGAACTAATGAAACGAGAGAAAATTAGAGACGATTTAATTCTGCCTGTTGCAGGAAAAGTTATTTCGGAATATGGTTTGCGCAATGGACGGCCCCATAAAGGCATAGATTTGGGAGCTAAAGCAGGAACTCCAATATCTGCAGTTTTGGATGGGACTGTTGTTTATTCAGGGGTTCAGGGTTCTTACGGTAATGTTATTGTTATTGAACATCCCAATTTTGTAATGACGGTTTATGCTCATAACGAAAAGAATCTGGTGAATGTGAATGAAGTAGTGAAACAGGGTCAGCAAATTGCTACAGTTGGCGCTACCGGTAATGCTCAGGGCAATCATTTGCATTTTGAATACCGGTTAAAGGGCAAAGCTATTAACCCCCGTAAAGTTCTTCCCTTACCTAAGGAATAAAATTATGAGCCAGAAAGATAGTGTTTTCACGGATAAAGCACTGCAAAATTATCTGAACGAGATTTCCAAATTTAAAACTTTAAGTCGTAAAGAAGAACACGACCTTGCCATAAAAGCAAAAAACGGAGATATAGAGGCAATGAACAAATTGATTCAGTCAAATCTGAAATTTGTAGTTAAAATTGCCTCCCGTTATCAAAATAGGGGGTTATCTCTTTCCGAACTAATAAGCGAGGGCAATATCGGGTTAATTAAAGCTATAGAGAAATTTGACCCGGATAAGGATATCAAGCTTATTTCCTATGCTATCTGGTGGATAAAACAAAGAATGATGCTCGCGGTTAGTGAAAAGAGTTCTCTGATTCGCGTTCCTATGGGTAAATCCAGCGCCGCCCACAGGGTTAAAGTAACCCAGGATAGATATTTTACGGAAACGGGAAAATTAGCTACTACCGGTGAATTAAGTGAGAAAATGAACATTACCGAAAAGACCATAGACCACCTGCAATACCAAATACCCGAAACCAGCTCTATAGACGATATAATAACCACTTCTGAAAATCAGGATATCACCACTAAAGATTTGCTGGAAGATAAAGATAACTTAGACCCGCAAAGTTTATATTACCAGGAACGGATGCAGAAAAAAATTCAAAATGCCATCAGCAAATTGGATGCCCGCGAAGCAGATATTATCCGTAACTATTTTGGATTGAATGAATCCCACGAATCCCGTAATTTTGCTCAAATAGCTGAAAGATTAGGTCTATCCCGGGAAAGAGTGCGCCAAATTCAGAAGGAAGCATTAAAAAAGATAATGCGGGAAATTAAACCCGAAGAAGATGAATTTGTAGATAGATTTTTGGAGAAATATCACTATTAAGCCAAAATATCCTATCCAGCATTAAAGAATGGGCTATTTTAAATTGATTTATATAATAAGAAAGGAGATACACCACGATGTTCAAAAACTTCGCTGAAATGCTAAACTATGTTAAACAAAACCGAAAAGGGACTGCCCTTATAGCCGGAGCTCAAATTGAATCCGCTCTGGAAGCAGCCGTTTTAGCAAAAAAAGAATGCCTCTGCGAAAGCATTCTCATAGGTGATAAAAGAGAGATTTTGCGCTTATTGCAACAAATAGCACCAGAAAATATAGATTCCTTTACCATTGTTGATACCGGCAGTGATTTGAAAAAAGCTGCAGAAACAGCTGTTTCTTTAGCCCAAGAAGGAAAAGGGGATTTGATATTAAAAGGTAAAATGGAATCCTCCGTCATCCTGAAAGCTGCCTTGGATAAGGAAAAGGGCTTGAAAGTAAGCGAGGTTATTTCCGATGTTTTTGTTTATGAACATCCCGAAGGACTAAAAATTCAAACCGATGGCGGAATTAATATCCTTCCGGAATTGAACGAAAAAATAGCAATGGTTAAAAATGCGGTTCTGGTAGCCCATGCCTTGGGTAATCCGAATCCCAAAGTAGCTATGATTTGCGCAATAGAAACAGTCAATCCCAAAATGCCGGCTACTATTGATGCTGCTTTAATTGCTAAAATGAATGAAAGAGGTCAAATTCCAGGTTGTATCATAGAAGGTCCTTTAGCTTTTGATAATGCGGTGGATAAAGAAGCCGCACGCATAAAAGGGCTCACTTCCGAAGTTGCGGGAGCAGCGGATATTTTAGTTTTCCCCAATATTGAAACAGGAAATGTGCATGGGAAAATGCTCACCTACTATTGCCATTATAAAATTGCGCATGTAACTATGGGAACAAAAGTTCCTATTTTAATTCCTTCCCGCGCCGATACCGGTGAAACCAAGATGTTATGTATGGCTCTGGCTTTAGCCACAATGCCTCAATAAATGAAATTAACTCTGCTGCAAATAGGGAAAACGAAAGATAAATGGCTGCAAGATGGGATTGCAGAATATCAGAAAAGAATTTCAGCTTTTGCCAAACTGGAACTGATTGAATTACCTGATGAAAGTATCAAACATAGCGGTTATGCCGAAAGCGTGAAAGCCAAAGAAGCTATTACTATCTTGAAATATCTCAAGCCCGAGGACTATGTTATTTTGTTAGATGAAAAAGGCAGCTTAAAAAATTCCCTTGAATTTGCGGATTTTCTGCTTAGTTTATCTGATAAGAGTAAAATTGTTTTTGTTATCGGTGGCGTCTTTGGCGTGGATGCCTCTATTCGTGAACGGGCAAATTTTACGATGGCTCTTTCACCTTTAACTTTTACCCACCGCCTTGCCCGGTTAATACTTTGCGAACAGATTTACCGGGCATTAATGATAATAAACAACCGCAACTATCATAAATAATAAGGAGAGATAATGATGCCAATGACCGTAGCAGTTATGCCAAATGTAAAAATAGCTCTGGAAATTCTGGTGCAGGGGATGCTGGGAATATTTATCTTTATGGCAGTGTTTTATCTGCTGATATTTGCCTTGGAGCATCTATTCAGACCTAAGGGAAAGTAATGAAACAGCTTTTACTCTCTGCTCTCACTATCCTTATCAGCGCTGGTCTTTGTGCCAAAGTGAGCGTAATCAGCCACTCGGAAACAGAAATAGTAATGGAATTTACTACCGACCCCTGGAAAATTACCCCAGAAGGCGAATATAGTCGTTTAACCGCAGAGAATATGAATTACAGCAATCTTCCGGGAGCACCTACAATACCCTACAGCGAATTTAAAGTGGGAATTCCTCCCGCGGGAAGAATCAGCTGCACCGTTCTAAGCAGTAATAGCACTACCACCAGTTTAGATGCCAAACTTATTCCTGTGCCTGAAATTAAAACTATCAACGGAATAGATAATTATTTGTATCAGATTTCCCCCGCTGCCTATCAACCACAAAGAACGGAATTGATAACTCAGCTTCCGGCAACCAACTTTCGGGGTTATCATTTTGTGCCTGTAACACTGCATCCTTTTGTTTATGATGGAAATAAAACTTTAACTATCACTACAAAGGCAACTCTGAAAATAAACATTTCAGGAGCTACCGGTTTTCGCAGTTTAGAGCCCAGCGACAAAGCTGCAGACCTCCTATTAGCGCAATTGATAAATTCTCAACAGGCAAAAAACTGGCGTAGTAATGTGCGCACTGAGATTAACTATGCACCTTTCAATTTAAGTGACTGGTGGATTAGGATTGAAACAAATCGGGATGGCATTTATAGAATTAACCCTGCGAATATTAGCAGTTTTCCTTTGGCAGATATTGACCCTGCCTCTTTTCGTCTTTTCAGCACTTCCGGCAAGGTCTTGAGCAGTAATATAAATAATAATGGAGCAGAATTCAAAGAAGTTCCTATCTTTATTGCCGGAGAAGCAGACCATAGTTTTGATGAACAGGATTACATTTTGTTTTATGGCAGTTCCCGAGATGGTTATGAGCAAAATGAGAATGTTCAGTCCGACCCCTTGTATTATAATCCCTATTCCCAAAACCAAGTTTTCTGGCTTACTTTTGGAGAAAACTTCAGTGGCCCTCCTTGCAGAATTCAAACTGTTCCTATTCCCGATAACTATGATGTGTCCCTAAATTCCACCCCAGCATCAAAACAGGTAGAAAATGAAATTTATCGCCGGGAATACTACGGTTTTTCCTGGTATAGCGAAACCCTTTTCGGAAACAGCACTGCAGAGTATGTTTTCACTACTACTCTCACTGATGTTGACCAGAATGGAGATAAAAAACTCTATCTGCGTTTACGCCAGGATGTTCATGAAGAAGGAACTCATCACAAGATTCGGCTCTGGATAAATGGCCACCCCGTATATAATAACGAGGAAGCAGAGACGGATGAAGAAAAATATAATTTCACTTGGACGGGAACGGCATATTATAATATCATTCGCCCTATTAGCTATCTTGTTAATGGCACAAATACTCTTAGAATTAAAGTTTTTCGCAGCTCACCTGATAATCTCCTATTAGATTATTACCGTTATACTTATCAGCAGAATTTAGTTAAAGAAAATGCCCAACGGCAATTTTATCACCCTATAACTCTTACCCCCAATAGCTGCCAATTCAATTTCAGCGGAGATATCAGCAATGCTCTTGTTTTTCAGATAACCGATTTGGATAATGTAAATTTAATACCTATTGTGGATAGCTATACTATTGCCAGAGGAACCTACAATAATTTCTACTTTATTTTGAAACCCGAAGAAGCATATTCTCCGGTATCAATTCAAGATGTCCAACCTATTGATTTAACCGCTGTAAGAAATCAGACCGATAATATAATTGTAACTCCTGCCGAATTTCTTTTACAAGCACAAGAGCTTGCCAATAAATATAAAGAGTTTTATAACCTTAACAGTCAAGTGATTTTAGTGGACGACATTTATAACCAATTCAATGGTGGACACATAGACCCCGCTGCCATTCGCATGGCATTGAAGTATTTTTATTTCAATTTGCCTTCACCACGAATAACTTCCTTAACACTAATCGGGATTGGAACAATTGACTGGAGGAATTTTTCCGGTAGTGCTGCCTCTAAAAACAAATTAATTATCTGGCAAGGGAGTTATATTACCTCCGATGACTACTTCGGAATGATTAATACCAGTTATTATCCGGAACTGGCTATAGGAAGATATCCGGTTAAAAACACCAATGAGCTGAATATTATGCTGCAAAATTTTACCAATTATATCAGTAACCCAACTCCTGGATGGTGGCGTAATTCAGTAGTAATTGTAGCTGATGACCTCACTAACGGAGATAGTAACTATGAATACGCGCTCACCCAATTTGCGGAAGAAACCAGTACAGCTATTCATCCCAGTCTTCTGGTAGATAAGATTTTTGCCATGGAATATGAATACGACGAATTCCAGAATAAACCTAAAGCGAGAGACGATTTGTTTAGTGCGCTGAATGAAGGATGTCTGGTTATGCATTACACGGGACACGGTTCTTATGATAAATTGGGAGCCGAGGATTATATGAACGGAGCTACCGATATGGGTAGATTTACCAACGAAGGTAAACTAACTTTCTTTATCGCCGCTGCTTGTGAGGTCTCTCAATTTGATTACTGGGGTTTTGATTGTTTATCTCAAAAGGTTGTTCTTTTAGATAATTTGGGAGCTATTGCCTCGTTATCAGCCACCCGTAAAAGTTTTGCCGACCTCAGCTTAGTAATGCTTAAATATGTGATGGAAAATTTGACTAAAAATCGTAATCCTTTGGGTTATAGTGTAATGAATGGTAAAATTCGTTTCACTACTGGAGGCACTAACGATGAAATGTATATTCTATTTGGAGACCCAGTTATCCGGGTTATTCCTCCGGAAAGGGATAGTTTAATGCAAGTAAGTTCTATTCCCGATAAAGGAATTGTTCACTCCAGAGAAACAGTTGAAATTGAGGGCTCTTTCACTGCCGAAGGACTTTCCGGAGAAACCGAAATAAAGGTTTTTGATTCTAAACGAAAATATTCTCTTGGTCCTGCAACTAATGTAACCAAAATGGGAAATCAACTTTTCCGCGGTAAAAGTTCGGTTTCCGCTTCCCAATACTCTTCTTCTTTTATTGTTCCGGATGATATCGTTAGCGGAAACGATGGATTTATTGTCTCCTATATCTGGGATGAAAACAATAAGCAGGACTATACTAATTTTTACTATCCTATGCAGTTAAGTGATGAAGCAGCAGATGTTACTAATACTGATATCCCACAAATAAATATCTATCTCGGCTCCAAGGATTTTCGCCCCGGAGATACGGTTGGCACTAATACTTCAATATATGCCGATTTTTACGATTCCAATGGAATTAATATTACTGGCTCTTCAGGTCATAATATTCTTCTGGTTCTGGATAATTCACTCCAACCTGTGTCTATAACCGATTATTTTGAATATGAAAAAAACTCCTGCACTTCCGGAACTTTGATTTATCCTTTACAAAATTTAAGCGAGGGATTGCATACTGTGCAGGTAGTTGCTTTTGATAACTTCAATATGCCTGCTGTAGCTACTACCAGTTTTATGGCTAAAAAGAGTTCAGCTTTGGATATTGAACGCCTGCTTATTTATCCTAATCCCATTGCCAAAGATGGTTACATCACTTTTATGCTTTCTGACGCGGCGGATGTTAATATTGGCATTTACACCCTTAGAGGAAAACGCATTGCCAACCTGAAGACCTTTGGCAGACAAGGGTTTAATAAGGTCTATTTTAACGGACGCGATGATAAAGGCGATGCTTTAGCCAATAACACCTATTTTGTTAAAGTTCAAGCTCGTTCCTCCAGCGGCAGGAAAGTGGAAAAAACAGAAAAAATGGTTATCTTTAAATAGGTATTGTCTTATGTTAATTTACAACACCCAAACCCGTAAAAAAGAAGTATTTGAACCCATAACTCCTAGAAAAGTGGGCATATATACTTGCGGTCCTACCGTCTATAACTATTTTCATATCGGTAATGCCCGCGCTTTTCTCTTTTTCGATGTAGTTCGTCGCTATTTTGAATACCGGGGGTATGAGGTTACTTATGTGCAAAATATAACCGATATTGACGATAAAATCATTGCTCAGGCAATAGAAGAAAATACCGTTTTTTCTTCCATTGCTGCTAAATACACCCGCGCTTATCTGGAAGATACTGCAGCTTTGGGAATTAAGCCCCCCACCTATCAACCTAAAGCAACGGAAGTGATGGACGAGATTATTGGGTTTATTGCGGCTTTAGAAAATAAGGGCTACGCTTACGAAGTGGAAGGTGATGTATATTTCGCTACGGAAAATTTACCTTCCTACGGCTGCCTTTCGGGTAAAAAAACGGAAGAACAACTGGCAGGAGCAAGAGTTACAGAAAATCCCAATAAGCGTAATCCCGCCGATTTTACTCTGTGGAAAAAAAGTAAACCCGGCGAACCCGTTTGGGATAGTCCCTGGGGAAAAGGACGTCCCGGCTGGCATACCGAATGCGTAGTTATGAGCCGTAAATTCTTAGGTGAGACCTTTGATTTGCATTGCGGGGGGATAGACCTCATTTTTCCTCATCACGAAAATGAACTGGCACAGGCAATTGCCTATAGCGGAAAGCCCTTAGCCCATTATTGGATGCATAACGGTTTCCTAAATGTGGATGGTGAGAAAATGAGTAAAAGCTTAAAAAACTTCTTCACAGCAAGAGATATCTTGTCCGAATATGATGCTGAAACCATCAGGTTTTTCTTTCTTTCCAAACATTATCGCAGCCCTATAGATTTCAGCCGTGAACTGATGGAAGAAGCACAGCGGGCTATTACCAATTTTTACAATGCCCTCGCCGAAATTAACTTTGCCGAGAATAAAGATAATATTAGTCCAACCGTTTGCGGAACTGCGGAAGAACTACAAAATTTCCAGCAGGATTTTATTGCGGCTATGGACGATGATTTTAATACTGCTAAAGCTATATCCATCCTTTTTGAACTGAATCGCAAAGTTAAAAATACTTCCTTCCCGAAAACAGACCGCCTTGCCTCAGCACAAAAAATGGTGGAATTGGGTTCCGTTTTGGGCTTCTTTCAAAATTGGGAAACAAAGTTAAATAAATCCCTGCCCGATTTATCTAAGGCACTTATTGAACTTCTTCTTACTTACCGTAAGGAAGCAAGAAATAACAAACAGTGGAATGTTTCCGATAAAATCAGAAACGACCTGGCTAATTTGGGAATTGACATTAAAGATACCCCAAACGGCGTTAAATGGAGCTTAAAGGAGACAAAATGAAAGCCAAAATTCTATATTATATCCTTATTTTGCTGGTTCTGCTGGCTGGTATCATTACTTTTATCTTGCTCAGTAAAAGAGACCCGCTATACGGTCCTGAAAGCATTGCCTTTGATGAAACAGGAAAACGCTTTCTCGTCTCCAATACTATGGGCAAAAGTATCACTTCCTTAAGTTTATCTGAACAATGGACTCCCTTTCTGGATGAAGGATTGGATGAACCACGAGGGTTAACTATTCACTCAGGCAAACTTTATGTTGCCGATAAAACAGCGATTAAAATTATTAACCTGGATAATGCCGCTATTATAGATACCATCCAAATTCCCGGAGCGGTGATGCTCAACGACCTGGCATTTACCAAAAACGGGATCATTTATACAACCGATACAGCCGGAAATTGCATATTTGTAATTGACCCCGCTAATAATAATATCCAAAAATTAGCTTCTCCTTTGCTTAAAAAACCCAATGGCATCGTTTACGATATGCCCCGCAATCAAATGTTTGTGGTCTGTTTTACGGAAAAAAGTCCCATCTTATCTGTAAGCACTTTAGATAATAAGATAACTATTTTTATGGATAGTATTTATGATAATTTAGACGGCATCGCTATTGACGATTTGGGAAGAATATATATTACCTGCTGGGGTCAAGAGATGATTTTTGAAATTCCCCAGGAACAAAATCGCTATCTGCCTACTTTCAAAAATATTAAAGCTGCTGCGGATATTTTTTATTACCTGCCGGAAAATCAATTAATTGTTCCCCTCTTCAACGATAATAAGATAATCCGCCTCCAACTTGAATAATCCTAAAAACAATTCCATAACTTATCTGCCCGATTGCGTTATCAAATGTTTTAGCAACCCGAAACACTTTCAGGCAGAACTTTTTGCTTATCAATTAACTTTGCCTATGTTGCCAAAACTACTGGATTATGCAGAACCGAACTGGATAAAAATAGAAAGAATATGGGGTATCCCCTATCTTGATAATTTAATGAATTTTAAACCTGCGCTGCTGGCAGAAACCATTGCCCACTTTCATCTTGCTACTTATCATAACGGCAATTGCTTGTGTCATATAGATAATGCGCCTAAAAATATTCTCTTCTGCTCAGGTAAGTATTATTTTATTGACTTTGCCGAAAGCAATTATGCCTGTCCGGAAGTGGATATTACCCATCTTTTGCTTTTTTGGGCTGCCGATTTTCCTTATGCCCTTTTGCAAAGTTCAGTTTTAAGCTTTATTATTAGCTATCTGTCCATCTTGAAATTGGATAGTGCACGCTGGCATAATTCTCTGCTGGATAATATATCTCTTTTTGATAGCCGCAGATATATTTTCAGCAAACCACCAGGTAAACAGCCAATAGATGTCCAAACAGCTAACCGTAATTGGCTGGCAGACCTTGATGCTATTATAACTTAATAAAATATAATGAAGTAATAAATTCTGCTCTAGGAAAAAGGTTTAGAAGGTTCATCTTCGATTTAGTTCCGCTCCAGTTCGGTTATAGCATAAATCTTATCCTAAATGAGTATCTTGGACTGTAGAGTGAAAGTATATTTACTGAGTTGATCGATGGTCTTACTATCGGGTTTCTCCTGATTACACCGCTTGCTGCTAAAGCTGGTAACGTTATCGTTAGCTATATCTATTATAGTAGCTGCATAGGTATCCTTGTTCTTAAGGATGATCCTATAAGTGGTTTCAGTTATAAGAGATGCACTGTTGATTAAATAGTAAAAAGCTGCCAATTTTTTTAGGCAGCCTTTCTATGCACTTTCTTTCGATACTATTTTATAAGCATCATTTTACTAATTATGGCTACTCCACCTTGCTCTAATCGAGCAAAGTATACACCAGATGCAACTGGACAATTGCCATCATCCTGACCATTCCATACTACGCTGTGGTTACCACACTCTAATGACTCGTTCAAGAGATCT
>ENA-UPTA01004283-UPTA01004283.1-activated-sludge-metagenome-genome-assembly--contig:-NODE-4283-length-13561-cov-8.020213_pt1 | contig 13561 bp, 11 predicted proteins | sample MGYA00238184_ERZ773361 | MGnify/ENA primary metagenome ERZ773361 (study PRJEB29100, sample SAMN05720205) | activated sludge metagenome | isolation source: anaerobic digester from wastewater...
CGGCCGAGGTTGTGCGCGCAGCGCAGATCCTCGTGCACGACGATGGCCAGATCGCCGGCACGGCAGCGGGTGTCGGGGCTCATGGTTCATCGTCCGTTGCGTCGTCCCCGAACCGCCGGTTCACGCGCGCGCGCAGTGCGGCGTCGAAGTACGGATAGAACTCCGACTCGCCGCTGAAGAAGTCGTGCATGGCCGCGACGTCGCCCTCGAAGTTGCAGTCCAGGCACTCCAGCAGGTCCCATGCGTGGAGCAGGAAGTCGACGAGTGCGCCCATCGTCAGCGGCTCTGTGGACGTGCGGCAGGTACTCGTCGAAAGCGTGCTGCCGCCGTACTCGTCGGCCACGTGGTAGTGGATGCGGCCGCCCGCGCGGCGTGCGCGCACCACGACGACGTCGCTGGTGGTGGACCGCAGCGTCACGCGCGCGATCTCCACTTCGCCGGCCTGCGCGCTCGGCAGGTACTCGCCGCCCATGAAGGCCGGATGCAGGCGTCCGATCGCGCGCCGATCGTCTTCGCCGAGCGCGGGCGCCAGCAGGGGATCGGACGAGGGATCGGCACTGCCGGTCTCGAGCAGCGCCCGCGCGCGCCGGCGGCGCATCACGCCTTGCACCCGGGTCATCAGTTCGGCTTCTCGGTCGAGGGCGCCGAAGTAGTCGCGCGGTCGCCAGGCATCCGAAGACGCAGCGATGCGGTCAGGTTCGCGGCCCGCGCGGGCCCGTGCGCGACGCTCAGCCATGACGGCCTCCCTGCAGTGCGCGAGGTTGGGGGCCTCGCGGGGCGGCGTCGACGCGGTCCCCGAGGCAGCGTTGCCGGACGCGGTCCCCGAGGACGCGTTGCCGGAGACGGTCCAGCAGTGCGGCGGATGCGCGGTCGAAGTCGAAGAGGCGTGGGGACGTCCGCGTCAGGGGCGGACGGAAACGCGTGAGCTCGATCATGGGCTTCTCCTGTTTAGCCGCGTTCGACGTGGTATCGGGGGCGGCAATCCGGAACAACTCCCCCCAACCCGTAGGTGGGTCAGTCCGTGGTGGCCGGGGCGCGGCAGGTGCGCCTGCGCGCGCCCCGTGCGTCCTTCAGGTCAGCGTCCGCCGCCGCGTGCGTGGTAGACGGCGCGCAGCGCGCGGAGGAACTCGGCGAACTCCTGGTCGTTCGTCGCGCCCTCGTTGCGCACGGACGGATCGTTGGCGGCCACCTCCTCCTCGCGCCAGCTGAAGGCGCGCGCGGTCATCTGCGCGCGCAGCGGGCGCCCGGGCAGGGCCGGCTCCCCCTGCCGGGGCGCGAAGACGAACTCGCGCCCGCCCGGAATGCGGCGCTCGGAAACGAGGTCGGTGGTGATGGGCCGACGGCCCCGGCGTTGCTTGTCGTGCATGACATCTCCTGATGTGAACGAACGAAACGACTCGCCACGCGGCCCGAAGGGGCCGGTGGAAGTTTCGCTGTCCGGTTCAGGTGCTACGAGGTCATGCGCGTGGCGCTCGGCAGATCGACGTGGTCCAGAAACACAAAACCCTCCGTGGCTGGAGGGTCGTCGCACTCCCGCTTGGTTGCCGGATCTTCATCCAGCCGCATCCGCTTTCGCGAACCACCTTGCCCGGGAAGGCAGGTTGGTACGGGCGACGACCCGTTCACAATGCAGCCTTCATTTTAGCGTCGCGATCGGGGCGCGTCGAGGATTTTCGAGAGGGGCGCTGGCTGCGCGTACGGCATCGTCGTCGCAACCATCCAGCGCGACGCGCCTCCCGGTCAGCGACCTCCTGCCGGAATGCGACGGCCATCCGTCGTGGTTGCGTTGTCGTTGTGCGCTGCGTGCCGGAGGCTCGTGACTTCCACGCACGACCCGTCCCCACCCGATGAGAACGAACCACGTCCTGATCGACTACGAAAACGTGCAGCCCAAGGACCTCGGCCTGCTCGAGGGCGGGCCGTTCAAGGTCAAGGTCTTCGTCGGAGCGAACCAGTCGAAGATCCCGGTCGGCATCGCCGCAGCGCTTCAGGTGCTTGGCGCCAACGCCGAGTACGTGACGCTCGAGTCGAGCGGCGCGAATGCGCTGGATTTCCACGTTGCGTACTATGTGGGCGTGCTCTCGGCGCAGGAGCCGGCGGCGTTCTTCCACGTGATCTCGCGCGACACCGGGTTCGATCCGCTCATCCGCCACCTGAAGGGGAAAGGCGTGCTGGCCGCCCGGTCGGAGACGATCGCGGCGATGCCGTGTTTTCGGGCCGCGGAGTGCACGGAGCAGGAAGATCGGATCGCACTGGTCATCGAAGACCTGAAGAAGCGCAAGTCGGCCAAGCCGCGCACCACGAAGACTTTGCTCACGACGATCGGCGCGCGCTTCAACGGGCAACTGGGTGAGCAACAGCTGCAGGCCTTGCTGAAGTCGCTGTGCGCGCGCGGCCTGGTTCGGGTCGATGGTGCAAACGTGACCTACGCGCTGCCGGCGTGATCCGGGGGCGATCGATCTCCCCAACGCCTCGCCCGGAGCATCAGCCATGGGCCCCTACACCGACCACTGGCAGCAGTACCAGCGCGAGAGCAACCGCCGCACCGTGCGCCTCCTGCTGATGCTGCCGGGCCTGCCGCTGATCGCGCTGGCCGGATGGGGGCTGTCGCTGGTCACGGACTGGGCGGTGCCGGTGCAGGTTGCGCTGGCCGTCGCGTGGCTGGTGCAGTTCACGCGGATGGCGATGGCCGCGTCGAAAGTGCCGTGCCCCCGCTGCGGCACGCGGTACGCGCGCGGCAAGACCCTGCGCAACTGTCCTGGCTGCGGGCTGCCGATGTTCGCCCCTGGCCCTTAGCCGCGCGCATCGAGCCTTGGGCAGCTCGCATCGGTTCCTTAGCCGCGCGTATCTGGCCTATCGCAGCACGTACCAGGCCTTCAGCCGCACCTGCCAGGCCGGCGGCTCACCGTCCGTTGGCCACCGCCCCCAGGGGCATCAGCTCCCGCCGCCACCCCAGCGCCACGGCCGCCGTCATCAGCAGGCCGGACACCACCATCAGCGTTGCGGTGACGTGGTACCCGAGCACCGGAATCAGTGCGCCCGCGATCAGCAGGCCCAGCGGCAGCGGGTAGATCGCCAGCATGCGCACGCCCATGATGCGGCCGCGAAAGCGCGTCTCCGAGGTGCGCAGCAGCAGGATCTGCAGGCCGATCATGCTGACGCTCTGTGCGGCGCCGGCCGCCGCCAGCGCCACCATCGCGAGGCCGGGCGACGACAGGTGCGCGAAGGCGAACAGGCACACGAACCAGACCACCGTCATGCCCAGCATGGTGCGGGCCGGGCGCACGCGCGGGCCGAGCACGCTCATCGCCAGCGAGCCGACCAGCGCGCCCGCGGCGAAGCTCGACGCGAGCCAGCCCAGGCCGGCCTGGCCGAGCCCGAACACGTCCTTGGCGATGTACGGCATCAGTCCGCTGGAGAACGGGTAGGCGGTGACGTTGACGAGCGCGGCCACCGTCATCGCGGCCAGCAGCCGCGGCGTGCGCCACACGTAGACGATGCCTTCGCGCAGGTCGCGCCAGGGCGACGGGCGGTCGGTGCGCGGCGGTTGGGGGCCGGCTGCGGCGTCGTGCGGGGCGGCCGCTGCGCCCTGTGGCCCCGGCGTGGCAGGTGCGCCCGGTGCGCTCGGCGTACCCGATGCGGCGCGCACCGTCGCATGTCCCGCCCGGCCGCCGTCGATCAGCAGCGTGAGCACGAACCCGGCCAGGTAGATGGTCACGATCGCGATGTAGGCCGGCACGATGCCGAAGGCGGCCATCACGCCCGCGCCGGCGAGCGCGCCGCCGATCTTGGACGAGTCCATCGTCGTGCGCGAGATGCCCATCGCGGCCACTAGGTCGCGGGCCGGCACGGTGGCGCCGACGAGCGCGCTGCGCATGCCGATGTCGCTGGGCCGCACCAGACCGCACAGCGCCGCCACCCCGAGCACCACGTACGGGTCGAGCCGATCGGTGAGCGCCAGCGCGAGCAGGATGCCGGCGAACACCGCGTACGACAGCCGCATCACCGCGAGCAGGTTGCGCAGCCCGATGCGGTCGCCCACGGTGCCGAGCACGGGCGACACCAGCGTGCCCACGTACTGCAGCGCGCCGAACACGGTCAGCAGCGTGACCGAGCCGGACTCGACCAGCACGTACCAGCCGAGGATCAGTGTCTCCATCTCCAGCGCCCAGGCCGTGCACAGGTCGGCCGGCCACTGGTAGCGGAAGCTGCGGACGCGGAACGGTGCGAACGCGGCGATCACGCGCGGCCCCGCGGGCGCACCGGGCGCGCCAGCCACACCGGCAGGATCAGCAGCACGTACAGGAACATCGAGACCAGGAAGATGTCGTTGGCGCCGAGGGTGAGCGCCTGCTGCTCGATCAGGCGCTCGAGGTAGGCGCGCACCTGGTCGGTGGACATGCCGGCGTCGCGCAGCGGCGCCCACTCGGGGCCGTCGAGCGACATGCCGGTGCGACTGGCCTGGTCGACCAGGTGCTCGCGGTGCTGCTGCGCGCGCGAGTTCCACGCGGTGGTGGCGATCGAGGTGCCGAAGGCACCGGCCGAGATGCGCACGAAGTTGTTCAGCCCCGCGGCCAGCGGGAACTGCGACGGCGGGATCTGCGACAGGGTGATCGCGCTCATCGTGATGAAGAACAGCGCGCCGGCCACGCCCTGCAGCAGCATCGGCAGGATGATCGCGACGTAGTCGGCGTGCGTGTTGAAGTGCGCGCGCAGCCAGAACGACCAGGCGTAGAACAGGAACGCGATGACCGCCATCGTGCGCGCGCGGCCGCGGTCGACGCCACGCCCGGCGAGCGGAGAGCACAGCAGGCCGATCACACCGACCGGGGCGAGCACCAGCGCCGCCCAGGTCGCGGAGTAGCCCATCGCCTGCTGCAGCCACAGCGGCAGCATCACCACGTTGCCCGAGAACACCGCGAAGCCGGCGGCCAGCGCGATCGTGCCGAAGGCGAAGTTGCGGTTGCGGAACAGGTTCAAGTCCACGATCGGATGCTGCTCGCCGAGCTCCCAGATCACGAAGAGCACGAAGCCGATGCCCGCGACCAGCGCCAGCGTGACGATCCACGCCGACTCGAACCAGTCCTCCTCCTTGCCGGTGTCGAGCAGCGTCTGCAGCGCGCCCACCCACAGCACCAGCAGCACCAGTCCGACCACGTCCACCGGCAGCTTGCGCACCGGGTTGTCGCGCTCGCGGTAGATCGACCAGGTCATGGCCGCGCACAGCAGGCCCACCGGCACGTTGATGTAGAAGATCCAGGGCCAGTGCAGGTGGTCGGTGATCCAGCCGCCCAGCAGCGGCCCCACGATGGGCGCCATCAGCACCGTCATCGACCAGATGCCCAGCGCCTTGCCGGCCCGCTCGGGCGGGTGGCTGGCCAGCAGCAGGGTCTGCGACAGCGGCATCATCGGCCCGGCCACCAGCCCCTGCAGCACGCGGAAGGCCACCAGCCACTCGAGCGACGGCGCCATGCCGCACAGCCACGACGCCAGCGTGAACAGCAGCACGCTGGCCACGAACAGCCGCACCTGCCCGAAGCGCGCTGCCAGCCAGCCGGTGAGCGGCACCGAGATGGCGGTGGCGATGCCGAAGCCGGTGATCACCCGCGTGCCCTGATGCACGCTCGCGCCGAGGTCGCCGGCGATGGCCGGCAGCGCCACGTTGGCGATCGAGTGGTCGAGCACGTTCATGAACGTGGCCAGCGACAGCACCATCGTGCCGATCGCGCGCGCCTTGCCCGTCAGGGGCGGGTGCGCAGGGGGGGGCGGGGCGGATCGGCTCATGGTGGCGCCGGCAATCTTAGCCGTGCGCCGGTGAACGTGCTGATCCGTTCATGCCCGCGCGTCAGCCCCCGCGCCGCAACTGCACGCGCATCGAGTACTTGAAGGCCGCGGGCGGGTGGATGGTGCGCGCCACCTCCAGCAGGCGCGCGCCGTTGCCCCGGTAGCGGCGCACGATCTGCATGGCGGCCGAGCCGGCCTTCACTTCGAGATGCGCGGCGATGTCCGCGGGCATCGCCTCGATGCAGGCGATCTCCTGCTCGATCTCGGTGATGGTCTCGCCGAACCGGGACTCGATCTGCGCGAAGATCGGCTTGCGGCTGCGGCCCGACGTCTTCAGCACCGCACCGAACGACAGCGGGATGTGGATCTCGGAGTAGGCCACCACCATCCGGCCCGACGGATCGCGGCGCACGGTGCGGATGCGCCACCAGTGCTCGCCGGGCTTGCAGCCGAAGTCGGCGGCCTGCGCGGCATCGAGTGCCATCTCGGTGTAGTCGAGGATCTGAACGCGTGTCGAGGTTGCGTACTGCAGCAGGTCCTGCGCCGACGAGAAGCCCTGCGTGTAGGTGGACGCGATCCGCGTCTGCTTGACCGTCGTCCCCACGCCCTGCCGGCTGGTCACGAGGCCCAGGTCGTGCAGCCCCCGCAGCGCTGCGCGCACCGTGTGCCGGCTCACGCCGAAGCGCACGCACAGCTCGGGCTCGGAAGGCAGCCGATCACCGATCTTGTACTTCCCGTCGCAGATGTCGTTGGACAGCGCTTCGGTCAGCAGCACGTGCTTGGCCTTCTGGATGGCAGGCGTCCCGGCGCGCATGGAGAAGACCCTTTCTGGAACGGAAACATCGGGCGCGGGCCATCGCAGCGGTCGACGGCGTGGCGCCATCGACGGGGTGCGGGCTCGAGCCCCGACAGGGGCGGGACAGTATAGCGAGCGTGTTGCGAGGCGCCGCGCGGCTTACCGCCCCCGCACGATGGGCGCAATGCGTGCCAGGCTCACGGCGCTTCCGAACACCGCCACCGCCGTGCCGATCCACAAGGCCGTCGTGATGCCGTCGGCAGGCCACACCGACAGGCAGAAGGCGACCGTGGCCGCGCCGAGTGCCTGCCCCAGCAGGCGCGACGCGGCCAGGATGCCGCCCGCACCGCCGCTTCGATCGGCCGGCGCGCTCTTCATCATCGCCACCATGTTGGGCGACTGGAAGAAGCCGAATCCCACACCGCACAGCACCAGACGCCAGACGATGTCGGGCATGCGGGCCGTGTCGGGCAGCGTGGCCAGCAGCACGAGTCCGATGCCGACCAGGATCAGCCCGATGCAGCCCAGGATGCCGGGCGCGATCCGGTTGGCCAACGCCGCGGCGAACAGGGTCATCAAGGCCAGGGTCGCCGGCCACGGCGTGATCAGATAGCCCGCCTCGACCTGGCTGAAGCCGAGCTTGAAGCGGAACAGGAAGGGCAGCACGACGAAGACCAGGCCCTGGATGGTGAACGCGCAGATCGACGTGGCCGCCGAGAGGCTGAACAGCGGGATGCGGAACAGGTCGAGCGCGAGGATCGGTGCAGTGCGGCCGGCTTCGCGTCGCTGCAGGCCGTAGCCGAACAGTGCGGCGGCGCCCAGGGCCAGCGCCGCCGGGGGCCAGCCGAGGTGAGCGAACCCGGCGATGGCAAACAGCAGGCATGCGAACAGGGCCGCGCACAACAGGGCGGCGGTTGCGTCGAACGCCCGGACGTTGCGCGCGGTGGCCGGCAGTCCCTTGTAGGCGAGGGCCACTGCCAGCAGCGCCACCGGCGCGTTCGTCAGGAACAGCCACGGCCAGTCGGCCACCGCCAGGATGGTCGATGCCGCCGTCGGCCCGACCGTGAACGCGATGCCGACCACCATCGCGTACAGGCCCAGCCCGCGCGCAAGGCTGGCCGGCGGGTACAGCGCGCGGATCAGCGCAGGGGTCGTCGCCGACACCGCGGCCGACCCGATGCCCAGCAGCGCGCGTCCGGCCATCAGCGTCGTCAGCGACCCGGCGAGCCCGCAGGCGACCGACCCCAGTGCGAACACCCCGAGGCCGGCGAAGAAGATGCGCCGATGCCCGAAGATCTCGCCCAGCGCGGCCAGCGGCAGCAGGGCGGCGACGACCGCCAGGTAGTAGAAGTTGACGATCCAGATCGTGCTCGCCGGGCGCGCACCGATGCCCTGTGCGATCGCCGGGACGGCGGTGCTCGTCAGGGAGATGTCCAGCGTCACGATGACGACGCCGAGCAGCACGGCAAACAGCGCCGGCAGGTTCAGCTCCGGGTCGCTGCCGGCAGGGCGTGGTGCGGGCGCGATGGGTTCGGGGGTGGCCATGGGGGACGGCGGAGACGCTCGTGCGTGCGGTGCGCGAGCTTACCCGGAGGCTGGCGGGCCCGTACGCGCCCCGGCCGGCTGGCGCCGTCAGGCTTCGTCCGGCGCGCGCGCCATCAGCCGCTCCAGCACCTCGATGCGATGCCGGTGGGGCGTGGTGATTGCGTAGAAGCGCTCCTGCAGGGCCGTGGAGCGGCCGACGGTGACGAGCACGCCGGCGCGCAGTTCATCCTGCACCACCACTTCCGGCAGCACGGTCAGCCAGCCACTGTCGCGGGCGATCAGACGGAGCATGGCCATGTCGTCGACCTCGGCGCGCATGCGAGGTCTCACTCCTGCCGACGCGCAGAGCGCGTCGAACTGGGCGCGCAGCGCGTGGCGGGGGCCGGGCAGCGCGATGTCCAGGTCCTGCAGGTCGTCGGGGATGCGCAGGCGCTTCGACCGCCACGGGCCGGCCGGGCCCACCAGCGAGATCGACTGGCTGCCGAGGAAGCGGCAGTGCAGCGGCCGGTCCGGATCGCTGGGCACGGACTCGTTGGCCAGCACCACGTCGAGCTGGTGCTGCACCAGCCGCGTGACCAGCCCTTCCAGCAGCCCCGACTCCAGGGTCAGCACGACGGACGGATCGGCGAGCAGCGGCCGGATCCAGTTCTCCTGGTAGTTGCGCGACAGGGTGGCCACGCTGCCCACACGCAGGCGGGTGATGCCGGCCGTGCGGCCCTGCAGCCGGCCCAGCATCTCCTGCCCCAGGCCGAAGATGTTGTCGGCGTACGCGAGCACCAGCTGCCCGGTGTCCGTCAGGACGAGCCGGCGCCCCGCCCGCGCGAACAGGGCTTCGCCGATGCGGTCTTCCAGCTGCCGGATCTGGGCCGAGACGGCCGACTGCGAGGTGTGCAGTTCACGGGCCGCGCGGGTCAGGTGCCCCAGCTTGGCCACCCGCCAGAAGTAGAACAGGTGATGGAAGTTGAGCTGATCGACGCGCATCGTTCGTATTTACAGCACAAGAAGTTCTTGTCAATGAATTTTACAGAACGAATGCGGCCCCGCATGATCCGCGCACCCCGAAATCGATGGTGTGCACGATGGATCTCCTCCCACTCCTGTTCATGGCCGGCGTTCTGGCACCGGTCCTCCTGATGGCAGCGGCCGCGCTGATCGCGTGGCGGGCCGGTGGCGCCGCGGCCGGGCCGTGGCGCGCGTTCCACGTGCTGTCCGCGGGGGCGCTGATCGCGGCGGGGGTTGCCTTGTGGGCGGGGGCGGGCGCCGTGCCGGCGGCATCCCCCGGTTCGCTCGCGTCCGCCCTCGGCGTGCAGTTGCCGGCCCTCGGCCTTCAGAGGTCCGCCCTCGGCGTGCAGATGACGGCCCTCGGCCTGCAGGCGTCCACCCTCGGCCTGCTCCTGTCGGTGCTGGTGCAGCTGCTGGGCACGGTGATCGGCGGATTCTCGGCCCGCTACCTGCAAGGCGAAGCGGGCCAGCCGCGCTATGTCGCCGCGCTGGCGGCCGTGCTGGGCGGCGTGCACCTGCTGCTGCTGGCCGACCACTGGGTGGTGCTCATCGCGGCCTGGGCGTGGGTCGGCGTGGCGCTGCAGCCGCTGCTGTGCTTCTACCCGGACCGGGCCTTCGCCGGCCTCGCCGCGCACAAGAAGCGCCTCGCGGACCGGGTGGCCGACGGCCTGCTGATCGGCGCGGCCGCGCTGGCGTGGACGGAGGTGGGCAGCGGCGCACTGACGGACCTGTGGGCACACGTGGACCGGGCGGGCATGTCCGCGCCGCTGCAGCTCAGCGCGCTGGCCCTGGTGCTGGCCGTCGTGCTGCGCACCGCCCTGCTGCCCGTGCACGGCTGGCTGATCCAGGTCATGGAGGCACCGACCCCGGTGTCGGCCCTGCTGCACGCGGGCGTGGTGAACCTCGGCGGCTTCGTGCTGATCCGGTTCGCGCCGCTGCTCGAACAGGCGCTCCCCGCGCGTGCCCTGCTGCTGGCGTTCGGGCTGGCCACCGCGGTGCTCGCGGGCATGGTGGTGCTCACCCGCGTCAGCATCAAGGTGCGGCTGGCCTGGTCCACCGTCGCGCAGATGGGCTTCATGCTGGTCGAATGCGCGCTGGGCCTCTACACGCTGGCGGTCCTGCACCTGACCGGCCACGCGCTGTACAAGGCGCACGCCTTCCTGGCGGCCTCGACGGTGGTGCGCCAGACCCGCCTGCAGGCCCTTCATGCCCCCGCAGCGCCGAGCGGGGCCAGCCTGGTGCTGGCGCCGGTGCTGACGATCGGCGTCGTGCTGGCGGTCCTGTCGCTGTCCGGGCGCGCGCCCTGGCCCGTGTGGTGGAGCGCAGTGCTGGGCCTGGCCTGGGCGCCGCTGTTGTGGCTGTCGTCCGCACATACGCGTGTGGCCGAGCGCGCCGTTCAGGCCGGGGCCGGCCTGCTGATGGTGGCGGGCCTGACCGCGGTCGCGCTGCTGGCGCACGCGCTGCCGTTCGGTCTGCGCGATGCGCCTCACCATGGGCTCGGGCTGGTGGCGCTGCTGGGCATGGCGGGTCTCTACGCGGCGCTGGCGCTGCTGCAGTCGCAGCCACGGCGGCTGTCCCGCTGGCGCCGCTGGAGCTACGCGGGCTTCTACGTGGACGAGGTCTACACGCGGCTGGCCCTGCAGCTGTGGCCTGCCCGCTGGACGCCGGCCGCGCCCCCGCGCCCCGGCCTCGAGCCCGCGGCGGTCCGGCTGGTCGACGTCCCGCGCTGATCCGCGCCTGTCGCCGAACACAGCACCGGCACCGCACGCCGACGAACGCACCACCGAACGCACCACCGAACGCACCACCGAACACGCCGCCGACCCCACGACATGGAGCACGTGATGATGGACACCTCGACCCTCTGCGCACAGCCGGCCACTGCGGGTGCCGTCCGTGCCGACGCGTCGATCGCACGCATCGACCATGCCTGCCGCCAGGCCTGCGCCGCGATCGCACCCGCGTGGCCGCTGGATCGTGCGATCGCGGTGAACCCGCACTGGTCGCGCATCGGCATGCCGGTGCGTCGCGTGGCCGCGCGCATGGCGGTGCTCGGCGGCATCGCGGTCTTTCCGTCGCGGTCGATGCAGCGCGACGCCTGGCGCACGGGACGAATCGTTCCTGCCGACCTGGATCAGGCGCTGCGGCAGGTGACGCAGGCGGCCGATGCGGGCCTGACGCCGCCCCAGTGCGTGGAGGCACTGCACGCCGCACCGTCCGTCACGCAGCTGCCGCTGCTGATCGACGTGCTCGACAACGATCCCCGGCGCCACACGCGGCTGTCGTGGCGCGAGGCGATCACGCACCAGGTGAGCCAGACCTGCGCCGCGTACTTCGACGCGCATCAGGCCGACTGGCAGCCGGAGCGTGGCCAAGGCCTGTACGCGTTCTGGCGCGACACCCTGCTGCACGATCATGGCATCTGCCTGCTGATGGGCCTGCCGCGCCTCGGCCGTGCGATCGACGCCCTGCCGGCCACCGCACAGGATGCCGAGCACTGGGTGATGACGCGGCTGGGGCTGCCGCAGGCGGTGTGGGCCGACTACCTGGAAGCCGTGCTGCTCACGGTCAACGGCTGGGCGTCGTGGTGCGCGTATCTGGGCTGGCAGGCTGGCCTCGAAGGTCGCGACGACCCGCACCTGCGCGCGCTGCTCGCCATCCGTCTGGCCTGGGGCGCGCTGCTGCTGGAGTGCAAGGACGACGTCGCCGCGCGGCAGGCCTTCGCCGCGCTGCAGCGGGCATGGGGCGACGCCCCTGCAGCGCTGCAGCGCGCCGAGCAGGCATTGCGCGTCGACGAGGTCTGGCAGGTGGCGCTGGAGGTCGGCTACCAGCGCACGCTCGCGCAGCGGCTGCACGGGGCTGGCAGTGCGGGCGTTGCGACACAGGCGCGCGCAGCGCACGGGAAGGACGTGCAACCCGTCTCGGCGCAGCCGGCCGGCGCACAGCCGAGCGACGCTCCTCCGGTCGAAGTCCAGGCGGCGTTCTGCATCGACGTGCGCAGCGAGCCTTTGCGGCGGGCGCTCGAGGCGACCTGGCCCGCGGTGCAGACCCTGGGCTTCGCCGGATTCTTCGGCCTGCCGGTGGCCTACACCCCCTTCGCCACGTCGGCGCGGCGTCCGCAGCTGCCGGGCCTGCTGGCACCCGCCATCGATCTGGTCGATCGCATCGTGCCCCCGGCCGCAGCGCGCACACCGGCCGACGAGATGCTGCAGAACGCCGCGCGCCGCACGCGGCTTGCCATGTCGGACCGGTGGGCGGCGGCCAGCCGCTGGCCGGGGGCGGCGTTCTCCTTCGTGGAGGCCGCGGGGCTCGGCTACCTGGGCAAGCTCGGTCACTGGCTGCGCCCAGGCCATCAGGACCGGGCGCGCGACGACCTGGCGGGCCTGCCGCGCCGCTACCGTCCGATCTGCCGGCCGCAGCTCGCCGGGCTGGATGCCGACGCCCGAGTCGCGCTGGCCGCCCGCGTGCTGCATGCGATGGGACTGGAGCGGGCTCTGGCGCCGTTGGTGCTGCTGGTGGGGCACGGCAGTCAGTCGGCCAACAACGCCCATGCCGCCGCGTTGGACTGCGGCGCCTGCTGCGGCCAGACCGGCGAGGTCAATGCGCGCGGCCTTGCGCAGCTGCTCAACGCGCCCGAGGTGCGCATGGGGCTGCGCGCCGCAGGCATCGTGGTGCCCGACGACACCGTGTTCGTGGCAGCGCTGCACAACACGACCACCGACGAGATCGAGGGCTTCGACCTCGACCTCCTGCCGCCCGCCGCGCGCGCACGGTGGCAGCAACTGCAGCCGGTGCTCGTGCAGGCCTGTGACCGGGTGCGCCGCACGCGGGCGCCCGGCCTTGCGCTGGATCCGCGGACGCCGCACGACACGCTCCTGGCGCAGTTGCGCCGCCGCGCTAACGACGGCGCGCAGACCCGGCCGGAGTGGGGGCTCGCGGGCAACGCGGCCTTCGTGATCGCACCCCGTCACCGCACCCGTGGCGTCGACCTGGGCGGACGCGTCTTCCTGCACGACTACGACGCCGGGCAGGACGGCGACGGCAGCGTGCTCGAACTGCTGATGACGGCGCCGATGCTGGTCACGCACTGGATCAACTGGCAGTACCACGCGTCCACCTGCGACCCCGAGCGTCTGGGCAGCGGCAACAAGGTGCTGCACAACGTGGTCGGCGGCACGCTCGGCGTGTTCGAAGGCAACGGCGGCGACCTGCGCATCGGCCTGGCCAGGCAGTCACTGCACGACGGCGAGCGCTGGATGCACGAGCCGCTGCGCCTGACGGTGGTCATCGATGCGCCGCAGGCGGCCATCGAGACCGTGATCGACAGGCATGCGGTGGTCGCGCAACTGCTCGACAACGGCTGGCTGCACCTCTGGCGCTTCACGCCGTCGGGGTTCGCGCGGTATGCGGCCGGTGCGTGGGTGCCGGTGGAGG
>ENA-UPTA01004284-UPTA01004284.1-activated-sludge-metagenome-genome-assembly--contig:-NODE-4284-length-13560-cov-10.879452_pt1 | contig 13560 bp, 13 predicted proteins | sample MGYA00238184_ERZ773361 | MGnify/ENA primary metagenome ERZ773361 (study PRJEB29100, sample SAMN05720205) | activated sludge metagenome | isolation source: anaerobic digester from wastewater...
TACAAATTTAATTAAAAACTTAACGAAATTTAAACAAAAAATAAGTAGGAGAATATCATGGCCGTGGAAAAATATCAGTTCGAGAGGGTGCTTGCGGCTCTGCAGGCTCTGACGGGCAGCGGTTTTATCAGAAGGAAGAGCTTTATGGACGAATGCAGGGTGAGTTCGAGAACTTTTGACAGGTTTATAGCTGACTTAAGGCTGTACATCCCGATAAGATATGACGATGAAAGAGAAGTCTATGTAGTTGACACGGCGCAGGAGGAAAGGCGGGGCGAGATGCTTGAATCCTATAAGAAGTTAATGATCAAGGATGATTTTCTGCTTTTCTATGCTTTCGTGAGGAGTATGATCAAGAGCCGGTATTTCTTTCCGCCGTTCTCGACAGATTCGGGGACATCTTCTCAGCCTAAGGATTTCGAAAAAGTGCTTTCGATGCTCGAAGAACTCGTTCTGCGCTCCGATAAGGCTATTTACGATAAGGTGGAATATTATCTTTCCGGGCACTATCAATTAAGGAACAGGCCGCATTATAAGGACGTAATTCAGAGGATACTGAACAGCTTTAAAACCGAATGCCTGATCGGGTTCGACTACTTCAGAACTAAGGTGAAGGCGATGCCGTTAAAGCTCGTTTATTACAACGGTAAATGGTATATGATAGCCTACGCTGTCAATGCTGGCGGGGTGGTGAGGAATTACAGAGTGTCGCATATCAAAAGATCAGAACTTCTGCACGGTGAATATTTTCCGGTCGTGGATATCCCCGAATACAGCTTTAATAAGTCTTTCGGGATCTATATGGACGAGGACATTAAGAGGGCAGTGATCAACATTTACGGCTCAGCGGCGGATGACGCGATGGAGATCGTCTGGCACAAAGACCAGTTCACGCAGATAAAGAAGGATAAAAACGGCGAGAAATACGCGGAGATCAGGCTGGATTATCCTGAGAACGGCGCGGTCGAGCTGATATCGAAAACCCTCTCGTTCGGAACTCATGCCGAGATAGTTTCGCCGCCTGAACTTAGAAAGCAGTGGATAAAAGAGATCACGGAGATGCATAAAAGATTTAAAGAAAAGAAATAAAATGAATCCTTTACATTTTATTAAGTTTTGAATTAAATTACTCATAAGAAATTATTCATCGGAGAACATAAATGGAAACAGTTTTATTCATAGTCATCGGGATGGTCATAGGCATATCGATAGGATATTTGTACGGCAAAGTAAATTCAAATGCGGTCATTGATAAAGAAAAGGAATTTTTCGGATATAAAGCAGCCGCGGAAGCTCAGTTAAAATCCCTCGGCGATAAACTGGATGATAAGAACAAAGAGATAACGGAATTGAAGGGAGATATCTCAAAGAAAACCGATGAATTGAATATTATGAATCAGGCGCTGGCTAAGTCACAGGCGAATAATGAAGCGCTGAACGAGAAACTTGAGGATCAGAAGAAAGAGCTTGAAGAACTCGGCAAAAGGCTGAATATGGAATTTGAGAACATAGCGAATAAGATTTTAGATACGAAGACGGAGAAATTCACCGAGCTCAATAAGAATAACCTCAAAGCCATTCTCGAACCTCTAGGCAGCAACATTGACGAATTCAAGAAGATAGTCAATGAGACTTATGATAAAGAATCAAAAGAGCGTTTTTCGCTGGGTGAAAAAGTTAAAGAACTGGCCCTGCTCAATCAGGTGATAAGCACGGAGGCCAAGAATCTGACCAATGCGCTCAAGACACAGTCCAAAACTCAGGGAATGTGGGGCGAGATGATCCTCGAGACCATACTTGAGAAGTCGGGATTAAGGAAAGGCGAGGAGTATTTTACGGAATACCAGCTCACCGATGCCGACGGCAAAGCCTTAAAGTCCGAATCCGAAAATAAAAAGATGCGCCCAGATGCCATAATCAAATATCCGGACAACCGGAGCATACTGATAGATTCAAAAGTATCGTTAAATTCATTTTTAAGATTATCGGAAGCGACGGATCCTGTAGAACAGCAGACTGAACTCTCTGCTCATGTGGCAGCGGTCAAAGACAGAATAGACGAGCTCAGCAAAAGAGGCTATGACGATTACGACAAGACCTTAGACTTCGTCATGATGTTCATACCCAGCGAACCGGCTTATATTGCGGCTATGCAGGGCGATCCCGGCCTGTGGAATTATGCTTATGACAAACGGATACTGCTCATCAATCCCACCAATCTGATAATATCGGTCAAGCTGATCTATGATCTGTGGAAAAGGGAATACCAGAACAAGAACGCGATGGATATAGCTGACCGCGGCGCGAAACTATACGATAAATTCGTGGGCTTCGTGGAGAATTTAAGAGAGGTCGAAAAGCACATGGATAAATCCAAAGAAGCGTTCAATGAGGCATACAAGCAGCTATCGACCGGCAATGATAATCTCGTACTCCAGACAACCAAGCTCAAAGAGCTGGGCTTAAAAAATAAAAAGAATCTTCCCCCCGATCTGTTCGATTAACAAAAAACAATAAATATTTTTCTTACTTCGCCATTATGTGGCGTACACTATCCTTTACATTACCTCCGTGACATTAAAAAACGGAGGACAAAATGCCAAAAAAAGATCATACACACCTCGTCTGCATACTCGACAGGTCAGGTTCAATGGGAAGTGTAGCCGGTGATGCCATCGGAGGATTCAACACATTTCTCGAAGATCAGAAAAAACAGCCCGGATCGATGACCGTTTCGCTTGTGCTTTTCGACAACGAATACCTTATGCCGGTAAAGAATGAGGTAATAAGCAAAGTAGAGCCGCTTACATCAAAAACATATGTTCCGAGAGGAATGACAGCCCTTCTCGACGCGGTCGGGAAAACGATAAACGACACGAATGCGGAACACGCCAAATTACCTAAAAAAGAACTCCCGGAAAATGTCATAGTCTGTATTCTCACCGACGGACATGAAAATGCTTCTAAAGAATTTAAAAGAGAACAGATAAAGCAGATGATAGAGAATCAGAAAAAAGATCACGGATGGGAGTTCGTGTTTCTCGCTGCTAATCAGGATGCGTTCTCCGAAGCAGGGTCTATCGGAATTGACAGAGACAATACCTTTAATTACCGCTCTGATTCAAAAGGAACGAAAGATGCTTTCAACATGATGTGTGAAAGCGTGACGGACATAAAAAGCAAAAAAAGTAAGAAATAGCTTGATAAAACGGGAGTAAAAATGAAAATTCACGAAATTAGAAAACAGGATGATATAGATTTCCAGACTCTAGGTTATTTTATCGCTTTTGAATTAGAAAGCGGAGATGTGGTACTTGATAAATTCGCGAAGCTAGACGGCGCAGTCAGAAAAGGCAGAGGCCCAAAGCAGTTTGTGTATGTGCCGGGGACAAGACCGGACAGAGTCGTACTTGTCGCTCATGCCGATACATGGTGGGATGAATTTAACGGATTCGGCATGGGATTTAAGGAAGGTCTGGGCGCGGATGACAGGGCTGGCTGTGCGATATTGTGGCTGTTAAGAGATACAGGCCATTCTCTGCTGATCCTGAACGGCGAGGAACCCGGGCTTCAAGGCGCAAAATATTTGAAGGAAGAGCACACTGATCTGTTCAATGAAATAAATTCACACCGTTTTATGATCGAATTCGATATCAGGAACGGCAGCGAGTTCAATATTTTTGAGATAGGCACACCTGAATTCGAAGAATATATAAAGAATAAGACGAATTATACCCGGGAGTACCGCTCCTGCACCGACATCGAGATCCTGTGCGAAAGGATATGCGGGGTCTACCTGAGCGCAGGCTACAAAAACGAACACACATACAAAGAGATGATAGACATAGAACAATGGAAGCATACGCTCGATCTGTGCAGAACCTGGCTGAAAGAAGAAATGCCGGAATTTTTATTATAACGCCATTCTGCGGCAAGGGAGCAATAAAATGTTCAAAGCGTCACTTAAGCGGATAATAGAAGAAAGGATCAACGCGGATGGTCTGACCGTAAAAGAACTGGCGGTAAAGCTGGATTACAGCGAAAAATATGCTGAAGTCGCTGAACGGAGGCTTCAGAAGATACTTTCAGGCGAATTTTTGGGCATGACGGAAGGTGAATATGACTTTAAATATACCAACAGGGAAATACTGACGCTGGTATGCGGGTCGCTCAAGATAAGCGAGGCCATAATCGAGTGCGGAATAAATGAAATATGGGAAGAATTCCACAGGCGCAATTCGGTTTTCACTACTTACATAAAGATTGTGCCGGAAAATGATATCCGTCCCTACGGAATGTCTTCATGCTTGCTCGATCATCGCATAAGAACAATTTACATGCCTGTAGGACTGACAGAAGAAGAATTGTCTTTCAGGTTATATACCGCGGAGAATGAATGCAGGGAACATTATGCCGAAAATAAAGGCGATCTCGGCAGAGGCTACGGGCGGATACTGTCATACAGATACTATTACGCCGGGAATGCTTATGTGGATATTATCCCCGAGAACGGTGATGTAAGAATAAAAGGATTAATTTCAGGTAGTTAAAAAATTATGAAAAAAAAGTACACATTTGAATCAGTCACCGGAATGTCTTATGAAAAATATTTAGAATTAGAAAATAAATATCATGAAGAATCAACGCGTAAATATGAAGAATTTATGGAGAAAGATATTGCTCATAAAAAAGTATTGTTAAACAGTCTTTATAGAAAAAAATGTTATTTAATGAAAAAATACAAAGCATATATAGAGGAATACCCTGTTTTTTCTATTGTAATAAATGAATCATATAATCATGTCAAGGCAGAAATTGAAGCAGATGGTGTAACTTATGTTGTTTTTACTTCCGTATATTTTTTTACTTATTATGTATCAGACGATATTAAAATTCGCTTTATGTCAAAAAAAAAGCGTGAAGGCATCTAACGAAAAAAAAGGATCCTGAATGGACACTAGATTTACCATAATAATAACAGAATTCCGGCCGTTTGTGGACGAAGAAATGTATATCAAGATCGAAGAAATCGATGACGGAAGTCTCGCACTGATAAATAAAGAAAATGAGACGATCGAACAATTCGGAAAAGAAGTAAAAACCAAAGTCCTGAAGCTGCTAAAGAAGATAGATATTTCAGAACCGCCGAATTTCGTATTCGGGTGCGACGGAGTATTCTGCAGTATAACGGTCGGATCAGGCTTCAACAGATATACATTTGACTGGTGGGATTCAGTACCTCTAAATAAAAACTGGAGACCACTCCGAAAAATAAAAAAGATATTCATGCCGGAGACTGCGACATGAATCGTACAGATAATAGAAAAAACTATGCAGGGCTGCCGTATATTCCCGAATTCAGACTAATACTGACGGAATATGAATTAAAATCTGAGAAAACAACAAGAATCATTCTTGAAGAAAACAGCGACGGAAGCCTGACTTTAAAATCAGACGACGGCAAAAAGCTGGATCAATTCACTGAGCAGGATAAAAATTACATCTATGAACAGCTCGGAAAGATAGATATTTCAGAACCGCCGGCAGACACAAACGAAACCGAAGGCAAAGGTTACAGCATAACAGTATGCGCAGGATTAAACAAACTGACATTTCAATGGCGGAACGAAACGATAGACAAAAACTGGCAGCCGCTCATCAACATTAGGGATAAGTACATGAATTTACCGGAATGAATGAAAAAAAATAAGAAATAGCTTGATAAAATAGAAAAAAAAGGTTATATTCGGGGCGCAAATTTAAACAACTCAAAGGTGAATACTAAAAAATCCTAGATCGGATCTCGAAAGGCCTGAACTAAATAACTTACAAACTAAGTTCTTTAGTTGCTGTTAATACCGGCAAGTATTTCAGGCAGAAGATCTATGAAAAAAATCTAGGAGGGTATCATGCCTGAGAGCCATTCCGCCCAAAGATTTCTGTCAGCTCTGACACAGTTATACACCAAAGGCTACATCGACAGCCGCAAGTTTAAAGAAGATAATGATATCAGCAGCGACCGCACGCTGTCCAGATTCATAAAAGATTTTAAAGAGTTCGTGCCTGTCGAATATGACAGAGCAAAAAAAGTTTATGTCAAAACAAATACAGACGCTAATGATTACTCAGACATGCTTGATATGTTCTCCACCTTAAGAACCAACGAAGAGATGTTCTTCTTCTACTCCTTCGTCAAAAGCATGATCAAAAGCGGGAGTTTTCTGCCTCCCGTCAGCACCTCAAAAACCAATGATTCCGAGTATGACAGCATACTCAGAAAGCTTGAAAAGCTGATTGACCCGAATGATGCAGGAATGCACTCAAAAATTGAATATTACTGCGATACTGACTGTGATACTGACAATAAAGTCCGCTTCAACAAAGTCTTCTCAGAAATATTCAAAAGCTTTAAAACAGACAGACTTCTCAGCTTCAGATACAAAAGCAGAGAAGTTACAGTGCAGCCTGTTAAAATAATAAGATATAATGAAAGGTGGTATCTTGCAGCCTTAAAATGCAATGATAACAATAAGCCCGCTGTATATGAGCTTGCCGCAGTTGATTATATAAAAGTTACAGACAGTCGTGCCAGCTTTAATGTTATTGAGCCTGACAGCAGAGAGTTCATCAAACTGATCGAAAGATCATAAAAAATTACTACTTCGCCATTATTTGGCGAACTCACTTGTTTATATTACCGGTAACGAAAAAAACAAACGGGAGAAAACCATGAAATTAGCCGAAGCCCTGATAAACAGAAAAGACCTTGAAGTAACAATAGCCGGTCAGCAGCAAAAGAATACAGAGCATTAGATACAAAAATACAGAACATCAACTGGGCTACGGAGCTTTTGTAGCCTGCAGGTTTTTATGTTCTTTGAAATACGGAAAGGAATGAGGAAAAGAGTTACCCGACATCTCCATTACGGTGATCAATCTCAGTGCAGCTGGCACGATAACCCAAACTTAAGATTATACCGTTATATACCCTGTCCTCCTTTGGAGGTCAATGCTTAGCCGGAAGGCTTAATACTTATTACCGGGCGTAGTTTCTTCTTCCTTTCCGATAAATTAACGAATAACAGACAGGAGCAATCATGCCGCAGGTAGTAGAACACATAGACAGGATCGCAAGACAAAGAAAACAGGCTGTACTTTTTGCAGAACAAACACCATGATGATCCCGAATACGGGGAGGATTTCTAAGATAAAATTTATTAAGAATTGTTTTGATTTAACGTTTAATATAGGATAAATTTACAGAACTTAGGAGATAAAAAAATGTCGATCCAATTATTAAAAGAGCTTAACGGGAACAATACAGGAATATTCAGTCAATTTATCAATACGCAGAAAACATGCCCGAGGATCGCTTGGTACCCATCTGCAGGGTCAGATTTCCGAGCACTTCTTTTTTTAAGCCCGTTATACGCAAAAGCGAATCCTGCAAATTCACCAGAGCCTTCAAGCCCAGATTTATTCCTTTTTACGGATTATTTTCCTTGGGAAAATTCAAAATTTCTTGACACAGCAATTATACATGACGATGGCAGATCAAAAGTAACAGTCGAGGAAATAGAAGAACTCCCAAAGATTGATCTACCTTTACACAAAGAGATCGTAGATTTTTCGAAAATCAAGATAACAACAAACAGAGTTGTTTTTATGAATGTCCGGATTGAAAGTAAAAGCCTCGGTACTTTCAAATTTCCGATTGTTTATATATTTTCTGAAAATGAAGCTTTCTTCTGCGAAAAAATGCTCCCCGCTAAAGCAAAAATCAGCCATATAATACATATCAGGTACGGCGGTGGCCTTGGAGGTGGAGGAAAAGCAAGGGGCGGCTGGATATCCCGAATTCTAAAACAAGTCGGTTGCGAAGTCCTTGTTTCAGATGGTCGTCATAACGAAATGGGATCAGGCGATGAATTCATGCTGAATTACTGCAAAGAAGCAAATGCTGATGACAAATTCAGCCTGAACATTATCAGAACTGTAAAAAGCGAATCATGGTCTAACTATGGCAATGTGAACTGGAATGTAGTAGCCAAATCTCAACAAACAAGTTGATATTAATAATAGTGGATAATTGAAATTATTTTAATTTAGGAGAATGGTAATGTTTAAGAATTATTTGAATGCAATAAAAGATCAGATAATTTCTGGGAATGTGCTTGAGAGAAATTTAAGAGCAGCAATTAATAATTTATTAAATGAAATAATAAAAGAAAATAATCTGAAGCTATTATTAACTGAAGAGCCTGAAAAAAAAGAAATATTTGGCACTCCTGATTTTAAAATAACATCGTCCCATAATATTATTGGCTATATAGAAACAAAAAAAATCGGTGAAGATTTAGATAAAATAATCAAATCCGATCAAATAAAAAAGTATCAAGAACTGTCAGATAATATTTTATTGACTAACTATCTTGAGTGGGTATGGATAAAGGATAAAACTGTAAATAATAGGGCTGTGTTGTGTGATTTCTCAGACTTGGAGAAATCAAAATACAAACTAGAATCAAGTAAAATTGAAGCTGTAAGTAATATTATTAGTAATTTTTTTTCACAACCACCAATAGGGATTTCAGATTCAAAGAAACTTGCAAATGTACTTGCAATTAGAGCTAAATATCTTAAAGCATTTATTTTGGAGGAATTAGAAAATGAAGACAAAAAATCTGAGACGAGTAAATTATCTGGACTTTATTCGACATTTCGTGACTTTGTTTTTGACCAGCTTAGTTTAAGCGAGTTCGCAGATGCTTTCTCCCAAACTCTAGTCTATGGTCTTTTTTTAGCTAAGCTAAATGCTGAAACAAACAAAATTGATCTATATAACGCAAAGAAATTTATTCCACAATCTTTTATTTTAATTAAAGAACTTGTGAATTTTCTCGATGAACTTGATAATGAGGAATATAAGCCTATTCGTTGGATTGTTGAAGAAGTTTTGACTGTTGTTAACAATTTGGATTTAGAATCAATTTATAGCGGTTTATCTTTCAAAACCAGAAAGAAGGACCAAGATGATTTTACAATTAAAGACCCATATGTTTATTTCTATGAAGATTTTCTGGGAGCTTACGATTCCAATTTAAGAAAATCAAAAGGTGTGTACTTTACCCCACCAGCGATAGTCAATTTTATTATCGATAGTATAGATGAAATAATAAGAAAAATGTTTGAAGTAAAGGAAGGTCTTGCGGACCATAAAAAAATTACTGTATTAGATTTCTCCACAGGAACAGGTACATTTTTAGTGGAAATAATTCAGAAAATTTTTGAAACTTTACCTAAAGGTTCAGGTAAGCGCAAACTTTTAATTAAAGAACATATTTTAAAAAATCTTTATGGGTTCGAATATATGATTGCGCCTTACACTATCAGTCATCTTAAATTGTCACAGTATTTAAAAGATGAAGGTTACGACTTACAAGCCGATGAACGCTTTCAAATATACCTAACTAATACACTTGTACCAATGGATGGGCAATTAAAAATTCCTCTATTGCCCGCCTTATCAAAGGAAATTGAATCTGCACAAAAAGTGAAGGATTTCCCAGTTTTAGTAATAACTGGTAATCCACCGTATAGTATAAAGTCAAAAAATACTGGTGACTGGATAACGCAACTTTTAAAAGGTATTGATATCTCTTCAGATGGGAAAAAAGACCATCAATTAAGCTATTATATGGTAGATGGGAAGCCCTTAAATGAGAGGCAAAATTGGTTAAGAGATGATTATGTGAAATTTATTAGTTTTGCGCAATGGAAGATGCAGAAAGTAGAGAATGGTATTATTGGCATAATTACAAATCATACATTTTTGGATGGTATTACTTTTGGAGGGATGAGACAAAGTTTATTAAATAGTTTCGATCAAATGTTTTTTTTAGACCTTCACGGAAGTGCTAAGAAAGAAGAAAATGTTCCTGACGGCATAAGGAATGATCCGGTATTCGATATAGGGCAGGGTGTTTCTATTTCTTTTTTTATAAAAAAAAGAGGATTAGATAAAAAGGTGTATCATGCAGATATGTGGGGCAGTCGTGTTGAAAAATATAAGCAATGCTTTGAGAACTCAATATTTACATTAGACTGGAAAGAAATAAATCCTGTGTCTCCATATTATTTTTTTGTGCCTCGTACTGGTAATTTCAAAGAAAAATACGATACTTACTGGTCTGTTACTAAGATATTTAAGGAATTCAGCCTACCAATAATGACTGGAAATGATCAAATAGCTATACAATTTAGGAAAGATGAAATTGAAGTCATTGTAAATGATGTAAAATCGATTACAGAAGATGAATTAAAAAATAAATATAAAATGAATGATAAAAAAATGTCTTGGATAGTCAATTCAAAAAAAGAAATTACAATGTCAAATTTTGATGCATCTTTTTTTCAGATCGTTTCTTATCGCCCATTCGATAAAAGGATAACATATTTTACTGGCAAAAGCAATGGTTTTCATAGCCGTCCTGGTACAATTACTAAGCATATGTTGTATGAAAACATAGGAATGCTTCTTCCAAGGCAGTTGGCAAGCAAATCTTTCCAGCATGTTTTCTGCACAGGAACTATTCCTGATTATAACTGTATATCAACATCACAAAAAGAAGCAAATCAACTTTTTCCGTTGTACATTTATTACGAGGATATTATTGGAGATAAATGGCAAACAACTCGAAAATCAAATTTTACTGACGAATTTAACAAATTCATCAGTACTAAATATAAAAGTGAATTTAAGCCTGAGCAAATATTTGGATATATCTATGCCGTGTTACATAGCGAAACATACAGAGAGAAATATTTTGAATTTTTAAAAGATGAATTCGCAAAAATACCATTTGTTTCTAAAATTGATGATTTTAGAATTATATCTGAAAAAGGAACAGAATTAGTAAATGCACATTTGTTAAAATCATTTACAAAGTCAGGATTTGGTATTTTTATGGGTGAAGGTTCTAATGTTGTTGATAAGATTGAGTACAATGAGATGTCAAAAACAATATCAATGAACAAAAGTCAATGTTTTGAAAATGTACCAGTTGAAGTTTATAATTTTAAAATCGGTGGATTTAAGCCCATTTATCAATTTCTAAAAAGTAGAAAAGGTCGGTCATATCCTTTGACTTTAGATGAAATTGAGACTGTAGAGAACATAATAAATGTTATTGCTTTTACTATTGAGAAAATGGAAGAGATAGAGGAATTAACAAAAGATTGGATATAATGAACTGGAATCTATAAAATCATGATAGAAAAAATTGGTAATATAAAATGTACCGGAATCGATAATATTGAGCGTGATTTTATTTTGTCCAAAGAAAATGATAATTATAAAAACATAATTACATTCTATGTTTCATTACTGCCCATTATTGATATTCAACCTAATTTTTACATGGTTGTAGAAAAAGTATTCAAGCCTAACAACGCTTATAAAGTTACGATGATAAATTGTAACAATGATGAAAAATTTTGTAAAAAAGGAATTCCGGATTCTTTGTTGCCAAGAGTAGCTGATTATTTGCAAACGGAAATTATTTCAAGCTCAGGTATAAAAGAGTTTAAAAGTACTGTCGGTGAGACAAGATATCCCGAAGCGACTACGATGTGGGAAAGATTAAGACAAAAAGGAATTGCTACATATTCGAAAAGAGAGGATATTTATACCATTGATTATAAGCTACTAAATTAAAAAAATCGAGGCACAAAAGAGTCAGGATAAATGAAGAAAAAAGATAAGTTGAAAATTATGGTATCATCCACTGTTTACGGCAGGGAGTATGAACTTGAACAAATTTACGCTATACTTACAGGCTATGGTTACGAAGTTATCATGTCTAAGGAAGGTTCGGTTTATCTGCCTGCCGGGGCTTCTATTCCTGAGTCTTGTCTAAAGGCTGTAGAGGACTGTGATTTGTTTTTGGGTATAATATTCCCTCGTTATGGTTCAGGAATTACTCATCAGGAATTTAAAAAAGCGATTGAATTGGGTAAACCAAGATGGTTTATTGCTCATCAATATGTGAATTTTGCCAAAAATATATTGGACCAGTATATGTTTAAAAAAGACGGCACTTTGAACATATCGTTTAAATTTAAAGAAACTTCTATGTTGGATAGTGCCGATATTGTGCACATGTACAATGATGCAGTATTGAATCATTTGAAGCCTGAAGAGAGAAGATCTAACTGGGTGCATCATTTCTTTAAAACGGATGAGATATTCACTTTTTTGAAGACGCAATTTGAACCTATCGAATCGAGGTGTGCTGAGATAGAAAAAATAAAGGGAACAAGAAAATGAAAGAAAATCAAATAATCCAAAACTTGATTGCCGATGGAGAAAATGAACAGCTTGGATTCAAATCGGATGTTCTCAAAGATTCAATTGCTAAAATTATTTGCAGTTTTTTGAATTCAAAGGGCGGTACGGTTCTTATCGGTATTGATGATAAAAAAAATATTGTCGGTGTGAAAAATGCCGATAAACTTAAAGCTGACCTCGAAAATTATCTTGTTGCTGCCATTGTACCTGAAGCCCCAGTAACAGTTTCTATAGAAAAAATTAACGGTAAAAAATTATTGCTATTAAAAGTTTGGGGCGGTTCTAAGCAGCCGTACATTTTTAACGGTAGCATTTATTATCGAAGAGGAAATATTACTCAGAAAGCTACCTCAAAAGAGATTTCAGACCTGATCCACAACAGATCAATTTCTGAAAAGAACTGGGAAAGGCAGGTATTTACAGAAGTAAGCTTGGAAGATCTTGACAGTAAATTAATTATAGAAACGATTAAAGAATCGCATAAGAACAATAAGACTAATTTCACCGGTGATGACATTTTAAAATTCCTTATTCACTACGGGCTGTATGAAAACGGTGCTTTTACAAAGGCTTGTGTAGTTCTATTCGCAAAAAATCCTGTAAGGTTTTTACCGCAGATCAGAGTAAGGCTGACCGAATACCCCGAATCTAAAACAGATAAAGCATTAATTAGAGACAAGTATTTTGAAGGTAATCTTTTTAGAATAAGAGAAGATATTGAGAAATATATAAATGGCTTAGGAACAAGAAGCGTTTTTGACAAGAATCAATGGAAACGCATTGATTTTTCTTTCCCGAAAAAAGCTTTGCAGGAAGGCGTGATAAATGCTTTAATACATCGTGATTATTCCAGCTCGACAAGCGGAGTGGCAATAAGCGTATATCCCGATACTTTTGTTATTTCAAACAGCGGTAAGTTTCCTGATGATATTCAGATAAAAGATTTAAAAAGAAACCACAGGTCGCATCCTGTTAATCCTGATATTGCCCACATAGTTTATTTGCGGGGATTCATTGATAAACTTGGCAGAGGTACGGTAAAGTTAGTTGAAGAATGCCGTAGTGCCGGATTGAAGGAACCGGTTTGGAAAGAAACTTCAGAAGGTGTGACTTTGACTTTTCATGGCCCAAAAGCACTTTCAGAGAGAAAGCAGCAAAATGAGGCTGTAAATGAGGCTGTAAATGAGGCTGTAAATGAGGCTGTAAATGAG
>ENA-UPTA01004290-UPTA01004290.1-activated-sludge-metagenome-genome-assembly--contig:-NODE-4290-length-13556-cov-4.500481_pt1 | contig 13556 bp, 12 predicted proteins | sample MGYA00238184_ERZ773361 | MGnify/ENA primary metagenome ERZ773361 (study PRJEB29100, sample SAMN05720205) | activated sludge metagenome | isolation source: anaerobic digester from wastewater...
CTCTTCCGATCTATAACTGGCGCAGGCAATGATGCCCCTTTCACCTCCCGTAACCATGGCCTTGCCTTTCAACTCCGGGTGAACGGCCTCTTCACAGGAAGTAAAGAAAGCGTCGCCGTCCACGTGAATAATCGCCCTCGGCCAACTGTGCAGGCTGAAAATGGTATCGCTCATAATCTGTGGTTACTGATGATATTTACGGATAACGGCGGTTACAATGCCGCCGAGACGGAGTTCAACCTGAGGACGGATCGGGACATGCTGGGGATTTGCGGCTTCCAGGATGATGTTTTTCCCCTCTTTCCGGAAATATTTCATGGTCCATTTCCCGTCCACCTCGGCGATGACAATATCGCCCGCTTTGGGATTTCTCCCCTTTTCCACGATCACCAGATCTCCCGGTAAAATTCCGGCCCCTATCATGGAATCGCCACTAACCTTGATCATGAAAGAAGAATTCAGCCGCGGGATCAGATATTCATCGAGGGAAATGAGATCTCGCAACTCCTCCTCAGCCGGAGTGGGAAATCCGGCCATGATATGGCCCACCACTGGCAAATAACGACCGTGAGTTGACGTCACAACGACTTTTTCCGTTTTCATGATGACATTATTATAGAACGATCGTTCTATTGTCAAGGGGGATATTTTCGGGAAAATCCAGGGTAAGTTTTGAAAAAGGAATGCCGCGGGTTCCCGGAACGGGATACATCATTCATCCCTTTGCCTGAAGCGCAATATCTTCCAGCCATTCCCACCGGGCATAGGCCGTTTCGAGTTCCGCCTCCAGTTCGTCCAGGCGGGCCTGAAGGTTTGCGACATCCTGACCGGCCGTTCTGTACAGTTCGGGATCGGAGAGGGTCGAAAAGAGGTCCTGCTTTTCGATTTCCAGGGCTTCGATCAGTCCCGGCAGGGCTTCCAGTTCACGCTGCTCCTTGAAGGTCAGCTTCCGGGGACCGGTCGCAGCGCTTTTGGGTTTCTCCTTCTTCGGCTTTTCCGGTGCCGCTTCTTTTTCCGGCGTCCGCTGCTTCATCCAGTCCTCATAACCGCCGACATATTCCTGCACCCTGCCCTGCCCTTCGAAAACCAGGGTCGATGTCACCACATTATCCAGAAAAGTCCTGTCATGGCTCACGATCAGAATGGTTCCCTGATAATCGACCAGCATCGCCTCAAGCAGTTCCAGGGTTTCCACATCCAGGTCGTTCGTCGGCTCATCGAGGACCAGCACGTTGGAGGGCCGGGTGAAGAGTTTGGCCAAAAGGAGCCGGTTCCGCTCCCCCCCGGACAGGGCCGTGATGGGGGCCCGCGCTTGAGTCGGGGTAAAAAGAAAGTCCTGCAGATAGGCGATGATGTGGCGGGGCTTGCCGTTGACCGTCACCGTATCCCCTTTTTCGACAACGTTTTCCTGGAGGGTCTTCGTTTCATCGAGCTGAGCCCGCAACTGGTCGAAATAGGCCACCTCCAGGCGGACGCCGTGGCGGATCGATCCCTGATCCGGTTCGATATCCTTCAGCAGAAGGCGCAAGAGCGTCGTCTTGCCGCAACCGTTCGGCCCGATGATGCCCACCTTGTCTCCCCGCATGAGGGTGAACGTAAAATCCCGGATGATCGGCAGGTTCTCATAGGCATAATCCAGGTCCTTAACTTCAATCACCATTTTGCCCGATCGTTCCGCTTCCTGTTGCAGGAGGCGGACATTGCCGGCCCGGGCGCGACGCCTGGCGACTTCCTCGCGCATCGCCAACAGTGCCCGGACGCGGCCTTCGTTCCGGGTCCTTCTGGCCTTGACGCCCTGCCGCAGCCACGTTTCTTCCCTCTGCACGACCTTGTCGAATTCGGCGTTTCGGTTCTCTTCATTTTCCAGCAGTTCTTCTTTCCGGCTAATGTACCGGTCATAGTTTCCCGGAAAAGAGATCAGGCTGCCCCGGTCGATTTCAATGATCCGGGTGGCGAGCTGTTTCAGAAACGCCCGGTCGTGGGTGACGAAGACCATGGTTTTGATGGAGCGCAGAAGAAACTGTTCCATCCAGAGAATGGCGTCAATGTCGAGATGGTTGGTCGGCTCGTCGAGAAACAGGATATCCGGGTCCGTCACCAGGGCCCTGGCCATCAGGACACGCCGCCGCATACCGGCAGAGAGGACGGCACAGTCGGCGTCGGGGTCGAGATCCATCCGGGAGATGACCATCCGGATCTGGTGGTGGAAGGCCCAGGCGCCGGCCGCCTCCAGTTCATGCTGGATGTGATTGATCTGTTCAAAACAGGCCTCGTTGTAGGACGCTTCAGGCGAGGAAGCAAAGCGCTGATATTCGCGGAGCAGGTTCGCATGGTGGGGCACACCACCGGCCACGACATCGTAGATGCTGCCCGTCAGGTCGGCGGGCACCTCCTGGGGGAGAAAGGCCGTTCTGAGGCCCTGGGTTCGGGTCAGGGTGCCGCTGTCCGGGATCAGATCGCCGTTTAAGAGCTTCAGCAGGGTGGATTTCCCCGTACCGTTACGGCCGACGAGACAGATGCGCTCGCCCCGCTCAATCTGCAGGTTGATCTGTTCCAGCAGAAGGGGGCCGCCGAAACCGCAGCTGATATCTTTCAAGGCGATCAAAGCCATGGTGATTCCGTTTCATGCATCGTGATTTTGTCATTGCGAGGAGCAAAGCGACGAGAAATCTAAATCCCTTTACGTTTGTCCAGCCTAATGATTTCTCCCGATCGTCGAAATGACAAATAATGATACCCGGCAATACTCCCGAATGACCTTCCACCACATTGTCGTCCCGGACCTGATCCGGGACCCATTTGCAGGGAGTAACGTCCCGGGAATAGATTCCGGCCGCCTGGACTGTGTTGCAATGTCATCCTGAGGCAAAAGCCGAAGGATCTCTCTCTTAACACACCGTAATTAATAGATTCTTCGCTTCTCTCAGAATGACCTCAAACGTAAATTGGGTATTGCAGCACAGTCTCTTCGCAGGAATGACACACGTTATTATTCGAAATGGTATGGTCATCCCAGCAGGTTCGGTGATAATTTCGTGCGGCCTTCGATGTAGGGGTAATCTTCCGACAAATCTTTCCCGTCGGCGGCGCCGGTGGCCAGTTGATCACAACGCTCATTTTCCAGATGCCCGGCATGTCCACGGACCCAGACGAACGTCACCCGGTGGCGATCGCACAACTCCAGGAGGCGGGACCACAGGTCGGCGTTCTCGGCGGCCTCCGTTTTCGTCCGCATCCAGTTGAGGCTCCGCCATTTCCGCGCCCATCCTTTTGTCATCCCGTCCACGACGTAGCGGGAATCACTGTGGAGGATCACATCGGCGTTTTTTTTAAGACTCTCCAGACCGACGATACAGGCCATGAGTTCCATCCGGTTGTTCGTCGTCAAACGGTAACCCCGAAAAAGTTCCGTCCGTTCATTCCCGTCGTCAATGATTGCGCAGTAACCTCCCGGACCGGGATTCCCCCGGCAGCCGCCGTCGGTAAACATGTGGATCGTTCCGGGTGCGAGGGTTTTTGTTTCAGACGTTACATCGGATGCGCCAACCGCAGAAGCCGGAGGTACAATCGCCGGATTATGCAGCCACTGTTCCGCCTCTTCCGGGGTGGGAAAACCCTTGTACCGCGCACCTGTGAAACCCCGGATCTGGACCTCGGCGCCCGTCGGCCCAAACCAGGTCGTATAAATGCCGGGTTTCTTTCCCCTGGCCACCGCATAGTATTTTTTCGGATTGCCCGACAAACCGGCTCTCTCCTTTTATTTGCAAATTTTCCCAAGCTTTGGCTCGAGTCGTTACAAATCGTTATCGTGCTCGCCTTCCATTTGTCAACACCAAAGACAAAAACAACCGCAACTATCCTTATAAGACCTGTTTGGTATTAATCGGTTGCATATATGGAGCAGGATGTTTACAATAAATTCGATTTTCACCGCTAGAAAAAACGGTTCCCAATTCCGATTCGGCCCTGCCATTCCGGAATAAATAAAATAATATCTGCCAGTTAAACAACATTTTTTTCAAAATAAGGAGGCGAACCATGGCACAGACGGCAAGAGAGAAAAGGAAGGAAAAGGTCATCGAAACTTTGAATAAGGCCCGCTCGATGGAGCTGCATGCCATCCACCAGTACATGAACCAGCATTACAATTTGGACAATGCTGATTACGGAGACCTCGCCCTGAAGGTCAAACTGATCGCCATCGACGAAATGCGCCACGCCGAAATGTTCGCCGAACGGATCAAGGAATTGGGCGGGGAACCGACTACGGATGCCGCCGCAAAAACGGTCAAGGCCCAGAAAGTTGACGTGGTGTTCTCTTTCGACGCCAAGCTGGAAGACGACACGGTTGACGATTACAACCAGTTCCTGGCGGTGTGCCGCGACAACGGTGACAGCATCAGCGCAAAACTTTTTGAAACCATCATTGATGAAGAGCAGACTCACTTCAATTACTTCGACAACGTTGCCGAACATATCAAGACCCTCGGCGCGGTTTACCTGGCTCAGATAGCCGGCACACCCGGGGATACGGGTACCCCTGCCCGTGGTTTTATTGCTGCACAGGGTGCTGAATGAATGTCCCATTGAATTTATCAGGGCCACCTAAAAGAAGGAGAGAAACATGCGCAATCAGGGCTGTGTGAAGCACCTGTGGGCTGCTTCGCTTTGCCTGATAATTTTTTCCCTTTTTGTTCCGGAACCGGCTTGCACAGAGCCTTGGGTAGATGTTCCACTGGTCAAAGGCGCCATTTACGATTTCAAAACCGCCCAGATCAGCAGCACCAATGTAGACCGTGGTTTAATTAAGAAACTGACCGGCGGCGCCGTAAAGGTTTCCTTGGCGGAAAAATCCGCCCGTGCGATCGCGAAAGCAACATTGAAAGGCAAGGCAACCTACTCGGCCCGCGTCGGAACACGCTTGCGTGTTAAGCGGATGGGCGGAAATGTCATGCATGGCAAACTGCGGGTGACCATCTACGACATCGCCTACATGGGACGGATGGCAACCCTGGGGGCGTCGGGCGGACATGCCCTGCTGCGAGCGGAACTGTATGGGGATCAGGGCAACATCTACCAGCAGAGCACGATTCTCGACAAGACCGTTTTCATTGCCGGTACCGAAACACCTCAGCAGGCGAATATTTCCAAAACTTTCGAGTTCTGGGTCTACTACGCCGACAAGGATATCGATGTTTCGCTTTTTCTCCAGCTGAAAGCCGGGATCACCACGGTGCTCGACGTGGTCACGGGCAATTCGGAGGTGGATTTTTATAATTCCGGACGAGGCGTCAGCTACGGTGGGGTCAAGGTGGAAGTGCTGGAGGCGGTGCCTGTCGGCTCGGGACCCGGTAGACCTAAGTAAAGCCCTATGCCGTTTCTGCAACTCATTGATATGACTCTGCACTATGAAGTATCGGGTCGTGGAGAACCACTTGTGTTCATCCACGGCCTGGGTTCCAGCGGTCGGGACTGGCAGCCCCAGATCGATTTTTTCTCACGTTTTTACCGGGTCATCGTTTTCGACATCCGGGGGCACGGCCAATCGAGCCGTCCCCCAGGTCCTTACAGCATCAAGCTTTTCGCCGCCGATACGGCGAAGCTGATCGAAGCCCTGACGGAATCACCCGTACATGTCGTGGGGCTCTCCCTGGGCGGCATGATTGCCTTCCAACTTGCCGTGGATCATCCGCACCTTATGAAAAGCATGACCGTTGTTAATGTCGGCCCCCAGGTAAAACTGAAATCGCCAAGGCTCATTGTAAAAATGCTTCATCGTTTCATGATCATACGATTTCTGGGTATGCGAAAAATGGGTGAAAGCCTTGCCCGGGATCTTTTTCCGGCGATGGAACAGACATCGATTCGGGAAACGTTTATCGAACGCTGGGCGGAAAACGACAAACGGGCATACCTGGCCTCAATGAAGGCCATCATGGGATGGAGTGTAGCGGATCGGATCGCCGGTGTAACCATCCCGACATTGGTTATTGCCTCCGATCTCGACTACACACCGGTCGCATTCAAGGAAGCGTTTGTCACCCGGATGCCCCAGGCAAAGTTGACGGTCATTCCAAACGCCCATCATGCAGTCCCCATTGAACGGCCCGAAATATTCAACACCGTCGTGGCATCTTTTCTCGAGGCTCAGCATCCGTTTTTTGTTGAAAAATGAGTTCCTGACCATTTTTCATTGATAAATATCAGCGTCCCTATCAAGTTTTGGCCGGATCCGTCCGAATATAAAACATGAACAGTAAGCTAGAACAAATCAGGCGTGATTACGCGCAATGACTTTTTCGGGGTATGGTGCAATGGAAAAGACAAAAACCTGTCAGCAAAACAGTGGCCCACCCGGCAGCGAAATTTCCGGTAACCGACGATCGGAAAAGATAAAGGAATTTTCATATGTTATTATTTTACTGAGCCTTCTCACATTCATCGCTGTTTTTTGGGGCTGTCCGGCGGTGTCATTTTCCGGTGACCTTTATCGTTGGGTCGACGAAGAGGGGGTGTCTCATTATTCCGATGAACCGCCGACCCCATCATCAACAAAAGGCCAAAACATCCCTTTTCGGACCATCAAACAACCATCTTCCAAGCAGGATTTTAAAGAATATATCATCCCTTTCGAACCGATCGGTCAGGGGATGCTGGTCCATGTCATGATCAACAACTACATCCCCGCCAAAATGCTCGTCGATACGGGGGCGACCGCCATAAAAATCAATGTAAAATTATTGAATCAACTCAATCAGGATATTCCGGAAGACCGGCGACGGGGTTATGTGTCCACAGCAGGCGGCATGAAGGTGGCGGAAGAGGTTTTCATTGATAAAATCGACGTGGGCGGCGCCGTCAAGGAGCACGTCCGGGCGTTTTTCATGCATGAATCTTACGATGACACCCATTTTGACGGACTTCTCGGCATGAGTTTCCTCTCCGATTTTCAGATGACCGTGGATTATAAAAACAACCAGATTCATCTGAAGCGTTGACGAATCATTGCGAAATTATACAACTGCCGGTTTTGAATAATGAGTCATGTATTGATTTTACGATGCCTGCATCCGGACCTCGTTGATCATCCCGCTAAACACAACCCATTTTCCTGACCATCAACCGGCATTTCCTGCAAAATTTGGCTTGTAATCCAACCCGAATGGGTGGAAAATTGCGCCTGTAATTTGAGTCCCAATTCTGAAGATTAATTATCAAAGGAGGTCCGCAATGAATGACAGATCAATGGTCGCGTTATTTTCCAAAAGATGCCTGGTCTTGATGGTCGGATTGATCGCGTTTTTTCTCGTGATGCCGATGGCCTTTGCCGCCTGGGACGGTCCGACAAACCGCTACAATCCGGATGGGACGGGTCAGGTGGTCGGCTACGACACATCCGACTGCACAGGAGCCAATTACATTATTCTTTATCACGGCACAACCTACAAGAACCTGACAAACTGGCACGGCGGATCGGACGGGCGTAATTTCAACGACCGGATATCCTGCATCATCGTCGGCCCCAACACAAAGTTCGAGTACTGGCAGCACAAGGATTATAAAGGAAAATACGGAAGCTTCAACAATACCAGCGATCAGATCGACACCAAGGTGATCGACGGCTGGTGGGACAACAGCATGAGTTCCGTCAAGGTCTGGAAACAATAGGAACAAAGCGGACCCAGCATTTTCCGTGTTTTTAAAGTGGCGCTTCGACTCCGTCAGGCTGTCTTTCCCGGTCGCATGAATGCTTTCTGACTGAGGAGGTAATCATGGATGTGCTTCTTTTAAGCAGGTTACAATTTGCAATCACCTGTGCCTTCCACTTCCTGTTCGTCCCCCTGACCCTCGGCCTGTCCGTACTGACCGCCTGGATGGAATGGCGCTATGTGAAGACCGGCGATGTGGTCTGGCTGCGCATGACCAAATTCTGGGGCAAACTGTTTCTCATTAACTTCGCCATCGGTGTTGTCACAGGCATATCCCTGGAATTTCAGTTCGGCATGAACTGGGCGGAGTATTCCAAATACGTTGGCGATATTTTCGGCGCCCCCTTGGCTATTGAAGCCACCGTTGCCTTCTTTTTGGAATCGGTCTTTATCGGCGTGTGGATCTTCGGCTGGGATAAGGTCTCCAAAAAGATGCACGCCACGGCCATCACGATCGTTGCCTTCGCCACCAACCTGTCGGCCCTCTGGATTCTGCTGGCCAACGGCTGGATGCAAAACCCCATCGGCGCCAAACTGACCAAAATCGTCGGGAACCCCCTGATTACTGAACGGGCAGAAATGTCGAGCTTCCTCGCCGTCGTGACGAACCCCTACGGCTGGCTGAAATTCTTCCACACGGTCCTGTCAGGTTATACCGTGGCGGCCTTTTTCGTGATGGGCATCGCCGCCTGGCATCTTCTGAGAAAAAACGAAATAGACCTTTTCCAGCGGTCGTTCCGCGCCGCCGCCATTTTCGGCCTCGGAGCAGGACTCCTGGTTCTGGCCACGGGTGATTTTCATGCCGTCGAAATCGCCAAAACACAACCGACCAAGCTCGCCGCGCTGGAAGCCATTTGGGAAACCGAGCCCGGCGGCACCGCTTTGGCACTCATTTCCATTCCTCTTGTTTCCGAGGAACGTAACCTTGAATTCGGCAAGATTCCCCATGCGGGCAGCATCCTCGCCTTCCATAACCCGACGATCCCGATCAAGGGTCTCAAGGAATTTAAACCGGAAGACCGGCCGCCGGTGGGGATGACCTTCTGGAGTTTTCGCCTCATGGTCATCATCGGGTCGGTCATGCTGCTGCTCTCCCTGATTGCCGTGTATTTGTCCCTGAGAAATCAAATCGCGACTTACCCCCTGCTGTTGAAGATCTTTCTGTGGGCCATCCCTCTTCCCTATATCGCCGCTCAACTGGGCTGGATCGTGGCGGAAGTGGGACGCCAACCCTGGCTCGTTTACGGCATGCTGCGCACCGCCGACGGTGTGTCGAAATCGATCGATATGGTCCAGGTGATGGGCTCCCTGGCGGCATTTACCTTGGTCTACAGTGTGCTGGGCGCAATCGGATTCTATCTCATCGTTACATACGCACGCAAAGGACCGGACGTCATTACCGTAGCCCGTCGGCAGGAGGTGTAAGATGGAAGCGCTGCAAATCACCTGGTTTGTTCTCTGGAGTGTCCTGTGGACCGTTTATTTCCTCCTTGATGGTTTCGTTCTGGGTACCGGCATGCTGCACCTTATCCTCGGCAAGAGCGACACGGAACGGAGGGTTCTAGTCAATACCTACGGACCTGTCTGGGACGGGAACGAGGTCTGGCTGATCACGGCGGGGGGGGCGACCTTCGCCGCCTTTCCCACAACCTACGCTCTCATGTTCAGTTACCTCTACACGGCGCTTTTGCTTCTGCTTTTCTGTCTGATTGTCCGGGGTGTTTCCTTCGAGTTCCGCAGCAAAGTCGATCAACCGCTCTGGAAAGGCGCCTGGGACAAGGCCATTTTTTTTTCCAGCTTTCTGATCGCTCTTCTGCTTGGTGTAGCATTCGGTAATATTTTTGAAGGGTTGCCCATGGACGCCAACGGCTACCACGGCGGTCTTTTCAGTCTGTTAAATGGATACGGCCTACTCACGGGCATCTTTTTTGTCCTCCTTTTTGTCGTCCACGGAGCACTCTATGCCGCCCTTAAAACAACGGGCGATCTCGCTCAGCGGGCAAAGAGCCTGGCCAAAAATGCCTGGCCGTTTCTGCTTGTCGCAGCGGTGGGATTTCTGATCTACACGGCCTTCGCCACCAGGCTGTTAGGTAACTATTTCCGGGAACCTTACCTGCTGGCCGTTCCGCTTGTGGCGGTGCTGGCGCTTTTGGGAATCCGTTTGTTCATCACCCGGGGCGCCGTGATCTATGCCTTTGGCGCGTCCTCCCTCACCATTCTGTTCGTCACATTTACAGGGGTTATCGGACTGTTTCCCAATCTGATCCCTTCAAGCCTGGACACAAACTATAGTTTGACGATCTTCAATTCATCGTCGAGTTTTCTGACCCTGGCCGTGATGACCGTAGTCGCCATGATCTTTGTCCCGATCGTGATCGTCTATAAGATCTGGGTTTACCGTGTGTTTCGTGCCCCCGTCACCAGCGAGGACATTGCCGGTAACCGGGACGCCTACTGAACCCTTCCGCCTTCCAGACGCCGCCGGATTCCCCGGACATTGTGACGGGTGATCAAGCTCATCCCGGGTATGGCGGAGTTTTTGTTTTCTATCCGGTCTCGGCTTGCAGAAGTTTCCGCCATGGTCCATGATGAAAGATTATTAATTAATTTTATGTATTAAATTAGTCACTTATCCAAATATTTCCTGTTTTCAAATGACCAACACGAATACCTTTTCTATTGACACAATCCGTTTCATCAACCATCATCGCCACACAATACCTTTCGGAGGATAAATCATGAATGGCGCTCAAGCGCTGCTCCATACCGCAGCGTCGGCAGGCATCGAAGTTTGTTTTGCCAACGCCGGCACAACCGAAATGCCGATTGTGACGGCTTTCGATACCAATCCGCATATCAAGCCGATTCTCGGCCTGTTCGAAGGGGTCTGTACGGGCGCCGCTGACGGTTACGGACGCATGAAGGAAAATCCCGCCCTGACCCTTCTGCACCTGGGACCGGGCATGGCCAACGGCATCGCCAACCTGCACAACGCAAGGCGGGCGCGCAGTCCCTTATTCATGGTTATCGGCGAACATGCCTCCTGGCATATCCAGTCCGATCCGCTTTTGCACATGGATATCGCCGGTCTGTGCCGCACCTTTTCCGGATGGCAGCGAACCTCCGCTTCGGCCGGTGTTATTTCTCTCGATGCCGCCAAAGGGATTGCCGCCTGCCGCTATGGCCAAATCGCCACCCTAATCATCCCCAGCAACTATCTTGGTGCGGAATACCCAAGCGATTTGCCATCGATACCGGCGTTCTCGCCTGACCCCATAGAACCGAGACGGATCGAAGCCGCAGCCCAAATGCTGCTGACGGGGGAAAAAACCGCCCTCATCATGAACGGCCGTGCTCTGCTGAAAGACGGCCTGACATCGGCTGCACGCATCAAGGCCAAGACGGGCTGCGATTTGTTCAGCGTCACCTTTCCCGCACGCATCGAGCGGGGTGCGGGCATCGTCCCGGTAACACGAATTCCCTATTTTCCCGAACCGGCCATGGATCTTCTGGCGTCCTACGAGACGGCCCTTTTCATCGGGACGGATGAACCCGTAACGTTTTTCGGCTATGAAGGCTTTTCCAGCTATTTTATGAAATCTGAGGTAAAAAGACTCCGGATCGACACGGACCGTCAGGATGCCGCCCGGGCCTTGGAAGCATTGGCGGCGTTGCTTGATGCACCCTCCCGTGTTGCCGGGAGCCCATTCGCAGCCCCTTATCAAAAACCGACGTTGCCTGCGGGAAAGCTGACGCCGGAAAAAATATGTCTCACCGTGGCAGCCCTGCAGCCGGAAAACGCCATCGTCGTCGACGAAGGTCTGACCTCGACGACTGCCTACTCGGAGCTGGGCGCCACTGTTGAACCTCATACGCTGCTCTACCTGACCGGAGGCGCCATCGGCCAGGGCATGCCCTGCGCCACCGGTGCGGCCGTCGCCTGTCCCGACCGAACCGTGATCAACATCCAGGCCGACGGCTCCGGGATGTACACCCTGCAATCTCTGTGGACCCAAGCCCGGGAGGGTTTGAATGTCAAGACCCTCATCTGCGCCAACGGCAGCTACAACATTATCCGTGTTGAATTGAATCGAGCGGGTTATACTGCGCCGGGCGCCCCTGCCCTGTCCCTGATCGACCTGGGACATCCGAATCTGGATTGGGTGAGCTTGGGAAAAGGCATGGGGGTGCCGGGTATTGCCGTGGAAACGGCGGAAGATCTGGCCCGGGAGCTCAGAATCGCCTTGGTTGAACCCGGACCGCGCCTGATTGAAATGCTTCTCTGAAAGGCAACGCTATAAATGATTATTTTTATCGAAGTTTCATTCCGTAAACTCTGCAAAAGCTCCTTTTTATGGTAAACAGTCTTTCTTTTACCAGTGGATTGAAAATTCTTTTTGAAGATTGACTGGAGAATTCCGTGTTTAAATCATGTCATATCGACAAAGAACTGCAGCCCTTATTCCCACAGGGAGATCAACTGTCATTCTGGCTGGACAGTGATATTGGCATCCCCGTATCGAAAGACCATGACGGCAGAGAAATGCGCCGCATTGAATCAGGTGGGCAGTCTTTTTTCCTGAAACGAAGTGGAAATGAATCTCTGCTTCGCCATCTGCGTATGCTTTGTTGGTTCTGCCGACCGCAATCGAACGCCTTACGGGAAGTTAAAATGCTTCTGACTTTACAGTCGGCCGGTTTTGCCGTCATGGAACCGGTGGCTTGGGGTGAGGAATGGATCGGATGGTTTAAGGTTCGTGGTTTTTTGCTTGTCCGAGAGGTGATCGGACAGGAAGTGGCGGAGCTGTTTGACTGTTCGTCCGACCGGGAAAGACTTGAATTAATGGGCCAGATGGGCCGGTTGATCGGTCGGTTGCATGCAAAGGGTTTTTTTCATCCGGTCAGGCTGAAGGATCTGATTCTAACCGAGAAGGACCTGGTTTTAATTGACCGCGAGACGTCCAAGCCATGGAAATCACCATTTTTAAAACTATGCTGTCTGAGATCTCTATCCAGATCTTACTGCCGTATCTGTCGAGACGGACATCAAATCGACGATTGTGAGGGAATTACATTTCTTGAAGGGTATCGGCAGGGCCTCGCTTCTAGACTGATCTTGGAGCATAGTCATCTACAGGAAGTCTTACGCAAACAAATCCGTCAAGAACGGAAACACAGTAAATCCTAAACTGCGATTCTTTCTCTTTTTTTTATACTGAGTGCTGGTCCGAAAGCGGCTTGTAAGCCGATCACAGCAATCACCATGGTAAGAATAGGGATGATCGCTTGGCGGAAGGGAATCAAACCCTACCCATGTAGCCCCAGCAGGCAAAAAGCGCCAAGCCGAAGAGAATCCGGTACCAGGCAAAAATATGAAAGCTGTGCCCCGAGACAAAAGCCAGCAAAGCGCGAATCACGAAAAGGGAGACCACAAAAGAAACAATAAAACCAACCCCGAACAGGGGAGCATCGCTCAGGGCAATCGCCTCGCGATGCGTAATCAGCTTGATCAGGGACGCGCCCAGCATGGCCGGTACGGCAAGAAAAAAGGAAAACTCCGTTGCGGCCACCCTTGAAAGGCCCATCACCATCCCCCCCATAATCGTGGCCCCTGAACGCGAAATTCCCGGGAAAAGAATCGCCAGCACCTGAATCATTCCCACCCCGAAGGCCTTCTTCATGGGAATGGAGTCAACGCTCTCGACATCCGGCCGCCGGCACCATTTTTCCACCAGAAGGATTGCCACCCCTCCTGCAATCAGGGCCAGGGAAACGGGAACGGGTTTGAAGAAATGGGCCTCAATCCAATCCTCTGTGGGCAAACCGATCATTGCCGCCGGCAAAGTA
>ENA-UPTA01004292-UPTA01004292.1-activated-sludge-metagenome-genome-assembly--contig:-NODE-4292-length-13550-cov-4.841941_pt1 | contig 13550 bp, 11 predicted proteins | sample MGYA00238184_ERZ773361 | MGnify/ENA primary metagenome ERZ773361 (study PRJEB29100, sample SAMN05720205) | activated sludge metagenome | isolation source: anaerobic digester from wastewater...
CGTTCTGGAAAACGGTGGGGCGATTCTGATGCGCAAGGGGACCGTGTACTACACAGATCGTCCCGAAATGCGCGCTCACCCAGGTCTCCGATCCTGCATCCACAGCCTCGTGAAAAGCCAATCCGCCTCCTCCTCCAAAGCCCGACGACTTCGGTTCGGCGCGGACGGTCGGGGCTACACCAACACACAATCACTATAACGCCGTTTTTCAAGCGATGCAAGTTTTTTTATCAGTCCTGTCAAGACATTGTGAAATCCATTTCGCGCGGCGGCAGAGAAGCTGCTGGTCTCCAATGGCAGACCCTCCCTGAAATCGACCAGCTTGAGGGTGGAGTTTAGGGCGATTCCGGCCCTACAGGCCCGCGACTGCACGGAGATAGGTGGCTACGTGCGGCAGCAGACGGTATGAAAGGGCCTCGGCGGGGGTGGCCCAGCCCGCCCAGATGATCTCACGGCCGGAGACACAGACTGTCGGTGCGGCCGCCGTCGTTGTTTCCCAGATATCGATCGTGTCCTGCCGCGACTCGAATGGCACCGTGCCATGCCAGGCGAGGCGCAGTGCGTGCGCGTGCAGGTCGATCCCCAGTTCCTCCCGTAGTTCCCGCCGGGCCGCCTGCTCGGAGGGCTCGTCCCATCGGACGAACCCGCCCGGTAACGAGTAGCGGAGCCGATAACTCGTGCGGACCAGGAGGATTCTACCATCATGCCAGAGGGCGACTGCCGCACCGTGCGTCTGCGGCCGTCGCACGAACCACCAGCCTCGAAGCCCAAGATAGGCAAATCGATAAGCCTTGCGGATAAAGGCGTTTATGATCGATTTCATGGGACGTAGGGCCCGTTCCACCTTCGCGATGTCTTCTGTGTCGGATCGACTACACTGCCCTTTGGGAGGCTGGGTGGACTCATGTCAGCCTCTGAGGCCGAGTAGGGTATCATGCAAACGATGCGGACGCAACCCAGCCAGGTCTGCCTGGTCGGCTTGTTCGCAGGAATTGACGGATTCGAAAGAGGACGTGGAACGCTCTCCTTCCCGAGATGGTTCTCGATGGCGGCTACAGGATGAGCGGGAGGGCACTCAGTGATCCATTGGCTCGCGGAGCACAGCCATTGCCTTTTCGAGCACTACGTCCCTTCCAGTGTGGTCTTGAGGTCAGCGCCGGACCTATGAGATTGTGTGGCGGCTGCTGCATCCATGAGCGGATAGAAGGCCTCGGGATTTGAGATGTATGTGGCGTCCTGGAACGCTGGGTGTCTCTGAAATGCCATTGGTTTGCGGGCCCCCTTGGGGACGAGCACAATCGGGCTCCGTCGGTGCAATGGTTGTTCCTGGCCTGCGTTTCGGTAGAGCCGCTGGTCGCGGCCGAAGTTGAAGTAATAGAGGTAAGGAGTGATCCACTCGATGTAGCTCGCCTGACGCTCCGCCGTGGTGCTGTACGAGACGAACCGGATGGTCAGGTCGGAGTCCTTTCGGGCGATGGCATCCTGGAACTCCACCGCGTTGAGAGGCACTCCTTGGCTTTCGGCGATGGCCCCCCACTGGCCGTCCACCATGGCCCATTTGTTGAACTGCCCGAGCCACACTTCCGCGACCACGTGCCCGGCGCCGGACTCCGCGGTCTCGACGTCGCCGCGCATCAGGCCGAGGGTCCGGGAGGGCATTCCCAGGGACCGTGTGCAACCGGCCACGACGATCGCGTACTCCACGCAGCGGAATCTTGTACCCTGGGACACCTCCTTGAGAATTGTCAACGGATCGGACTTGGACGGGGTGTTGTTGCCGTTGTGTTCCCATTGCCCCTGCACCCACGCCAGGACGCGCCGGAGCTTCTCATAGTCATCCGCGGCGCCTCGCACGAGATCCTCCAGGCGGTACTTCGTTCGTAGCTCGACCAGGTTCGGATCGTTCGGATCGTCCAGCAGCAGCGTGAATGGCGTCGCGTTTTCCTGGAGGTCCCATTCTCGCACCGCCACGGGCTGACGCAGGTGGGTGTGGATCTTCTCCACGAGGACGCCGTCGTCGAGCGTCACATCCAGGGGCTGATCGGGCAGGACACCCCGGCCGTCGTCGTAGCCGGCCCGGCGTTGAAAATAGCGGGTCGCGATTCCACAGACCAGATGGCTGTTTGGCAGCGTTACATCCTCTCTGTCGCCGAAGAAGGACGCTCGGCCTCCGGTCTCTTCCCCTGCAATGATGCCGATTCGGAGGTCCTTGACGAGCATGGCCTCGAAACTCGCGGCCGAGTACGTCGAGCGGTCGCACAGCATCACGATCTTGACCGGCCAGGAGTGTTCGGAGTCCGGCTGCAATTCGCCATAGGGTTTGTCGATCATCCTCCGGAGCACGATATCGCCCATGACCGAGTTCCCGCCGCCGTTGCCCCGCACGTCCAGGATGGCGATCTCCGTCTTGTTCTGTTTCATTGCGTCAATCAAAGCGTTTGCTTTCGTTTCCAGTTCGCCCCGTAGGTCCCAGTTGAAGGTCTGGAGCTTCAGAAGGCAGACCTTGCCGTCCTCGTAGAACTGATGGTGGAAGCGGGGCGACTTGGACTTGGCGTCCACATAGGCCTGGAGCCAGGGTTTGACGGCGGGTAGCGTCTCACTGTACGTCTGCCCCTCGGCATCCTGCAGTTGCAGCATGTATTCGTCTCGCGCGTCACCAAGGACCACCAGGTACTTCTCGAACCACCATTCCATCGCCCAGCATCGCTGGAGAGGAGTTTCCAGGGAGAGATACCGTCCGTACTTCTCGATAAGGGTGTCCATCGTCTGCCCGTTCACGGCGGTGACAGTGTCGCCCGCCTTTATGTGGGCGGGCGAGATCTCGGGCGACCATGCCTCGACGGTCATTCGGTTGTTCTGATAGCGAAAACGGATCGGAAAGACTTTACCGCCGTTGTTCACGTGTTCATAGAAGGCCGCCACGCGACGGTGCGTCGTGTGATCGTCTCCCACCATCGCAAGCAGTCTGGCGGCGTGGAGAGAAAGGTCCTCGGTCGGTACTCGCTCGGGCAGACCGGACTTGATCCGCTCGATCTCGCTGCGGAAGGTTTCCTCCGGGGTTTTTGCAAACGGTTTTGGGTGCATCGCCTTGAGTCGAGCGAACAGGAAATCGAGATCGTCGGCCGCCTCTTGGCGAGCGATCTCCACGGGCGGGCCCAGGGAGCCATAACGTGGCGTGTTCGGATCGACGATCCGGGCGTAGAAGCCCCAGGAGTACTGGCGGTTGCAGATCTTCAGTAGGAGCTGATTCTCGCCTTTCCGCAGGGTCACGGGGACCGTGTTCTGATCGGGCGCGGCGGCGCGATCGGCCTGGTGGCTCAAGACCAGATCGCCGTTGAGCCATGCCTTGACATCGTCGTCGCTGCCAACTCTCAGCTCCATTTCTCGTGTTTCCGGCGAGAGCACAGAGGCCGCCGCATAGACCACCGCCCAATCCCTGCGACCCACAAGTCCGGCCAGATCGACATATCCGTCGAGCCGGGTTCGTTTGGGCTTGAACCATTTCACGGGGCCATCCTTGCCCGCGTATTCCTTCGAGAAATCGATTTCCTTCTCCGGCGGATACGGCGTTTCGAATCCGGCCTGGCCACTGTTGTCGAACGGGCCGACGATCATCCAGGCATCGCTGTCGAGCCATCCGGCCGAGGGACGCGACAGGGCGACATCGACCTGGTTGACGATCATCTCGGCGGGCAGGCGCCGTTGCCAGGCGTACACCCGGTAGTCGCCTGCATCCGCATCCAGCTCGTACGGCCGAGACCAGTCGTGAACCTCCATCCCCTTGGGTACGATGAGCATGAAGTTCTCAATGGCCTCGCCGCCGAAACGGTTGTTCATGACCAGCGAATGCGAACTGCCCTCCGGTGTGCTTCGCAGTTTCCTCGTGTCGCTCAGCCAGTAGATGCCGTAGTGCGTCTCGCCGGGCGGCAGGGGCTCCTCGAATTGCCAGTACACGCGGAACCGTCCGGGCGGAGACTGCCTGTGCTGGACGAGGCGGATTTGCTGTTTCTTGCCCGTGGTCGCGTCGAACATTGCCATGTGGGGCGGATCGACGTTGAAGACCCCGATCTCACCCTTCCACACCTCGTTCGAGTCGTTGTAGATGCCCACGAACGCGCCGTCGTGCAGGTTGAACTCGCTGTCCACGAAGTACATCCGCGTGTTCACCGGGATGTCCTGGGGCCGGGCCTGTTCCTGCTCGGTCTTGACGTGGAACCGGCCACAGTACCGTAGAACGGCCACCGGCAGGTTCCGCAGCGGGTCTTCCGAGGTCTCCTTCGACACATCCGCGCCGGCGGGGATGGTCGGATCGAGCAGCCCCTCCGGCGGCGTGTCGCCGTAGCGGATTTCCGTGGCATGCTTGAGGATGTCGCAGGAGTTGAACCGGCCGCCCCGCGTGACGTTGATGCTGATTGGCAGCTTGCTTTGCGGATCGATCAGGCAGACGATCTCCGTCGCCGGGGCGCTGAACTTCAGTTCGAGCATGGTCCGTTCCATCCCGGGATCGGTGACCTTGCTGTAGGTGATATGCCCGTCGAGTGTTTGGGCCAACCGTTCCATGCCCTGGAAGAAGTCCCCCAGGCAAAAGACCGAGGTAACACTGGGTCCATCCTTGATCCGCACGGTGTTTGCTTTGCCGTCGTAGTCGTATGTATTGCTCGGGGTCGAGACGATGAACCTGCCGTCGTCAGGCCAGCGAAGGTGGCACGAGTCCATCAGACCGGTGTCCGGATTGACCTTGATCCACATCTCGACGTGCTTGTCGTCCCAGTCTCGGCCGAGGATGTGGACGATGGGGATCTTCTTGATTGCGGCGACGGTCTGTTCCACAGCATAGGCCGGCGTCGCGGATTCATGGAGGATAAGGATGCCAATCAGTACCGACAGCGCGATCGCGGCCGCAACCGCCGCACGAAGTCCGTAGCCTGCGACCGAGGCCCGAATTCCCGACGGACCCCTCTTGTGCCTGACATGCGCCGTCACCATGTCGGCCAGCGTCCGCTCGCGTCGCTCGATGCTCGACTCGACGTCCAGCCTTCTAAACAGGTTCTTGATGTATTCTATGGATTTCATTCTTCCATCTCGCCATTCAACATGCACCGCAGTTTGTCAATTCCATAGCGGTACCGACTCTGGATTGTGTTGATGGATACGCCCTGGATGCCGGCGATTTCGCGAAAGGTCAGGTCGCCCTTGACATGCAGGACGACGACCTCTCGCTGCTCATAGGGCAGTGTCGCCAGAGCCTCCGCAAGCTGCCTCAACTCTTCGTCACGGATCGCCTGTCCCAGCGGCATCGTTCGCTCGTCGGCCTGCGATTCGGGCATTTGTCCGTCCGACAACACCCGTCTGCCCGCTCGTAGCCGGTCGCGGGCGAGATTCGCCACACAGGTTGTCAAATAGCTTCGCAGACTGCCGGCGAGCCGGAGTCTTTCCGGCGACTGGGCCAAGGAGACGAAGACATCGTGGACCGCGTCCTGGGCGGCGTTGACATCGTTCAGCAGCCCGGCGGCTACGGTGAGCATGATGCCCTCGTACTTCTCGTAGATGCGGCACAGGGCGTCCGTGCTACCGCGTTTGAACCGCAGGATCAACAGCTTGTCTTCCATCGTATTTCGCCGACACCCAACACTCAGAACGGCCATTCGTCACCTTCTACACGACTGGCCGGCTCGGATTAGTCTACGCCAATTCCACGTTTTCCACGAGAGCCGAGGGCGCGTGAAAAGAGCCGCCGGAGGATTCTCCTGGCGGCTCTTGACGGTTGCTGGTGGGTGAGGCGGGCTATTCGATCTCGCGAGGCAGGCCGTAGGGGCCGTGGACGACGCAGGAGGCCTTCTCCCCGAATTGGCGGAATTGCACGATCATCTGTTGCTGAGCTTTCTTGCCATTCTCAAGCCGGACCGTAGTCGGTATGGCTGCGATGGGACCAAGCGGCGACTGTCCCGTCTTGCGGATCCGCCCGACCTCGATGATCTCTACGATCCGATCGTCCTTATCCGGCTTGAAGACGATCTGCCGCAGGAACTCATCGCCCCAGTTTCGGCACAGGGGACTGATGTTCTTGAGGCTGTTCATGTCTTGATCGATGACCGCCCGGTATAGAGTCCGTACAGCCTTCTCCGCCGCCTCCTGCTGCGTCATGCCTTCGACCGGAATCCCGTCTTGAGGATTACTCATGACGCCCACGGTCTCAGGGGGGATCTCCAAAGGCTTCTCAACGTACTTCGCATCGCTTGGAATGGGAACATCGAAGATATTGTCCGGCAGGTCCTCGTAGTAGACGATCTTGAAGGCGTCGAAACTCGGGGGGCCGCTACGGTCCAGGTTCGGCCACTGTCTCATCGCCAGCGGCAGTTTGCTGGCGGCGTCGAACTCGATGACCCAGGACTGCGCCCCGTGGACATCGATCAAGCTGCACATCAGCATCACGCGGTCCCGCCCGGTGGCCGGGTCTTTGCCGCGTACGACCTTCGCATTTTCGGCGGCGCTGAGCATCTCCAGCAACTCCGGACCGAGCCACTGCGCCATGCCGAGGGTCATCGCGTGTTCATAATACACCGTGTTCTGGCCGGGCTCGTAGTGGTAGGTCGAACCATCCTGTGTCCAAGTGATCGCGCCGTGACTGCCCCGGACCACTACGTCCGTCGACTGGGTCTTGCCTTCGTTGGCACGCATCCAGATCTCGGCGGTGCCGCCCGGGAAGGCGCCGACCACGTGGACAGCCTGGAGGTCCTTGAGCGCCTCGATGGCATCCGCGAGGGCCCAGGCCGGCTGGGTGAAGCTGTCGAAAAGCGCGAACAACACCACGCCGGCGACAACGGCCGCCGCGGTCACCTTACTTGCTCTGTTCGCCATAATCGTTCTCCAGATCGGACGGCTCGATGGAGCCGTTTGTGGTTTCGCTTTGTGCATGGCCGTCAACGCATCCGGCAGGACCTTGGCGTCCACCCCATCTGCAGCCGGCGTCCGCAAGCTCGCCAGATATGTTTCGACCATGCGTTCCGTGTCTCTCGTGTCAGTCATGATTCCAGTTCTCCATCCAGCATCGAACGGAGTTTTTGCATGCCGTACCGGTAACGGCTCATCGCCGTGTTGATGGAGATCTGCCGAAGCCCGGCAATCTCCCGAAAGGGCAGCTTGCTCTGCACGTGCAGGACGATGATCTCCCGTTGCTCATCGGGCAGGTCGGCCATTGCGGCGTCAAGGCGGGCGGCTAAGTCCCGGCCCATCGCCGCCTGCTCTGGGCCCACCCCGTCCGCCGACAACGCTGGGACTTCGTCCAGGCACACGGCGTTGCGATGCTGCTTCGTGCGGTTCGTATCCCGGGCCCGGTTCGCGACGCAGATGGAGAGGTATCCCTTGAGGCTGCCGCGAAGCTCGAACCGCCCGACGCTTTGCGCGAAATTCACAAAGACATCGTGCAGCACGTCTTCGACGCCGCTACGGTCGTTGAGCAAGGCGGCGGCCACCTTCAGCAGGCAGTCGCGGTACCTCTCGTAGATCCGGCACAACGCCGCCGGGTCCCCGCGATTGAACCGCCAGATTAGGAACCTGTCCTCGACCATCCGCACTCGATCCACAGAATACCAACAACCGATTGTCTGAAGTGGAAACGTCCTGACCTGCCATCTTAGTCTACGATTTCCGATTTACCACAGAGATCGCAAAGTGTACAAAGAAGGCGCTGGGCTGCGGCTGGGGGATTCGTTGGTTCGACCTCGGCAGCTTCGGCCGGGCAGGCGGAGCGAACCATTTCTGCACCGTTCAACCTGTCTTCGAAATGGAATTGCAGAAATGAAGCCTCCTGCCCCCCGACATAACAGGAGAACACAGTCGGATCGGTCCTTGCTGGGGAGTTTGGCACCATGATTCAGGTTGAGGATTTGCAGAAGAGCTACGGCAGCCTGCGGGCGGTCGATGGGATCTCGTTGGAGGTCCCGGAAGGGGAGTTGTTCGGCTTCCTCGGGCCCAACGGGGCGGGCAAGACGACGACGCTTTCCATGATCTCGGGATTGCTGAAGCCCGACCACGGCCGGGTGAGCATTGCCCAGATCGACGTGTGGAGCTCCCCCAAGGCGGCCAAGAGACTCCTGGGGCTCGTTCCCCAGGATCTGGCGCTCTACGAGGAGCTTTCTGCACGAGAGAATCTGATGTTCTGGGGCAGCCTGTTCGACCTGCCGAGGTCACAGCTCAAGGCCAACATCGATCTGTGGCTCGACCGCGTGGGCTTGAAGGACCGGGCCAAGGAGCCCGTCTCGAAGTTCTCCGGCGGCATGAAACGCCGGTTGAACCTTGCCATCGGGCTCGTGCACAATCCGAGAGTGGTGCTGCTCGACGAGCCGACCGTCGGCATTGATCCCCAGGCGAGGAAGAACATCCTCGACATCGTCCGCGACATCGCGAAGGAGGGGACTACGATTCTCTTCACGACGCACCACCTGGAGGAGGCGGAGTCCCTGTGCGATCGCATCGCGATCATGGATCATGGCAGAATCCTCGAGACGGGCTCGGTCGAGGAGCTGGCCAAGGTCGCCGGCGACGGGGACGTTGTCACGGTCAACGGTCCATTCGCCGGCTCCCAGTTCCGGGCAGCCCTGGAGAACCAGAACGTGGACATCCTCGGCGCCGCCGAGAGCACAGGGGCGGTGAGCCTCGCGCCGGGACAGATGAATGTCGTCACCCTCCTCCAGAAGCTGAACGAAGGAGGGATCGAAATCACCGATGTCTCCATCCAGAGGCCGAGTCTGGAGAGTGTGTTCCTGAAGCTGACGGGAAGAGAGCTGCGAGATTGAAAACGATCTGGACCTTAGTCAAGAAGGATCTGCTGCGAGATGCCCGGCATCCATGGGGCCTGATCGTATTCATGATTATCCCCATGCTGACGGCGGTCATCATATCGCTCGTGTTCTCGCCGCGAGGCGACATTCGCAAGAATATCCAGATCGATCTGGCCGTGCTCGACCGGGACGACGACCTCCTTTCGGGCGTGCTTCGTTCGGTCGCCGGGCAGGGGCAGGCCGCGGAGAACCTCCGGCTCCACCTCGTCGAAACGGAGGCCGAGGGAGTCCGACTCGTCGAGAAGCGAAAGGCCTCCGCCTTCGTCGTGCTGCCGGAGAACCTGACGGTCGACCTGCTGGACAACAAGCCGACCTCGCTGACGCTGTACAAGAACCCCGCCGAGGCCATCCTGCCCCGGATCGTCGAGGAAGGACTGCTCGTCGTTTGCATCGGCGTCTCCGAGGCCCTCGGCCTCTTGCAGCCGCAGATCAAGGGGATTCGCGACATGATGGAGCGGGACGAGATGCCGAGTTCGCTGGAGGTCGCCCAGATTGGGTCGAGTTCCATCGAGCGGCTGAAGACCGTCGAGCCGTATCTGTTTCCACCGCTGGTGCAGTTCAAGACGATCGACGCCGCGGACTATGTGCCGACCCCGAGGGTGGACGAACCTGTGGCCGTGGAGGACCCGAACTCATGAAGGATATGTTTCAGGCCGTCTTTCCCGGACTCATGCTGATGTGGGTCTGCTTCATTGCCAACGGCGTCTTCGCCGACATCTTCGAGGAGTACAGAGGGCACACGATCTCGCGATTGTTGGCGGGTGGTGTCACGCTCTGGGAGGTCCTGCTGTCGAAGATGTTCCGCTGTCTGGCCATCTGCTGGATCTGCGAGCTTCTCCTGATCGTGTTCACGTGGATCGTCTTCGGTGTCGGCTGGCGGCACCCCGTGATGCTCTTCGTCGTTCTGACATCGTTCAACATCTTCCTGATGGGCATCTTGGCCCTCATCTACGGCTATTCCCGGTCCACCGAGCTGGCGAATGCGATTACGGTATTCGTCTTCCTGTTCGCAGCCGTGCTGGGCGGCAGTTTCATGCCCTTCAATGAGCTGCCGAAGGTCCTGCAGGCGGCGGGCCGTTGGACCATGATTCGGATGGGCAACTACGGCATGGAGAGTCTCTTCCAGTCACGGGCGATCTGGGAATCTCTCGGACCCAGTCTCTATCTGACGGCGGCAGGGGCCGTCCTGGCCTTGGCCGGGACGAGAGTGTTGCGAAGGCGATTCGAATCGGGGAGGATCGCGTGAACGTTTTGCGCATAGCCCTCAACGATATTCGCGTCGTCCTGAAGGACCGCATGGTGCTGGTCTGGTGGCTGGCGATGCCCCTGGCCTTCGTGTTCATGTTCAGCTTCATGGTGCGGGATCAGACGCAGGACGGCACGTGGCTGCCCGTCCTCAAGCTCGACGACCATGAATTGGCGGATGTTTTCATCGACCAGCTTCGGGCTGAGAAGTACTGGATCGAAGTCAAGACCGCCGCAGATGAACGCTGGGTCAAGGACTGGCCGCGGACGGTGATTGTGCCGGCCGGTTTCTCTGCGGACATCCTGGCGGGCCGGCGGGTCGATCTGTCTCTGGCGAAAGGCAAGGGCAGCGACGAGAAGACGCTGGCAGCCCAGACCTTGCTCGTCCGCGCCCTGATCCGATTCAACGCAGCCATTGCGGCCGTCGATCTGATCGAGCGGGGCTGGTCCCAGGAGTCGAAGGACGACCTGCTGGCCGAACTTGTCAAACCGCCGCAGCTCACGGTCGAGAACAAACAGCACTTTTCGCTCCGACCCCCTCCGAGCGGTTTTGCCTTCACCTTGCCTGCGTATCTGGTCATGTTCACGATGATGATGACCATTATGTACGGCGGCATCACGCTCGTCCATGAACGGGCGGAGAAGCGAATCAGTCGGCTCGTCGCCGCCCCCGTTTCGGTGCCTGAAATCTTCGCGGGAAAGATGCTGGGCCGCATGGTGCAACCCGCCCTGCAGGGGGGGCTGCTGATCGCGGCCGGCGTGACGCTCTTCGGCGTCAATCTGGGCGATCATCCTTCGGCTCTGATCCCCGTCGTCCTGTGTCTTGCCTTCTTCTGTGGATCGCTGGGCCTGCTGTTCGGGGTTGTCTTCCGCACGGAGCAGCAGGTGAATGGCTTTGGCATCCTGGCGACGATGGTGCTCGCGGCCCTCGGCGGTTGCTGGTGGCCACGGGAGGTCGTGCCCCAGACGTTCAAGACCATCGCGATGTTCACGCCCTCGTACTGGGCCGTCCAGGGGCTTCACGACGTCATGTCCTTCGGCAAGTCCTGGCCCGACGTCCTGCCTGAGTGCGCCGTCCTCCTCGGCATCGGCGCCGTCATCACCGCCATCGCCGTCTTGTTGTTCCGCTGGGAATAGAACTCGACGCGGCTGTTCGTAGTGACGCCGGAAGGCGTTGTCTTCTCTTCACTCGTGGACACCCGCGACAGGCCGGCCCTTCACCAACGAGAGCCCGTGCCAATAGCGAAGAAGAGCGTTCGTCGCTTTCGCGGTACCGGCGGGGAGCCAGGAAAGCGGAGGATCCCGTTCTCGTATCTCCGCCGGCACCCCGCAACGCGCAAAACGCCCTTGCCTCGACCGAAGGCCGCATCGACACTTGTGTCTTGCCACAGGGGACGTATCGCGTTATCCTGGCGGTGGCAAAGGAGACTGAGTTGGAGCACTGCGCCGGACTGTTGTGGTTACCCCTTGGGCGGAAAGGGCGGAATATGGACGTGCGTCCTCGAAACAAGCGAAGACATCGGATCATACTGCTCGTAGCTGTCCTGCTGTGTGCGGCAGTCTGCACGTTCCTGGTCCTGAAGCTCCAAGGGCCTCTCCGCCGCGAACTGTCGCGCCACAGACAGGCAGAAGACGCCGCATGGGCCATCGGAAGCCTGGGCGGCCGGGTCTACTGGAATCCCAAGGCCGAGGTTTTCGAGACCCTCTGCTACGACAAAGCGTTGTCGCGAATCACAGACGTCCATTTCATCAATCCGACTTTTCCCGATGCACAGTGGCTCGTGCTCAAGGAACTTCCTCAGCGATTCGGGTTGGATGTGGAAGGGGGCCGATTCACGGATGCCAGCCTGGAGTACCTGAAACAGATTCCGCTCCTCGAATATCTGGCGCTGAACAACACCGGCGTCACAGATGCGGGAATCGCCGCACTCCAGGAAGCCCTTCCGCACCTGAGCGTCACGTGCGGATATCTGGGACAGCCCGGGAGCCGTCAATTCCCGCCCAGATTGAGAAAACCTCCCTTGCGGAACGACTGAATACACTCATCAAGGCTAATCCACGACTCCCTTTTCCTTCGAGCCGATGAGGAAGCAGAGGGTTTTGCCTTCGAGTTCGTAGAACCTGATCATCATGTTCTGCGTTTCTGATTTTCCGCTTCCGATCCGGATTTCGACCGGGACGTACCACAGGTCGCCCTCCTGATACGGGGCTCCGGTGATGGTGAAGTCGCGGACCCATTGTCCGGCCTCCTTCATCTTCTGGATCTGACCCCAGATCTGGGGCGTATATTGACGGAAGAACAGATGCAGCTTGCAGAGCGTGGCTTGGTCCACATCGATCGCGGCCTGGCGGGTCTGCTTCACGATCGCCAGGCAAGCCTCTTCCTTGCTCATGCCGTCGGCGACGAGGCCCGAATCGGGGTCCACCAAGCAATCGACCTCGTTCTCGACAACCACGGCGTCGGCGGGTCTCTCGAAGATGCCCGCCGGCGGCTGCTCGTTGTACCGGATCTCCGTAAGGTGTTTGACGGCCAGCGTCTTTCGCATCATTTCCATCGGATCGTCCTCGCGGACCGTGGTGAACCGGATCGGCAGCTTCGTCTTGGGGTCCACGAGAAACTCCTGCTGTCGCTTCGGCGTGTTGATGCGGACCGTAATCGTGCTTTCATCCTCGGTAATGACAATGGCGTCGTTCCTCCCGGCCCGTAGGACGGCGTCGCGGAAGACACTGCCGAACCTAGGAATCCAGGACTTGCCCCGCTCGTCCCGCTTGGCGAAATGAACGCGGTTGGTTCGCCGGTTGAGGCCGAAGACGCCGTCTGGCGAACAGATCTTGCAGAGGTTCTCGCCGGTCCGGCCGAGCCAGACGTGGGTGGGCCGGTCGGGGTCGCCGTCGAACCGCATCCAGCACTCGAACTGGCCCTGCTTGTAGAACTCTCCCTTCATATAAACGGTCTCGATCTTCTTGATGGCGTCGATGGTCTGACCAACCGCGTAGGCCGGCTGGGGCGAGTTGTGGAGCACCGATACGCCGAGCACGACGGCCGCGATGACGATGGCGGCGGCCGCCAGTTGGGTCTTTCTCCCTTGCATGAGGAATCTCCCGACACCTGACTCCGCCGGAGCGGAGGGTTGCTGTTGGTTTTGTCGCTGGGCGTCCAAGGCGCTGCGTAAGACCCTTTCGTCGAATTGCGGCGTGGTGCGAGCGGCGTCTTGCCAAGCTCTGCAGTGGCCCCGAATCACATTCTCGAATTGGCTTTCGTCTGTCATAGCGTCACCTTGCCGTCCAGCAGCGAACGGAGTCTGTCCAGGCCGTAACGATAGCGGCTCTGGATCGTGTTGATGGACACGTTTTGGGAGTTCGCGATCTCCCGGAACTTCATCCCAACCTGCAGGTGTAGAATCACGGCCTCTCGTTGGTCGCAAGGAAGCTGCGCCATGGCCTGCTTGATGAGCATCGTTCGCT
>ENA-UPTA01004295-UPTA01004295.1-activated-sludge-metagenome-genome-assembly--contig:-NODE-4295-length-13547-cov-5.968129_pt1 | contig 13547 bp, 11 predicted proteins | sample MGYA00238184_ERZ773361 | MGnify/ENA primary metagenome ERZ773361 (study PRJEB29100, sample SAMN05720205) | activated sludge metagenome | isolation source: anaerobic digester from wastewater...
TGAACAGCACGGCGTAGTCTTCCGTCAGGCCCGCCAGCTTGCTGATATTGGCGATGGCCTCCTCGTGCACGGCGTCATAAGCCTTGCCGCGGTGGCTGGCCTCGAGCAGGGACATGCCCGTGCCCTTGAAATCAAGAAACTCGGCCTGCGCCTCCTGAAGCACTTCGTACGGAAGCGTCGCCGGACCTGCGCTGAAATTATACACTCTTGCCATGATTCATTCTCCTTATCTTCAATATTCACTGGCCTGAAAACCGCACTGGATACCACGTGCGAAGGCTTGCGTCAATAGCGCGGAACAAAAGAAAAAGGCCGGTTCAAAGAACCGGCCTTCATCTTCAGTAAACTGAATTACTTGCTCAGAACGGCGTCCTTCGCGGCTTTCGCAATGCGGAACTTCAGGACGGTCTTGGCCGGGATCTTGATTGCTTCGCCGGTAGCCGGGTTGCGGCCGGTGCGGGCTTTGCGTTTCACTTTTACCAGCTTGCCCAGTCCGGGAATCGTGAAGCCGTCTTTGGCGCCTTTGTAGGCCTGGTCCACAACGGATGCCAGGGCGGCGGCGGCCTGCTTCTTGCTGATGCCGGCGGCGGCTGCGATGTCAGCGATGATCTGCGATTTCGTTTTTGCTTTTGCCATCTGCGTTTCTCCTGTTTTTCTGCAGTTATTAAAACTTCGTCCGTCTTCTCATCAAAGACTAAAACAAAACGCAAGATATACATTGGCTGCAGGGATGTCCACAAAAAATAAGGGGTTTTTTGAAAAAAGTGCTTTTGAAAAAAACTGGCCCGTGGAGCGCGACTCTGCTATGAATGCAAACACAGGAGAAAAACGGATATGACAAAAAGACATTCAGCGGCAGTTATGATGATCGCGCTGGCGTCATTCTTCTTGAACGCTCTTCTCTGCGCCGCACAGGAAGAGCCTGTGCGCGAAGATTTTGATCACATCCTCTATCTCACCATCGAAAGCGATCCCTCCGGCGCCAAGGTCTATGCGCTTCCCGATGAGGGCACAAAAGTTGGCGAGGCCATTGGCATTACGCCTTGCCAGACAATGGTCGGCCTGAAATGGGACCGCACGGCAGGAGTCAGGCGCTGGAAGCAGCTCAGCATCTGGGCGCCGGGCGACGTGTGTTATGCGCTGATGGACACCGAAAAGACCTGGGACATTTTTGCCAGCTGCAGCGCTGTGCTCCCGGGCTGCCGCCCCAAGATCGTGAACGAAAAAATCCTGTCGCTGCCGGCCCCGGGGATGAACTGGGACGAGATGGAGAACTGGCCAAAGCATCTGACCCTCAAGCTCAATCTGACGCTGTCTATGAAAGAGCGCGCCGCGGAAAGAAAGGCCCGTGCAAACGCGATTGTTGAATCCGTGCTCATGGCTTCCGGGCGCTCGGCCGATCCCGCCACGCTCGGCACGGTTAATGTCACGGCCGGCACTGAGGGTGCAAGCGTGCAGGTGGATTCAAAGCCCGCCGGCCGGGCGCCTGTCAGCGTGCAACTACCCGCCGGCCCCCATGTGATCTCCGTGTTCAAGGACGGATGGACGCCTTTCACCGCAAAGGTGGACGTGACCGCTTCGTCTGTCACTCCGATCCACGCGGAAATGAAACCGCGGTCGCCCTGACCGCGGTTAAGCCCCGCCAGCAACTTAAAACTGTTTCCCGCATCCGGAGTCCGGGCGCATTTCTGTGATGAGGGAAATCCTGCAATAAACCGCAAGCCGTATCGTTATGTGGGCAGAGGTTGCACGGGGAAGGAGGTCCAAATGAAAATTACAGCAATAGCGGCCGCAACGATGGTTTTCGCAGCCCAGAGTTTGATGGCCCAGCATTGTCACCGGGAAGAACCCCGGTCTGAAGTCGGATTCACAATCACATCCGACGGCTATGTCGGGTTCTCATTCAGTTACGGCTATCCGGTCAGGATTGTGTATTCCCAGCCGCAAGTGGTGTATTACCCGCCCCAGCCGGTGGTGTACTATCCCCAGCCGCAGATGGTGTATTATCCGCAGCCGCGGGTTATATACCGGTCCGCGCCGCGGCCGGTGCGCAGGGGTTATCCGGGCTTCCATCGCAATCCTCCGCCGCCTCCCCGGCATGCGCCCCCACCGCATCGCAGGGACGGCGACTCGCGCGGACATCAGGCCCCCCAAAATTACGTGTCCCGGTCTCCATTCGGGAACAAGCCCATGAAATAGTTCCTTTGGATTCAAGCCTGAAAATCTATAAATAACGGCCCAAAATGGCTCAAAAGCGTCAAAAATGGCAAAAAACAGGCAAAAAACGCCTAAAAACGTCCAAAAACATCAAAAAATCGTCAAAAGAATTCGATTTCAGCACTTTCCTTTTTTGCATGAAAATATGGCGATAAAGCGCTTGAATTCGCCGATTCGCGGCGTTAGCGTCCGTGGTTTATGAACTTCACGAATATCGTCGTTCTGGCGGGGATGCTTCGCATTCATTTGCTTTCGCATTCCCTGATCCGCATCGAGGAAAAAGGCCCAAAGGATTACGAAGACCGCTGCACGTTCAATGTCGTTGACCGCAACTGGCCCGGCGTTCAGTTTGATCAGGCGGAAACCGCCGGCGATTTTATCCTGCGCACTGCGCATTTCCGGATCGCGGTTTCAAAACCGGCGCAGTCGGTCGCCGATGTAAAAATATTCTCAAATGATGGCGCGCTTCTTTTCGACGGAACGCGGCCTGTTGAGTCAAAGGTTTTTATTCCGTCGCCGTCAGATCAAATCGAAAGCTGGGCGTTTGCCGATGAACCCCGCATTGTCCCGCCGCCGTGGGGAACCCTGCCGCCTCCGGAAGATTTTGAAGGACAAAATTCCGGCTGGGATCTCGGGAATCAGGCGAAGGATGTTTATGTTTTCATTCCCGGCGATGATGGTTACCCGCGGCTGGTAAAAGATTTTCTGAAGCTGACCGGCCCTGTGCCGATTCCTCCGCTGGCCGCGCTGGGCCTGATTGACAGCCGCTATTATCCCTACCGGCAGGACGAGGCGCTGAACATTATTCGCGTGTACCGCGCGCGGAATATCCCGCTGGATGTTTTCGTGCTCGACACCGACTGGCGCGTCGGAGCCTCGCACGGTTACGGCGTCAACGAGGAACTGCTCCCGGACATCCGCGCGTTTTTCAAAGATGCCCATGCGAACAATGTGCGCGTGATGCTGAATGATCATCCGGAACCGGTTTCAAAGCATGCCCTCGATCCGAAGGAGCTGAAATATCGTCAGCAGGGCCTGACCAGCCTGCTGGACATGGGCGCCGATTTCTGGTGGTTTGACCGCAACTGGCATGTCACGCTTCGCTCGCCCGCCGAAGGGCTTGCAAAGGAAGTTTGGGGCATGCGCGTCTATCACGATATCGCGCACGCTTATGATCCCTCCGGCCGCGGCATGATCATGTCCAACGTCGAGGGCGTGGACAACGGTTTCCTCAATGCTCCGCCTTCGCCCGCGGCGCACCGCTATCCCGTCTGGTGGACCGGCGACACGCGCGCCTCGTGGGATTACCTGGAGCGCGGCGTCCGCAACGCCGTGAACATGGGCGCGCGGTCCCTGCTTCCGTATGTCAGCGAAGATCTGGGCGGCCATCACGACACGCCCGACCCGGAACTTTATTTGCGGTTTCTCCAGTTCGGAACGCTGTCGCCCATCTGTCGTTTGCATTGCTCCTACATGCTCTACCGCTTCCCGTGGATGTTCGGGGAGGAAATCGAAGACATCGCTTCCGAATACATTCGCCTGCGCTACAAACTGCTGCCGACTTTCTATTCCGCCGCCCGCAAATCGTTTGAAGAAGGCCTGCCGATCGTGCGCCGCTGCGATCTTTACTGGCCGGAATTTTCCGAAGCCGCATCCGATGAACAGTATCTGCTGGGCGATGATCTTCTGGTCGCGCCCATCCTGCAGGCATCGACTCCGCTTCAGGTGGTGAAGCCGGAATTCCTGAGCACGGCGGACGGAGAACGCGGCCTTGCCGTGGAATACTTCGGCAATGTTGAGCTCAAGGGCAAACCGCTGGCACATGGAATCGAGCCGCAGGTCAATCACGGCTGGTTTGGCCAGTCGCCCGCGCCGAAAGTGGACGGCAAGGAATTCTCGGCGCGCTGGCAGGGCCTGCTCGGGCCGGTGCCGGAAACGGGCGTGTACCGGATCGGTGTCCGCACGGATGACGGCACGCGCCTCTGGCTGGACGGGAAACTGCTCATCAACGAGTTTGACCAGCGGGGAAGCGTTTACAAATGGATGGAAGTGCCGCTGGAGGCCGGGAAATCTTATCCCGTCCGGCTCGAATACCGGACCTTTGGGAGCTGGCACACCATGTGCGAACTGCTTTGGGGACGGGTGGAAACCGAGCATGCGGTGCGCGAAGTCTGGATTCCGCCGGGAACATGGTTTGATGCGTGGTCGGGAAAATCATTCGATGGCCCGAAGAAAATCAAAGTGTCCTCCGCGCTTCATCAGGTGCCCATGTTTCTGCGCGGCGGCGGCGTGCTGTTTTCAATTCCTCTTCGCCAGCACACCGGCGCGGCCGTGTGGACCGACCTGACGCTGGACTGTTTTGCGGTGCCCGGAAAATTCGAAACCGCGCGGGAGCTTTACGAGGATGACGGGAAATCCTCTGAATATCTCGCGGGAAAATTCCTTAAAACGATTGTGCGTTTTTCGGGCAATGAAAATGGGATCACTATTCGAATGGAGCCGGGCGAGGGGAATCTGCCCGCGACCGAACGCCGCGTGCGCCTGCGCATCCACGGCCTTGCAAAAAAGCCGTCCAAAGTTCTGGTCAACGGGAAGGAAAAATCCTTCGAGTGGAAAGAAAGCTCCGGCCTGCTTCCGTTCGAAAATCTGAACAAGCGTGTGCTCTCCACTTCACCGGTTCTTGAAATCGACGGGCTGGAGCAGGATTCAGAAGTAAGCATTCAGAGATAATCACCATGAAGATCATGAAGACGGAAAGAAGATGCATTTCTATTACCCTTCATGATCTTCAAGTTCTTCATGGTAAAAAATCTTTTCTGAAAACGGAAAAGATTTAACTACGAAAAGCCAAGAATTTCCGCACAAGTGCTGCCGAGACAGCCGCTTCCCACCATTCCATGATTCCATTTCTCCGCGCTTGTGCCTTGACCGTGGAGGCCACCGCCCGGTAAACTCAATCTAAGTTGAGGTTTTGTGGCAGCAGGCATCATGATGGGAGTGAGGGGAACAAGAACCAAACGCCCTGCTGTGCGTGACGGCAAATATGTGTAAAGCTAACAATGAAAGGAGGGTGTGCGCACATGAGAGAGATGCAGATCAGCAAAGCGTTTACGTTGATCGAATCGGGTCCGGTTGTTCTTGTGACGACGCATGACGGAAAGAAGAACAATATCATGACGATCTCGTGGACCATGGTGGTGGACTTTACGCCCGTGTTTGCCATGACCACCGGTGCCTGGAACTATTCCTTTGCCGCGCTTCGCAAGACGAAGGAATGTGTAATTGCCATTCCCACTGTTGACCTGCTGGACAAGGTCGTTGGAGTGGGAACCTGTTCCGGCGCGGATACAGACAAATTCAAAAAGTTCATGCTGACCCCCGTGAAGGGAAAGCATGTCAAAGCGCCATTGATCAAAGAATGCATCGCAAATATTGAGTGCAGAGTTTCCGATATCGTCAAGAAGCACAACATCGTTGTCCTCGAAGGCGTAGCGGCGTACTTCGATCCTTCACGGAAGGAGAAGCGAACTCTTCACGCCGTTGGTGATGGAACTTTTATAGCGGATGGGCGCAAGTTTGACCGAAAGGTAATGATGCGCTCAAAACTCCCGGCGGGCCTGTAATTCTTCAGCCCTTCATGCCCGTCAGGGTCACGCCCTGGATGAAATATTTCTGGGCGAAGAAGAAGATGGCGATGACGGGCATGGTCATCAGCAGCGCGCCGGCCATCATCATGCCGAAGTTTCCGCCCGCCTGCACGTTCAGCGCATAGAGGCCGAGCGACAGCGGATAGAGGCGCTGGTCGCTCAGGTAAATCAGCGGCCCCATGAAATCGTTCCACACGCCCATGAATGTGAAAATGGCGATGCAGGCGAGCGTGGGCTTGATGAGCGGCATGATGACGTACCAGTAAATCTGCAGGAAGTTGCAGCCGTCAATTCTGGCCGAATCCTCCAGGTCGCGCGGGATGCCCATCATGAACTGCCGCAGCAAAAAGATGTTGAAGGCGTTGCCAAAGAAGCTGACAAACCAGAGCGGCGTCAGCGTGTTGTACCAGCCGAGATGCTTGATGATGAGAAAGTAGGGGATCATGGTGATCTGCGGCGGAATCATCATCGTGGCCAGCATCAGGCCGAAGCAGAATCCGCGCCCGGGCCACTGCAGGCGGGCGAAGGCATAGGCGACCAGCGAGCAGGCGAAGATGTTGCCGATGATGTTGAGGATCACCAGAAAAACGCTGGTGGCCGTGTAGCGCCAGAAGGGGATGTAGTCGAGCGCGCCGCGGTAGTTGCGCTGGCATTTGGCGTACCATGCGCCCGCCTGTGTGTTGCGGAACATTTGCACCGTGAGTTTCATTTTGTCCGGCGCGCTTTCGTACTGCGGGCCGCGGTCTATTTCTCTCAGCGTGATCCACAGCCTGATCTTGCTGGTGTTGTCTTCGCCCGCGATGGCCTCCTGAAGCGTGATCACGCTCCACTGAAAGTTGCCGAGAAATTCAGGCCGGACACCTCTCAGCAGGCGGCCGTTTTTCTCAACAAAGAATTCGAGGCGGTGCCATGAATCGTCGGCACGAAGGGAAATGAAAGTTCTGAAGAGCCGGTCTGCCGCAAACGGAAGATCAATCGTGCGGGAAAGTTGAATCATCCCGTGCCGGTCATCCTTGAAATCATAGACCAGATCGGCGTACGGCGTGCTGCCCTCCATCCCGTCAACGAGTTCGGCGTTTCCTTCCACATTCCAGAATTCAGAGACCGGCTTTCCGGCGGTGACTTCGTCTTCCTGCAGTTCGTGGCTGCGCACGCGCACGGAGCTGAGGCTGAAGTGCCGATAGACTTTTTCAAGCTGCGCGGCCACCAGTTCCGGAGTCACTTCGCTTTCGATTGCCTCGCGCGGATCGTTTTGCCAGATGCTTTCGGGAATGACCTGGCGCAGTTTCTGCCAGACTCCATCTGACAGAATTCCTGCAACATCAGGATTCCCCTGCAGATTTTCGGGAATTTCCGGCATGTTCGCGGCCACGGCTTCTCTGACCATCGAATATTCCGGCGCGGGCGGAAAATATTTTTCATCAAGATAGGGAGATGCCTGCGCGGGAATCGGCCGCATGGGAAACAGGGTCAGTTTTTCGCTGAACATTTCGCGGTCCACCTTGACGCTGGTGCCGGCCATCCACAGGAAGGGCAGGATGAACACGGCGGAGCCGCCGAGGAGCAGGCCATAAACCGTCAGCCATCGCGCGGCGCGGCGCGACTGGTGCAGAACTGCGGCTTTGCGGTTATTGTTCATGCGCCCTCGTAGTGGACCCACCGGTTCGAAATTTTCATCTGGATGCCCGTCAAAATCAGCACGATCACGAAAAGGAACCACGCCATGGCCGCGGCGTAGCCCATGTGCAGATAGCGGAAGGCGTTGTTGAAAAGATGGTACGCATAGAACAACGTGGAGTTTACCGGACCGCCCGCGGTCATGATGAAGGCCTGCGTGAAAATCTGGAACGTGCCGATCATGCCCATGATCAGGTTGAAGAAGATATATGGAGTCAGCATCGGGATGGTGATGAAGCGGAATTTCTGCCAGGTGCTGGCCCCGTCTATGTCGGCGGCCTCGTAGTAGCTCTGGCTGATCCCCTTGAGGCCCGCGAGCCAGATGATCATGCCGCCGCCCGCGCCCCACAGGCCCATGATGATCAGCGCCCACTTGCTGGTGGCCTGGTCCTGCAGCCAGTGCGGCCCGCGAACGCCGATCAGCGCCAGCGCGCTGTTGAGCAGGCCGCTCTGCGGATTGAAAATCCAGATCCACAGAATGCTGGCGGCAACGGCGGGCACAATGCTCGGCAAATAAAAGAGCGTGCGCCACGCCGCCACGCCGCGGATTTTGAGATTCAGCAGCAGGGCAATTCCAAGCCCGGCGGCCATGCCCAGCGGAATGCCGATGATCATGAACAGGGTATTCCACAAGGACTTCCAGAAAAGCTCATCGCCCTTCAGCATGAAAATGTAGTTCTGCAGGCCCGTAAAAACCGCTTCGTTCAAAACATCGAACCGGCAGAAGCTGATCACGATTGAAAACAGCAGCGGTCCGCCGGTGAAAATGATGAATCCGAGAATCCACGGCAGCGCGCAAACAACGCCTTCTTTCCACTGCGCGCGAAAATAGGTTCCCTTTTTGCCCTCCAGCCCCGCGCCTTTCTTCTTGCGCATCGCGACATGCGTGTCCCACCAGTAAATGACGACAATTGCCAGCACGATCAGGATTCCGTACAGCCAGAAGAACCAGTTCCAGCTTTGCACGGGTTTCCCTTCGGGCGGATGCAGAAGTCCATCGAGATCGCGCTGAACAATTTTGGTGTAATAACTCAACGCCTCCTGCGGCGCCTTCTTGTGGAAGATCGCATCCTCCATCGCCCATATCTGCGCGTTCCACAGTTTCTGTCCAACGGGCGTCACGGGACGGTAATAGGAGTTCGCAAGCAGGTCGTTATAGACGCGCATGGCGTGCTTGAACTGCGGCTCGACGGCATCATTGTTGAGAATGAAGGTGTCGTAGGTCCATTCATTCTGCCGGATGTGCGGAAACTGGCGCGGGAGATACGGCCGGCCCTGGCTCAGCGAAGTGAGATTTTCCGAGGTCATCAGGATTTCGTGCGCGCGCTGGCTGGAAAGATACCGGATCAGTTCCCATGCGCCTTTCTTCTCCTTCGCGGTGGCGGGAATCGCGTAGGCGAATCCGCCCACCCATGAAATCGGCGCGCGACCGGCATCGAGTTCCGCCTTTGGCATGGGTGCCGGCGCTGCGCCGAGATTGATGTCCTTGCCGTAGAACGCCAGCGCGGGCATGATCCAGACCCCGTCAATTTTCATGGCCACTTTGCCAAGGATAAACGGATCGAGTTCCGCGCCCTGGAACGTGGTTTGGAACCCGTACACTTCTTTTGCGCCGCCCAGCTTGTCGTAAAGCCGCGTCATGTAATCGAGCGCGTACACAATGCGCGGATCGTCCAGTGTGCAGCGCGTGCCGTCTTCGCTCATGAATTTTCCGCCGGCCTGCCAGCCGTACATGTAGAGCCACACATTGCCGTAGTTGGGGATGAAGCCGATGGTCCTGATGTTGCCTTTATCGTCCCGCTCGGTCATGGCCAGCGCCATCTCCTCAAGTTCCTCCCACGTGCGCGGCGGCCGCGCCTCGCCAGCCTCGTTGGTGTAGCCGTGGCGGATCAGGACATCCTTGTTGTAAAGAAGAATGCGGTTGTCCGCATTATTCGGAACGCCGTACAAATGGCTCTCGCCGGTCAGCGGATTGCGATAGACCGCCTCGTCCCAGCAGGCGGGATAGTAATTCGTCTGATGCACCGGCTCGATGGCGGCGAGCCGTGAAGCGCCCTTTGCGCGCGGAGGTTCCTCGAGTGCGCCGGGCCACGGCGGCAGGCCGTTTGTTTCCGAAGATATCCATATATTCCACGCCTCCAGATCGCGCGCGACAAAATCATCGAGCGGCGTGAACGATCCGCGCGCGGCCCATTCGCTGATCGCGAAGCGGTCGAAAAAAATCACATCGGGCGGCATGCCGCCGGCGAGACTGACGAGAAACCTTGTGGGGTCCTCGGTCTGGTTCCGCGAGGCGTTCTGGCCGGATACGACGCGATATATGGGGTAGTCGGGATCAACGGCGTGGCGCTCGCGGCTGAGGCGCTCAAACTCGCGGATGGCGTCTTCGAGTGCGCCCTGCACCGGGCCGGCATTGCCCATGAACTGAATTTCGACGGTGCCGGGCTCCAGCGTTTTTTCGACCGCAGCGCGCGGATTGAGAAACCATAGCAGTGTAATCGCCACTGCTCCCCAGAAACCGCCTTTGAGCCATCCTTTAATCATTGGGCATCCCAAAATCGTTGGTTTATTCTGCCCGACCTGCGCGCCAAACGCAAACTTCCAATCATTGGAACTTTTTGCGCAGAAACTTCCAATGGTTGGAACTTTTCCGGACAAAACTTCCAATGATTGGAAGAAATTACTGCCCGGTTCATTTGAAATAGCGCGCGGCATGAGTGATAATGACCATTGTGATCATGGAACACGAATGAATACGATATTAAGCAGCGTGCGGATATTGAAGCAGGCGCTGGCGGAGCAGAGGTCCTGCATTGCCTCGGTTTATGGCCATGCGCGAACGCTGGTGGAGACGCTCCCGGGCACCGAACCTGAATTCCAGACCTGTCTTGAAGAAATTCCCGATTCCTTTTACAGCACCCGTAAGAATATATTTTCCACTCTGTTCCAGTCCACCTACCAGCTCTTGGATATCGCGCCCGCCCGCAGGCATTTGTACGGCCAGATGATCCATCTGTTCCGCATCTGGGTTACCAGCGCCGACAATCTGCTGGATGATGAGGATAAAATTGTGCTCCCGGTTCAGATGCCCGGGTCGTCGCACGTGATGAGGCAGGTGGTTGCGCTGATGGCTGCTGACCGCGTGATGAATTGCATTCTCGACGAGGCGGTGCGGGGGGGCGTGATCCGGCAGGGGCATTTGCTTAACATCTCCCGGCGGTCGCTGCAGGTGCTCTTGCCGAGTGCCGCACAGGAGGCTTCGGAGGAGGCGGGTGTGATCGAGCGGCCTGATCCGGAATATGTGCTGCGGACTATTCACAAATTGAAGACCGGAATACTTTTCAACATCCCGTTCATGGGTCCGGAAATTGTCGAAGACAAAATTGATTCGGGAAAGATGGCGCAGTTGAAGACGGCGCTGCTCGATTTCGGCCTGGGGTGCCAGCTGCTGGACGATATCCGGGATATGGCCCGCGATTATGTTGAAAAACGCCACAATTACTGTCTCTCGGCGCTGTTCACCGAGCATCCGGAGGCGTATCGGGCCCTGTCTTTATCTGCCGCTTCTGTTGAAGACCGCCTGTATCAGAAACATGCGGCCGTTGTTTTGCCTGCAGCCCGGCGCGGCATCGGCCTTTTGCAGTCAGCCCTGTCTGTGCTGATGGAGATGGGGCTTGGGATCAGCGCGGCGCAGACAGAGTTCATGTCGCGAAAAATGTTTTCCGTGCTGGATCTGGGGGATCTGGACTATGCCTGAGGCATCCGCACTGCAGACCACCGGACGGACGCTGGATCATGCCGCGCCGATTTATGATGTGCTGTCGCCCCTGATGACCTTCGGCATGGAGCGAAAATTCCGGAGGGCCGCCATTCGCCTGATGGAACTGGGCGGTTGCGAAACCGTGCTGGATGTCGGCTGCGGAACGGGTACGCTGACTTTGGAAATTGCTTCGGTCTTGGACCGTGCGGGTAGAATCACAGGTGCGGATGCCGCTCCGAAAATGATTGAGGTGGCGCAAAGAAAAGCGGCCGGAGTTTCAAGCGTCGCCTTTGATGCCGCCTTGGCGGAGAATCTTCCGTATCCGGACGAATCCTTCGACCGCGCGGTTTCAACTTTCTTTTTTCATCATGTTGATTACGGGCTGAAGGTACGTTCGCTGAACGAGATGCACCGGGTTCTGAAGCCCGGGGGCCTGGCGGTCATTGTGGATGTTGATGTTCCAACAAATCTCTGGGGGAAAATCTGCGCATGGTCGGGATACTTTCTTTTTCAGCAGGATGAAATAAAAGAGAACATCCGGGGCCGTTTGCGCGAAGCTTTTGGGATCTCTGCATTCAGCCGATGGGAACAGATTTCTCATCATTCGGGATACATCACGATTTTCAAACTTTGGAAATAATGGAGGAGCAGCAGAAATGAAAAACAGCATCGCGGCAGTATTGATGGGGGTTGTTTTGGGTATGAGCTGGAATGCCGGTCCGGCGTACGCCGTTCCCCCCGAAGAGATGGAAAAGAACGTGCGCGAGTACTTTGACGGAGTATTCGCCGAAATGGCCAAGGTGGCCGCGGCGGAGCCGACGGTTGAGGATTTCCGGAAGAAGGTGAAACCTCTGGCCGAAAAGACGAAGGGATTTTTCGGGTCCACGCTGGTGGACACGAATTTTGTGATCCGGCAGGTATATCCCAAGACTCATTTCCTGGCCATTGGCTACGATTTGAAGAAAGTAAAGCAATTGGATGATTTCTGGAAAATGATGCGCGAAAAACCGGCTCCGCAATTGAGCGAACCGGGTCACGGCGGCATCATGCAGCCGCGCCTGATTGCCATGCGCTATCCGGTCATCAAGGATGGACAGCTGGTGAACATTGTATCCCTGATGATCCGGACCGGCGCGTTTCTGGAGGCGGTGGGGCTGGATAAGTGCCGGGCTTATAAAATCACATGCCGCGATGTGCTGGCGGAGGAGGAGGGAAAGCTTTCGGACAAGCCGCTCAAAATCAAACTCGCGCTTCCGTCCACCGAGTGGGTGATCCAGTACGATCCGCCGAAGGAGAAGAAATAATCATGCGCATTCTGATTGCGGGCGCGGGCGGTGTTTTGGGCAAACATCTGGTGAATGCTTTTCTGGCGCGCGGTCATCATGTTCTGGCGGCCGCATTTTCCGAACGCGAGTTTGCGGGCATGGCGCATGAGCGCCTGACCACGCGCGCCTGCGATGTGAAGAATCCGGAGCAGATCAGGGGACTTTGCGACGGGATGGATATGGTGATTTCCTGCGTGGGCATTACGCGCTTGCACAAGCGGATTTCGCACATGCATGTGGATTACGAGGGGAATGTGAATTTGCTGCGCGAAGCCGAGAAGAGCGGGGTGAAGAAATTCGGATTCATATCTCCGGCCGGTGTGGATGAGGGCCGCGACAAAGCGCCGCTGCTGAAGGCCAAATATCTTTTTGAAGGGGAGCTGAAGAAGTCAAGGATCCCCTGGACAATTTTCCGCTCCGGAGGATTCTATTCCGATCTGGCCGAGATGGGTAAAATGGCCGCCAAGGGGCCGATGTATCTGGTGGGCCCCGGCACGGCGGAATCCACCCCGGTGGATGTAAAGGAGCTGGCGGATATCATGGCGGATGATCTGCTGGCCGGCAAAACGGGGATGATCTCCGTTGGCGGTCCGGAAGATTTAAGCTGGAACGATATTTGCGAAAGATGTTTTGCGCAGCTTGGGCGCAAAGCCGCGATTGTTCATGTTCCCATCTGGCTGTGCAGTCTGATTCTTGATTTGATGAAGCCCTTTTCAGAGAAATATTACAGCATGGGACGCCTGATCCTCTTCATGAGTGTGGCCAACCTGCCCACGGAAAAGCGCGGCAGGATCACCTTCGCTGAATATTTGCAGAGGCGCGCTCAACCTTCGTAAGTCTTGAGCCCGGTTTCTGTGCCGGGAAAAGCGGCTGGGCCGCGCTTTCTGAATGCTTGACCTGCAGGCGGATGCCCCTTACACT
>ENA-UPTA01004296-UPTA01004296.1-activated-sludge-metagenome-genome-assembly--contig:-NODE-4296-length-13546-cov-5.279075_pt1 | contig 13546 bp, 14 predicted proteins | sample MGYA00238184_ERZ773361 | MGnify/ENA primary metagenome ERZ773361 (study PRJEB29100, sample SAMN05720205) | activated sludge metagenome | isolation source: anaerobic digester from wastewater...
GGAAGCTCTTCACAACCGGCTCGGCGTTGTACTTGGTCTGCTGGTAGTAGTCGGCTGGGGCGATGTTGTGGGCTTCGTCGGTGGGGGGATTCTTCACGTTGCCGTGCACGCCGCAGGTGGAGCAGTATATGAACTTCTTCACGCCCGCGGCCATGGCCTCCTCAAGGCAGATGCGCGTGCCGCCGACGTTGACCTCGTCGTAATAGGACTCGGGCACGTTCATCTCGCGGAAGGCGGCGGCGACATGCTGGACGACCTCCACGCCCTTCATGCACTTCTTGACCACCTCGCGGTCCGTTACGCTGCCGATCACAACCTCCGCGCCCCAGTCGCGCAGCTCCTGGGTCTTGATGCCTTCCTTGTAGTCCATGGCAATTACGCTGTGGCCGTCATTCAGAAGCCGCCTCACCAGCGCCTTGCCCGTGAATCCTGTCCCGCCTGTCACTAGAATCCGCATAATGTTTCCTCCGCTAAAAATTGAATCGAGCCGATACTACATATCAAAAAGGAATCTTCAATACCAGATGCCAAAAAAGAGCGTCAAAATGCTCAAAAATGGCCCAAAAACGCCAAAAAATGCTCAAAAACAGCCTAAAAACGTCAAAAAACGGCCAAAAATCGCTTTTTTCTGATCTGTTTGCGGTTTGAAGCGCTGCACGGTTTTTTCTTTTGAATCCGCCGGTGTTCTGGGATAGTTTCAGCCTTTCTGGTTTTTTTGTTGAGGTGAACGAGAATGAGAATTTTGTCAGGGATACAGCCCTCTGGAAAACTGCATATCGGCAATTATTTCGGGATGATGCGGCCCGCGCTCGAGCTTCAGGAGCAGGGCGAGGCGTTTCTTTTTATTGCCGACTATCATGCCATGACGACGGTGTCCGATCCGGCGCTGCTGCGGCAGGGCGTCCGCGATGTCGCGCTGGATTTTCTGGCCTGCGGCCTGAATCCCGACAAGACGGCGTTTTACCGCCAGAGCGATGTGCCCGAGGTGACCGAGCTGACCTGGCTCCTTTCGGTCATTACCCCGATGGGACTGCTGGAGCGCTGCCATTCCTATAAGGACAAGCTGGCGAAAGGCATTGCTCCCACGCACGGCCTGTTTTCGTACCCTGTGCTGATGGCTGCGGATATCCTCGCCGTGCAGTCGGACATTGTCCCGGTCGGCCGGGATCAGAAACAGCATGTGGAAGTGACGCGCGACCTCGCGATCAAGTTCAACCTGGCCTACGGCGAGGTTTTCAAGGTACCTGAGCCGTCCATCCGCGAGAGCGTGGCGGTGGTGCCCGGCGTGGACGGGCAGAAGATGTCCAAGTCCTACAACAACACGATTGAGCTGTTTGCTCCTGAAAAGGAAACGAAAAAGCAGTTCATGAAGATCGTGACCGACTGCCGCACGCTGGAGGAGCCCAAAGATCCGGAGACATGCAATGTGTTTGCGCTGTACAAACTGTTTGCGACGGATGCTCAGCGCGAGGACATGGCTGCGCGCTACCGTGCGGGCGGCCTCGGTTACGGCACCGTCAAGACGGCGACTTTTGAGCTGATGATGGAGACCTTTGCACCGTACCGCAAAAAGCGCGAGGAGCTGGTGAAGAATCCGGATTACGTGGAAGAGGTTCTCCGCAAGGGCGCCGCGCGCGCCCGCGACGAGGCCCGCCGCACACTGAAAAAGGCCCGTCAGGCCGTGGGACTGGAGTAACATGGCTGAAGACTACAAAGTTCAACTCGAAGTATTCGAGGGGCCGCTCGATCTGCTGCTCTACCTGATCAAGAAGGATGAGGTGGACATCTACGACATCCCCATCGAGCTCATCACACGGCAGTACATGCAGTACATGGAGCTGATGAAGATGCTGGACCTGAACATCGCGGGCGATTTCCTCGTGATGGCGGCCACGCTGATGATGATCAAGAGCCGCATGCTGCTTCCGGCTGAGGACCGTCCGGAGATGGAAGAGGAGGAAGAGGACGATCCGCGCTGGGATCTGGTGCGCCAGCTCGTGGAATACAAGAAGTTCAAGGACGTGGCCGGGCATTTGCAGTTGATGGAATTCCACATGGAGAACGTCTTCACCCGCGAGGGCGGGGGCATACAGCTTGGGCCTGACACCGACCGCGCCCTGCAGGACGTGAGCATTTTTGACCTTATCTCCGCTTTCGACAGCGCTCTGAAGCGCATCAAGCAGGAGGATCTGCGGGAAATATTCGCCGAGCGGTTCACCGTGGGCGACAAGATTGACTACATCATCCACAACATTCGCAGCAAGAAGCGGATTGTATTCAGCAGCCTCTTCGAGGGCATGGCCACGCGGCACGAGGTCGTGTGCACGTTTCTTGCCCTGCTGGAGCTGATCCGCCTCAAGCAGATCCGCGCCGAGCAGGCCGGGCGCTTCGCTGAGATTGAGATTGTGGCAACAGAGGATTTTGAAACGGCAGGAGTGGCACATGAGTGAAATTATGGTTCTTCCCGAACTGAAGCAGATTGCGGGCGCGCTGCTGTTTGCGGCCAAGCAGCCCATTACGGCCACGCGCATCCGCGAGGTGCTCGCGCAGGTGGCCGAGGAGCAGGGCGGGGCCTACGCCGATTTTGCGTCGCTGAAGGACTCCGATGTTGAGGCCGCCATTCGCCAGATTGGCGAAGACCTGGAGAAGGCTCATTTGGGCATTGTGCTCGGCGACCTTGCGCACGGTTTTCGTTTTGAAAACGATGTGGCCTGCGGCGTGTGGGTCCGGCGGTTCCTGGAGAAGGGCAAGCCCAACCGGCTTTCGCGACCCGCACTGGAGACACTGGCGATCATTGCCTACCGCCAGCCCTGCACGCGCGGCGAGATCGAAGGGGTGCGCGGCGTCGCGGTGGACGCGATCCTGCGCAACCTGATGGAACTGCAGCTGGTGCGGATCACCGGGCGGAGCGAACTGCCCGGGCGTCCGATGATGTTCGGAACCACGCAGACCTTTCTGGAATATTTCGGCATCAAGAACCTGAATGATCTGCCGGGCATCACCGAGCTGCGCCGTCCGGAGGACGGCAAGCCGGTTGCGGAAGAATCTGTATTCGAGGAACCGGCCGCCGAAGCCGCACCCGCTGAAGCTCCGGCCCCGGAAACGCCGGCTGAGGAAAGCACGGAGGAGGAACCCCATGAATCTTGATCAACTGCGCAAGGAAATTGACGCAACCGATGCCGAGCTGGTTGCCCTGCTGAACAAGCGCACCCGTGTGGCGCTGGAGATCGGAAAGCTCAAGGAAAAACAGGAAGCCGAAGTTTATGTGCCCGCCCGCGAGAAAGCCGTCTACGATCGCATTGCCAAGCTCAACGAGGGGCCGCTGCCCGAGAAGGCCGTGCAGTCCATTTACCGCGAGATCATGTCGGCCTCTCTGGCGCTGGAGCGGAACACGCGCATTGCCTATCTGGGGCCGCAGGCCACTTTCACGCACCGCGCCGCACGCGAAAAATTCGGCGCCAGCGTGGATTACGAGGCCTGCAGCACGATCACGGATGTGTTTGAGGCGGTGCAGCGGCAGGGCGCAAATTACGGGGTCGTGCCGATCGAAAATTCGACCGAAGGCGCCGTGACGCATACGCTGGATCAGTTCATCACCACGCCGCTGAAAATCTGCGCGGAGATATATCTGCCGATATCCATCAGCATCATGTCCATTTCACCGCTGAAGGACATTAAGAAAATCTACAGCAAGCCCGAAGTGTTCGGGCAGTGCCGGCACTGGCTCCAGGCCAATATGCCGCATGCGGATCTGATTCCGTGCTCCAGCACGGCGCGGGCGGCGGAATACGTGAAGGATGAACCCGGCAGCGCGGCGTTTGCTTCGCCGCTGGCGGCGGAACTCTATGACCTGAATATTCTTGCGCCCGACGTGCAGGATATCGCGGGAAACACCACGCGGTTCCTGGTGATCGGAAGAAAATACGGTCCGCCTTCCGGCCGCGACAAGACCTCGATCCTGATTGCGGTCAAGCACGAGGCCGGGTCGCTGTTCCGGGCGATTGCGGTGTTCAACACGTACAACCTGAACATGACCAAAATTGAATCGCGCCCGAGCCGCAATAAGGCTTGGGAATACTATTTCTTCGTTGATTTCGAAGGCCATGTGGATGAGTCGAATGTCAGGGAAGCCATGACGGCGCTGAAGAAACAGTGCATCGAGCTTTCCGTCCTGGGATCCTATCCGCAGGCGGGAAGGGAAAGCTGACATGACGGAATCCATTGCAAAGAAACACATCAGCGGCCTTGGCGTCTATGAACCGGGCCGGCCCATGGACGAGGTCGCCCGCGAGATGGGCTTTGCCGACGCGTCGGAAATGATCAAGCTCGCCTCGAATGAAAACGCGCTGGGGCCCTCGCCGCTGGCGGTCAGGGCCATGAAAAAGGCCGCTGCCAACATGCATCTATATCCCGACGGCGGAGGCTACTATCTGCGCAAGGCCCTGTCGGATAAATATGGTCTGGACATGGACCAGTTCATCCTCGGCAGCGGCAGCAATGAGCTGATTCAGTTCCTGGGTCACGTCTATCTGGAGAAGGGCTCGCGCATTATCATGGCGGACCGGGCCTTCGTGGTCTACAAGCTGATTGCCTCGGCTTTTGAGGCCGAGACGGACATGGTGCCGATGATTGAATTCCGTCACGACCTGAACGCCATGCTGGCGGCCATCCGGCCGGAGACGAAGATTATCTTCATCGGAAACCCGAATAATCCGACCGGAACGATGGTGTACCGGGACGAGATCGAAGTTTTCATGGAGAAGGTTCCGCAAAACATTGCGGTGGTTTTTGACGAGGCCTACATTGAGCTCCTGGAGCCGAAGCAGCAGCCTGACACCATCCAGTACATTGCGAAGCATCCGCATTTCTACATTCTGCGGACCTTTTCAAAAACCTATGGGCTGGCGGGGCTTCGCATAGGTTACGGCATGGCTTCAAAGGAGAACATCAATCTTCTGCACCGTGTGCGGCAGCCGTTCAATGTGAACGCGATGGCCCTGGAGGCGGCTGTGGCGGCGTTGAAAGACGAGCGCCACGTGAAACGCACACGCAGGATGGTGAAGAGCGGACTCAACCAGTTGCAGGCGGCCTTCGATGAAATAGGCCTCCCGTGGGTTCCGTCACTGGTCAATTTCATCCTTGTGAAGGTGGACAACGGCCGGCAGGTGTTCGCCGAGCTGCAGAAGCGAAAGATCATTGTGCGGCCGATGGACGGTTACGGCCTTCCCGACTATATTCGCGTCACGGTTGGCACCGAGGAGCAGAACCGGCTCTTTATTGAAAAGCTGCTGGAAGTCCTGTCTGCAAGAGGCAATCATTCATGATCATTGTTCTGAAAAAGAGCGCCACGGAGGAGCAGATCCGGCATATTGAGGAGAAGCTCCGGGAGTGGGGGCTGCAGCCCAACATCAGCCGGGGCTCGGAAAAGACCGTGATCGGAGTCATAGGTGATCAAACGGCCATTCGTTCAAGGCCTCTGGAGGTGTTCCCCGGCGTGGAATCGGTGATGACGGTTCTCAAGCCGTACAAACGTGCCAGCCGGGAATTTCACGAAGATCCGACGGTCATAACCATCCCTCCTGTGAAATCCGGCTGTTCGCCTGTGGTGATCGGCGGGCGGGATATTGTCATGATGGCGGGGCCGTGCTCGGTCGAGAGCCGCGAGTCGCTTTTTGAAATATCGCGCTGCGCGCAGGCGGGCGGGGCCAGAATCATCCGCGCGGGGGCCTTCAAGCCGCGCACTTCGCCGTATGCCTTCCAGGGTTTGGGAAAGAAGGGCCTTGAATATCTGGCCGAGATGCGCAGGGAACTGGGCATTCCCATCATCACCGAGGTGATGGACACGCGCGACGTCAAAATGGTTGCAGAGTACGCCGACGTGATCCAGATTGGCGCACGCAACATGCAGAATTTCAACCTGCTGAAGGCTGTGGGACAAATTCGCGTGCCGGTGCTGATCAAGCGCGGACTTGCCAGTACGATCCAGGAACTGCTGATGAGCGCGGAATACGTTTTGAGCGAGGGCAATCCGGATGTGATCCTCTGCGAGCGGGGCATCCGCACCTTCGAGCCGATGACGCGCAACACGCTCGACCTGAGCGCTGTGCCCGTCATCAAGCGCGAGAGCCATTTGCCGGTGCTTGTGGATCCCAGTCATGCCACGGGACACTGGGATCTGATTCCCTCCATGTCGAAGGCGGCGATTGCCGCGGGAGCAGACGGGTTGATGCTGGAAATCCATCCGAAGCCGGAGGAGGCGCTTTCTGACGGTCCGCAGGCCCTGCTGCCCGACCGTTACATGAATCTGATGAAGGAGCTGAAGACCATCGCGAAGGCGGTGGGGCGTTCACTTTAGGCCATGCAGCGGATTGCAATCATAGGAACCGGTTTGATGGGCGGCTCGCTGGGTCTTGCGCTGAAGGCCTCCGGGAAGCCGTATCAAGTCTCGGCCTGGAGCCGGAAATCCTCTGAACGGGAAAAGGCGCTGCGGCTTGGGATCTGCGATGAGGTTTTTCAAACTTCGGAAGAAACCGTTGCGGATGCGGACATCTCCGTATTCTGCACAAGCGTCAGTTCCATTTCCCCGCTGATTGAGCAGTGCATGGGGCATTTCAAGGGCGGTTCTCTGGTCACGGATGTTGGCAGCACCAAGATGGATATTGTGCGCCGCTGCGAAACAGTTTTTGCCGGGAAACCTTTCAATTTCATCGGCAGTCATCCCATGACCGGTTCAGAAAAAAGCGGACAGGATCACGCCGCGCGCGATCTTTATCGCGGCGCGGTGGTCGCGCTGACGCCGGTCAGCGGATCCGACAGGGATTTGAACCGTCTGCAGGAGTTCTGGAAGTCGGTTGGCGGCATTCCGGTGACCATGGATCCCGAAGAACATGACCGGGTCATTGCGCTGACCAGTCATTTGACCTATCTGGCTGCATCCGCTCTGGCCTCGACCGTGTATCAGGCAGGCGGAGCGGAGTCCGCAGGAATGCTTTGCGGGCCGGGATTCACGGACACCACGCGCGTGGCGGGCAGTGCGCCGGCGATCTGGCGCGACATCGCGGCGGGCAATACGGAGAACATTCTTGATGCCCTGGATGCTTTCATTGCCGAACTGAATGGCATAAGGTCATTGATGGAGCAGAGGGAGTTCCAGTGGCTTCAGAACTATCTTGAGGAGTCCGGGCGGGCGCGCGCGGAACTGCTGGCGGCAAAAAAAACGGTAATTGAGGCGAATTCATGAGCGGCACTTTGAACAGCGTGACCGTCAGGGCGGGGAAAAAGTTTGGCGGAGTCCTGCAGGTTCCGGGTGACAAGAGCATATCGCACCGCGTGGCCATGTTTTCCGCACTGGCGGAAGGAACTTCAACCGTTGACGGATATCTTTTCAGCGAGGACTGTATTTGCACCTATAAGGCGATGGAAGCGCTGGGCGCAAAGATTGTCCGCAGTGAGGATGACCGTTTGATGGTAATTGGAACCGGCGGTAAATTCCGGCAGCCGTCAGGCGTTCTGGACATGGGGAATTCGGGGACAAGCATCCGGCTGATTTCCGGCCTCGTTGCCGGTGCAGGGGTCAGCGCCGAGATGTCGGGCGATGCGTCGCTCTGTTCGCGGCCGATGAAAAGAATTGCCATCCCTTTGCGCGAAATGGGCGCGCAGATCACACTGGTCGGAGCGAATGACAGGCCGCCCGTACGAATTGCCCCGGCAAAACTGCGCGCCATTGACTACACCTTGCCGATGGCTTCCGCGCAGGTGAAATCCTGCATTCTGCTCGCCGGGCTTTTTGCGGATGGGAAAACGCGCGTGACGGAACCTGCGCCGTCCCGTGATCATACCGAGCGCATTATGCAGATGCTGGGCTTGCCTATTCAAGTTGACGGGCTCACCGTTGCACTCGAAGGCTTTGGATCTTCGGGTCCGCGTTTCAAGGGGCGTCATTGGATTGTGCCGGGCGATTTTTCCTCGGCGGCGTTTTTCATTGTCGCCGCGGCTGGAATGCCGGGCGCTGAACTGACCGTGAAATCAGTCGGGCTCAACAAGCGGCGCGCGGCGCTGCTGGATGTTCTCAGGCGCATGGGTGCGAATATCCAGGTCCGCAATCTCAGCGATCAGATGGGCGGCGAGCCGGTGGGGGATGTGGTTATTCGCGGCGCGAAACTGGCTGGCACCGAAGTGGGCGGCGATGAAATTCCGGCGCTGATTGATGAAATTCCAATCCTTGCCGTTGCCGCCGCCGTTGCGAACGGCCGTACGGTGATCCGCGATGCGGCCGAACTGCGGGTGAAGGAGTCGGACCGGATTGCGGTCATGGTGAATAATCTGAGGCTCATGGGAGTCTGCGCGGAGGAGACTCCCGATGGGATGATTGTTACGGGCCCGTCGCAAATAATTCCGGCGCAGCCGCTTGAAAGTCATGGCGACCACCGCGTGGTGATGTCCATGGCGATCCTTGCGCTTTATTGCAAAACTCCTGTTTGCATTCTGAACACATCTTGTGTAAACACATCCTATCCGACTTATTGGAATCATCTTCGGGAATTAGGAGCTGACTTTGACTGAGAACAAGTATCATGTTATCGCAATAGACGGGCCCTCTGCTTCCGGCAAGTCCACGGTTTCCAAGAAACTGGCGCAGGTTCTGGATTATCTTTATGTGGATTCGGGCGCGCTCTACAGGGGCATGACCTGGAAGATGCTGCAAGAGAACGTGGATATCCACAACACCGCGGCGGTTGTTGCCAAAATGGACGAGGTCCAGTGGGATTTCTTCATCAAAGACGGCGCGGTATGGTTCAGCATAGACGGCACTGATCCGGGACAGGAGATTCGCGGCGAGGCCGTGCGCGAGAACGTGGCGATCATTGCCACCATTCCGGAGGTGCGCGCCTTCATCGTCGAGCAGCTGCGCAACATGCGACACTTCGGGAACATTGTCATGGAGGGCCGCGACATCGGTTCGGTGGTGTTCCGCGATTCCCCGTACAAGTTTTACATTGATGCCGATCCCAAGGAGCGCGCGCGCCGCCGCTGCAAGGATATCGTCCAGCTTGAAGGCCAGAGCAATGAGGAGGAAGTGTTCAAATCCCTCGAGCGCCGCGACGCCATTGACTCCAGCCGGAAGACGGCCCCGCTCAAGATTGTAGACGGCGCCCGCGTGCTGGACACCACCGGCATGTCCATAGACCAGGTGGTGGACCGCATTGCCGATGACCTGAGAAAAGACGGACTCTGCTGAACTTTTTCTCGTGATTTATCGCCGCGAAACCCCCGAAAAGCATTCAGTTGCCGGACAATGGTTTTTATATAACCTATTGCTGAATATATAGTTGATCAAAAATGATCTGGATTTTAGGCCCGAATTATCTTTTTTGAACCTTAACTTCTTGACAAATAATAGCTTATCTCTTATAAGCACAACGTCAGGTTTTTTATGCCGGACGGACGTATAAACCTTATATAAGGCGGTACACAATGGTTCATGTGGTTTGGGGTATAATTATTGCCAGCGGCAAGGAAGAGCAGCTCATGGCCACTGGAGTGGATGTGGCATTCCTCAATTTAGCGGGCCGGCCATTGCTTTCGCATGCTCTCGAGGAATTTGAACGCTGCCCTGACATAGACGGCATTGTTGTGGTCGCCCCGAAGGATCGGGTCGGCGAAGTGCTCACCATGGCCAAGCTGATGGGCTACATGAAGCTGCGCAAGATCGCCGCGGGAACGGTTGCCCGCATCTCTTCCCTGCGCATGGGGCTGAATACACTCGACGAGGAAGTGTCCATGGTCGTGGTGCATGAAGTTTCACGCCCATGTGTGAAGAGGGGGCTGATCAGCGAATGCATAAAGGCCGCCAAGCGCTACGGGTCCGGCGTGGCCGCGTCCCGGATTCTGGATCCGGTCAAGATTGTTCCCAAGGGCAATACGGTCACGGCGACACTGGAACCCAACACGGCCTGGACGGCGCAGACTCCGCAGGCCTACAAGCTGGATGTGCTGGAAAAGGCGCTGGCCGCCGCGGCAAAGAAGAAGGTTGCCTTGCAGGATGAATCTGCCGCCCTCGAGTTGATCAAGCATGAAGTGCACCTCGTGCCGTGCCCTCCGTCGAACATCCGGATTGCCAACCCCGAGGACCTTACGCTGGCTGAGGCGCTGAAGCGGTTATAAGCCTTCGGGCCTTTTGATGGCGGATGTGAAACTCGCTGAAGAAATGAGCCATCCCTTTTCTGTTTTGGCCCAGCGCATTTCCACTTCGCGCAAATCCTGATCCCATTCACCGCTGTATTTCGCCTTTGCCCGCGCCACCGCCACCAGCACGGCCGTCCGCCGGTCTGGCGCGATGGTCAGCTTATGATCGGCCATCTCGATGGAAAGCTCCTCAACCATTCCGCGGAAGTGATACGCCAGCCCGGCCAGGTCTCTTCGCCCATGTGCGCCGGAAAGGTACGGTTTCAGGTCCAGGACAACCTCATCATTGAAAAAAGATGAAATCTCCTGCGCGCGGGTCAGGGCCCCGATCTCTTTCTCGGGGCCGGATTTTGAAAGCCGCTCCACGAGATCCCGCTGGCGGCGCAGAATCTGCCTCTCGTCCCGCCCGATGAAATAAAACGCCAGCACCGCGGTCAGTGCAACAGCGAGTATAATAACAATCAGATTTCTCGGACTCACCATCACCACAAAAGCCCTCCGGCAATCTTTTCTCTTGAGACAATCCCGATCAAATGCCGTTCAATCGGAACCGCGCGGTTGTCGCCTGCGACAAAATATTTGTCCGCCTCCAGTACCGCAGGCTCCATGTTCCAGTCGCCCCTGTCCGTGAGATAGGGCTCCTCCTGCGGCTGCCCGTTGACGGTGAACTGTCCCGCATTGAAGCCAACCGTTTCTCCGGGCAGACCCAGGATTCGCTTGAGATAGTAAACGCGCCGTCCTGCGGGTGAAATGACCACCACATCGCCTCGTGCAGGATCATTCTTTTTGTATTTCAAAAGGTTGACGATCCTCACGGACCGGTTTTTCATCGTGGGCTCCATGCTGGCGCCGTCGAGACGGCATACGGTCAGAACCTGAGTGAAAAGCAGCCAGGTGATGACCGCCAGAAGCGCCGCCCGCAGCAGGGTTGTCCGGATGGAGGATCCGGCAATTATTCTCTTCCATGCGGGATTCATGTCAGATCCCGTAGCCGGGCCAGCAGTTCACTGAGGCCCGATGGTTTATTGGATTCCAGCCAGATGCGGCCGTAATCATCTGCAAACGCCCCCAATTGTTCGCGCGATCTATGGGCGCACAGTTCCAGCGCGCGGCAGGCGAGATGGATCTCGTCCAGGTCGTGTGGCAGAACCATGCCGCCCGGTTTCAGCGCTGCGATTCGATCAGACAGCGATTTCAGTTTCTCCGAATCTTCCGGATTCGTTTTCCCCTGCAGAAACGCCGGCCATGAATTCTGCGGCCGGCTGCCCGCCATTTCGTAAATCGCTGCTGCGCCGCATTCGGCATCCCCGAAGATCTGTGCATCGAAGGCCCGGTCGAACTCTTTTCCTGACGAACCCTGATGGTTCCAGGCCAGTGCGCCGCCCAGCGCCATGCCGTGAAGGGAACAGGCCGGCATGTTGATGTGCCCCATGTCGCCCCAGTCGGTGACGAGCATTCCCTCTGCGCTGAGCTCCTGCGCCGCCTTTGTATAGCCCCGAATGTTGGCGCGGGCCTTTTCTGTCTCGTTGAAAAGCACCTTGTAGCTCCTGGTCGATGGGCAGGCATAAACTGAAAGCCCGGCATCCCTGAATCGCCGTGCCTTGAGAAAATCCATTTCCGGCTCATAGCCCCAGTCAAGGATGGTCACATCTTCCGGAATCTGCCGGATGGCGTCCGGATATTTCAGCAGCACGTCACCCCAGCACATGAGCTGCTTGTTGTGCTGCGAAGCCAGCTTGCGGACAAAGACAAGGTGTTCGGCATAAAGTTCACCGGCGGAGAGCGCCGCATTGACGCCTTTGCCGAGGTCATGGGTTTCATCCCCGCACATATTGAAGCGGCCCGAACTGAAAAGAGGCAGATATTCGTCCAGCATGCGTCCGATCAATTTGCGCGATTCGGGCATCCGGGGGTTCAGTGTGGCTCCGCGCAGGCGGGTCAGCCAGTCGGCTTCTTCCCAGCTTGCGGCCTGGAATTCAATTTCGGCCAGATGCCGGTATTTCGGCAGGCTGAGAATCCGCCCCATGTGCCCGAAGCATGTCATGCTGGGAACAAGTTCGATGAAGCGTTCACGGCAGTATTCATCCAGCGTGGTGATTTCCTCTGCCGTTAGAGGATCACATCCGCGCGAGATATCGGGATCAAACTGGAAATCGAAGACATGCTCAACATAGAGCTGGAGCTGATTGTATTTCAGGAAGGCCAGGCGATCAATCAGCCGTTTGATCGTCTCCAGCGCGGGCACGCGCCCGCGGCTGATATCCAGGTAGAATCCGCGGTTGGGCAGGGAGGGTTCGTCATTAATCTGCATGTGAGGAATCCGGTCGCCGCCCGCAGCAAGCAGTTGCCGCAGGGTTTGCAGCCCATAGAACAGCCCGGCCCAGCCGTCTCCCGCCAGCGTGATGCGATGATCGTCCACGGTCAGGTGATAGCCTTCGCCTCCCCGGCCGGGCGGTGTAAGCAGGACGATGCCGGGAACCCCGACGGGCGGCGGCGCGGGACTTTCCCTGATTTCCAGGGTGAGCCCGCAGTTGCTCAGCACGTCTCGGAGGGCGTCAATAGCCGGCTTCATGCGCGCCGCTGTTTTGGCGCTGCAGTGCAGCGCCGCAGGGGATTCGAGCGCAAGCCAGCCATCTCCCGGTGCAATAATTTTGGGGGTTGGCAGCAATTCGGGTTTCAAAAGGAGATTCCTGTTTGTATGATTCTCATTGTTTGAAGAGGGAAAATAGCACGATGAAGCCGCCAAAGGAAGAGAAACAGTGCATCAGTGTCCGCTATACCGGGCATGTTCAAGGCGTGGGGTTCCGCTACACTGTGCTGAGCCTTTCGGCCGGTTTCGCCGTCACCGGCTTCGTCCGCAATGAACCCGACGGGTCGGTCCGGCTTGAAGCCGAGGGTGCGGCAGACGAACTGATGGCCTTTGTCAATGCCATCCGGCAGTCGGGCTTGAAGCGCTATATCATGGAAGAACAAATCGGCTGGCAGCCCGCCTCGGGCGGGTTCAGCGGCTTCACCATCGGGCATAGTCGCTAGTTTTTTGGAAAGAGATTTGCTTTACCGCTGGCCATCGGCGGCTTCTTTTGGTACAGATTTACGGAATGAAATATGCGCTTTTAGGTGACATCCATGCGAACCTGGAAGCCCTGCAGGCCGTTCTGAAGGATGCGGCGGAGCAGGGGGTCACCGATTACGCGTGCGTGGGGGACATTGTCGGCTATAACTCCAATCCCCGCGAATGCCTTGAAATCATCCGGAACCTCAAGTGCCGCTGCGTTCGCGGCAATCATGACCACTACTGCTCCCACGACGAAAACCTGGCCGGATTCCATCCGCTGGCCGCCGATGTGGTGGACTGGACCCA
>ENA-UPTA01004302-UPTA01004302.1-activated-sludge-metagenome-genome-assembly--contig:-NODE-4302-length-13540-cov-6.197701_pt1 | contig 13540 bp, 11 predicted proteins | sample MGYA00238184_ERZ773361 | MGnify/ENA primary metagenome ERZ773361 (study PRJEB29100, sample SAMN05720205) | activated sludge metagenome | isolation source: anaerobic digester from wastewater...
TTCGTGTCCCACGCGGTGGCGGAAGATGATTTTCTCCTGTACTTCATTTCTGCGTAGGTCGAGGTAGCGGTATTGCATGCGAATGTCATCACCACCGTCGGTGTCGTTTTCAATGGTGAATGGCGGCGTCTTGGATTCCGACAAAATGCGGAAATCACTGACGGAAATTTCGATATCTCCGGTCGGATTTTTCGGATTTTTGTTGGAGCGCTCCACTACTTTTCCTTCCGCCTGAATTACAAACTCACGGCCCAGTCGTTTGGCGCGGTCAAACAGCAGATTGTTTTCGTTGTTGTTGAATACAATTTGTGTGATGCCGTAGCGGTCGCGCAGATCGAGGAATAATAATTCTCCGAAATTCCGGGTGGTCTGCACCCAGCCCGACAGCTGTACGGTTTTGTTGACATCCGAGATTCTCAGTTCTCCGCAGGTATGACTTCTGTACATAGTATTATTGAGTTTGCTTGGTGATTGGTCTCACAAATTTAACAAGATTAATAAGAATGCTTTTGCTTTTCATAATAAATGTTGGTTAAGGCAATAAACAGGCATGGTGCGGTTCCTGTATTAGGATATATATATCAGATTCTTGGGGATTTCCCTTGCTAATATTCGTTGTATAGTAATGTATTGTACATGTAAAGTTAACACAGTGTGTTGGTTGTAATGATAATTTTGAGGTGTTGATTATCTGTTTGATATATCACGTGCTACTACTTTTAGTTAAATTGTTTTTATTAATATAATATGCACAACCCTGATGTTGTGTGTATTCGTGTCTGTGGGGTATTCTCAGAAGAGAGCGGATTACATACAATTGGATTTGGAAAGAAACTTGCCAATGAAAGATATACATGCTGGCAGAGAAGGTTTATTGCGGAATGGTTCAGTGACGCAAAATGCGGGAATGAGGTTAATGACAGCTTCCAATGATGTCTGTTCAGAGGCCTATTTGCTGACAGTTGATAATGGTTTCGTGTGCAGTGAGATGTATTCCAATGCTAATGCGATATCATTTCCAAACACCTGTGTATCCGTTTCCGGTGGTGGTATACAGCGTTATAAAACGGATTGGTACACCTTTTATTCCGGGAATAATAAAACTTTGGCGGTGGTGATTGATGATGCGTTGAATACGACATCTTTTCGCCCTGCTATGGCTGTTTTCGGGCCATATACTACACCACACGGTGGCTGTGCGTCGAGTATGAGCGGTCCGCTTTGTGAAAATGTGATGTATATAAATTATCTCGTTGAGGAGCCTTATGATAGTGTTATGATTCTGGAAAATATCTCGCCCAACAGCTATTATATGATTGCCATAGTAGAACGGAGAAATAATGCTGATATTAATGATGGTGAATATATGGATTACTGTATTGAAATTCAATCCACCAATTTGGATGAATGTGAGCGTACTCCTTCCGGTTGCCCTACTACTTGTGGTAACTTGTGTGTGTTTGATCAAAGTACTATGCCACCTGTATCTAACATTACGGCAGGTTGTAGGGAGCAAGTTTATAGCCACACTTTGCAAGGTTCAGCTTGGGCATATCCCAAAGATTCCGTGGAATTTTGTTATAATTTCAGAGTAGATGCCGGTTGTACCATGTCTTTTGGCGGGGTGATTTCCGCCAGAGGTTGTGGTGGTGGCAACCTGACGTCAGCAAACTGGAGAATTTACAGAATATCTACCTGTTCGGTTGCCTATTCCGGTACTTCCGTACCTCCCTCAGCGGCTGTTAGTACCGCAGGAGATTATATTTTTTGTATGAAATATTCGGCTGCCTGCTTACAGCAATTTGGTACTTATTACTATGGCTATGGAAGCTGTGCAGTGGTGTTGCCGGTAGAGTGGACAGGATTTACCGCGAAGTTGCAGGAAGACCGGTCGGTGCTGCTGAACTGGCAAACCGCGACAGAACATAACAGTCACTATTTTGAGGTGCAGCGAAGTGCGGATGGAGTGGAATTTGTTTCCCTCGGTCGCGTGAACAGCCTGGCGGAAAACGGCACCAGCGAACAACCGCTGGAATATGCGTTTACCGATGAACAACCTTATACCGGATATAATTATTACCGCTTACAGCAGGTCGATTATGCCGGAACAAAAAGCTTCAGCAAAATAGTATCCGTAAAAAATGCGACCGCGGATGATTTCGCACTCGTGGGCATCGATGCTACGGTGGCCACTATACCGCGTATATTGTTTAATCAGCCGGAAGCACAAAGCTTGCAAGCTGTGATTTATAATACACTCGGACAAGTAGAAAAAACAATGGTTGTAGCGACTTCCGAAGGATTGAATAACTACGAATTGCCGGTGTCAGAACTGCCGAAAGGATTGCACATCATCCGCATGACGGATCACCATGCAAACTCCATCGTCGCATCTTTTACCAAGTATTAATGTAGAATAGTATCTAAGTACTAACTACTAATTACTAAGTACTATCTCTGATATTTCGCTACTATCGCGTCGTAGTTCTCGGAAAATTCTTTGTAAACAGCTGTGATACCTTCGCGCAGTTCGATGGTGTGTCTCCAGCCTAAGCCGTGCAGTTTGCTGACATCTGTAAGCTTGCGCGGTGTGCCGTCCGGCTTGGTGGTATCGTGCACGATATTGCCTTCGTAGCCCACGATTTCCTTCACCAGCAGCGCCAGGTCTTTGATGGTAATTTCCACGCCGCTGCCGCAGTTGACAAACTCTTCGCCGTCGTAGTTTTCCATCAGATAGCACAAAGCACCTGCCAGGTCATCGGCATGCAAAAACTCGCGGTAAGGCGAGCCGGTGCCCCACATCACCACTTCCGGGACCTGATTGATTTTAGCTTCGTGAAACTTGCGGATCAGTGCCGGTAATACGTGTGAGTTGTTCAGGTCGTAATTGTCATTCGGACCGTATAGATTCGTTGGCATGGCGGAAATGAAATTGCAGCCGTATTGTCTTTTGTAGCTTTCACATAATTTGATGCCCGCAATTTTCGCGATGGCATAAGGCTCATTGGTTTCTTCCAGATAACCGCTCAGCAGATAGGACTCTTTCAGCGGCTGCGGCGCCATTTTCGGGTAGATACAGGTACTGCCCAGAAACAGCAGTTTTTTCACCTTGTGTTCGAAGGCCGCATGGATGGTATTGCACTCAATCATCAGATTCTGATAGAGGAAATCGGCGCGATAGACATTGTTGGCATGGATGCCGCCCACTTTCGCCGCCGCCACAAACACATAATCCGGCTGATGGGCTGCAAACCAGGCGTTGGTATCCGCCTGAGAAATCAGATTAAGCTCTTTGGAAGAGGCTGTCAGGATATTGGTATATCCATCCGCTTTCAGTTTGCGTACAATAGCAGAACCCACCATTCCGTTGTGTCCTGCTACATATATTTTGGCGTCTTTGTTCATTGCTTTCGTTTGCTTTTGTCATGCTGAGGAACGAAGCATCTGTTTATTAAACAAGATTCTTCACTGCGTTCAGAATGACAATGGTACTACTCGTGATAATTGAAGATTTTATGTCCGCCTTCCAGCAGGTATTTGTCACGCTCAAACAATTTGATATCGTGCTCCATCATGTCTTTAACCAGGGAAGCCAGATCGTGTTTCGGTACCCAACCCAGTTTGGTGTTGGATTTTGTAGGGTCGCCGATGAGCAAATCCACTTCCGTCGGACGGAAATAGCGAGGGTCGATGGCGACGACTTCCTTGCCCACTTCCACTTGATAAGCAGGGTTGGAGCAGGAAACAACGTAGCCTTTTTCATCAATGCCACTGCCTTTGAATTCCACTTCGATGCCCACTTCCTTGAACGCCATGCGCACAAACTCGCGTACTTCGGTGGTTTTTCCGGTTGCGATGACATAGTCTTCCGGTTCCGGCTGCTGCAGAATCAGCCACATAGCTTCCACATAGTCTTTGGCGTGACCCCAGTCGCGTTTCGCGTTCAGGTTGCCTAAGAACAGTTTATCCTGTAAGCCCAACGCGATTTTGGATACCGCGCGGGTAATTTTTCTCGTTACAAATGTTTCGCCACGCAGCGGAGATTCGTGGTTGAATAAAATCCCGTTGCAGGCGTAGATGCCGTATGCTTCGCGGTAGTTGACCGTAATCCAATAGCCATACATTTTAGCCACGGCATACGGAGAACGCGGATAGAACGGCGTTTTTTCCGATTGTGGAATTTCCTGTACTTTTCCGTATAACTCAGACGTGGAGGCCTGATAGAGTTTGGTTTTATTTTCCAGTTTCAGGATGCGGATGGCTTCGAGCAGACGCAGGGAACCTACAGCATCCACATTGGCGGTATATTCCGGGGTGTCGAAAGACACTTTTACGTGGCTCATCGCGCCGAGGTTGTAGATCTCATCCGGCTGCACATCCTGGATGATGCGGATCAGATTCGTGGAGTCGGACAAGTCGCCGAAGTGCAGAATGAAATTGCGGTTGTCAATATGCGGATCCTGATATAAATGATCGATTCTGTCTGTGTTGAATAAAGAAGAACGGCGTTTGATGCCGTGTACTTCATACCCTTTTTTTAAGAGCAATTCGGCCAAATAAGCGCCATCTTGTCCCGTAATACCTGTAATAAGTGCTTTCTTCATGAAAAAGTGTGTTTATAGTTTTTCGAGGTAAACAACCTGTAACTAAATTACAATTTTTTACCTTTTAATAAAACAGAATTGCGAAAGTACATTAAATATTTCGTTTTTTTACACCCTGAATGAAGCAAAAAATCGCCATTTTCCTGTCCGGTTCCGGCAGTAATGCACGCGCCCTCTGTCACTACTTTGACCGACATCCGGCTGTGGAGGTTGCATTGCTGCTGAGCAATAAATCGGATTCGGGGGCAAAATCCATCGGCGAAGCATTCGGTATTCCCGTATTCATTTTCAACAGAACGCAGTTTTATCAGGAAAATACGGTGCTGGAACAGCTGGAACAGCACGGAATAGATGCTATCGCGCTGGCAGGTTTTCTGTGGCTGATACCTGAATATCTGCTGGAACGATATCCCGATAAAATCATCAATATTCATCCTGCCCTTTTGCCGAAATATGGTGGCAAAGGTATGCACGGAATGCATGTACATGAAGCGGTATGGCAACAAAGGGAAAAGGAAAGCGGTATTACCATTCATCTGTGTAATAAGGAATACGACAAAGGCCGCATCCTGCTACAGGAAAAGGTGGCATTGTCCGAGTCTGACACGCCGTCGGATATCGCGAAAAAAGTGCTGACGCTGGAGCATCAGCATTACGCCCGTGTGATAGAAGGTTACCTTACACGCGACGCAGGGTGCTGATGCTCGGATATTCAGGTTTTCATTACACTTTCACACCAAACAGATAGCCCACCAACGCGGATAATCCCATGGCAATGGTACCCCAGACTACAATTCGCAAGATCGCTTTCGGGATACTGGAACCGCCTGTTTTTGCGGACACTGCGCCCAGCATAATCAGCGAGAGAATGGTGAATCCGTACAGGAAATATTCCATTTGCGCAACGGGCGCGAAAAGCGCGACCGCCAGTGGCAGCAATCCGCCCGCGGTAAATGCGGCACCGGATGCAAAAGCCGCCTGTATCGGTTTCGCCTGACTCACTTCGTTGAGACCCAGTTCATCGCGGATATGCGCTGCCAGCGCATCAGATGCGGTCAGTTCTTTCGCCACCTGCAAAGCGGTTTCTTTTGTAAGGCCTCTTTTTTCATATATCTGCGCCAGGATTTGCATTTCGACTTCGGGCATCTTTTCCAGTTCCAGTTTTTCCCTTTCAATATCGGCCTCTTCGATATCCGTTTGCGAACTCACGGACACATATTCACCGGCGGCCATAGACAGTGCGCCCGCGACCAATCCGGCGACAGTAGCCAGCAAAATCGGATCTCTCGTGATGCTCGCCGTGGCAACACCAATGGCCAGACTGGATACAGAGATGATGCCGTCGTTCGCGCCCAATACCGCCGCTCTCAGCCAGTTGCTGCGATGGATATAGTGACTGTCCAGGTAATTGTCAATGGTAACGGTGTTTTTGGCTTTTGTCATAGCGTAGATTTTATGTTTGATTGGCGACGGATTATTTTATATCCGACCTGCGATGGTGCAGATGGATGAATGATTACTGCTAAGTTATCATTAATTGGATAGATATGCAGGTGAAAAGAAGCTATTTTTTTGGCCGCTTCTTAGAACAGCGTCAACAGGTAGCCCAATATGGCGCCGCCGAGCACGGTAATCGCGCTGTTGGGTATAAGGTGAAAATAATTTGATTGGGATGCTTTGCATTTCCTGCGTTATACAATGGATTGTTACAGCTCCTATAATTTTTTCTTCATTTTTATTTTTACTTTTAGTGTATTGCAAATCTATCTGTGTATTGCTGGTGAATATAAAATATAGCTGGATACTGATGTTTCTTTTGTGCTTTTCGTGTCAGGAAAAGCAGCAGGAAAGAGAAATGGAAAATCGCATATCTGAAAAAGCACCTGCTGCTGAGAAGAGTGATTTGTTGGAGAGAGAAATAAAGCGTAACGGGCTGAGCTCGGTAGCGGAGACAGAAGCTTTTCTTGATTCCGTTTTTGTGCATCAGGAAGTCGATCCGAATTATAAGGTGGAGCTGGCGGAAAGTCTGATACAGTCTGATTTCTGGAATAAAATCTCCTATCATTTTCAGGATGATATTCTCGTGTATCTGGGGCAGAATTATATCGCACTGGATAGCAACAGAAAGGCCATACATGTCTTTGAAACGCTGCTGGAAAATTATCTGCCGCAATTACAGCAAGATCCGCAAGCATACCTGCTGGCCAATCTGGAATTGTCTACCGCGTATTCCAATATCCAGAAGTATGACCTGGTGGTGGATTATACCAATATGGGTATAAAAGTGGCACAGAAATATCCGGATAAAATAAAAACGTCAGACTATCTGGTGGCTTATAATAACTTGCTTTATTATGCCAATAAGGGAAATATTTGTGAAGCGTTTGCGCGTTACAGAACAGATAAGCTTCATTATTTTGATCGCTTGCCGGCAATCAGCGCGAAAGATGCGGATTTCAGTGAAATCATTTATAAGAAATATGAAATCATGTGTTTGCTGGCGCAGGTAGATACGCTTGCCACGTTGAGGAAATTATCGGAATTTAAAAATTATCAGCCCCGGCATAAGGATTTTTTATTGCGCAAAGCGGAATATTATTTATCCGTTTACGCGAGTGTAATCGATAAGTATTACTTTGAATTGAAAGATTATGAACGGGCTCTTTCGCTGGCAACATCCTTTTATGAAGAGAGTCAGCAGTATCCGGAAATGCCGCATTATCAGATGCTGGCATTGTCTAAGATGGCGATTTCTCTGAAGGCACTTAATCTGAATTTTGAGAGCAATCAATACCTGGATGTAATACAGTCGAAAATACATCCGAATCCGTATTCCACATCCTATTATTCCCTGAAAATAATCCGGGCGCTCAATTTGTCCGAAATGAATAAACACCGGGAAGTGGTAGCCATTCTTGATTCGGTATTTCCTTTGTTGAGCGAGCATCTGATGGGCAGAAAAATTGCGATTGCGTCACTTAAAAATCAGGATTACCACGCGTTTAATTCTGATTATGTCATCAATATTTTTTCGTCCGCCTCTAATCTTTACCTGCGCGCATTCCGGTCAAATCATGACACAGCATGTCTGGAAAAGGGCGAATCACTCGCCATTGCAGCGTTGAAAATGTTCCACTATTTTTACAAAAACGGGAAATATGATGAGTCGACCGCGAGACTGGCAGCCAATATTCAGGAATCGTTTTTATATCTGCTGACCACGAAGTACAAGGATAATAAGGCAAAGCAGATAGAGCTGATTGACGCGATAGAAAAAATATCATCCCAGCAATTGTTCAATCAGTTTCAGCAGCAGGTGATAGTCAGTAATCCGGCTTTGCAAAAAATCAATCTTGAAAGAAGTAAGGTCTTGTCGAAGATAGAATCTCTGGAAGAGCAGCTCTTCTTTGCCGTAGATAATGTAAAAGCAGTTTCAAAGAAGGAACTGTATCGGCAATTGTCGCAACTCGACGAACAATTGAAGCTGGAACTCAAAAATTTCGCGACGATAAACAAGGATTTTTCCATAAAGAAAATACAGGATGCATTAAGAGGCGGAGAGGTGATTCTGAAATATTACGGAACGCCTGATAATATCTACAGGTTATTGATAGCGCCGGATCATCTGGTGGTGGAAAATCTGGGAAAAGCGGCAGTCATTGAGAAAGAAGTGAAAAAATATCTGGCGGCACTGGAATATCCCGCTTCCGACTACCGTGAAGGCGCGAAGAATTTATTTCATTTATTGTGTGAAGATATTCCTGCCAATCAGGTAAGTATTATCCCGCAGGGATTCATCAATTATCTGCCTTTTGAAACATTGATAAACGAGAAAAATAAAAATTGGATCGCAGCTAAAAATATTCACTACAATTTTTCATTACCGCTGTGGTATGCCGGTCGGGTGTACAATTACCCTTTGTCTTCTCCGGCCACTTTGTGCCTGGCAGCTGATTATACGCAGTCGCTTTTGGGAACTCAACCGTTGAAATATTCCGGGAAAGAAATTGAAAAGATTGCCGCTATTACCGATGGTAAGAAAAACAATAAGGCGACAAAATCTTATTTCATGCAGCATTCTGCCGATTATTCCATTTGCCACCTGGCTATGCACGCGCGACTGGATGATGCCAATTTTGAGCAGTCGAATCTGTTGTTCTCCAATGATGAGCCTTTGTACTTCAAAGATTTTTACAACCTGAATCTGCCATTGGAGATGGTGGTGCTGAGCGCCTGTAATACCGGCGTGGGTAGCATCGTGAACGGAGAAGGCATCATGAGTTTGTCGCGCGCGCTGACGTTTTCCGGTGTCAGAAGTTCAGTGGTGAGTTATTGGGAAGTGCCGGATAAGGAGACCGCCGCGCTGATGGAGCTTTTTTATAAGCAACTAAAAAAAGGCAAACGCAATGCAGTCGCGCTGGCAGACGCCAAAAGGGAGTTTATAGAGAAATATCCGCTGAAAAATCATCCGTATTTCTGGGCAGGATTTGTGCTGAATGGTGCCAATGATGCCGTTTATCCGGTGAATTACGGATTTGCCTTTTTTATGGCAGTGGGGCTGTTGACCATCCTCTTTTTGTGGTATTACAGAAAATTAATTTAATTCTTCCAGTAGTTCTGTGGAGGACGCCTTAAACTGACTGTCTGAGAGGGAGACTTCCTCCAGTAAGAACTTAGCCCGCTCGGTTTGTTGGTTCTTCAGGTAGCAGAGTGCAAGATACCAGGAAATGGTATGGGTGTAATTATTTTGTTTCTCAAAATCAAATAATTCAAACGTCTGTATAGCCTGTCTGAATTTTCCCAATTCCATATAGCTCAAACCCTCGTACAGAATGGCGTAATCCGCGGCTTGTTGGGTGTAAATCTGGTCAAATAATGCAGCCGCAGTTGCATAGTTTTCCGTGTCGTAAGCATAGAAGGCTTTAGCGGGCAGGTCGGTGGCTGTCTTGTCGCGGGTGGTTGGTTTCTCCAAATTTGGGAAAGGTTCGTAATAGGATGCGTACAGGTCGTCGGTGTCCGGACGGATGAGTGCAAATATCAGGGCGGCAAACACCACCAGTATGATAGCCGCGGCAGCGGCATACTTAAATCGGGATGGTGTCGCTATCTCTCGTTCCAGTGCTCTTAGCTGCTCTTTTTGCTTTTCCCGCGTTTCGATGATAATCGAAGCTTTCAGTTTTTTCTGAAATTCAAATTCCTGCTGAAATGCAGCATCTGATTGCAGCAAACGATCAAATTCCAGCTGCTCCTCCGCGGAGAGCGTATGCTCCAAAAACTTTTCTATCAGTAGATCCTTATTTGTCATTTTGTATCAGCTCTTTTAGTTGTTTTATGCATCTGGATTTCTGACTTTTTAATACATCCTTATTGCTGTAAGCCAATGCTGTCACGATATCATCCAGTTTTTTTTCTTCATAATAAAATAGTCGCAGCACCTTCTGGCATTGTTCCCCGAGTTTGGAGAAAGAGGCCTTCATCCTTCGCACTTCATCATCCTGCATTTCTTCCGCATAGTCATTCCAAGTGATGTCGTCAGGTATATTTTTTTCAAACAGCGGAAGGTTTTTGTTTTTTTTAAGGTGATTGTAAATCATATATTTCCCAATGCTGAATAAATAGGTGCTGATTTCTGATTTTAAACCATCCAGTAATCCCTTTTTCGCATTTTCCGTCAGCGCGATAATGGCATCCTGATAGATATCAATGATGTCTTCCCGGTTGATGTCAAATCGTCTGGCATACGAGATAAACTTCTCGCGGTTGCTCTTGTAAACAGAACTGATGGTCAGCTCGTCGCCCTCCCGGAGTTGTTTAATCGTATGTTCAGCTTCATTCATTAGTAGCAGGTTTTTAAAAAAGTAAACATATCCAAATTATTTTTCTGAAGGCATGTTTACCTTTTTATTTTTTCCACACTAAGCAGCAAAATCTAAAAATCTGTACGTATGAAAAGTAAATCGTTTGCGCTGCTGGTGTTGTCATTTTCAACATTGTTTATGCAGGCACAAGATGGCATGGGAGAACGCCTGAAAACCCAGACTAAGGACAAAGTAATGAACAAAACGGAAGAGGTTGTCAATAGTACTATTGATAAATCCATCCAAAAAGCGGAAGAAGGAATTGAAGCTATTTTTACTAAGAAAAAGAAGAAAAAAGCAGATGTAGAAACTGCATCTGTTCCTGCAAATTCTCCGAAAAATACATCCACAAATACATCGGATGCACCCGCTTATGATCCTGCTGTTACGCAGACAGACGACAAAGGGAATACGGATTATTCCGCATATAAAAACTTTGATTTTGTCGCCGGTGAAAAGATCATTTTTTTCGAGGATTTTGCGGATAATTCCACGAAACGCTGGGGCGCTTATGATCCTGAACAACTCAGCATTATCACGCATGATAACAAAAAATGGATGGAAGTTAAGTCGGGCAATGTTTACCCGATAGGCTTGAAAGTGTTGCCGAAAAACTTCACGCTGGAGTTTGATGTGTACACGCCTGATGTCAACACCGGCACACTCGATGTTCGGTTTTTAGATAAATCACAGGCGGAGAGCCTCGCCGATCCGTGGCTGGATAATTGCAGTGCTGTTCACCTGAGTCCGATTACTCAGATGCCCAAAACCGGATTGGGCGGTTATGTAAAAAAAATCAATAACGAGGAAGTTCAACCGCAAAATGAATTCAAATTTTACAGTTGGCAGCCGGAGTTGGGAAATCACTACGCCCGCGTTAGCATGGTGCGCACAGACAACAAACTGTCGCTGTGGGTAAACAAGGAAAAAGTGATGGAAGATGTCGACTTCTTTGTGCAGAACAGAGAGCATCTGCTGGCCTTTCATCTCCAGAATTATTTTGTCGATGAAAACAGAATGTACCTTACCAATATCCGTTTGGCTACCGGTAATGCCAATCCGAAAAATGACCTGACCACACAAAATAAATTCATGACACAGAGCATCTATTTCGATGTCAATTCCGATGTCATCAGACCCAATTCATATGCCATTTTGAAACAGATTGCAGAGAGTATCAAAGCCACGCAGGGAGTCATTCAGATAGTAGGACATACAGACAGTGATGGAAAAGATACAGACAATCTGATCCTGTCGCAAAAACGCTCGAAATCAGTAAAAAGAGCGCTGGTAAATGAATTCGGCATCGACGCCGCCCGCCTCACCACGGAAGGAAAAGGAGAAAGTGTGCCGTTGAACAAAAACCTGACACCGGCTGATAAAGCCCAAAACAGACGCGTAGAATTTATCAAACTGTAAAAGCCATACAACTATGAAAAACCACCTTCTTGCGATGTTGCTCTTGTTTTTTCTGCAGCCACTGACATTCGCGCAATACTGGAACGGAACCTATCAGACCAATTTCGGTCCCGTGAAATTAATCACTGAAAATGGCATTGTCTACGGCGATTATGCCGGCAATGGCACCATACTCGCTTATGAATATGCGCCGCCCGGCAGCAGCAAAACGCAACTGCACGGGGTGTTTTTCAACGGCGACAAAATCGGAAAATTTATCTGGAAGGATATGTCGTATAGCAATAGCACCGCTATAAAAGTGGAAGGTTATTATGCTTTTGACGCTGCCATCACATTGGAAAAAGTGAAACAGGCGGGCATATATTTTGAAAGCACGCATTTTCCTAATCTTTCCGCTGAATCTAAATGGACCGGCAACAGAACATCTACCGCGAACCCAAATGATTTGCAATCGGCAGTCTGGACCGGAAAGTGGAGTACCAGCTTCGGCGAACTCGACCTGCAGCAGATAGGCAGAACCGTAATGGGAAAATACAGCGACGTCGGCAACATCGATGGTGTATATGATAAAAAGACCAAAACCTGGAAAGGTAATTTTTCCAACAAAGGGAAAATAGGTTTTTTCGAATTTGTCATCGAAGGCAATACATTCAAAGGGAAATGGGGCTGGAACAATAAACTGACGGAAGGCGTATGGAGCGGCACCAAATCCATGAAAACAAACGCCGCGGCGGCCGTTAGCAGCACGCCGACCACCAATGCCATCACGCTGCCGCCATTGAAAAAAGCCGATGATGTCATCTATCAATGTCAGCTGGATTATCTGGATGGCGGATATTGGGAAGATGTATACGGAATTGGGTGGATTCGACTGTACATCAAAGATAAAGTGTCGAAAGAGATGAAAATGGTGCAGCCGCATATGTTCACCTACCTCGATAAATTCGGCAGAGTGTTTGAAATTCCGAAATCGAAATCAATCAACAGCGGCCTGATTACATTGATGAACGAGCCCATTCGATTCAAGTTCAATCCGAATGAGTACGGGTACAATTCACTCGAAGAAATGAAAGGCGAAGCCTATTTCGAATTCGGATTTGAAGTCAAGCTGAACGGCTATTTCAGCGATGATATTGTCGGAAAGAAGTTTGTGAAAACATTCATCGAAGATGCCAATATCCGCCGACTTCAGATAAGCGAAACCTTGCTGAGTTCGCCACAACCCGGATTTTTTAAGCTACAGAAAGACGACTATAATTTCGGCGTGTATTACAGTATAAAAAAACTATAAAACTATGAAGAATACCCTTTTTATGTTTATCGGTATGTCGCTGCTGACGTCCTGTAATCTGAAAGAAAAAGCCACTGATGCAGTCACCAAAACAATGGAACAAGCCATTGAAGCGAAAGTCGGACAGGATATTGATTTACCTTCTGCGGAAAGCATGCTGGAAAATCACGCGAGTGTCACCTACACCGTCGGCGATAAAACCTACCTCTCGCCGGAGGAAAAAATGCATGCGATGGTATTGGTGAATAAGGATGCGTCCGGCCTGTCCATTTCATTTCAGCTGTCTTCCGAAAGCGGAAGTACAATGGTTGTAACCGCGTCTCATGTGCAGCAGATAAAACCATTGCCACTAAAAGCCGCATTCAATG
>ENA-UPTA01004304-UPTA01004304.1-activated-sludge-metagenome-genome-assembly--contig:-NODE-4304-length-13538-cov-3.459912_pt1 | contig 13538 bp, 11 predicted proteins | sample MGYA00238184_ERZ773361 | MGnify/ENA primary metagenome ERZ773361 (study PRJEB29100, sample SAMN05720205) | activated sludge metagenome | isolation source: anaerobic digester from wastewater...
CGATGTTTATTCTTCCCTATTTCCTCAATATATTCTTAGGTGAATCCCATAAAAAAGGCAGGGACATGAGGGAAGTCACTCTCCCGCAGAAGCTGCTGGCAAAAATTTTCGGCAGCAGGATCAATAAGGCCATAAAAGCTGAACAGAAAGAGGACGTGAATTACGAAGAGGGGCTCTTCGGCCAGGTTCAGAAAAAGTACAAGGGATTGATAACAGCCGCCCTGAAACACCGCTATCTCGTAGTTGGGGTACTGGTTGTACTTTTTATATTCTCCCTTGCGATTGTACCTCAAATCGGATTTAAATTTATGACGGCAGGCGGCGAGGAGCAGATAAGGATAAAAGTCAAAATGCCCTTTGAAACCAATCTCCAGTCCAACCTTGAAGAGATGAAAAAACTTGAACAGCTGATTATTGAATCTGTCCCGGCAAAAGAATTCAGCGCACTTCATCTTTATGTCGGCGAAGATTATATTGATTTTTCAGATCCCAAGCCGCCCAAGGCAACATATAAAAGCACATTTGAACTTTACCTTGTCCCCGAAAAGCAGAGAAAAAGAACAGCTGATGAAATCAACCTTGACCTGCGTAAGAAGATATCCCTTGCGCAGGAGAGCGGGTTCATTTCAAAAGAAATCAACCTGAAGGTGGAATCAATATTCCTGGGGCCGCCTGTTGGCAAGCCTGTAAACGTAGAAATACAGGGTGAAGATTATGAAGTGATGAAAAAGATTGCAGATGAATACAATGAGTATCTTCCGACCGTTAAAGGAGTGAAGGATATCTCTATAGACCTTGAGAGCGGCAAGACCGAATACCAGTACACAGTCAACGAGAAGATGGCCGCATGGACAAAAATTTCAGCCTATGATATAGCCTCGGCGATAAACGCTTCATTCTCAGGATCTGTTGCCACACTGGTAAACCAGGACGAGGAGGAGGTCGGTGTGCGTGTCAGGTTCCCTGAAAACGCACGCAGGGACAAAACAAGCCTTAATGATGTCAAGGTGTCCAATATGACGGGCGGGCTCATACCCCTTGACTCTGTGAGTGATGTAAAAATATACAAGGGATATTCCCAGATAAACAGGCTTAATTTCAAAAGACTTGTACAGGTACAGGCAGAAGTTAACACAAAGATAATCACCCCCAGCGAAGTAACCACTCTTCTTGAAACAAAGTTCGCAGATATTGAAAAACGTTACCCTGGCTATATTATCAGGTACGGTGGAGAACAGGAGGATACAAACGAAACAATGAGTGATCTGGGAAATCTTTTCATTGCTGCTCTTATTGTTATATTTGTTATATTAACTGTTTATACGCAATCGCTGGTAATGCCCTTTATTATAATGATTGCTATCCCGTTCGCTCTTGTTGGAGTTATTTTCGCGCTTTTTGTTCATGGTCAGCCCCTTTCATTCATGAGTACACTTGGACTCTTCAGCCTTGCGGGGATAATCGTAAGCAACACTCTTGTCCTTGTTCAGTTTATAAACAAGTTCAGGGATGAAGGGATGAGCCTCAAAGCCGCGCTGGCTGAGGGGGGTGTTGTTCGCCTCAGGCCTATAATTCTCACAGCCGGTTCAATGTTCCTTGAGCTTCTACCAGTCATGTACGGTTTCGGCGGCAAGGATTACCTTGTGGCACCACTTGCACTTTCTTTCGGATGGGGACTTTTGTTCGCGACTTTCATTACCCTTGTGCTCATCCCATGTTTCTACCACATAGCAGAAGACATCAAGGGACTGACAGCAGGACTACTTGCGCTGCGCGGAATAAATATCAGCCATACCATCTATCAGCCAGTGACCTATGAACCTGAAGTTCATGGCCTTTCACAAGAAATAAATACCCGGACGGATAAAGGAAAAAATGCAGTGAGGAGAAAGAGGTAGAATGAATGATCTTTTATCCGGCAGAAATATTATCAGGCGGAGAATTATTGATGCCGCGCTGAAGGAATTCTCCACGAATGGATTTTGTGATGCAAAGCTAAGATCCATCGCTAAGAATTCGGGAATCTCTCTACCGCAGGTTTATTATTACATGGGAAACAGGCAGTCAGTATATGATCAATTAATCAAATATGCTTTTGATCTGCTCATTGAGAGATATCTTCAACCGGTATTCAGTTTTATAAACAATTCCGGCGTTGAACCGGATGTTAAACTTGCAATACTCCTTTATGCTCAATCACTGCTTTCAGGGAGACCGGCAGTCCGGAGCATCCGGCAGCTTTGTATCCGTGACATAGCTGATGGTAAAAACGTAACGTCTGAGTATGGCAGACAATACATGGTAAATTATCTTGCCGGGATCGAAGATATTATAAAGCAGGGTGTAAAAAAAGGGATTTTTGAGACACCCGTGATCCCCATGATTGCAATGAATATTGTAACATTTACCGGAACCAGTTTACAGGAAGACCCGGTTTTCCATATATATAATCCTCCGCTTTACATTGATAATGATGGATTATATCAATCTTTTGTGGAATTTATATTTAAAACACTGACACCGGCAGGAGGCATAACAGCTATACCCGTGCTTGATGTTGAAATAAAAAAAAGATGTTCCGCATTAATAAATAATATCTGATAAAACAATTATGCAAAATTTACCCGGATTATGATCCGATGAGGTTCTGATTTTCCCGAAACCCAGGGATACCTCACCGTTTCCCGAACTTCTCCCTGTGTACAAACTCATTTACATCCCTTCTCTTCGGGCCCTCTTTCCTGAACTCGACAGGCTTACCAACGGGAAGAACACATACCAGTTCATAGGGTGCCTTTACGTTCAGCAGTTCCGCGCACTTCGCGTGGTCCATTAATCCAACCACAACTGTTCCCAGCCCCATATCGTGCGCCTTGAGCCAGATATTCTGTACGGCAATACCAAGGTCGAACATGTACCATGAATCGAACTTTGTCCTTTTTGCACCATCCTTATACCCGGGCAGGTCGTTCTTTGCGCAGCATGCTATAAGCACTGACGCTGATTCCGAACATTTGCGCGCCGGGTTTGTCTCGGAGTAAGTATCCGTAATTTTCTGTATCAGATCCCTGTCCCTGATTATAATGAATTCCCAGCACTGCGTATTTGACCATGACGGAGCACACTGTGCCGCCTGCATAAGCTCCATGATTTCGTCATCGGTAACAATGTAGTCTGTAAATTTCCGTACCGACCTTCTTGTCGTCAAGGCTTCGCGGAGTTCCATAAGTCACCCCCTGCTGATTATATTATTGAACATCCTTAGAAAATATTCAAAATTAATGTTTATCCTCTCCCTGATGCTCCCTTTCGAAATAATCTGGAATCCCGATGTTTTCCTGACTCGGGCAATTTCGCCATAGATAAATTTATGGTCAATGTTTCCGTATTCTCCCGCCTGTATAACGTTAATCTTTCCCGTAATCATGGCTGTCAGTCTTGAATGATAGTCAGTAGGATTAACTGTAAGTATTCTGCACCCTGCAAGATCACCCTCATACATAGTTATTCCAAAATGTGTAATCAGAATCCTTGATCGCAGCAGCAGGTCTGTGTAACTGGTGTCCACGTGAATCTTTTCCCCGGCAATCAGCGATGGCCTGCCATATGAAAAAAGCACTGCAGATGCACCTGGCGGTATAGATCCCCTGATACCTTCAACAACATCAGGGTCCGGTTTATACCCCGCATATATTGCCACATCAATGTCCTTGGCAATAACTTCAGCCTTCATCGATTTAATTTCACTTATGAAGTTATAACCGAACAGGAACATCTTTTCCGGGACACTGCGGTTAACCGGGTTGGGCAGCAGGTCAATAATGTGGTCAGCAACGTTTCTGCCGGGGCCTGTATCGTCAATAACCAGGACAGCCGCTTTCTTTCTTAGAAAGTTTATATCCTCCTCTGATGAATCGCGCATATCGCGTATTATCAGTTCTGTTCCCGGGGGAATCGTGTCTGCCATTATCTCTTTCAGAGATTCAGGAACATCCGGGCTACCCTCGGTTATACAGAGACTTACGCTGAAGTTCCCCGTACTGTTAAGCGAATCAGCAAGATAACACATGCGCTGAAAATGCCCCGTGCCCAGTGCTCCGCCCGTACCTGTAATAATAGTTATATTTTTTCTATACATTGCTGCTGTGCGTCATGGGTCGCTGTTCCACATGACTGTTTATATTTACAAGATCTGGATTTGCCATTAAAAAGGTTATCACTTCAGTTAAAAGTATCGGCCGATCCCTGTAGAGCGCTTTGTAAATTTTTCCCATAAGATCAAAATCTTCAGGAGTATCCACGGTAAGGCGAAGTTCAGGGAATGGATTCTCCATGCCGGGACTGTATTTACCCGTACTGAAAAATCCGGGATGTTCCTTTATATAAGGAGTTACGTGCTCAAAATGGTAAGGATTGCTGCTCTCCCTGTATGCGCGTTCAAGTGCGCTCATGCTGACAATCTCGATTCCAGTACCCAGAGGTATACCGCTTACCGAACAGTGGTCAAACTTGTTATCACATGCATAATGCAGCGCAGCAGATGCCGAGACATGATCTGTAAGGGGATTATCCCCGGTTATCCTGATAATATAATCGAATCCCCTGTTCTTTACCGCGAGATAGAACCTTTCCAGCACATTATCCTCAGAACCCCGGAACAGAACGACTCCGCAATCGGCTGCAATTTTCTCGAGGGGATCATTGGCCGCACTTATGCCGGTGGCAAGTATTACGCTGCATACCCCCTTTATGGCAAGAGCCCTCTCTATAACATGAACTATCATAGGTTTTCCCGCAAGGGGAAGCATGGCCTTGGCAGCGAGTCTGGTTGATGCAATCCTTGCCTGAATCACCGCTACAGTTTTCATTAAAACATTCCTGTATTAAAAATTAAATGTATACCACTCATCACATGAGGCACAGTCCGGTGACGGGCACAATTTCCCCGCGTAATCGGAAAGAAACGCAGCTTTCTGCTTTTCAAGTATTTCTGCCGGGGATGATACTGCAATATTGCCATGTACATGTTCACCATCTACATCCTGTTTGCAGAAACTGACAGTTCCGTCAGAAAGTACATACATATCCCTCTGCAGGTGCCAGCAGGGGATGCGTTTAATCGGGGAAAGGTCTGAATACGTCCGGTCTTCTATTCGTCCCAGGTACGTGTCCTGCTTCTGGAGTATAATCGGCACCCTGTACCCCTCCCAGAAATCGTAGAATTTATCAAGGTATGTTTTGTGTCCCCTTCCTTTTCGAACTCGTCGGTCTCCCTTATCTTCATGACCTGGACATAAACACGTTCCCCGCTTTTATTCAGTTCGCTCAGAGAGATAATGTTGTTAAACACACGGTTATACTCATTACCGCAGTGAAACCTTGCGTATGAACTATTGTCCATGGCGTTGTTGTTTATAATTACCTTTATCTTTGAATTTTCAGGTTTTTCCAGGTAACTTTTAAAATTAAAGTCAGCCTTTATGCCGTTGGTTTCAATCACCAGAAGTTCTGCCAGCGGTTCCTTTACCGCGGCATCCATAAACGCGAAGAATTCCGGATGGTCCAGTGGCTCTCCCGAACCGCCGAAACAAAGTGTATACGGCAGACCCTCTGTACGCATGAACTCGATTAGTTTCATGTAAACAGCCCTTTCCATGTGCCCATGTTTACGGTTAAGGGTTTTCCTGTAGCAGAAAAGGCAGTCCAGCGAACACTCCCCGGTCAACTCCAGTTCTACATACGCAGGTGATGTAAAAAGTACTTCGGGATGCGATTCGATCAGTCCCCTGACATCTTTGTACCGGGGAACTGAACTGTTCACAGAAAAGATGTTTTCCATGATGCGCCTTTCACGGGGCGATGTCAACCTGAACGAAATGCGCTTATCCCTGATATCAGGTTCCATGTAAAAGAGCTCTACATCAAACTGGTTTATGTTTGACTTGATGACTTTTTCAAGGGGAAGGGTCTTTTCATCGGTTTCGGGCAGGTGATTTATAAGTTCAGACGAACAGATTTCACAGGCAAAACCCTCCGGAATATTTTCCGAAAAGGTAAATTCCGCAAGGGATTTAAGGTGAACATCACCCATCTCCATAAACACTTCAGGATCAAAAAAAGCGGCATCAGCCTTTACGACAGCAATATTTAACGCTCCTGTTTCAGAAAAAATTTTTTTCCAGAAAGCAGGATCATTAACATCATCCCTGACAAAGGCGTGCTTTTCCTCTTTAAGGCGGCCGCTGTATGCAGCAGGGAGGGAATAAAAAAAACGTGAGTCTCTGCTCACGCCCTGTATCTTCTCTTTTAATGTTGCAGGAACATATACCCCTGCGAATGCAAGATTCTCGTCGGTCAGTCCATTCTCAACATAAAACAGAACATCTATTCCCAAAATTCTCTCCAGTGCTACTTTTTTTCAACGTAATCTTCCATGTATATCTCTATTGAAGCTTCATTCTTTCTCCTGTCCAGCCACTTTTCAAACTGCATCGCCGCGTTTTCCGAATGCAGCTTCCAGAGTATCAACTGTTCAACCTTTTCAAAGGTAACTGCACGCCTGTCAATATATTTGACTATATGATATCCGAAACCGGATTTAAAAACCTTTGATATCTGCCCTTTTTTAGTCATCTGGAAAACGTTATTTGCAAAATAGGGGTCAAGCTGGCCCAGCATCTGCCAGCCCAGGTCTCCACCGTTTTGTGAAGAGCCTGGATCCTGTGAATATTTAGCTGCAAGCTTTTCAAAGGATTCACCCGCAACTACCCTTTTCCTTATCGCATCGAGTTTGTCGTTGGCTTCTTTCTCGTCAGAGAGGGATTTACCCCTGGGAATAATCAGTATGTGTTTAACATGTACCTCGTATCCCAGCTTCTCCCTGTTCTTGTTAAACCATTTCCTTGCGTCCTCAGACGATGGTGGATTTGCACCAATTGTAATAGACATTATCTGCTGCCTTGCAATCCCCACTTTCATCTGGTCAAAAAATGAATAGAAATCAATTTTCTCTTTTTTTTCTACAAATGCCATGAACTTTTTTAGGTCTGAATCAACCTTTATATCGGGATTGAACCTGTCTGCCATGAGCTTTTCAAGATTTCTGGATGCACGTTCCACCTTCTCTGCGACCTTTTTGTCGTCATCCTCGCTCTTTTTAAAAAACATTGTCATTGCATCATGCAGCTGGTTGACCACTCGCCTGTTGCCTATTTCGATCGATTCCTTCTCTGCCGTTTCAAAAATCAGTTCGTTCTCTATCAGATTATCAATTATCCGGCTTTTCTCGTATGCGAGTTTTGATTTCGGAATATTCCGGACTGACCTGTGCTGCTCCAGCCTTTTGTTCACCTCGCTCTCAATGATCGGCCTGTTGTTTACGACAGCAAGAACCCTGTCAAACTTTTCCCACGCGGCAAGAGGCACAAGTGCCGGCATTGCCAGTATTACTGATAAAAAAAATAATCTGTATTTTTTCATTATTGGTCCGTCAATCCCGTGATAGCTGTAATCTATAATGCAGCCTTGATAAATATTTGCAACGTTTTTTTACCTGCCGGTATTTCTTCTTTTAAAAAGAAGATATTCTATTCCATCAACAAGTGCCATCCAAGACGCTTCAATTACATTCTCAGAAACGCCAACAGTCCCCCAGTGCCTTGTTCCGTCTGTCTGATCAATCAGTACCCGGACCGAAGCGGCTGTACCCGAATCCTCGTCGAGTACACGCACCTTGTAGTCCGTAAGATATATCTGGGAAATTTCAGGAAAGAACTTCAACAGGGCCTTACGCAGCGCATTGTTAAGGGCATCAACAGGTCCGTTACCATTGGCAGCAGTATGCTCAACCTGTCCGTCAACCTGCACTTTAATTGTAGCCTCGCACTCAAGCCCGCCCTGCACATCCATCTCGGTTATAAGCCTGAATCCCAGCAGTCTGAAGAAGGGTCTGTACTCTCCTGTTGCCTCCCTGAGCAGAAGCTCGAACGATCCCTCTGCAGCCTCAAACTGGAAACCCTTCTCTTCAAGACCCTTTATCTTTTCAAGTACGGCGCGTGAAAGATTTATGTCGCCGCTAATGTCTATGCCCAGTTCTTTTGCCTTGAATTCAACGTTGCTCTTGCCCGAAAGCTCGGAGATCATTACCATTCGCTTGTTGCCGACAAGTGCCGGATCGATGTGCTCATAAGTCCTGGTATCCTTCTGCAGCGCAGACACGTGGATGCCCCCTTTATGAGCAAAGGCATTCTGCCCAACAAAGGGCCTGTTTTCAACATGCGGCAGGTTTGCAATTTCACTAACAAACCTGCTAACCTCCGAAATATGCTGCAGCACGTCTTTTGATGAACAGAGGTGTCCCATCTTGAGCACAAGGTTGGGGATAAACGTCGTAAGGTCACAGTTGCCGCACCTTTCTCCGTACCCGTTTATTGTGCCCTGGACAGAAGAAGCTCCAGCCTCTACAGCGGCTATGGAATTTGCCACCGCCACTCCAGTATCATTATGAAAATGCGCCCCCACCTCTGTGCTGAACCTGTTTTTTATATCAGATGTTATGCGGCTTACCTCAGCGGGGAGCGTTCCGCCGTTTGTATCGCACAGAACCAGCATGTCCACCCCCGCTTTGCATGCCGTGTCAAGGCACCTGAGCGTATACTCGGGGTTTGATTTGTACCCGTCAAAGAGATGCTCGGCATCCAGGAAAACTCTGAAGCCAAGGTCTTTCAGATAGGCAACGGTGTCATTTATAAGCAAGAGGTTTTCATCAAGCTCCATTCCGAGAGCCTTTGTAACCTGGAAGTCCCATGTTTTAGCAACGATTGTAAGCACATCAGCCTTTGAATCAACCAGCGCCTGAACAATCTGATCATCGCTGCATTTGTAACCCTTTCGCCTTGTTGACCCGAAAGCAGCTATTTTTGAGTGTTTAAGGCCCAGCGTCCTTACCTCGGAAAAAAACTGCTCATCCTTGGGATTAGACCCCGGCCACCCCCCCTCGATGTAGTCAATTTTCAGGGAATCGAGAATCCGGGCAATATTCAGCTTGTCCTGTATTGAAAGCGAAATACCTACAGTCTGCGCCCCGTCTCTTAATGTTGTATCGTAAATACTTATAATTCTTTCTGTCATTATACACTCATTTGAAATTAAATTCTTGATTTGCTTTTGTACACCAGCCTGTGATTAATGTTTCTAAAAAGCTGTTTAAAAATTTGTTTTAAAATAAGAGTGCTTTCAGCAGAAAGGGCTGTATCACCCTGAAAATCTCCAGGATAGCCTTTTCAGGAACCTGCTGAAATGCACAAATCCTGCCGATTATGCATACTCGAAACTGATCATTCATATTTCAAGTAATTTTCAGCCTGTTTATGCATAACTCCTCTTATACCTGTAATATACAAATTTATCCGGCACTCTTTGCCGCTTCCCCTCCAATAAAGAATTCTGGTTGACTGCTGCGGTACAGCTTATATAATTAAAACCGTAAGACCGGAACACAGACCATTTATGAACTATATAATATTCGCCCTCACAGTCCTGCTCATTGCCATAATGCTGATGATACTTAAATCATTGCGCATACCCATGTCCATCAGAAAAGCCGAGGAACTCTTCGCCGAGAATGACCTTAACGGAGCCAATGAACTGGTAAAATTTGTCCTGAACAAAAAAAGGAACTATGTCCCTGCCATGTACCTTAAGGCAAGAATTCTGATGCAGCGGGGACAGTACCTTCTTGCGATTCACGAACTCAACGAAATGATGGCGCTTTCAGATTTTAAAAAACACGTCAACGAACTGGAAGTACACTACCATCTGGCAGGCCTTTACAACCAGACACAGAACTATGTAAAGGAAATTGACGAGTACAAGGCCATACTCGAATTCAACCCGGACGATATTAAGGCAAACCACAGGCTGGGCCACGCCTGGTACCAGCAGAAAAACTATAAAAACGCACGTGAGAATTTTCTCAAGGTTGCTGTACTTGATCCCAGAATTGAGGACATTTTTCTCCCACTGGGTGTATCATGCTTTAAAACATCGGATTATCAGAAAGCCGAAGTTTACCTGCTTAAGGCATCTGAACTGAAAAAGGATCTTCCTGAAGTTCAGTTTTATCTCGGTTCAATATACAAAATGAAAAAGGATTATGAAAATGCCTATCTGATGCTCGATAACGCAAAAAACGACAAAAAATTTTTTGTTAAAAGCCTTTTCATGCTGGGGGAGATGTCAGTTGACCGGGACAACTTCAACGAGGCCATTGAATATCTCGAAAAGGGCCTTACAAGCCTCAAGGATAATGACGAGGAATCTCACGCGTACAGGTACCTGCTGGCAGAATGTTACGAACATGAAAACAAAATAAAAGAGGCCATACACCACTGGTCAAAGATAGAATCCGAAAATCCCAGTTTCAGGAGCACCGGGGTCAAACTCGAGGCATACAGGGCAATCCTTGAAAACGACAACCTTACACCCTTCTTCCAGTCATCACTCGAGGAGCTTCAGCCGTACATCACAGACATGATTGCCGGCCTTAACTATAACATAGTCTCCAGTGAAAAAAAATCTTCAAACGAATACCAGTACAGGGTATATAACATCAAGCGCATTAACGATCCCCCGGTGCTGGTACTGTTCAACAGAACTACAAGAGAAATATCTGAAGGACAGATAATTGAATTTCAAAAGGTCATCTCTGCTGAAAAATGCAAGAGCGGAATATATATATCCACGTCAAAATTCAGCCTGCGCGCTAAATCGAGCGCCGCATCCAAGATGATCGATCTTTATGACAGCGAGTACATCTCAAAGGCAGTGGAAAAGATCAGGGCACGCAAAAAATGAACACCATGCAGATCAGTATCATTACCCGGTTAATAATAATTCTGATATCCCTTTTCTTCATCACATCGTGCGGATCTGCGGAAAAAGAGTACGCTAAGCTTCTTGAGAAAACAGCCCGGGGCGAAAAAATCGATACCGCCGGATTATACATGGCTTTGCTTAAGGCATTTTCATTCACTTCACACAAAAGTGATAAAATATTTTTTACCAAAAACCTGGTGCTCCTGAGCGGAGGTGATGAGCCGGAAGTAATTTACCCTTTAAACATCACCCTTAACGCAGACGACAGTATAGAGGAAAACATCAGCCATGCCGGCCTTAACAGCAAATATGTACTACTTGGGAACAACAAAGGCTTCTGCGTATTCAACGATGACGGTGATCCCGTAGCAATATATAAATCGGGCACCAAAGAAAGAATTGATGCGATTGCCATGCAAAATGAAAATGTAGTCTTTCTTTCGGGAAACAGACTTTACGAATTCAACATCAGCAGCAGGCAGACCAGGCCCTTTATAACCGGGGATTTTTCGTCACCGTCAAAAAAATTTTTCCGCGCATTTATTCACTCGGAAGAAAAATACAGCGCCCTTATAACCGGAATCGCCGGTTCATACTATATTTCAGTTTATGATACCCTAAACGGCTCTTTGCGGATGAAGAACATTGAATCCTCAACATTCGATTTTTCCATTAAAGGCAGCAACCTCTATTATCTCAGGGGTGGTGCAGGGAGCTGGTCGGTTTCCAAATACGATCTTCTGTCTAAAAACAGGACGAAGATACGGCAGATATCCTCCCTTGAAAATTTCGTAATTACTGAATCCGGGTTTATTTCTGTATCAGATGGCAGGGGCAGGATTGAAAATTTTGCAGGTGAAAAAGCCCTGCTGCCTGAGGAATGGGTTGTAAAAGGAAGCTGCCGCAGCATTCTTCTCGTTGAATACAAAAGCAGGCTTTACCTGATTGAATTTGATACGCTGATGCAGCGGCTCAGGGAAATCAGCAACGCCGAAAAGCAATCCTGACTTCAGCGTAACCTGATCCACGGCTGCCAGGGTGAATATGTATCATCCATATCGGCTGCCTTTCTATAGGGATTCGACGTATCTGTAATTCTGGCAAAAAAAACCAGAAAAATAAGAATAACAAGCGCCAGGGCTGCCACTATAAGAATATTGATTATCCCGTCAGTATCAAAGTGCATAAATACCTCCTGTTTTACGGCACTTTTATGGCACAACTCTTCTTCTGCCAATACAAAAAAAGCTTGCACTGATATTTTAGTGAATCAATCTGATTAAATCAAAATGCAGTTCAGCCCTGATTCCGGCACCGATAAACTTTTTGCTAAAATTTGCATTAGTGGCAATGTACCGGTATAAACATTCATAAAACAAAGTATATTTTACAGGTTTGATACAAGATGACAAAAATTTCCCGGAACGACCCCTGCTGGTGCGGTAGCGGTAAAAAGTACAAAAAATGCCACATGGAGTCAGATTTACAGAATGTGACACATCCCCCCGCATCGATGAAGCCTCCAAAAGGAATAAAAATCAAGACACCTGAACAGATTGAAGGTATCCGCAGATCATGCAGGCTTACCAGCGAGATACTCGATATGGTCGCATCACAAATCCGCGAAGGAATAACTACAGATGAAATAAACACCTGGGTCCATGAATACACAATAAAACATGGCGCAAAACCCGCGCCCCTTCACTATAACGGCTACCCCAAGAGCGTCTGCACCTCCATTAACAATGTAATATGCCATGGAATACCCGATGACACCGTTCTTAAAGATGGCGATATAATAAATGTTGACGTAACATGCATCCTTGAGGGTTATTACGGTGACGCAAGCCGCATGTTCATGATAGGCAGCCCTTCACCCGTTGCCAGGCGCCTTGTGGATGTATCACTCGAATGCATGAAACTGGGAATCGCAGAGGTCAGGCCATATACCGATTTCGGCAGGATTGGACATGTTATTGAAAAACACGCAGCAGATAACGGCTTCTCCGTAGTCAGGGACTACGGCGGACACGGTATAGGCATAAACTTTCACGAGGAACCTCATGTGCATCACTACGATGTCGGCTACCGCGGTCTGGCTATGTTCCCCGGCATGATCTTCACAATTGAACCGATGATCAACCAGGGCAAATACCAGACCCGGCTTCTGGCCGATGACTGGACAGCAGTTACCGCTGATGGCCTTCTTTCGGCGCAGTGGGAGCACACTCTCTGTGTAACAGAAAACGGCGTTGAAATACTAACAGCCTGACAGGAAAAAAAATGAACAATTTTAAATCAATAAAACCATCTGACATAGAAGACAATGTCTTCAGGCTCATAAGCAAAGACTGGATGCTCGTAACAGCAGGCGCACCCGGCAGTTTTAACACAATGACCGCTTCATGGGGCGGGCTGGGGCACCTCTGGAACAGGGACGTGTGTTTTATTTTTATCCGCCCATCAAGGCACACTTACAACTTTCTCGAAAGCAGCAGGGCATTCACCCTCTCATTCTTCAGCGAAAATTACAGGCCCATTTTAAAGCTGTGCGGATCAAAATCAGGAAAAGACATAGACAAGATAGGCGCAACGGGCCTTACACCGGTCGAATCAGCTGCAGGGAACGTCTATTTCAGCGAAGCGCGACTTGTTATTGAATG
>ENA-UPTA01004310-UPTA01004310.1-activated-sludge-metagenome-genome-assembly--contig:-NODE-4310-length-13525-cov-6.660802_pt1 | contig 13525 bp, 8 predicted proteins | sample MGYA00238184_ERZ773361 | MGnify/ENA primary metagenome ERZ773361 (study PRJEB29100, sample SAMN05720205) | activated sludge metagenome | isolation source: anaerobic digester from wastewater...
AAATAGTCAACAAGAATAACGCGGATATTCGGAGGCATAAAAAAAGCTGCCTGATCGGCAGCTTTTTTTATTTAAAAAATATTTTATCTATCTGTCATACATCTTTTCAATTTGAGCGGAGTATGTTTCAAGTATGTTCTTTTTCTTCGTTTTTTGAGTCGGCGTCAGCATCCCGTTCTGCTCGGTAAATCTTTCGGTAAGAATGGTATACTGCTTAATCTGCTCAAACCCTTCGAGCTCTTTATTCGCGTTCTCAACTTCCTGCGCGATCAGTCCCCGAATATTCCCTTTCTCGATAAAGTCGGCGCCTACTTTGCAGACGATGGGCGTGCCGGCGGAGTTGTCAATTACAACTTCGCTTTTGTTATATTCAATTCCTTCCGCGTCAAATTTTTCTTTAAAATACGTAAGGCTTGGCACCAGCAGGGTCGATATCACGCTCCGCTCGTCCCCGATGGTGAAAATCTGCTCGACGTAGGGGCTGGTGGCAAAAAGAGATTCTATCTTGGCCGGCGCGACATTTTTACCGCTGGACAGGCAGATAATCGACTTGATGCGGTCCACGATTTTTACATATCCGAATTCATCCATGATAACTTTATCACCGGTTTTAAACCAGCCGTCAGGGGTAAATGAACTTTCGGTTTCTTCCGGCTTGTTGAGGTATTTCCCGAAAATGCCGGCGCCCCGTATTTCCAGCTCGCCGATGTCGGATATTCTGGCACGGCTTCCATTTGAAACAAGACCCACATAACCCGGCTTGCAGGCAGTCAATGGCGTGTTGGTGCAGGCGTTAAAACTCTCTGTGGAGCCGTATCCCTCAAGCACCCGTATCCCGATAATAAAAAAGAATTTAAGCAAATCCGGAGATATTGAGGCGCTCGCGGAAAATGAATGCTGGAAGTTCTTGCCGAACAGGGCCCTGACTTTTGCAAAGAGTTTATCTGCGATTTTATATTTAAATTTCAGCCCCGCGGGAAGTTTGCCTATAAGATCGAAATCATGCCCCATGTTGTAGGTGCCGGTTTTCGGATCTTTCCGGTATTCGTACGCCTGCGCTCCCACCTTCAGGGCCCAGTCAAACATTTTCTTTTTCAGGCCGCTTTCACCCATTTTCTGGTTCAGCTGAATGTAAATTTTTTCATATAGGCGTGGTACGCAGTTGATCCAGTGAGGATTGTATTTTTGAAGGTCGTTAAGAAGCGTTCCGGGGCTGTCCGCATAGGCGATTGTCGCGCCGCAGATGATTGCGGCCAGCTGGCATGAGCCTCTGTCAAATATATGTGAAAGAGGAAGGAAGCACAGTGTTGTGTATTCCTCCTTGAATCCCATTCCGAAGTAATCGAAGAATTCGCTGACGCCATGCATTCTCGATGAGGCGTTGTGATGGGTAAGCACAACCCCTTTTCCCTGTCCGGTTGTACCGGAGGTATAAAGAATAGTATAGATATCGTCTAATGTGACGCCATCCCTTCTCGCGATATATTCATTGTAATTTTTACTGTCTTTTTTCCATTCGCTGCCCATTTTCTCTAATTCGCCAAGACCGATTATTCTGTCATCACTGCTTTTGTATTCACGGTCCATGACGATAATCTTCTGGAGTTTCGGCATTTTATCAAAACCGGCAAGCATCATCTTGAGGACGTCATCTCCTCTTAAAAATATCAGTTTGCTCCCGGAGTCGTTCACGATGTACGAGGCTTCTTTGAAAGACAGCGTAGGATAAATTGTTACGCTGACGCCATTCGCACAGGCCAGGGCCATATCGACATGGGTCCAGTAGGGGCTGCTTCCTGCCATGATTGATGCCATCTCCTGCCTGTCGAAGCCAATGCTCATCAGGCCGCAGGCATAGTCTTCAACGCGCGCATACACTTCTCCCCATGTGAGTTTTCCATTGCTGTCGCCGTTAAAAAGCTTTTCATTAAACAATTGTCCGGCTTTCGATGAAAAAGTTTTTGTATTATCAACAAAGTGGCGTGTCACTGTCTTGAGATCGGTGCTTTCCCACGCCCATTTTTCCTTCCACGGTAAATTTAAAATGTCGATGTCTGGCATAAACGTACCCCCCTTGATTTCATTTAAAATAATAACTCCTGATGAGTGATATATAAACATTCTTCAAAATACATATATATCACATAAAGAACACATGCACCATAATATGAACATTGTTCGTGTTGTCAATTGTTTCTTTTTTTTATTTTCCAAACTTCAGGGGCGATCATAAAAAAAGCTTAAAAAAGCTTAAAAAACAGAAGAAATGTCATTTTTTCAAAATTTGTTGACGAAATGCCGGAAACCGGAAACTATTATGGGAAATGATAAATTTATTCTGTAACAATAAACTCGGTAATGTCCCCGGGCGTTTCCGGCGCACGATCGCGTTCGTCTCTGTCTCTGTCATTGCGCTGTTGTGCGGTATCCTGTTCACCGGCAGCAGCGGAGGGGAGGAGCTCCATGTCCTTTCCTCCTGCACCACGTCAGTTGAGGGGCAGGATGAGAACGTAAAACGGAACATCCACCTCGCATGCCGGAAAATTGACGGATATGTCATCCCGCCGGGAGGAGTGTTTTCCTTTAATGATGTCGTGGGTGAGGGGTCTCTTGCCAACGGGTTCATGGACGGCCGTGTGCTCTATATGGATCATGTGAAGTATGAACCCGGCGGCGGGCTGTGTCAGGTGTCCTCGACGCTGTTTAACGCGTTTCTCAACGCGGGATTCGCATTGCGGGAGCGTCACCGGCATTATCAGCCGGTAACCTATGTTCCCCTGGGCCTTGATGCGACAATTAAATACGGCAAAAAAAACCTGCGGATGATAAATCCCCACAGATTCAGCGTATCGGTGAGCGCGGGAATACATGACAGGAGCCTCGTGGTGGTGCTGCGGGCATCGGCAACCCCGGGGTACAGATATGAAATATTTACAGAAGAAGAGGAAATTGAGGTCCCTCTGCAGAGCGGGAATGATGATATCCGCAATGGCATACGGGTACTGGTTTTCCGGAAGAAGTATGAGAAAGACCGACTTGTGGAAAACAGGCTGCTCTACCGGGACTATTATCCTCCGGTGTACCTGAGAAGGGAGTGAAGCGGTGATGAGGAGCGGGGTGCTGATTGCAGAAATTCTTCTGGTCCTGTGCCTTATAACCGTTACCGGCCATGCACAGGATATTCAGTTCGAGGAATGGGTTCGTTTCGCGGAGTCCCGGGAAGCCGGTGTTCTGAAGCAATGGGTGCGCGGTGTTGCAGGGGAGCTCCTGGGAGAACAGCGATGCGGGAGACCTCTGCCTGTCCGGGCGCCCTCATTTTTCGGAAGATTCGGCATTTTTATAACCGTTGTGAAGGGGCGGGCGGTGCGGGGATGCTATGGCGCCTTTGATCACCGTTCTGATGACCTTGAAACGGTGTTGCGGGAATATATTGTCGGAGCGCTCAGAAACGATATGCGCCACAATCCCCTTGATGTCGGGGAGCTTGAAGATGCCCGCGTCATCATCACCATCGCGGACCGCGGGTTTCCTGTTGATGATCTGCAGCTTCTTGATCTGTCACGTTTCGGGGTGACCCTTGTGTCGGCAGGGGGCGGCTCTGTGATATATGTTCCCGCTGAAATCAGGAGTGCTTCGTATCTGGATTCTGTGGTGAAAACGCTGCGCCCCGTGCAGGTGAACGCGTTCAGGGCTGTTACGATTGATTGAACAACTGATCAACCCCCACGGCTTTGCCGGAGCGGTCCAATCAACTGGAGGGTGTTATGCGACGAAAAATGTTTTCATTGATTCTCATTATGTCAGGGATGGTGATAGCATCATCCTGCACCGGTACGGGACGTGATACCCTCTTTGACGGCCGCAGTGTGTACAGGGGCGGTGACAGCGCTGTTGCCATGTCCGATGCAATTGAAGGGCAGGTCTATGATTACCGGACGAAGAAGGGGATTCCCGCCGCTTCCGTGGAAATAAAAAATGCCAATCTTGGCGTGGGATACTACAAAACGAAAACAGACTCCCGGGGCCGGTTCAGAATCGACGATTTTATACGGCATGTCGAGTACCGTGTTACGGTGGATGCCGATGGCTATGTTCCCTATGTCTCAACGCAGTATATTGCGGCGGGCGAATTCCCGGTATACATGAACCGTGAAGCGGTGCTAACCGGTGTTGTTCGTGATTCCCGCAAAAACCCCCTGACCGGGGTTGATGTGAAGATACAGCTTACTCCTCGTGGAGATGTGAACAGAGAAAATTCAATCGATGGTTTCCGTATTGTCCGGACAGATGACAAAGGCCGCTATGAATTCAGGAAACTGGTGGACTCCTCCTACGGTGTGACATTTTCCCGGCCGGGCTATATTACTGAAACGGTAATGCTGCAGCATGTAAAGATGGGAGAGTCCTTCAGGCTGCCCATGATACTGTTCCGCCCGGCATCAATTTCCGGAACGGTGAAGATACAGGGGCTCGATGCCGCCGCGAACAATGTAAACCTTGTGGCAAAGGGGCAGCGTGATTACTCCGCAAACAGCTTCACCGACGGGACCTATACCATTGAAGATATGAAGCCGGGGAGATACCGCATGCGGGTGTATCACCCCGGATTTCACGGCAGGAAAACAGGGGATATCGTCATACAGGAAGGGCAGAACATTGCAGGGAAAAATTTTCTGCTCCGTCCACGGGACCCGAAAGTTTCGGTATATTCACACCGCTATACCTTTACCCCGGGAATGAAAGTTGAGTTTAACCTGCGGACCTTCAGGATCGAGAACGCGGATATTACAATCTACCGTGTCCCGTTACCGGTATTTCTCAGGGGGAGGGTCGATCCCAATGTCCTTAGTCCGGTTCAGGAGAAGTTTCAGGCGGTGGCCTCGTGGAAGCATTCCGTAACAAACTTCAGGCCTTATGACTGGCGTTATCAGACTGTCGCCGCCAACACGGCCCTCCCTGCGGGGGGGTACTGCATTGAGGCATCCGGGCCGGGAGGAGTCAGGGACCGGAAGTTTTTTTCCGTCACCTCCGTGGGTGTCGTGGCAAAGCGCTCAGGAAACTCCGTGTTCGCCTATGTGACCGACCTGGTGAAAAACCATCCCCTGCAGGGTGTCCATGTCGTGGTGTTCGACAATACCCCGGCGGAAAAACAATTTCAGAAATCGCAGTTCGCCTATAAGCCCCCGGAGCAGATTGAGAAACTCCCCTACCGCATTATCCACCGCGGCACAACGGGGGCTGACGGGATATATCATCACACCCATAAAAGCGGAAAGCAGCTTTCGGTTCTCGCCGTGGGGAAGGACGGAAGTTACGCCTTCTGCAGTACGGGATCGCCATACGCCTTCGAGAGCCAGATGAAGCGTTATTTCGTGTATACAGACCGTCCGGTGTATCGCGCGGGAAACACGGTGCAGTATAAAGTAGTGGGGAAGTATCGTAACGAGCGTGGTGTTCCTCTGGGGAATGCGCCAATTTATTACCGGGTTGTCAGCAGCGCGTTCAACCGTACTGTCGCGGAGGGAAGAGCGGTGCTTGATGACTGGGGCACCCTGTGCGGGAAGGTGGCGCTGTCCGGTGATGCCCGTGCGGGACGGTATACGGTCAGTGTGGGGGAGGATGAAAAAAACCTTCACGATACCGGACATTTTTTTGTAGAGCAGTATCGAAAGCCCGAGTTTTCTGTGGATATAACTCCCACCAGGGAATATTTCGTCAACGGTGACATCGCGGAATTCAAGGTGCAGGCGAAATACTTTTTCGGCGCTCCCCTGAAAAACGCGGTACTCCGGTACCGGTTCTACGAGACACGGCTCCGGGACAGTGATACCGTGTACTGGTGGGAAAGCGGCTATAAGGGGGGGCAGTCCTATAACCGCATCCGCCTGCAGGGGGAAAAGACAGTGGATGACCAGGGGGCGGCGGTGCTGAAGCTTGAATGCGGCACGCACCCCTACGACCGGGAGCTTACTCTTGAGGCCACGGTGACGGACCGCACCAATGTGCACATAACTTCGAAAAAGACCCTCCGCATCGGGAGGGGCGACTTTTACATAAAAATTCTCCCCTCGCGGAATTTTTTTACCGCGGACGGGCCACGGCGTGTCACGATAAAAACCGTACGCCATAACGGCACACCTGTCGCCCGGGCTGTACATGTCGCGGTGTTCCGGTATGTGTGGAAGCCCCTCCAGATGGTGTATGTTCATGACTCCAGGCCGGTGTACCAGACAACAGTCACCACTGATTCAGGGGGCAGTTCTGTGCTGAACATCCCTTCCCTTAATGCTTCCGGGGAGTTTGATATCGTGGTGAAAGGGACCGACCGCCGGGGTAATCTCATTGAGGGGTCACGGGTGGTGTGGATTTATGACAACTGGTCGGAGAGCGTGGCATCACGTTTCAGGAATCTTGAGCTTACCGTGGACAGCACGGAGCTCGGAGGTGAGGGGAATGTCACCTGTCTTGTGAAGAGCAGGTTTCCCGGTTCCTACGTGTGCCTCACGCTTGAGGGGCGCGATATCTACGAGTCCCGTGTCGTGAAGCTCAACGGTAATATCGCGAAAACAACCTTTGCGATAAAAAAAGAGTACGCCCCGAACCTCTATGTCGTGGCTTCAATGCAGCGGCATCGCGCCCTGTATACCTCCTCGGCGTCGATATCGCTTCCACAGAAGGACACCGCCCTGACCATAGAAATTACTCCGGACAGGGAAAAATATCTTCCCGGGGAGAAGGCGACGGTGCGTCTGAAGGTGCGTGACGGAAAGGGAGCTCCCCTCCGTGCGGACCTCTCCCTGGCGTGTGTGGACGAATCGATCTTCCAGGTGCGCCCGGACCATACGCCGCGGATGATGGACTTCTTTTATTCGCGCCTGGCGAACTGGGTCCTCACGGCATATTCCTATCCTATCACGCTGCTTGCGGGGGCCATTAAGAGCGTTCTGTCCCAGATCAGGGAACGCTTCGAGGACACCGCGTTCTGGCAGGGAAACATCCGCACCGACAGCGCGGGAGAGGCACGGGTCACCTTCACGCTCCCGGACAATCTCACCACATGGCGCCTGACAGCGCGGGGCCATGACCGTGAAGGGCGTGTCGGGGAACAGGTGAAGAAATTTCTTGTGACCCAGGACCTTGTGGCCCGGATCGGTGCGCCGCGTTTTCTGGTTGAAAAGGATGATATCAGCCTGATCGGTATTGTGAACAGCAATACCCTGCGCGGGCTTGGTGATGTGGGGGTGGCGTTTTCCGCCGATGGGAAAGAAGTCGCGCCGGAAAACCCTCAGCGCCTCAGCCTGCCGGGATACGGGTCCGCCCGCCTGTTCTATCCGGTCAGTGTCCCGGAAGACAGAAAAAAAATGACACTTCTCTTCAGCGCGACAGCTGACAGGGAAGCGCGGGATGCGATAAAGCTGGTGCTCCCTGTTGCAGGGAGGGGAACGCCGTACACGATTTTCGGAGTCGGGGACATGGCGAGCAACCGGTCAATTGAGCTTGCGCCCCTTGGCGATACGGGAGACTTCAGCTTCAGGCCTGAATACCTCACCGTTACCCTGAATCCCGGACCGCTTCCCCGGATGGCGCGCGCCTCGAAGTACCTTGAGAAATATCCGTACCATTGTATTGAACAGAGCCTATCGAGGGTGGTCCCCGTTGTGGCGTTCCGGCGGCTTCTGCTCCCCATGAATACAGGACTGCCGGTTCCTGACAGGAAAATCGAAACGAAAGCGGAGAACACGTTGCGGGTAATTCAGAATCTTCAGAACGATGACGGCACCTGGGGATGGTGGAGCGGGGGCCGCGGCAATGAATATGTCACTGCCTACGTGATGCATTCCCTGAAAATAATGAAGAATCACGGTTTTCGGGTCGATATAAACGCGGTGCAGAAAGGTGTTGCAGCCCTGGAACAGATCGCATCGGCCAGAGAAACCGAAGATGATGCCCGCGCCTACGCCCATTATGCCTGCGTTCTCTGGGGGCGGTGGAATGAATACGCGTTTCAGAAACTGGAGGAATCCCCGAAACAGAATCCCTACCGTACTGCATTCATGGTGCGCTCCCTCGCTGCGGGGAGAAACATGCCGGACATCGCGGCGGGCCTCAGGGAGCGTAATGCTGAGCGCCTCCGGGAGAATCTTGCATCTTTGAAGAACATGCAGAAGCGCGATACACGCGGGATATACTGGCCCGACGCAGAGGGCCAGCGGTGGGGCTGGCAGGGGGGACCGGCGGAAATTACCGCCCATGTGCTTTCGGCCCTTGTGGAAGCGGGGGACAGCTCTCCCGTGGCGGGCCTCGCGGCATCATCCCTTGGACGGCGGGGCAGAGGGGACGCATGGAGTTCCACAAAGGAAACAGCCTACGTCATGGAAGCACTCTGCGGATATCTGGGGAAGGACGGAAACAGGTTATCCGGTCCCGGAGAGTTCCGTTTTTCCCTTAACGGGAGGGAGGCGGCGCGGATTTCCTATGATCCCGCAAAGCCCGGGGACGCCGCTGCGCTTTCAAAAAAGATACTCATTCCCGCAGGGGAACGGGGAAGGCGGTATCTCCTTTCGGCGGAGGGACCCGGAAATCCCGCAGTCACTTTCGACGCTGCCCTCAGCGGGGCATTGTATTTTAATCCCGCCGGATTTTTCTCATTCCTGAAATCTGAATCCAGGGGGCTGACTTCACTCAGCAACGGGGTACATCTTGGCCGGAGCTATCACTCGGTCCGGCGTGTCCGCGACATGAACAATGCGGAGTACATGGTGCCGGGAGACCTCTCCCCTTCTGAAGGGGTATCTGTCGGTGATGAAATCCTGGTGAAGGTGCGGTTCAGGGCGAGGGACAGGTTCGACTATCTCATCCTGGAGGACTATCTCCCCTCAGGTTTCGAGGTGACGGCACGGGACGCCTATAAAGGTATACAGATTTATTCCCATGTGGAACGGCGGGACAACAGGATGCTCTATTTCTTCAGCCGCCTGGAAAAGGAAAAGATTTACGAGGTTGCCTATATAATGCGGGCGGAACTGCCGGGATCATTTCTCGCGAAACCCGCCCGGATGGAGTGCATGTACGAACCTTCAATACAGGGCTGGTCGAAGGCGGCGCGGTTTACCGTAAAAAAGAAAGATTAAAGACTTCCGCAGCGGGGAACCCTGAAAAAAAAGGGGTACCTGCTGCGGATTTTGTCGATAATAAAAGCGAAATATACTACATTTGTGGCAGAATGAAAACGACCCCTTCCGGGAGGGGCGGGACGTAAAAGGAAATATATCAAAACGATGAAGAAATCTGTTAAAACAAAGGCGCAGGCATTTACAGAGTTTGTGGATACCGAGGGGAAGAAGTGGGTCCAGACCTCTTCGGAGGACCTTTTTTCCATTAAAGAAATTAATGATATCATCGGTAAAATCGAACGGAAAGACGATGACGCCGAGGACATTATTCTTGCCCGCATTGACTTTAAACAGGTAAACAAGGATTATTACGAAAAAACCATTGAGCTCCAGGAGCGGCTCAAAAAGAAAAATGACATGCTGAAAAAGCTGGTGGAGGAAACCAGAACAATCATCAATAAAAAAAACCTCATGCTTCGCGAGCTTATCGATTATGTAAAAAAGCTGCATCTCATCTTCGCCTACTACAACATTGATCCCCGTAATGTTGAAAAGGTTGACATACCTCCCGAGATGATGGAGGGTATCCTCCGGACAAAAGAGGAGGCACCGCGGGAAATTGAAGATGAGCAGATCGAATATACTGAAGTGGAGGAAGTGCTCCTCGATGAGGAGGGGAATGAGGCGGGCCCTGTTTCATAAGGCGCTGACGCTGATTCTCTGTATTGCAGTTCCATGTTTCGGACGCTGTACCGCACCGGAAAATCCCCGATACTTTCAAACCTATATGCAGTCCGACCCCGGGAATCTTGATCCCTTTTACAGCACCGATGTGATTTCGGGACGGGTGCTCACGAAAATATGCAGCGGTCTTTTTACTATTGACAGCGGCGGTATTCTCGTGCCGGACCTGGTGCAGGACTATTCCTTTGACGGCAGGGTGCTCCGGGGGACTCTGAAGGAGGGAGTGCGATTCCATGACGGCAGCGAGGTGACCGCGGATGATGTCGTGTTTTCCCTGACGCGGATATGGAAATCGGAAAATCCCACGTCCCCGCGCAAATGGGTTTTTTCAAATGTCAGAGAAATGAAGAGCCACGGCCGGTACCGCTTCAGTATCGAACTTGAAAAGCCCCACGCAGCGTTTTGTTCCATGCTTACCATGCCCTGCTGTTATATCATTTCCAAATCCGCCTTTACCCGTGACGGGGCAATCACGGGGTCGGGGCCCTTCTCGCTGCAGGAATGGCGGCAGGATGAAAAGATCGTCCTCCGGAGGAATGAGCGCTATTACGGTACGGTTGCGTCCCTTGAGGGAATGGTGTTCCGCATAATTCCGGAGGACCTCACCGCGAGGTTTGAATTTCTTAACGGGACCCTTGACTATTTTGACATACCGTATATCGCCAATGTGGGGTTCGATAAAACCCGTTTCAGGGTAATAGAGGTTCCTGAACTCAGCGTTCATTATGTTGCACTCAACACAGGGCGCTATCCCTTTACAGATATATCATTCCGGCGTGCCCTGAATATGGCGGTCGATAAAAAGACGATCATGCAGTGCCTGTTTAAGAACAGGTTCCGGGAGGCGGAAGGCGTGGTGCCCCCCGGCGCGGGAGGATACCGGGGCGCCGTGCGGACGTACGGATATGAACCCGGGAAGGCCAGGGACATCATTGCCCGCATGGGACTCCGGGGGACCATGATCCGCCTGCTGATCAAGTCCGACAACCAGGTGTCCCTGATTACGCAGCTGATCCAGTATTATCTGGTGCAGGCGGGGCTCCGGGTGGAAATTGTTCCCCTGGAATGGTCCGCGCTGAAATCCCGGACCTTCCGCGGGGATTTTGACATGGCATATTTTACCTGGATTGCGGACTATCCCGAGCCGGAAAATTTTTTCTATCCGCTTTTTTATTCCCGTAACGCCGGGCCCGGAGGAAACCGTTCCTTTTACCGCAGCGCTGAAGTCGACGGACTCATGGAAACAGCGCGACGTGTGATAAACCCGGAAAAAAGATTTGACATCTACCGCCGCATCGAAGGCATAATTCTCAATGAGGCGCCGTGGATATTCCTGTGGTATGCGGACAAAAGGATTGCCCTCGGCAGCCGGGTGCAGGACTATACCCCCTATCCCATTTTCAGCGGATTCAAGGGAAACACTATCACACTCAGGAAAGAACAACCATAGAGGAGGACCCCGTGCCGTTAAAGATATATAATACCATGTCAGGAGTTGTTGAAGAATTTATTCCGGGGGGCGATAAGAAAGAGCGGATAGCCGACTATCCCACGGTGAACATGTATTCCTGCGGTCCCACAGTATACAGCTATGCGCATATCGGCAATTTCAGGACCTTTATATTTAATGATCTTTTCCGGCGGTATCTGAAATTCCGGGGTTTTACCGTGAACCACGCAATGAATATTACCGATGTCGACGATAAGACCATCAGCGGGGCCCTTGCAGAAAATGTTTCATTGAAGGAGTACACCGATAAGTATATTGGGATATTTTTTGATGATCTGCGTACCCTGAATATCGAACCCGTGGAGCATACTCCCCGTGCGACGGAATCCATTGATGCCATGATTGACCTGGTAGAGCGCCTTGATGCGAAGGGGATTGTGTACGAAAAGGACGGTTCCCGGTATTTCAGCATAAAAAAATTCGGAGAATACGGGAAACTGAGCCGGCTTGACTCGCGGGAAATACGGAGCGGTCTCCGGTATGATACCGATGAATACGAAAAAGACGATATCAGGGATTTCGCCCTGTGGAAAGCGGGAAAGGAAAACGAGCCCTCATGGGACACCCCTTTCGGGAAGGGGAGGCCGGGATGGCATATTGAATGTTCCGCGATGGTGAGAAAGGTTTTCGGCACAACAATTGACATACACACAGGGGGGGTCGATCTGATATTCCCCCATCATGAAAACGAAATAGCCCAGAGCGAGGCGGCTTATGGCGAAAAGTTCGTTCGGTACTGGGTCCACGCCGAGCACCTCCTTGTGGACGGTTCCAAAATGTCAAAATCGAAGGGGAATTTTTACACTCTCCGGGACCTCCTTGATAAAGGATATTCTCCCCGTGCTATCAGGTATCTCCTTGTGACGGCGCATTACCGGAAGCAGCTGAACTTTACCCTGGAGGGCCTCCTGCAGGCTGGTCAGGCGCTCCAGAGAATAGATAATCTTCTCCTGCGGCTCCGGGAAATCACAGGGAATTCCGATGAAAATCTTGTGGTGAAAACCAATTCAGATGATTTTATTAAAAAATTTATTGAAAGCATGGATGATGACCTGAATGCCTCGAGAGGGCTGGGGATATTTTTTGAATATCTTCACAGCATAAATTCACTTCTTGACGAGGGCCGCATTGCAAAAGTTGATGCCGAGCGTGTCTTTTGTGTGCTGAAGCGGATTGATTCAGTTTTCGGTTTTATTTTCTTTCCCGAAGAAACTGATGCGGGAATTGATGCTGAAAGAATTGAAGCCCTGATTGATGAACGGAACCGGTCCCGCAGGGAAAAAAATTTTAAACGATCAGATGAAATACGTGACATTCTCCTGGATGAGGGGATTGTACTTGAAGACACAAAAGACGGTACACGGTGGAAAAAAAAGAAATAGTATACGGCCGTAATCCGGTTCTGGAATATCTCAGGTCTCTGACCCCTCCCGTCGTGGGGGAAATTCTGCTGCAGAAAAATGCTCACGGTAAAATTGTTGATGTGATCAGACGGGAGGCGAATCATCTCAGAATTCCGGTGTGCCTGTGTGAAAAGGAGCGGTTTAATGAATACGGTCCCTCGGCGGCGCATCAGGGGGTAGTGCTGGTACTCTCACGGCCTTCCTCCGGAGAAGACGACGAGTCTTTTCTGCGAGCCGTGGCGGAACGGGGCGGGGTTGTGGTGCTCCTTGATCAGCTCACTGATCCCCATAATATCGGCTCCATAATCCGGACCACCGAGGTTCTCGGGGGGGATGCCGTGGTGATCGGGAAAACCCGTTCTCCTGACATCAATCCCACGGTGGTGAAGTCTTCCGCGGGTGCCACAGCGTATCTCCGGATTATTACCGTTCCCAATATCGCGCGCTTCCTTGATGAGGCAAAAAAGAGCGGATTCTGGGTCATAGGCTGTTCGCAGGAGGGTACGGTGGATGTCGGTGAAATATATGACCTCAAGCCCGCCGTCCTCGTGGTGGGAAGTGAAGGGACCGGGATGCGGCGGCTGACTGAAGAAAAATGCGATCATATTGTACAAATTCCTGTCAAAGGAAATATCTCCTCCCTGAATGCCTCTGTTGCCGCGGGCATTATCCTTTACGAACTGCTGCGCTAACACCTCCCGCCGGACAAATAAATATCTTGCAATACCGCGGCTTTTCTGGTAGAAAAGATTTTT
>ENA-UPTA01004313-UPTA01004313.1-activated-sludge-metagenome-genome-assembly--contig:-NODE-4313-length-13519-cov-3.794415_pt1 | contig 13519 bp, 7 predicted proteins | sample MGYA00238184_ERZ773361 | MGnify/ENA primary metagenome ERZ773361 (study PRJEB29100, sample SAMN05720205) | activated sludge metagenome | isolation source: anaerobic digester from wastewater...
TACAAAAAAAACCGCGTTGACAGTGAGTGTTAACAGCTTTTCATTCAAAAAAAAAGGAATACCGCCCGACACCACAAACAATGGAGGAGGGTTTGTTTTCGACTGCAGAATTTTGCCCAATCCGGGGCGTTATCCCCAATACACCAGGCTCACAGGGCTCGATGAAGAAGTGATTGATTTTTTGGAGAAGGAGCAGGATGTTGACAGCTTTTTAAACAACGTCCGTGCTCTCATAAAGCAAGGTGTTGACAATTATCTTTCGCGTGGTTTCACCGATTTGATGGTAAGTTTTGGTTGCACAGGCGGGCAGCACCGCTCTGTTTATTGTGCTGCTACAATTGCAAGGTGGCTCTCCGCAACCTGGCCCGACATTGCTGTTGAAGTGAAGCATCATGAACAAAATTTTGGAGAATAATGTCAAAAAAACTGTGCAAATCAAACAATGCCGCAAAAGCCGGATCAAAAAACAAATCACATTTCAAGTGTGCGAAATGCGGACTGTCCGCAAAAAAAGACAATCTCCTCTGCAAACCCACTGAAGTATGAAGCCGACTGAAGAAAAACGCTGGGCAATGGTGTTGGCAGCAGGTTTAGGCAGCAGATTGAAACAATTTACGGCTGACAAGCCTAAAGCATTGGTAGAAATTGGCGGAAAAACTTTGCTTGAACATGTTTTGGAGAATCTCAAACGTAATGGCTTCACTGATGTGGTGGTCAACGTGCATCATTTCGCTGACAAAATTATTGAAGCTATCCAATCTCAGTCTTTCGAACTTAATATTGTCGTTTCGGATGAACGCGGACAGCTGATGGATACCGGTGGAGCTATTCTGCAAGCTATCAAATACCTGCCAATGAATGAGCTTGTTATGGTTCATAATGTTGACCTCCTTCACAATTTTGACCTGGCACAGCTTCGCGAAAGATTTATTGCAGCAGAAGCAGATGCAGGACTGGTTATTTCAACAAGAGAAAGTTCGAGAAAACTTTTGTTCAACAACCACCAACAGCTGATAGGCTGGACCAATGCGTTAACAGGCAGCATAAAAAGAGTGCAAGGCCACCGTTTGTCAAAATCCGTTACAGCCTACGCTTTCTCCGGCATTCATTTTTTTTACCCTTCATTGTTTGCCAATTACAGGCCAGAACCCTGCTCTGTCATTGACCTTTACCTTCATCTGGCGGCAACCAGACGTATTGCCGGGCTGCCCCAATCAGAGGGATGGTGGTTTGATGTTGGCAAAGCAGAATCAGTTTCCGCGATCGAGAATGAGTTTTCAAGACTTATAAAGCTATGAATCAAAGTTTTATTGAAAACCTTGCAGATTACATTCTAGCTGCATTTGCCGAAAAAACCGATCGGCTAAATGTGGTTTTTCCAAATAAAAGGGCGGCTGTTTTTCTCAAACGTGCACTCGGACAGAAAGCAAACAAGGTAATCTGGATGCCTCAGCTTAGAACAATTGATGAGATGTTCGCCGAATGGACAGGCAAAAATTCACTCGATACACTCGCTTTATCGTTGGGCCTGGTCAAAGTATTTGCCGGTCAAATGTCTGATAATAAGTCCGCTGTCAATCAATTCGTTGGATATGCCGCACAATTGCTTCATGATTTTGAAGAGGCGGACCGGTACCTGATTGATGTCCCGCTACTCTTTCAATACCTTAGCGAAGCGCGGGCTATTGAGTTATGGCATCCGGATGGCAGTGAGCTTTCTGCCTATGAGAAAGATTATCTCGCTTTTTATCAGTCGCTCGGACCGCTTTATGATCATTTTCGGCAATATATGCGCGAAACCAATGTCGTGAGCGCAGCAACAAATGCACGCTATTTGGCTGAACTTAACGAGAAAGCATTGGTTGAAATGGCTGCCGGCAGGTTTACATTGTTTGCAGGATTCAACGCTTTCAACCCTGCAGAGGAGGCGGTATTTGAAAAACTTCACCGCAATGGCATTGCTGATGTGAGATGGGATTTTGACACCTACTACCTTCGTCCAAACATTTTTGGCCAGCATGAGGCAGGCGCTGCAGCAAGGCGTTTTTTTGAGAAACACCCGTCAGCATCGAAAGAATGGCTTTATGAGACCTTGCTCACCAGTTCAAAAAAAATACAGCTTGTGGCCGCGCCCGGACAAATTGGACAAGCCAAAGCTTTGGGAAATAAACTGAAGATACAATTTGATGCCGGATCCGAAGCGTCAGACACAGCCGTTGTAATTGCCGACGAAAGCCTGCTTTTTCCCGTCCTGAACAGCATCCCTCCCGATATTGAAAAGATGAACGTTACAATGGGACTTCCTTTTACCTCAAGTCCAATGTTTATCCTGCTTCTCGATCTGCTTAGGTTTGAAAAATCATACAGTGAGCGTGCTGAAACCAACAGGGTTCCTGCTGATTCACTGCTTTCCATTCTGCGTCATCCTGCCATCATGCATTCATTGAACAACACCTCCGCTAAACAAGCGGAAAAACTGATCAACAGCATACTGGAATCAGGAAGTAATTTTGTGCATATTGATTGGTTGCTAAACCAACAGGAACTATTGATTCCGGAAGCAACGCAATTATTTGGAATCTTGCTTAATAGTCCCGGGAAAAATGCATTTGAATCTGGTTGTAAACTCTTGGAATTGATTGAATATATTGGCAGTCAACACCATGCAACAGCAAACACCGAGGCCGACATCATTGCTTTGAATCAGATTTCAATAACAAGAAAGTTGCTAAATCAACTCGTTGACGCGCTCAGCGATCAACCCGAACTGCTGGAGGTTTCAAGCCTTGAAAGATTAGTCCGGCAAATTGCACCGGCCTACACTCAAAATCTGGTTGGCGAACCGCTCGAGGGGCTTCAGATCATGGGTTTGCTGGAATCGAGAAACCTCGATTTTAAAATAGTACACATTTTGTCGGCCAACGAAGGCATCCTGCCAAGTGATACACATGCTCAATCGCTTGTTCCTTATGACATCAGGAGAACATTCGGACTGCCAACACGCAATGACAGCCAGGCAATTTTTGCATTTCATTTCTTCAGATTGCTGCAGCGGGCCGAAGACATCACTTTGTATTACAACACAGAAGCAGACACTTTTGGAGGAGGCGAAATGAGCCGTTTCCTGCAACAAATAAAGTACGAACTCACCCGTCTAAACCCGAAAATTGAGCTGTCAGAAGAAACTTTTAGTTTTCCCATCGCTCAACAGCAACAAAACCGTGTGATAAACATCCAAAAAAATCAGTTCGTTGTAACAAAAATCAATGAAAAGTTAAGCGAGGGTTTATCGCCCACAAGTCTTACGCGTTATTTAAACTGTCCGTTGCAGTTTTACCTGAAAGATGTGCTAAAACTTGACGACAACCAGAATGCAACAGGCACCGCACAGGCGAATAAGATTGGCACCGTGGTGCATGCCGCCATTGAAAAGCTGTATGAACCCTGGTTAAACCAAACCCTGAGCAAGGAGATGATTAATGAAATGGAAAGCAGAGCCGAGCTTGTGTTAGCGCAAACTTTCGGGAACGAATTTCCCGGAATTCAGCTTACTGAAGGCTTGAACAGGATTACTTTCGCCGTTGCCGGACACTTCATAAAAAATCTTTTAAACAGCGAAAAAAACACTGTGGAAACAATGCCACCCGTGGTGCTTGAGCAGGAAAAAAGAATACATAAACAACTGACTGTCAATGGTAAAAAAATAAATATCAAAGGTACTATTGATCGTCTTGACCGCGTTGGAGGACAAATAAGAATCATTGACTACAAAACCGGACAAGCTGAGCAGAAAGATATCAGCATAAGCAATCCGGATGAATTACTGTTGCCTGAAAAGGCGAAAGCGCTCCAGCTTTCGATATATACCTGGCTAATGCTGAGCGGTGAAATCAACACCAAGACATTACCCCAATCCTTCCTGATCAACCTGAGTAAATCATCTATTGGCATGATACAACTTGTGCTGCCAACAGCACTTGATCCTGCTACCTTTTCGTCGTCAATAACGCAAATTCTGGAACAGATTACCAATGATCTGACCGACGAAAGCAAGTCATTTTCGCAAACAGAAGACCATAAAAGATGCAGTAACTGTACGTATATTGCAATCTGTAACAGAGATAAAAAGAATTCCACATTTTTTTAGTATTGCTTATGCGTGCTTCTTCGTATATTTGCTTGAATAAACGCATCTAAATAAAACAGCACGAAGTATGAACCAGCAGCCTAAATTCAATATCCTGATCGTTGACGACAGGCCTGAAAACCTTCTTACACTTGAAGGAATACTTGAAAACGAAGAACTTAACATTCTGAAAGCCCATTCAGGAAACGAAGCTTTGAGCATCATGCTCGAACACAATGTTTCGCTTGTGTTGATGGACGTTCAAATGCCCGGAATGGATGGTTTTGAAGTGGCTGAGATCATGCGAAGTACTGACAGAACAAAATACATCCCGATCATTTTTGTTACTGCAATCAGCAAGCAACGACAGCATATCTTCAGAGGATATGAAACAGGTGCGGTTGACTACCTGTATAAACCACTTGATCTGGAGATACTTCAAAGTAAGATCAAAGCATTTATTGATTTTTTCCAACACAAAAACAAGTTGGAAGAAACAACGCGAAAACTCGAAAAAACCGTCAACGAACTCCATCAGGCCAAACTTATTGCCGAAGAAGCAACAGTCGCCAAAAGTGCTTTTCTGGCTACCATGAGCCACGAAATCCGAACTCCCCTGAACGGCATCATTGGTTTAGCCGACCTTGGTTTAATGGACGAGGCATTGCTGACAAACCAGCGCGAGCGACTGCTCGACATAAAAACCTCAGGCGAATCACTACTAGAGATCATCAACGAAATTCTCGACATCTCGAAGATCGAAGCCGACAAACTTGAGCTGGAAGAAATTGAGTTTAGCATTCGCGAAGTTCTCGAGAAAATTGTCAATCTATTGTCAGTCAAAGTTTTTCAGGAAAAACTCGAATTCGTTTGTGAGATATCACCCAATCTGCCCGACATCCTCATTGGCGATCCGCTGCGCATCAGGCAGATACTTATCAACCTGATCAGCAATGCTGTCAAATTCACCGAAGAAGGCACCGTGGGCATTCATGTGAAAATGCTTGACCACATCGAAGAGCAGGTAAGTATCGAATTTTCGGTTGAAGACACCGGTATCGGAATACCTAAAGACAAGATTGGCAGGCTGTTTCAGTCATACCAGCAAGTTGACACATCAACCACACGCACACACGGTGGCACCGGCCTTGGCCTCACAATTTCGCAAAAGCTGGTAAACCTCATGGGTGGTGTCATCAAGGTTGAGAGCAACCTCGGCGAAGGAAGCAAGTTTTACTTCAGACTCAATATGATGACAGGCGATCAGCGCGAAAACCCTTGGGAACTGAAGCTTAGCAAACCAAACAACGAATACAACATACTTGTGATTGACGACCATCCAAAGTCGAATAATGTTATTTCTAACATTCTGAAACAATGGGATATTCGTCATACTTTTACACAAGAATGCAGCAGCTGTTTTGAGCTACTTAAAAACGAAGATTTCGACCTCATTCTCATTGATTACTACCTCAGCTCGATGAACGGATTTCAGATAGCGGAAAAAATTCGCACAGAAATAGGACGAAAAAAACTTCCGGATATCATTTTACTTTCGCCAAGTAAAGCAAGCATCGAAATCCTTAAAGTCAAAAATGCAGAAAAGTATGAGTTTTTAACCAAACCACTGCTGCAAACCTATATGAAAAGACTGCTTGTAAGTAAATACGGTGAAGGTAGCCGGCTGGCAGGTGCAAAAACTGAAATACAAGAGGTTATCTCTACTGATACCGGTAGAAAACTCAGCATTCTTGTTGCAGAAGATCAAATCATCAACAGAAAAATTGTGATTCAACTGCTCGAAAAGAAAGGTTGGTTGGTGAAGGCAGTCGAAAATGGTAAAATTGCCTATGAAGTTGCATCAACCCAACGCTTCGACATCATATTAATGGACGTTCAAATGCCCGAAATGGACGGTTTCGATGCCACAAGAAATATCAGAATAGCCGAAAAAGGCAAATCCTATCATACGCCCATTGTTGCGATGACAGCCCACGCCATGGTGGGTGATAAAGAAAAATGCCTCGCTGCCGGCATGGATTATTATATCACAAAGCCCGTAAATCCGGCTGAATTGTACGAAACAATCGAGCGCTTTACGCTCAATCAAAACAATCTTCGATAGACCGTAATCAAAGTGAAAAGCAAATTCATTTTTTTCGGCACTGCAGCGGCTGCACCGGAAGGGAAGTTCAATCCGGCAATACTGTACTAATTTACTTTTGAAATCAGATGGATAATATTGATTATAACAAGGCCTCAACCTGGGAAAAACTAAAATACTCACTGCGCTCATGGCGATACATTGGTGTCGGAAAATCACTTCTTATTTGGTTTCTTACCATTTCGATTGTTCCGTTGGCAACCATTAGCTTTATCAATTTTTTGAATGCTTACCACGGACTGACAATTGTGGCAGAAAAATCGCTGCAGACTACCAGTCAGCTACGCGAAGAATACATCAACACCTTTTTTAAAGAGATTATTGATTTTCTGGATTTTAATACCGAACAAAAATCTGATCAGCGGTTTATTTACAGGCTCGATTCGATGTTGGTTGCCAATCAGGGCGAGTTTGGCAAGTTTTACCAAACAGCAGCCTATAAAAAGAGTACTGCAGAACATCGTGATGAGTTTAAAAACCTGGCTGGCCGCAACGGATACTACGACATTTATTATATCAATGCAAAAGGCAACATCCTTTTCAGTCTCCGCGAGGAGTCTGACTTAGGAATGAACCTGTTCACAGGCTCATTGCGTATGACCAGGTTTGCCAGCTTGGTCAGGAATGTGATTGAAACAGGTAAAACCGGATTTTCTGATCTTGAGTTTTACGAACCCTCCTACAACAAGCTCTCAGGCTTTTTTGCAAGTGCCGTTCGCAACGAGAACAACCAAATCATCGGCGTTATTGCCCTTCAGGTTACGATGGATCGTATCAACCAAATCATCAGCCAGGAGGCAGGTTATGGAGAAACGGGGCAGGCTTACCTCGTTGGTGAAGACCAGCTTCTCCGTTCGTCATTACGGTTTAAAGGTAGTAGTCAGATACTGTCAACCGAAGTTAAAAATCAGAAAATAAAAGATTGGCTCTTTACCCTCCAGAATCGAAACAATCCGCAGGCTCTAAAAGACAAAGAGCTCGAAAACGAAAAAGTTTCGACCTATGACAGCGACCTCGAAGGGAAGTATGTATTGGGAATTTTCAGGCATCTCGACTTATTGGAGGAACTAGGCGTTCGGTGGGTGTTGGTTGAAGAAATTGAACACAGCGAAGCTTTTGCCTACGCACGTAAACTCTCCGATATCGTTAAGATCACCTTCATTATCACCATCATACTTGTTTTTCTGATGTCCATTCTTGTGACAAGGTGGTTCGTAAACCCCATCAAGCAATTGTCATCCTGGGCAAAAGAAGTTGCAGAAGGCCAGCTCGATTATAAAAATATTAAAGCTCCTGCCAACGAAATAGGCGAAATGGTCACGACTTTCAATAAACTGGTGACAGCCCTCCAGAAGTATGCCGAAGTTGCCAAACATATGGCCATTGGTGATTATACCGAAAAGGTTGAAGTGAGGAGCCAAAACGATATTCTTGGGACTTCGATGAACGAAATGGTAGAAAGTTTCAGGCAGGTTGTTACCCAGGCAAACCGCATAGCTCAGGGAGATTACAGCGTAAATGTTGTACCGAGGAGCGACAAAGAGACACTGAATATTTCGCTCTTCGGGATGACCCGTACCTTGCAGCAAAACGAGCAGGAAAGCAAAAACCAGGATTGGCTCAAAACCGGCATCAACCTCCTGGATGCTGAAATCAGCGGTGTTTCACGCGTGGATTTGTTAACAAAAAAAGTATTGGATTTCCTTGCCTCCTACACCTCCTCCATCGCCGGTCATATGTATGTGCTGGAGGAAAACGAAAACCAGCTGCGTTTACAATCCAGCTATGGTCAGTTGGTGCAGCACGACGCAAACCCGGTTGTTATTGATATCGGCAACGGTCTTATCGGTCAGGTGGCAGCCTCACACAAAACCACACTCATCGCGGGCGAAGAGCAAACGCTTTCCGTTCATTTGGGATCGCATACCATCGAAGCCCGTGAATGCATCATCTTCCCGCTTGTGCACGAAGAAAAAATGATGGGAATCGTTGAACTTCTTTCAACAAATGCCTTCGACGACATTAAAAAAACGTTCTTCAGCCTTGCAGCAGTCAATATTGCCATTGCGCTCCGTACGGCACAGGCAGCAGAAAGAGTAAGGGAACTTCTCAGACAAACACAAGAACAAGCCAACGAACTTGCAGTGCAGCAGGAAGAACTGCGGCAGGCCAACGAAGAACTTCAGGAGCAAACAGCGGCCTTACGCGTTTCGGAAGAGAACCTTCAGGCACAGCAAGAAGAGCTTAAAGTAACGAACGAGGAGCTCGAAGAACGCACAAAAGCACTTGAAATACAACGCGATGCAATTCGAGAGAAAAACATCGAACTGGAAGGGGCCCGTAAAGAAATTGAAGCTAAAGCAAAGGACCTTGAGCAAGCTTCAAGATATAAGTCCGAGTTTTTAGCCAATATGTCGCACGAACTCCGTACCCCACTTAACAGTATCCTCGTTCTGTCACAGCTATTGGCTGAAAATAAAAAACAGCACCTTGATCCCAAAGAGCTAGAATATGCAAGAACCATCAACAGTTCGGGCTCCGATTTGCTTGAGCTTATCAATGAGATTCTTGATTTGAGCAAGGTTGAATCAGGGAAAATCGAGCTTTTTATTGAATCGCTATATCTGGACGATGTTTCAGCCTTTGTTCGAAAAAGCTTTGGGCCTTTGGCCGATAAGAAAGGGCTCGAATTGTTTGTGAACATCAGTAAAAACCTCCCCGAATTTATAAAAACTGATAGCCAGCGGGTATTTCAGATACTTAAAAATCTATATTCCAACGCTTTAAAGTTCACTCATAAAGGAAGTGTTACCTTAAACATCTACAAGCCAAAAGCAGAAAATGCAGAAGAAACAGCGCAAAACCTGATTGCGTTTGCAGTAAAAGACACTGGTATCGGGATTCCACCAGAAAAACTGGAGCTTATATTCAACGCTTTCACACAGGCAGATGGAACAACAAGCCGGAAATACGGCGGAACGGGACTAGGATTGAGTATTTCCAAAGCATTCAGCGAACTACTTGGCGGCAGAATCACTGTTGAAAGCCACGAGGGTGAAGGAACAGTCTTTACCTTGTTTCTGCCTTTCGACGTGGATAAAAACGAGATAAATTGGGAAACTGTACAGGAAGAGTATCCTGATCCTGCTGAAGCTAAAACCTCAGCAGAAGAAAAAACAGTGACGATTGAAAAAATCGAGGAAGTGCGTGATGACAGACACCAGATATCTGAAGGCGACAAAGTTTTGCTTGTGATTGAAGACGACTCAAACTTTGCTGGTCTCATCAAGGACATGGCCAACGAACATCATTTTAAATGTTTGATTGCCAGTGATGGCGAAGCCGGATTACATTATGCCGACTATTATCTTCCAAGCGCAATTATCCTCGATATTGGTTTGCCGGGCATTGATGGCTATGAGGTGATGGACCGACTCAAAAAAAACAGCCGGACAAGACATATTCCTGTGCACTTTGTTTCGGCCTCCGACAAAAGTCTTGACAGCCTAAAACAGGGAGCAATCGGATACCTGCGCAAACCGGTTACAAAAGAATCACTGGAATCGGCACTTAACAAGCTGGAAAACCTTGTTCTGGCGCATTCACGCAAACTATTAATTGTTGAGGATGACGATATTACAAGAAAAAGTATTGAAGGCCTGATGGCATCGGACGATGTAATAATCAAAGCTGTGGGATCGGGTGAGGCTGCATGGGAGCTACTCCAGAATGAGACCTTTGATTGCATGATCCTCGACCTCGGATTGCAGGGAATGAGTGGATTTGAGCTGCTCGAAAACATCAAAAAAAGCACGAAGCTGCAGGAATTGCCGGTTATTATTTATACAGCCCACGAATTGTCACAAGAAGAAAACTTTCAGCTGCAACGCTTTGCCGACAGCATTATCCTCAAAGGAGCGAGATCGCTTGAAAGATTGCTTTCCGAGTCAACGCTCTTTCTGCATCAGGTAGAGTCGAAACTATCAAAAAACAAACAGGACATGCTCAAAAAGATTTTGCCCCGCGAAGATATACTCGAGGGTAAAACCTTGCTGATCGTTGACGATGATATGCGAAATGTATTTGCCCTCACCAGCTTTCTCGATCAGTATAACATGAAAATTCTGATTGCCAGAAACGGCAGGGACGGGATTGAAAAACTCAACGCCAATCCCGGAACCGACCTGGTGCTGATGGACATTATGATGCCCGAAATGGACGGCTACGAAGCAATGAGACTGATCAGAAAAGACCAGCGTTTTTCAAAACTACCCATCATTGCTCTCACAGCCAAAGCTATGAAAGATGACAGAGAAAAATGTATTTCGGCCGGCGCAAATGAATACCTCACGAAACCTTTCGACACCACAAAACTGCTCTCACTGCTAAGGGTTTGGCTCTATTGAAAAAGTGAATACCATGAATGATCAGGCCTCACAACTTTTGCAATTGCAGGATCTGGAAATTGATCTTTTTCTGGAGGCCATTTTCAGGTATTATGGCTACGACTTCAGAAACTACAACCGGGCACATGTTAAGCGCAGAATCATTCACCGGCAACAGACCCTCGGACTCTCAAGCGTGAGCGAGCTGCAGCACCGCGTGCTGCATGAAAAGGATTTTATTGAGCATATTCTCAGGGATTTATCAATAAATGTCACAGAAATGTACCGCGATCCCGCCTTTTACCTCGCCATGCGCAAAGAGGTCTTCCCACTGCTCCGAACATGGCCCTATATCAAGATTTGGCATGCAGGTTGCTCAACGGGCGAAGAGGTTTACTCGTTCGCTATCATGTTGAAAGAAGAAGGCCTGTATGACCGCTGTCAGATTTATGCTACAGACTTTAATCCACTCGTTATCGAAACTGCCAAAAAAGGCATTTACCCGATCAGTAAAATCAAGGATTATACATACAACTATCAGCAGGCCGGCGGATTACAATCATTTTCTGATTACTATATCGCCAAATACGACTCAGCAATACTTAACCAAAGCCTTAGACAAAATATTGTTTTTGCGGAGCACAACCTCGTTACCGACAGCATTTTTGCCGAGGTGCAGCTTATTTTGTGCCGTAATGTGCTGATTTATTTCAACAAAGAACTTCAGAACAAAGTTGTGCGAATTTTTATGGACAGCCTCGTCAAAGGCGGCTTTTTAGGCTTGGGTTCTAAAGAAAATCTGATGTTTACGGATGTTTACGAAGCTTTTGAGGTTGTTGACCCGAAAGAGAAAATCTATAAGAAAAAGCTTCAATCATAACTATAACAAAGGTGAAGGACTGTAAAAATTATCAGGCAGTGGTGATCGGCACTTCAGCAGGCGGATTGAAAGCCTTGAAAGTGATCCTTGAAAATCTACCCGACAGTTTTTATCTTCCAATCATTATCGTTCAGCACCTTAATCCACAGTCGGATGGGTTTTTGGCACAATACCTTAACCAGCATTCAGGTCTCAATGTAAAAGAAGCCGAATCGGGTGAGCCAATCATACAGAAACACGTTTATATTGCACCTGCAAACTATCATCTTTTGGTTGAAAAAAACAGAACATTAAGTCTAACTGTCTCAGAAAAAGTGAACTATGCCAGGCCATCAATCGACTTGCTTTTTGAAAGTGCAGCCGAGGTATTCCTCCACTGTTTGATTGGAATTTTGCTCACAGGTGCAAATGACGACGGCAGCCGCGGAATAGCGAAAATAAATCACTTTGGTGGATTAACAATTGCCCAAAATCCGGAAAGTGCCGAGGTTAATATGATGCCTGTTTCTGCAATCAAAACCGGGAAAGTGGATATCGTGCTTCATCTAGAAGAAATACCGGCCATGCTTGCATCTCTCTGCAAAAGCTAATGCTTTGGCAGGCAAAGGTCAATCAGCACCGGAAGGTGATCGCTGTAGCCGCCAATATATGTAGGCCCTGAGTAGGTTCTTAACAGTTTCTTACCAAGATAACGTTCATCTTCAGTCAGAAGAAAATCAGGCGCAAAAATTCTTGCACTGCCTGCACAGTATGCTGTGGCCGTATCTTGATTCAGGAGCGAGCCGGAGATAATAAACTGATCAAAAATCTGCCAATCATGGCCATGTTTGAGTGTTCCCTCAAAGCCCAGAAAAGCTGAAGGAAAAAACATTTGTATCAAGGAACTGTCCGAAAGTGCAATCTCAGGAGCATGCGCTTTGAGCATCTTGATCAGGCTTTCATCAGCCGGGGTATCGTTAAAATCACCCATCATGATAGCTTTGGCACCTTTATGCGCCATGGCAAGTGAGTCAAAATGCAAGCGCAATGTTTTGGCAGCAAGAAAACGCTTTTCAACCGATTCAAGCTGTCCGCCGTAGCGCGAGGGCCAGTGGTTAACATAAAAATAAAGCGTATCGCCCAATTTGGTTTCAAAGGCAGCAAACAGAATATCACGTGTCAGAAAACCGGCATCAGAAGGATCGCGCACAGCGATAGGGCTGCTGCTGAGCAGCGTAAGCAAATCAGCGCGGTAAAGCATGCCCACATCAATCCCGCGACGATCAGGTGATTCATAGTGGACAATTTTGTAGTGCATTGCTTTGAGCGGAGTTGATAAAACCAGGTCCCTGAGAACCTTCTCATTCTCAAGCTCACATAATCCAAGAAGAGCCGGGGCATTGCCTTTTCCTGCAGCGATGATCGTTTTAAACAGGTTGTTTTTCTTCAACAGATACCTCTTCAAGTTCCAGTGTTGCTCTCCATCCGGCGTAAAAGCGTTGTAACTTCGGCTCGAATCAACTTCTGTATCAAAGAAATTCTCGGCATTGTAGAACATTATTCGAAGAGGCTGCTGTGCTTTTGCAGCAAATGATAAGCTGAGGGCCAGACAAACTGACAAGTAAAGATTCTTCATTGAAATTCAAAAATAATGAATTTATAGGATAACGTTCGCAATAATACTTATTTGTTTTAACTTTGGCCGATATAAAATAAATTTTGTTTGAAAACAAAAATTCTTTTATTGGGATTTTTCCATTTTTTAGACACAAGGATTTTTTTTTATTATTATGTAACTAATTATTAATTATCTAAAAAAAAACAATTATTTTTTTTATCAAAAACCTATGCGTTTTTAACATTTTCAAACACTAATGTATAGAGAGATGCAAACATATGGTGACGATCAAATCATAGAAGGCATTAGAAAGGCTGATCCAATTGTTCTTGAGTTTATTTACAATAATTATTTTAATGCCATCAGG
>ENA-UPTA01004315-UPTA01004315.1-activated-sludge-metagenome-genome-assembly--contig:-NODE-4315-length-13514-cov-5.118805_pt1 | contig 13514 bp, 10 predicted proteins | sample MGYA00238184_ERZ773361 | MGnify/ENA primary metagenome ERZ773361 (study PRJEB29100, sample SAMN05720205) | activated sludge metagenome | isolation source: anaerobic digester from wastewater...
AAGATTTAATTCAAATTGAATCAGAAATAGAATATCTTAAAAAGCATTCTGCGGATCTTATTGCAAAAATAAAATCATTTTCATCAGTTAAACATGATATTTACAAGGCTTATATAGCAGCCCTTGACAGATATAATTTTGAAAAAGCGTACTATTCTTCAGTAGAAGCTTTAGGCGACGTTTTCGTTTATCAGGGATGGGTTCCTGAGAAAGAGCTGTCTGTTTTAGAGAAAGCAGTCTCTTCAGATCCCGTTTCTATAAGCTCCGTCGAACCTGAGCAGGATGAAGTTCCGCCGACTTTTATAAAAAACAAAAATTTTTCGGGAGTTGGTCAGGAGCTGGTCGAATTTTATGATACTCCGTCATATAAAGACTGGGATCCTTCATCATTTGTTTTTCTTTCATTCATTATTTTCTTTGCAATGATTATGGGTGACGGTGGATACGGAATCGTTCTTTTTCTTGTGACGCTTTATGCTGCTATTAAAGTAAAAAAGCCAGGCGTCAAAGCAAAACGCATGCTTGCCATGGCATTTATTCTAAGTATAGCGACAATCGGATATGGTGTAATGACCGGCAGCTTTTTCAGCGTTACCGAGTCTAATCCGGTATTCGGCAAGCTTCTTCAGTTTAAGCTTTTTAATTCAGGAAGCGTAGACAAAGAAACACTTGATAATATGATGAGAGTGTCGGTTCTCATAGGAATGGTTCATATTTCGCTTTCACTGTTTTTAAAAACATTGAGGCTCATTTTTAGCGAGAGGTCATTTATTGTTCCTTTTGCTAATATTGCATGGATTGTTGCAATATGGACTTTCTTTTTCTTTTACGGAAATTCATTCGCAGGCATTGAATCCGGTCAGGATATTCAGAAATATATTCTATACTGCTGCGGAGGCGTGGTCTTTCTGACAAGTGCAGGCTCTATTAACCCTCTTAAAATTTTTGCCGGCGGATTACTTGGATTATATAACGGGGTTCAGTTTTTTTCGGATGTACTTAGTTATCTTAGAATATTCGCGCTTGGTCTTTCCGGTGCGCTTATTGCCCAGACTTTTAACAATATTGCATCATCAATGTCGGACCTAGGCGGAATTTTTATAGCGCTTGCTGTCATAATTTCAATACTAGGGCATCTTTTAAATTTAGGTCTTTCGATAATGAGTGCCGTAATTCACGGATTGAGGCTTAATTATCTGGAATATTACAGGTGGAGTTTTGACGGAGGCGGAAAGCCTTATAAACCGCTGAAATCTCTGCTTGAGCAATAAAAAACGAGGTGAAAAAATGGATTTGAGTCTTTTCGGAGCAATATTACCTCTCGGTCTAGGGGCTGTGGGGAGTTCTATCGGATGCGGAATCGCAGGTATGACTTGTCACGGGGTTATGTCAAAAACTGACGAAGGACACGGTCTTTTGATTGGTCTTTCGGCGATGCCGGCTTCTCAGACAATTTACGGATTTGTACTGATGATTCTTTTTAGTCAGGTAGATCCGTCTAAAATATCCGGATTGTCCATGTTCGGTATAGGTCTTTTATGCGGTCTGGCTCTTATGACCAGTGCAATTTATCAGGGGAAAGCCTGCAGTTCTGCGATTCTTGGTGTTTCAAAAAAGGCTTCTATGGCCGGAAAATCGTTCATTTCTCCCGGAATCATCGAGTCTTTTGCCCTTTTTGCCATGATCGGCGGAATAGTTCTTACAAGCAGATGATAGATTCTGCGGGTTCCGCCCGCAGTAATTTATTGTATATTATTGATGTCAGTTTGTTTTTTAAGCAAACTGACAAATTTAATATTTGATTTATATTTGCCGAAAATGAATGTGAGAGGGTCTGTCTGACAGACATATTTTTATTAAGCGAATATTTATGAGCGGCAAAAAAACAGATATTGAAGAATACTTTAATGAAATCAGTGAATTCGCTTCATCAACAAGCAGAGTAGGTCAGGTCTCGCCTTTGGCGCCTCTTCCTAATAATGTTCAAAAAAAATCATACCGCGACATAGACAAATATGTTTCTGAAATAGAAGATAAATCATTTCAAAATTCAGAAAGATATGAAGATGAAGTAATTGATATACCAGAAATATTGGATGTTGATACTGATTTTATCCGTAATGAAATAATAAATATCAGCAGGGATTTTATTGTAAAAGTTGTAGGCGGAATAAAAGATGCAAATCCGTCTAATCTCATTGATCTGATAAATAATAGAAATGTAACATCTGATAATCAGAAAAAAGCAGACGTGGCAATTCAGTCTTCTGCTGCAAAGGAAGCAAAATCAGCTTCTTCTGGCATTGATGATATCGGATATAATGTTATCGATATATCCGATATGTCCGAAGAAGAATATATCAAGCGCTTTTATCCTGAAGACACGGCCAAAAATACCACACAAAAGGCTGCCGTTCAAGATGATGACAAGTATCATAAAATTGAAACAGGCAGTGAATATTTCATCGACCTTGATCTTTTGTTCGGGCTTCCTTCCAGCGGTTATTATACAGGAAACAGAAAGAAAAATATTTCTGAATCCGAAATAATTGAGGATATGAAACTCGGGTCATCGAACGATAATAAAACAGAAGTTCCACCGGTAACTGAAGTCAGAAAATTTACTGATAAGATATCAGATCAGATCAAAGAAATGCCGTCTCAGCTGTTAATCGAACCGATTGATCTTGCAGAAGCTGAAAAGATTGCAAGAGAGGATATTTTTCTGTTATCAGAAGATGATCTGATTGAAGAACTTGAACAGATGGACCTGACTCCTCTTGATGAATTATCATCAGAAAACCGTCTGAATGAAGGAAAGAAAAAACTCCGTTCGGAAATATTTTCAGATTTTAATCAACTGTCGAATGCTGAATTTGAAGAAATAGAAAATGATATTTCAGCAAATAAATCTCTTATTGTTGAAGAAAACATAGATGATATAAAAACAGAACTCGCCGCTATGAATCTATCTGATAAAAAAGATTCTGATGAAGAAATTGCGGATATTACAGATAGAATTGTATTTTTGGATGATGAGAATTCGTTAAATGGTATTTTGTCAGGTATGGGAGAAAAGAAAAGTGCAGATATGAAAAAACTTCTGGCATATCTCGACGGTCTATTTGAAAAACTCCCTGAAGATACGGTAAAAAAATTCGCCGGCAGTGAATACTTTGATCTTTACATCAAGGTTCTTAACGATCTTGGAGTGTAATTATGGGATTGCGTGAAAAAGCCGAAAGAATTTTACGCGGAAAATTTTCTGCTGAAAAATATCCGGAAATTGAACCTGAAATAATTTATGACGACGATTCCGTCTCTTTGCCGAATAAAAATATTTCTTCTGAATCTCTTGAAATTGAAGATGAGTTCGGGGGAGATTCGAAATTTCCTGACATAGAAACAGATTTTACTGAAAACGATATATCAAATATGATTATAGATGAAATTCCAGAGCCTTTTTTCTCCGAAGATAATATAGATATTTCAAACAATGTTTCTGAAATTACAGCAAAAGATGATTTATCTGTTCTTGGTATTGATGATGATCAGACAGATTTATCTGAAGATCAAACAAAAACATCAGAAACAGTCAATGTTTCTGATATTGATAAATTATCGCATAATGATAATCTTCTTTTGATTGAAATAGCAAAAGAGATAATGAAATCGTCATCGATTATTCACTTAAAAGAAACAGCGATATTTTCAATAATGAGTTATCTTTCAGTCGAAGGTGTTTCTGTTATATCGCCCGAATCTGAAGATTCAGACAAATGGATTCTTTCTGATTCCAAGGGTGTAAAAATTAAAAGTAAAAGAATTACCTTTAATTCTTCGGATTCCATTTTTAACGATATCTTTGAAAAAGGAATTTTGTTTGATATAACCGAATATGCAAATTCATCATCTGAAGAATATTTGAAATTTAAATCAATTGGTTCAAAAATATTAATTTCAATTACGGATAAAAATAAACCCGTACTTCTTATTTCCGTATGTTCTAAAATTAATGGCGAGAATTTTTCTGATGCCGAAAAAAGATTTATTCGTGAACTTTCAGAATTCATGTCGCTTGCTGCAGGAAGCTGTCTTGAAAGCGACAGACTTAAGAGTCAGAACTTGACACTGCTTGATAATTCAAGAAAACTTGTCGATATAGATACTTACGAGGAAAGAATTCGAAAGAGTGCTGCCGATTCTGATATTGAAAATTATATCAGAGGTGAAATGGCGAACAACGGAGTTTCATCCTTCGCATTTTTTGAAAGAGATGATAAGGATGATGTTTTTAAGCTGAAATACAGCGAGGAAAAGGATTCTCTGAATTTTCAGAAGAAATCATTTTCAATTTCACTTGATAATGCATTTACCGCATATTTGTTTTCTATAAACGGATATGCGGTGATTGAAAATCCAATAAATAATGAAGTACTTCATCGTATTTTTGATGAAGAAATGCTGGCGAGAATGAACATTTTCGTTTCGATGCCGTATGTTATACGCGGAAGACTAACCGGTTTTGCTCTAATTCTGAGAGCCGATATTGACCATCTGCCTTCAAATCTTGTTCAGATAAACAGACTTTCAAAAGTAGTTTTTTCTTTTTTTCAAAACAGCAGAAGCATTGAGATATTTACGTCAAAATATTATGATCTGCTTTCTTCATATCTGAAAAAGCTTTCAGATGAAATTAAGCATGCTGACGAAATGAATATTCCGCTGACTTTTTCAGGTTTTTGCATCAAGAACATGAAACGCCTTGTTACAGTTTACGGAGAAAAGCAGGCAGACGACATACTATTTTCTCTATCTGAAGCAATTGCAAAACGCCTGTCAGAAACGGATTTTGCAGTAAGGTATTCTCGAAATTCAATTATTGCTGTTTTTCCGGGTAAACAGAAAAAGAGTGTCGCTGTAGCTGCAAATATAATAAAAAATGAAGTTACTGAAAAATTCAGAAAATATGAAGTGCCTGTAATGATTAATTTTTTAACTTGCGAATATCCTGACGAAGCAAAGACTCTTGATGAAATTCTTTCGGTTGTAGAATAATTACTTGGCGAAGTATTTTGGATTCAGCGCTTTTCCGTTTTTTCTGATTTCGTAATGCAGATGCGGTCCGGTTGTTCTGCCGGTATTTCCTGACAGTGCTACAACATCGCCTTTCTTGACTCTCTGTCCTTCTTTTACAAGAAATTTAGAAAGATGACCGTAATATGTTTCGTATCCGTTTGAGTGTCTGACTACCACGAGGTTTCCGTATCCGCCTTCGTTTCCTGCGACAACGATTATTCCATCTCTTGCTGTTCTAACGGGAGTTCCAAGAGGACATGCTAAATCTATTCCTTCATGAAACTCGTGTTCTCCGGTAAATGGATCTTTTCTTGTTCCGAAGCTTGAAGTCAGCCGAGTTTGTTTTGAGGCTATGGGGGTAGTGAAGCCGGCGTTTAGAAATTTCTGCCGGTCTGACGAAGATATTCTTCCCATCGGAATAAAAAGATCAGATTTTGATAAAGTTGTGATTTTATTTACTTTGAGGATGTATTGCTTCGGTACGCTGTGAAATGATGAAATCGAATCAATGCTTTCTCCGTTTTTGACGTGATGAATGACTCCGCGCATATTAGGAATATAAATTGTTTTTCCTGAATTTTCTTTGGGGCCGCTAAGTTTATTGACGGAAACCACTGTATCAAGATCCGTTCCGGTAGATGCAATAATGCCGAAAAAATCATCTTTCTGTTTTATCGTATATTCGTAAAATTTTAATTCAGGCAATTCATCGGGCGAACGGAGACTTTTAATTGTTTTGATGGTTTTCATCGCATCCTGACGAATGCTTTTAATCTGCGGAGAATGTCTGTCAAGACTTTCAAGCTTCAGGACTTCCTCAGCATGAATATTTAAGAAACATGCGGTTAATAAAATAATAAACTTTTTCATTGTATTATGTCGTATAGTATTTTATCGGATTAATTGAGAAATAATTAACAAAAATATGTGTTTTGCGGTAATTTTTGTATGATTTACTGAGTTGATAATTTGTAATTGACACGATTTGCTTTAGGGTTATTTCTGCAGTTATCCTATTTTCAAAGAGGTTATTATGGCATTGGCTAAAACCGGAAGCGACGTTGTAAACAACTTGATCGGTGAAAATTCTTATTTTACCGGAAGATTTAATATAAACGGTTCGTTGAGAATCGACGGCAGATTTGAAGGAAAATCCCTTCAGGCAGAACAGCTCTATATCGGGCCGAATGGCAAAATGAAAACTAATATCGAAGCTGTCAGTGTGATTGTTGAAGGTCTTGTTGTCGGAAATATCTCGGCAAGCGGACGCGTGATGCTTATGCCGACTGCAAAAATACTCGGAGACATCAAAACTCCGGAGCTCATTATACAAAACGGTGTTATTCTTGAAGGCCGCTGCACAATTTCCAATGACCTTAAAGTTTCTTCAAAAGATCTTATTGATGCAGAATATAATAAAAACAGAATAATTCCGGAAGAGTTTCTTGAAAACAGAAAAGCATCACCAAAACGTTAGAATAGGTATCACTCTCGGTTGTCCCGCCGGTGTAGGCGGGGAAGTAACTCTAAAAGCGCTTCCTCATATCGAGAGCGGTATTTCTGCTGTTTTGATCGGACGCAAATCTGTTCTCGACAGTCATTATCCGTCTTTTATGTCCAGTTTGAACATCCCCCTTTTCAATGCAGAAAACCCTGCAGAAGCCCTGGTTTCATTTTATGATATTGAGTCAGATTTTCCTGTTCCTGAATTAGGAAAGGGAAATCTTGATACGGCTAAAGAATCTATTTCCTATATTGATGCTTCAATAGAACTCTGGAAGCAGGGACTTGTTGATGCAGTTGTAACAGCTCCAGTTCACAAGGGTCTTATCGAGAAATCGGGTTTGAAGTTCATGGGACATACTGAGTATTTCGCAGAAAAGATTAATGAAGCTGATCCTGTTATGATGATGTATTCGGAAAAACTCGCCGTGGTACTTGTTACCACTCATTATAAAATAGCAGATATCCCTAAACTGGTTACGGCTGAAAAAATCGAAAGTACAATCAGAACGGCAAATGATGCTTTAAGAAAAATACGCGGCAGAAAGCCGAAGATCGCACTTGCGGGTCTTGATCCTCATTGCGGTGACAACGGAGCAATCGGAACATTTGACACTGAAGTTTCAGCGCGGGTTGTTGAAAAACTTAAAACTGAAATAGATGTTTCAGGTCCTTATTCTGCTGATACACTTTTTATGAAGAGCAAATGGGAACAATATGACGTTGCAATTGCTCATTATCATGATCAGGGGCTTATACCATTTAAGATACTGGCATTCGACAAAGGTGTAAATGTTACTTTAGGTCTTTCACTTGTCAGAACTTCTGTTGATCATGGAACAGCTTATGATATAGCAGGAAAAGATATGGCGGGCTTCCAAAGCATGGTTGAAGCCGTAGATCTTGCAGCATTACTTGTCCGCGGCAGATAATATTACTTATCTGATCTGAGATATCCGTCAAGAAAATCAGCAAGAACTACAAAAATGCCCCAAAGAATAACAATTACAGGATAAAAAGAGATTATGCCCTTGTAATTCCATTCAGGCTGGATATACCAGTTGTAATTCCATGGTTCAATTCCCAAATAGAGCATTATACTTCCGAAAGTAAGTTCGGCTATGTAAAATACCGCGACCATTGGAAGAATTCTCATCCAGTATTTCATTCTGAGCTTATTCATAATTATATCAGCAGGGTAGAAGAAGAAAGGCATAAGTGAATAAGGAATATACATCCATGTAGAAGCTGTATTAAGTGCGTCAGGTGTAAGAGTGCCGGCTATTATCTGCTGCGACGTCGTCATAAGTACATCCCAGCCCATTCCCGCAAAAGTGAAAATTGCCATGCGGAGCCACAATTTCTTAAAATAGCATTTTAATGAAAAATCAGTATTTCCTTTCATAATGCCTCTGCTGTTAATACGAAATAATTGATAATATAAGTGATTTATTTGTCAATATATTGTCATATTAGTTTAAATTGTTTTGATGAATTAAGATAAGTCAGTGATGTTTGAATCAGCGAAATAATTTTTGATTGTCATATTCTTATACAGGTTTCAGATAATACGCATGAATAAACAAATGAAGATTCCGTTTCACAAACCATTTATTGATGATAATGAAATTGAGGCAGTTTCGGATGTATTGAAAAGCGGCTGGCTTACAATGGGAAGCAAAACATTCGAATTTGAAGCGATGTTTGCCGAAAAAGTTTCAGCCCGTCATGCCATTTCTTTTAATTCAGCGACGTCCGCACTTCATATTGCATTATCATTGTATGATATAAAACCGGGAGATGAAATTATTATTCCGGCAGTAACCTTTGTTGCTACAGCAGAAACCGTAAGATATTTCGGTGCTGTTCCTGTTTTTGCCGATGTTGAACGTGATACGCATAATATTTCAATTGAGTCCGTTGAAAAGCTTATTACTGATAAAACAAAGGGTATAATACCCGTTCATTATTCGGGACTTCCTGCAGACCTCGATCCGCTTTTTAAAATATGCCGAAAGCACAATCTGTTTCTCATTGAAGATTCCGCACATGCTTTTCCATCTTACTATAAAGATAAACCTATAGGTTCATTTGAATCGCCTTCGGTTTTCAGTTTCTATGCTAACAAAACAATTACAACCGGCGAAGGGGGAATGCTTACACTTTCTGATGATGCAATGGCTGATAAAGCAAAAAAGATGCGTCTTCACGGAATTGACAGAGATGCATGGAAGCGCTATTCACATGACGGATCGTGGATGTATGATGTCACAGAGCTTGGTTACAAATATAATCCGACAGATATTTCAAGCTCTATCGGAATAGAGCAGTTGAAAAAATCCGATTATATGACATGTCTCCGTAAAGATATCTGCCGTAAATATAATGATTTGTTTTCATCATCAGATTCGTTGGAATTATATCCTTCAAAGGAAGGAAGAGAGTCCTCGTATTATATTTATCCGGTTAAATTGAAGTTCGAGTCTCTTTCTGTAAATCGGGATTATGTTATTGATGAGCTGAAAAAACGCGGCATTTCTGTGTCAATGCATTTTATTCCTCTTTACCGTTTCAGTTATTATAAAGAGTTCTATGAGTTTATCGGCAGAAAAAATAATTTTGATAGTTATCCGAATTCGGAATACATCTTTGAAAGAGAAATTACTCTTCCGCTCTATCCATCTATGACAGATGAAGAATTGGAATATGTTGCGGAAAATCTAATCAGCATATTGTCGGAGAAATCGAAATGAAAGAGACTAAACGTATTCTGCTTATAGGAGCCGGTGAAGCAGGGACTCTGATTCTTTCGGAATTCTCTAAGCATTCCAGGATTGATTGTATTATCGGTTTTCTCGATGATGATATTAAAAAAATTGGAACTCTGGTTTCCGGAAAACCCGTATTGGCATCTACTGATGATGCAGAAAAAATTATTGAAGATAATTCAATTGATGAAGTGATTATAACTATTCCTTCGGCTTCGGCTGAGAAAATTGAACGCATTATTTCTGGTATATTAAAAAAATCAGCGATTAAAATATCCGTTCTTCCTTCATCGGCGAAATATTTTGATTCGGGATTAATGTCGGATTTGAGCGAGGTGAGTTTTGCCGACATCACCGGAAGAAAAGAGGTTCAGCTCGATATTGAATCCATGAGCTCGGAAATAAGCGGTAAAACAGTTCTTGTTACAGGAGCAGGCGGATCAATCGGTTCTGAGATCTGCAAGAATCTGCTTAGATTTTCTGTTAAAAAAATTGTCTGCATCGGAAGAGGTGAAAATTCAATCTATGAGCTTGAAAATATTTTGAAAAATACAGAATCCAATTCATCTGCAGAAATAATCTACCGCATTTGTGATGTAAGGAATTATGATTATCTAAAAAGTCTTTTTGATCTATATAAACCGGATATTGTTTTTCACGCAGCAGCTCATAAGCACGTTCCGATAATGGAAATTAACGAGGCAGAGGCATGCTCAAATAATATAGGCGGTACACGAAATGTTCTGGAAGCCTGCCTTTGTATTAACGCAAAGCTGATTCTTGTATCAACTGATAAGGCTGTGTATCCTTCGAGTTTTATGGGCTCGACCAAGCGGATATGCGAAATGCTTACACTGTATTATAATACAAAATATAATCTGAAAGTTTCTGCTGTGCGTTTCGGAAATGTTCTTGGAAGCCGCGGTTCGGTTATCCGTTTGTTTAAAGATCAGATACAAAACGGCGGTCCCGTTACAGTGACTGATAAAAACATGAAACGCTACTTCATGTCAATTCCGGAAGCGGCGCTTTTGGTTATAAACGCTTCGGCTTATTCTTCGGGCGGAGAAATATACATGCTCGAAATGGGAGAACAGTATTGTATTGATGATATTGCAAAAAAAATGATTTCTTTATTAACTGATAAAGAAATTGAAATAAAATATACCGGCCTTAGAAAAGGTGAAAAGCTGGAAGAGAAACTCAGTTATGATTTTGAAAAAATCCATGAAACAAAAAATCCGAAAATCAAAGCTATGACATCTTTCAAGAATTATGATTTTACTCAACTAGAGGATTTTATTATCAATTCTCTGCCGGTAATATATTCTTTTGACGCGTCAGAAATAAGAAAAAAAGTTGAATCAATGATAAATTCATTTAATATATAACAGTATCACCAATAAGGTTTTATTCTGAAACAATTATGTAGCAAATATATTTTTATTACTATGGAGAATTTATGAAGTCAAAACAGGAAACAGAAAAAAAATCTGTAAAAGAACGGATACAGTCGTTTATTGCGCTTTTTATCGGCGAACAGAATATGATGGATATAGATTCTTTCAATGGGAAAATTAAAAAAAAGCTGATAAATGCGGTTAGGATATTTGTTTCTTCTGCTAATAAATTTTTTACTGATGATTGTTTTACCCATGCTTCGGCAATAGCCTATACAACCCTTGTTTCTCTTATACCTACATTGACGGTAGCTTTAACTTTTGTTGCATACATCGGAAGCGGCAAAAAGGATGAACTGTTCAAAGATATTAATGTTTTTCTATCTGACCATAATCTTCAGAAACTGAATATTGATCCGCTTCTGAATGCAATCAGCCAGATCGTGGATAATGCTGCGAGCATCGGGGGAGTCGGTGCTGTCTTTATGATTTTTTCCGCTACAGCCGTTCTTCGAACTCTTGATAAAGCGTTAAATGCTATATGGAATGTTCATAAAAAACGTTCATTGATTACGCAGGTTATTTATTATTGGGCTGTACTAACTTTGGGACCTATATTGCTTATATCCGGAACTACTCTTGCAACGCAGATTTCTTCCGCTTTTACTTATCCCAGCTACAAAGCGATATACGCAAAAAATTTAACGGATATATGGATTGTGGGCGATAAATCAAAGATAGCTACAAACATGGGAGGAACTTCTTTTTTTGATTTATCTGTTGAATCAATTGATTTCGAGAATCAGAGATTATATAAAGTTAATCCGGTTTCAGGATTATTGGAAGAGTCGGAAGAACCGGTTCTGAGTAATGATTTCAATTCGAAATATTATAATGATATTGAGTTTGAGGGTTCTTCCGGATGGATTATCGGGCGTGACGGTATTATTCTTGAAACAAATGATTCGGGATTATCGTGGCATATAATAAGTCTCGGTAAAATTAATTTGAATGAAATAGTTATGATTGATTCTCAAAAAGGATTTATTGCTGCGGATTCGGGTTACATTTTCAGAACTGAAGATGCATGGAAAACTTTTATCACAGTATCAAGTGCCGATTTTCATTATAATGTAAATTCAATTTCATTTTACGGTGAACGCGGAGCTGCAGTATGTGATAGCGGATATGTTTTGTCTACTGATGACGGAGGAAAGACGTGGATAACTGAACAGGTTATTAAAACTAAATCAAAAAAACCGGCTAATTTGAATAAGATATTACTATCTTCTACAGGATCATATATCGCAGGAAATCAGGGAACACTTATGTATTCTGACGACCTTGGAAAAAAATGGACTGATAAATCTTACAAAAAATATGATTATAATTCAATTCTTGTAAAAGATTCTTCTGATGTTTATATTTCGGGAGAAAAAGGAATTCTTCTTTATTCCAATAATAACGGTTCTACATGGAAGAAAAATTCTATCGGTACTAATAAGATAAATTCACTTCTTGATATAAGCGGAAGATTATGGGCTGTCGGAGATCTGGGTTCACTCGTTTGGTCTGATGATTCCGGAAATACATGGAAAGGTGCGAAAGGTACAAGTTTTATAATTTATCTGCTTAAATTTTTCGGCCCTTTTCTTTTTATCTGGATATTTTTCCTTTTTGCTTATAAAGTAATTCCTAATCTCTATGTTCCGTTTAAGGCCGCTGCAATTGGTGCCTCCTTTACCGGTGCGGTATGGGTTGCTTTCATATATCTTTTTATTGTGTACGTCAAAGCTTTTGCAAACAGCACATTTGCAATTTATGGGGCTTTGGCAGCTATTCCGCTGTTTCTGCTTATAATATATTCATCGACTCTTATTCTTTTGTTCGGCGCACAGGTCTCTTACACTTTGATGAATCCTGAATCTTATCAGAACGTCAGACTGCTCCGTAAAAGAGATTCGCATGTAAAAATATTTAACGGCATAAAACTTCTTGTTCTGATATTCGGAAGATTTGAGAGAGGAGAGGGTGATTCTTCGTTGAAATATCTGGCAAAGAATACAGGTAATAGTCTTGATGAAGTAAATGATCTGACTGATATTTTCTTGAAGGCAAAATTGATAATGCTCTCCGATAAGGGGTCTTTTATTCCGGCAACATCTTCAAAAAATGTTACGATATCGTCTATAATTGATGTTCTTTTTGACGCTAATCTTAATGTGCCGCAGAATGCAGTAAATACAGATCTTGGAAAATATTTATCAGGCAAGTTCTCTGCTCTAAAGGATTCAAGAGACAGCATTATCGGAAAGGAAACACTTGAGACAATTCTTTCGAACAGATAATCATCTTACATAATAACCGAAAATGAAGGGGATTACAATAATTTCCCCTTCAATATCTGCCGGAACATTTCCGAAATTTCTGGACAGTCTTATCGAATCGGCACAGGATTCATCGAGAGAGTAATTGCCCATAGATTCGACGATCTTGACATCAAGAACATCACCGTTACGGTTTAATGTAAAATAAAGTTTAACTTCCTGGGAAGGAATAAGGCCGAGACGGATTCTTCCAGTTGCAGAATTTCTTCCTAATACCGCATTTGCAAAAGTAGGCGGGTACCAGTTGGATGCTATTTTGTTTTTCATTCTGTTGAAAAATTCGAAGTTTTTGAATTTTTTTGTACTGTAGGAAAATTGACCCGTATTGCTGAAGAAAAGAGAATTATATTTGTTTATTCCCTTTGCGTCAGGTATTC
>ENA-UPTA01004319-UPTA01004319.1-activated-sludge-metagenome-genome-assembly--contig:-NODE-4319-length-13508-cov-4.980153_pt1 | contig 13508 bp, 14 predicted proteins | sample MGYA00238184_ERZ773361 | MGnify/ENA primary metagenome ERZ773361 (study PRJEB29100, sample SAMN05720205) | activated sludge metagenome | isolation source: anaerobic digester from wastewater...
TGGGGGATCGATCTCGATGGGCGCCAGCGTCTGACCAGCAACCTGGTGGCCAAAGCGAAACTTTTCTATCATAAACATGAAGACAGTCTCTACGCCTACGAAGACCCGACACTGGAAATAAACCTGGCCAAGAGTCACTACCGGGACTGGGTGGCCGGTGGAAATCTCATGTTCGATTACCAGCCTGTCACGTGGGATGCGATCCGCCTGGCGGTTCACTACAAAAAGGACATGCACAAGGAACTGGCGGATGAATATCTCCCCTATGACGAGTTCTTTTCCTATACCGGTTCGGTTGGTCTGGAAAATGAATTTACCATGATCAAAAACCTCTCGGTGGTCATGGGTATCAGTTATGACTGGTATGATGTAACGAAGGCCGAGAAAACAATCACGGCCGGTAATGGTAATTTCGTCCGTCAGGATGATAATTACGAGCCAGATGACGACAGATTTAATCCCATGATCGGCGCCACCTATACCTTTGGCGATGGGACTAGGGTGTTCGCATCCGCCGCCAGAAAGAGCCGTTTTCCCACCCTGAGCGATTTGTACAATAATATCGCCGGTGGATCGGCTTTCCTGCACTCGGAAAAAAGCAACAACTATACGGTGGGGGTGTCGCGGTCTTTCGGGTCATTCTTCAAAGGCGACTTTTCGCTCTTCCGCCATGATGTCAAGGATAAGATTACGCGACAAACTATCGCAGGCACCAATTATACAGTCAACATCGGCAAGGTGAGAATGCAGGGTTGTGAGGTTGGTTTGGAATTTTATCCCCTCGATAAACTCATTCTCCGAGCCGATTACACCTACAACAATGCCGACGATCGGAGTTCCAATGCAACGAGCTCCAATTTACAGGGTATTCCCAAGCATATCGTGAACCTTTCCGGCCAGTACACGCTGCCGGTGATCGGCACCCGGATCGACGTGAACGGCTCCTATCAGGGAAGAGTTTTTAGCGGCAATGTGGATTCACTCTATTACCCGAATGAACCGGCGGTCATTGAACTGGACAGTTATTTCCTTTGGAATGCCAAGCTGACCCAGGAAATCGGGAAACACTTCGAAGTCTATGTCGCGGCGAACAACATCTTTGACGAAGACTACGAATGGAATGACGGCTATCCCGGACAGGGACGCAACTTCTGGACGGGTTTAACCGTCAAGTTCTAAAGCGGATTTTACAGTGACGACCTGTAGTAAAAAAGAGATTCTTCTTCGCTGGCGCTCATCAGAATGACAATTCGAGAATGTTCAGCGTATGGATCGTTGAAATCTTAACCCTCCTGCAAGATGATGGCCCTTATTGGCGGGCCCTCCTGAAGCGACTGCCAGGATCTTTCCGGGGTCAGATACGGGTCATCATCTTGCTACCTAAAAAAGGATACGCAAAACATGGAATGGCTCAAATATGCGGTGGATTACGGTATTATCGGATTGCTGCTGGTATTAAGCATCTGCTCGATCGCCATGGCGATCGAGCGGTTTTATGTTTACCGGCATATCCGGTTGGATCAATACCGGGATAAAAACACTCTGGAAGTGGATTTGACGCGCAACCTCCATCTGATTGCGAGCATCGGCAGCAACTCGCCTTATATCGGGCTCCTCGGAACCGTGCTGGGGATTATGCTGACGTTTTATGCCATGGGTCAGGAAGGCCTGACCAACGCGACGAAAATCATGACCGGCCTTGCCCTGGCCTTGAAGGCGACGGCCATCGGGCTCCTGGTCGCAATTCCATCCGTGGTGCTTTACAATCATCTCCTGCGCCGGGTTTGGGTCCTGGTCAAGGATTGGGAGAAGACCCATGGATCATAAACCCATCGATTACATCAATGTCATACCCTTCGTCGACATCATGCTCGTCCTGCTGACGATCGTTTTGACAACGTCTTCCTTTATCGCCTCGGGGATGCTTCCCCTGGATCTCCCCACATCAAACAATCGTGAAAATAACATCCTGAGAACACAGGTCATTGAGATTGACAAAGCCGGTCAGATCTACACCAACGGTCAGCCGGGCACCCTGCCTGAGATGCAGGCGGCGCTCAATACCCTGTGCCGAAAAGTGCCGATTCTGATCCGGGCAGACCGGGCCGTCGATCTCCAGTGTTTCGTCGATGTCCTCGACGCCGTTAAAATGATGCGGTTTGAGAAGGTCAGTTTACAGACAACGGAGAAAACATGACTTATCACATCCGGGCCATTGGCATATCAGTCATCGTTCACGTCCTGCTTGTGGCGGCCGTGGTGAGCGCCGGCACCCTGATAAAAGGACCGTGCCCGCTCCGGGTTATCACTTTCGACATTGCCAAGGCCGGGATCAAGGAAGTGGATCTTTCCGCACCGCCCAAGGCGCCTCTGAACAGGCCGACTCGCATTAAAAGACCGGCGCCGGTTATCCCTAAGGATCAACCAAATATCGTCCGGGAAGAACCTGTCATGACCTCCCCGACGTCTGATGTGCCGCTTCCGGAACCCGCACCCGTATCAATGGGTGAGCAGAACGCCGCCTTTTCCCGTCAGGCTGCAAAGGAGAACGGTGCAGACAGGGGTCTGGATGGTGATGGGGCCATTGAAGGCCAGGGCGGAGATGAGACAGCCCAGGAGCGATATCTCCGGGAACATTTTCTCTATATTAAGGATCGAATTCTCGCCCGTATCGTCTATCCCAATCTTGCCCGCAGGATGGGATGGTATGGCAGGGTTTTGACCTCGTTTATTATCCATGTGGATGGAACGGTCAGCGATATCAGGATTGTGAGCAGTTCCGGATTCAAGGTGCTGGATCAAAATGCCGTTTCGACCATCCAGGAGGTTTCTCCCTTTCCCAAACCGCCCATCACGGCAAAGATCATCATTCCGATTACTTACCGGTTAAGGCCGGGCTGAGTTACGCTGCGGGGTTACTGGATTCCGGCTTTCTAGGCTGTCTTGTAATGTCATTCTGAAGCGTCAGCCGAAGGATCTCTTCTTCTCAACATACCGTGATTATGAAATTCTTCGCCGCGTTTATCCTTGAGCGGAGCAAAGGACTCGGGATGACCTTGACGGCATATTACCAATATGATGCAGCTTCGTCGGGCCGGTGAAGGCAGCGAGAATTTTTTATCTGTGAGTTATGTCAAGTAAGTCGGAACAGATCAGAATCGTAATCAGTATTGTTCGAAATTGTTCGATTCAAAGTACTTGGCAAAGAGAGACTTCAGAGACTGCTTGGCCTCGGCATGGAACATTTCGTAACGCGTCATAAAGTCTTTCGCCTCGGGGGTCAGCTTTGAGCCGCCGCCGGCAACACCGCCCACCGTTCTTTCCAACAAAACGATGCCCAATTTTTGCTCCGCTTTATGAATGATGTTCCAGGCCTTGCGATAGGAGACCTTCATATCGGCGGCGCCCTGGCAAAGCGATCCGGTTTTCTCAATAAATTTGAGAAGTTCGTATGTGCCGACCCCGAATGCCTTGTCGTCCGTTTCAATCCATATTCTGTATCCGAGTTTCATGAGTGCTCCGTATTAATCTTCACCAAAGTCAGTATAAAAAGTCATCGAAAGCGTTGTTTTCAATATTTTGCGTTAAAATAGCAGAGTTTAGGGTGAAATTCAGCAAAGATTTTTTTGCTTATCTGAAAGGGTCGTGATTCCGGCAGGTTCGTTATGACGGCATCAGGCGGCGGCAAAAGCGAGAACAGGTCATCCGGGATTTCTTTTGCGGTCTCGATGGTTTGATAAACAATCCCGATCGTTTTTCCTTCCCCGGTTTCAATCCGGATAGCCCCCGGAAAATCCCGGCCGTTGATTTCACGGAATGCGGTAAAAAGAACCGTTTCCTTCAACCTTCCGGATACGAGCCGTTCCGTTTTCTCCAGACGTTTGCCCACCGGATTGATCCAGAGACTTTCTACGACGGCACCTTCGGATAACGCATCGACGCGATAGAACAGACCTTCCATCTTTCCCTGAACACTTGCCGGGCCTGCAAAAACGGCCGGACCGTATCCCCGGAGCATGGCCATCCATCTTTCCACGGACCACGACAGGGGCAGGAATCTGGCCAGGTTTGCCGGCGTGGCGTTTCCCGTGATCCACTCCTGGTTGCCGGGCAGGTAAACCTGGAAACGCTCCCCTTGCATGGCAAGCATGAAATCGGGCGGCCCGAGAATGGGGATCGATTCAATCCGGAGTTTATCCGGGGATTGCATGATCACCGCCAGCCGGAAATTTAATTTTCCCTGGGGTGAGGAGGCGGAAACCTTCGCCGTTATCTGGTAAAGGGTGTCGGTGTCCTCAATCGGCTTGATCGCTTCCAGTGCCGCCTGGGGGGAGGGGAAACCCCTGATTTCCACGGGTGCGACGGTTTTTCCGATGGTGCATCCCGCGAGCAGGAGAAGCAGAAACAGTCCCGCCGCGAAGAATGATCTCATTGAAGCCCCTGTTTCACCAGTTCGTCAATTTTCCCCTGCAGAGCCGGGCTTGGACCGGTGGTGTTTTGCTTTTGGGCTTTTCGATATGCATTCAGCGCTTCCTGGCGCAAATTCAACGCCAGGTAAACATCGCCCAGGTGTTCTGTGATGGCGCTGTCTTCCGGCAGAGCGGCTGCAGCCTCTTTGAGGTATTTCAGCGCTTCGTTGTAGCGTTTCTGCTTGTAGTAGACCCAGCCGAGACTGTCGAGCATATAGCCGTTGCCGGGTTTCAATTGCAGCGCCTTCAGAATCATCTTCTCCGCTTCGCCGAGTTTGATCCCCATTTCCGCATAGGTGTAGCCGATAAAATTCAGGGCATCGGCATGATCGGGATTCTCCTTCAGGATCGTTTCCATTTCCCGGATGCCCTCTTCATTGCGGTTCATTTTACTGAAGAGGCTGCCCAACTGGTAACGTATTTCAATCTTGTCTTTGGCGGCGACCAAGCCCTCCCTTAAAACGGCCTCGGCGGCCTTGTAATCTTTTTCTTCCTCGTAGAGAACGGAAAGAACGGAATAAAACGGTGTAAAATCACGATTATTGACAAGCGCGTCCCTAATGGTCTTTTTTGCCTCCTCTTTTTTGCCCTGCTGATCCAGGATGGTGGCAATGCGAATCTGAGATTGATTGTAAAGGGAAGAGACGACGGGTATGCGCCGGTATTCCTTCAGTGCGTCGTCGTAGGACTTCTGCTCTTCGTAGGCCGTGGCAAGGAGAAATCCCGTTTTGGCGTCCGCCGGAAAATCCTGGAGCAGCCGCAGGAATTGTTCGATAGCCAGATCGGTTTTCCCCTGTTCGAGATATAAAATCCCCAGGGTCTGGCGGGTATCCCGATTTTTGGGGTCCATTTCGAGAATGGTTTGATATTCTTTTTCTGCCTCATTGATGCGCTTTGCCCGGAGGAGAAGCTCCCCCAGCCGGACCCGGATGCCGACCTTGGCGGGAAAGTTTTTAATGAACTCGCGGTAGTTGTTAATGGCCTGATCGGTCTTGTTCTGGATTTCATAGAGATTGCTCAGGTCGATCCACACCGCTTCGAACTCCGGATTGTAACGGATGATTTTCTTGAAAAGCGTTTCCGCCTCATCATATTTTTTCTGGATTTTGTAGATACGCGCGAGGTAATAGTTCCCCATAAGATTTGCGGGGTCAATGCTCAGCAGCTTTTTAAAAAGGGAAATGGCGCGATCGTATTTCTTGACTTCCGCGTAAGTCGATCCAAGATAAAAATAGGCCGGAATATTCTTGGGATCCACTTCCAGGACGGATTTGTAGGCATTGACGGCTTTTTTATAGTCCTTGATTTCCAGGTAGAGTTCGCCGACCAGAAGGAGGACATCGATATTCCTGGGATTTTTATCGAGAAAGGTTTCGCAGAGCTTAATCGCCTTCTGAAAATCCCCTTTTTCAAAATAAAGTTCCGCCAATTCCTTGGTCAGGATTTCGGAGTAAGGGTCCAACTGAAGCGCCGCTTCATATTCGGCGATAGCCGCATCAGGCTCGTCGTTCAGGCTGAACAGGACACCCAGCGAATAGTGATACAGCGATTCAAAAGAAGATTGCGTTCCCGATGGCGGGGACGGCTGCTGCCCTGGAATGGTGGCGCATCCGATAATGATCAGCGAAATCAGGAGGACGGCTGTGTTTCGATAATGGTTTCGCATGGTTTCTTTCAATATCCTGTATTCTGCTCTGAAACTGTATTTTGAACCCGGTGGAGGGTTCGTCTCAGCCTAAAAAAATCGAGGGAATGACCTCTCATTGGGGAACGATTTTTGATACCGGTACAATTTCGATTCCTTTGGCTCGCATGGAAGATACCGCATCGCGGATGGCTAAAATGGTGCTCGGATAAGGGTGACCGATAAACAGGACCGCACCGTTCCCCTGCATGCCCGGATCTTCAAGCCAACGCGTCAGATTTTCCAGCGAAGCCTGGTAATTCTGGTCATTATCGATAAATATTTTCCTCGCCAGAAATGGTACACCGATTTTATTTGCCGCTTCCCTGGCTTTTGAATCCTTGGTTGTCCGGCTGTCCACGAAGAACAGCCCCTTTTCTTTCAGCGTGGTCATGACGACGAGCATCTTCTCCGTGTCTTCCGTGAAGCGGGAGCCCATGTGGTTGTTGACGCCCTTCGCATGCGGGACGGTTTCCAGGTTCCTCTGAAATTGTGTCCTGATCTCTTTATCCGTCATACTGAGAAAAAGCGCGCCGTTTCCGGGCCGGTCTTCCGGGTAAGACTTTGGTTCCATGGGCAGATGGAGCAGAATATCCCGGTTTTTCAGGTGAATCCTTTTTGCTGCTTCCGCAGAATGGGGCTGGCGAGGCAAAACGGCAAAACTCAAAGGGGCGTTGATCTCCAGCAGTTCATGCAGGGCATTCATGTCCTGACCGATATCATCAATCAGGATGGCCACCCGCAGGCTCTTACCCGTATCGGGCATAACGGTATCCCGGGATTTGTCCCGATCTCGTTCTTGCTCGTGTGCCCGGCGATCATCCCTTTTTGCGACCTGAACGCCTGAGTCCTTTTTCTTAAGCGGCTTTTTCACCTGTTCCCGGTGGCGGGTTTCCTTCGAGGGCGGCTTCTGTTTTTCTTCGAACAAGCTCAAACAGAAAAGCGCCACGGCGGTCAGGATCGAAAAGATCAGAACAAATAATATGATACGTGATTTACGTTTACGCCGTTTCAGATCAGTTTTTCTTTCCTTTCATGAAAATATGCCAGCTTCTCAGCATATCGGCGGCCGCTTTGATCTGGTTGTCCTGGGCAAAAGCGGCGTCTTCCGCTTCTTTTTTCGTTGCCGGCGTGATGATTTCTTCCGGCTTTTGACCATTTTCCTTCGCCGATTTGATGTGCCCCTTTAAATCTTTTTCCCGCATCGCATCCCCATCCTCTTCCGTTTCCTCCGACGCTTTCGCGTACTTGAGGGTGATGTCGGGGGCGATGCCTTCGGCCTGGATCGAGCGGCCGCTGGGTGTATAGTATTTTGCCGTCGTCAGTTTGAGGGCCGCGCCGTCTTCCAGGGGAATCAGGGTCTGGACGGAACCTTTCCCGAAAGTCTGGGTGCCGAGGATCAGGGCGCGATTGTTGTCCTGCAGGGCCCCCGCCACGATTTCCGAGGCGCTGGCGGAACCTTCGTTGACCAGGACCACTATTGGACAGGTGGGTTCGGTGCCGTCGTTTTTCGCCGTGGCGCTTGTTTCCATGGCTTTGATTCTGCCCCGGGTTGACACGATGGTGCCGGTCTTGAGGAAGATGTCGGATACTTCAATGGACTGATTCAGCAGACCGCCGGGGTCGTTGCGCAGATCAAGGATGATCCCTTTCAGGGGATTGGCCTTTGCTTCCATCTCTTGCAGCGCTTTTTTCAGATCATCACCTGTTCTTTCCTGAAATGAGGCGATCCGGCAATAGCCGATACCGCCGTCCAACAGACGCGACTTGACGCTCGTAATTTTAATGACGGCGCGCGTTAAAACATAATCTTTCGGCTTGGGCAAACTCTCCCGCATGATGGTCACGGTGACTTTGGTGTCTTTCGGTCCCCGGAGTTTTTTTACCGCTTCCTGGATGGTGATATCCTTGGTCGATTTGCCGTCGATTTTGATGATCTGATCGCCCGGTTTAATGCCCGCCTGAAAAGCCGGCGTGTCTTCAATCGGTGAGACGACAGTCAATACGTCTTTCACGATGGTGATCTCGATGCCGATGCCGCCGAAACTGCCCTTTGTTTCGACTTCCAGTTCCTTGTATTCATCGGCGGTCATGAAGGTGCTGTGGGGATCAAGTGATTTCATCATGCCGTTGATGGCGCCGTTGATCAGATCCTGCAGCTTAACCTCCTCGACATAGTTCTTTTCCACCATATCCAGGACTTCATTGAAGGTCTTCAGGCTTTTATAAGTATTGCGGTCGACTGCGGAGACCTTTTGAGTGCCGTATAGAACAAAAGAAAGGACCAGCAGGAGGAAAAGCGTTAAAATGATGGTTTTGTTCTGAAAAAATCGTTTCATGAAGACCTCCGATGGTGGTTTCTGCTTTTATGTAACGTCTGTAACAATATCATTCTTTATCGGCAGAATTCCATATTTATTTAAATGTTTAGCTTACGTTTCACGAGTAAAAAAGGTCCCGGCTGTTTAACCGGGACCCTTTTGCTCCGGAGAGCATTGTCCGCTATCAAAGACCCGGGGCCTTTTCATCCTCCACCGGGAATGCTTCTCAGAAAAACGATCTTGTCGCCGTCTTTCATCTGGAAATTCAGGTTGTCCTTCTTGACGAAAAGCATGAGGTTGTACCAGACCACCGCGTTGGAGATGACGCCGGAGTCGCCCTGGGTGAAGCGCTCATAAAAGGTCTGGCCGTTGCCTGTTTTGATGGTTTTGAGAAAATCACCGATTGTTCCCCCTTCGAACTCAACGACATCCTCGCTTTTTCCCTCCCAGCCCATTTCTTTCCGGATAACTGCACATTGAATACCAAGTCTGATCTTCATGAAATCCTCCGATTATACGAATTCCCCGCGCATTTGAGCCCTGAATATGCAGTCATTCAAGTACGATATTGAACCTGTAGCCTGTGGGCAAAATCCTTCTATGCTTCTTTTACCGGATTTGCAATACATTCTTTTTCTGCCCGTTCCTTGAAATGTTTGGTCCCGAAGATGAGATCCTGCTTTTTGATAAAGACCTCCGTGTCGGGCGGGACCGAATGGGTGATCCAGACGTTGCCCCCGATGACCGACCGGGCGCCGATGACCGTATTACCACCGAGTACCGTTGCGTTGGCATAAATGATGACATCGTCTTCGATGGTCGGATGGCGTTTTTGATTGCGCAGGCTGTCGCATTCGCTCCGACTTAAGGATAATGCCCCCAGGGTGACGCCCTGGTAAAGGCGGACCCGGTCTCCGATCGTGGTGGTTTCGCCGATGACGACGCCTGTACCATGGTCAATAAAGAAACTCTCCCCGATATGGGCCTTGGGGTGGATATCGATCCCTGTTTTACTGTGGCCGTATTCGGTCATGATGCGGGGCAGCATGGGCACATCCAGATGGTAAAGCCGATGGGCGATCCGATAAATCGTGATCGCGAAAAGACCCGGGTAGCTGAAGATGATTTCATCAAAGCTGGCCGCCGCGGGATCGCCCTCGTAGGCGTGCCGGATATCCGTCGCGAGCAGCTTTCTCAGGTCCGGGAGTTTCTTCATGAAATCAATGGCGCTCCGGTGACCTCTGTCCTCACAATGGGAACAGGAAAGGTTGTTCCGTATACAGTCGTGACGAACCGCCAGGGTGATCTGTTCCGAGAGATCTTCGTACAGGGCGGTCAGTTCCTGGCCGAAATAATAACCCACGTTGATCCGGTCTACCCGCTGGCGGATGAAATAACCGGGGTAAAGAATCCGGCAGATGCGGTTGATGATGTCGACCACGGCATCCCGGGAGGGAATCGGTTCGGGGCCCACATGATCGAAGCAGCCTTCGACGCTGCAACTGTCCACGAGGGCGGAAACAATGTCGGGTATTTCTTCCCGGTAATGCTTCGCGACGGTGATGGTTTCCTTGCACTGACTCAGCAGGGCCGCATCATCGGCGGTTGTTTCGTGAGCTTTCGGTTTATCAGGTGACATGGCAGACTTCCTTCCCGGGGTTCCAGTAGGGAGACATGCCGCGCAGGCGCTCGATGATCGGCGGGAGTTTTTCAATCACAAAGTCAATTTCCGCCGGTGTGGTATAGACCGACAGACTGAACCGGATGGAACCGTGGGCCATTGTGAAGGGGACGCCCATGGCTCGCAGGACATGGGAAGGCTGGAGAGACCCCGACGTGCAGGCCGAACCGGAAGAGGCGCAGATCCCGTACTGGTCCATCATCAGGAGGATTCCCTCGCCCTCGACAAACTCGAAACTGATGTTGGTGGTGTTCGGGAGGCGATGCTCCGTGTCGCCGTTTACCCGGCTGTTGGGGATGGCTGTAAGCAAAGCTGTTTCCAGACGGTCCCGCAATTCTTTGACATAGGTATTCTCGCGCTCCATGCTGAGGCGGGCGAGCTCACAGGCCTTGCCCAGTCCGATGATGCTGGGTGTATTCTCCGTTCCGCCGCGTCGTTCCCGTTCCTGGTGGCCGCCGATCAGAAACGGGGAAAACTTCGTACCTTTGCGGACATAGAGAATGCCGATCCCCTTGGGGGCGTGGAGTTTATGGCCCGAAATAGAGAGCATATCAATTGTGTTCTGTTTCATGTCGATGGGGATTTTCCCTGCGGCCTGGACCGCATCGGTGTGGAAGAGAATACCTCGTTCCCGGGCCATGCGGGTGGCGTCCTCCACGGGGAAAATGACACCCGTTTCGTTATTGGCCCACATCAGGCTGACAATTGCCGTATCGGTGGTGAGACTGTTTTCGTACTGCGCCATGTCAAGGCGTCCGTCTTTGTCCACGGGCAGTTCTGTGACGCGGTAACCCTGACCGGCCAGGTGGGCGCACAAGGCCCGGACGGCGGGATGTTCCACCCGGCTTATGACGATATGGCGTTTTTCCGGCGCCGTATAGAGGGCCGAGCGGATCGCGGCGTTGTCGCTTTCCGTGCCGCAGCTTGTGAAGATGATTTCATCGGGATGGGCGCCGATCAGTTCCGCCACTTTTTCCCTGGCTTCGCGGATTTTATGTGCGACCTGTCCGCCGAAGGTATGCATGCTGGAGGGGTTTCCGTAGAAGTTGCCGAAGAAGGGCATCATGGCGCCCATGACCTCTCCCGAAACCTGGGTGGTGGCATTGTTGTCAAGATAAACGACATTCATGGCGTCACCTCCTCAACAACCAGGTCGGGCGAAACGAGATCCCGGAGTTTCGCCTCTACGAAATGTTTGAGTGTAATATCGGCGGCCTTGCAGGTGGCGCACATACCCCGGGTGGCGACAAGAACCCGGTTACCCTCCACGTCGATCAATTCGATGTCGCCGCCGTCAAGTTTCAAAGAAGGTCGGATTTCCCGCTCCAGGGTCTCCTCGATCATCTTGATCTTCTGGATGTTGGAAAGTCTTGGTCTTAAAATCGGTTTTACTTCCTTATTGCCGCGGACCCGCTCGATGATCTGACGGATCGCTTCATGGCAGTTACCGCAGCCGCCGCCGGCTTTGGTGTAATTCGTCACTTCCTCAACGGTCGTCAGGTTGTTTTCCAGGACGGCCCGTTCAATTTCCTTGTCGGTGACACCAAAACATTCACAGATAATCTGCTCGCCGGGTGCCTTGACCGGCGCGCCGCGGTAGTTTTCAATGGCCTTTTCCAGGGCTTCCTTACCCATGACTGAACAGTGCATCTTTTCCTGAGGAAGGCCGCCCAGATAAGCGGCAATATCCTGGTTGGTGATCTTCATGGCCTCGTCCAGGGTCATGCCCTTGGCCATTTCCGTCAGGGCCGATGAGGAGGCGATGGCGCTGGCACAGCCGAAAGTTTTGAACTTGATATCCTTGATGCGCTGGTTTTCATCCAGCTTGAAGGTGAGTTTGAGGGCGTCCCCGCAGGCAATGGAGCCGACTTCGGCCACCCCATCCGGATTTTCCACCTCGCCGACGTTTTTCGGATCGAGGAAGTGTTCCCGCACTTTATCCGTATATTCCCACATAATGAATCTCCTTTTCTTGCCCTGACTTACAGCTCGCTTAATGGTCGAGCAAACGGCTCATATCATATGTATTCATCATACTCCAGTCAAGAGTATATGAACAACGGAACAGGCGTATGCCGCCGGTTGAAATTATTACAACGCATCACTTTTCTGCAGCAAATCACGGATGGCTTCCGCCATCATGCTGTAGCCTGAGGCGTTGGGATGGATGTAATCCGCTTTCAGCGTGCCGTCGGACAGGATGGTCTCCAGAATGTTCTCTTCCAGGGGGATTCTCTGATCATCGGCGATTTCTTCGTAGAAAGCAGGCGGTTTCAGAAAAATCCCGGGCGCCGGAACGGCGATGAGTACAACGGCGATGTTTTTCTCCTTTGCCGTTTTGATCATGGCTTCCAGATTTCTTTTGGTCTGCTGCAAATCGAGCCGCCGCAACAGGTCGTTGCCGCCGTGGCAAAGGATAAGGAGGTCCGGTTTTTCCTGCGCCAGCACGTCGGGAAGACGCGCCAGACCCTCGGCGCTGACCTCTCCCGGAACGCCGGCATTGATGACGCGCCTTCGGGTCAGTGTCTCCAGAACGGCGGGATAGCTCTGCGGTGCGGCGGCGCCGGTGCCGTAGGTGATGCTGTCGCCGAAAGCCAGGATGACCGCGTCGCTGGAAAGCCGGGACAATGTCGGTTCCGGTGTACACGCCCAAAGACCGAGGCAGACCAAAGCCGACAGAAGAAGAGCTGTACGAGAGCGCCTGTTAAAAGTCATGATCGTTGCTCTTTAATCCATATCGTACCGTTCGGAGTAATGTTTTACAACAAAGCATACCGCGCAATTTGTTTGAATTCTATGACAGTTCCGGGAAAACTTCCTCCATTTTTTTCGATAAGGATCCGTCAACGTCATGCAGAGGGGACAAAAGAAAACCCCTTCGCATTTATGCGAAGGGGTTTTCCTGAAACCTATATAAATAACCTTCTCGAAGGTTAGACGTCTTTTCTCTTAAGCCAGGCTTCCTGATAGAGGCGTCCGATGCAGGTGAACACCGCCAGGAAGAACAGGCCGAACATGAAGTTCGGGGCCGTGCCAAGGTATTCATCCAGCTTGTAGCCCAGGTACAAAAACAGGAAAGAGGTGATGGCGATGACGAAACCCCAGGCGCTCAGCATGAGCACGGGAGCATAGGCATGGTAGAGACCGCGTTGGGTATTGTTTTGTGCTAACATTTTATTTTCCTCCTTTCCCGGGCGTTTTTAAGTTGTTCCTTGTTTTACCCCCGGGGATTTCTCCCCGGGAGGAATCGTTTCTTTCTTAGCTGACGATCGTTTTCACGGCATCGATGACCGGCGAAGTGAACAGGGCCACCAGCATCGTGTAGAGGGCGAAAGCGCCGACCACTTCTCCCG
>ENA-UPTA01004323-UPTA01004323.1-activated-sludge-metagenome-genome-assembly--contig:-NODE-4323-length-13506-cov-7.656605_pt1 | contig 13506 bp, 8 predicted proteins | sample MGYA00238184_ERZ773361 | MGnify/ENA primary metagenome ERZ773361 (study PRJEB29100, sample SAMN05720205) | activated sludge metagenome | isolation source: anaerobic digester from wastewater...
CCAAGCTTTTCAACTTCTGTGGTATAGAATCCTGAAGATCGTGTAACCGGTCCGTAAAGAGCCTCTCCCAATCCGTTGTAAAGATTGTCGATTATGGACTGTTTGTCAAAAGCATAAGAAAGAGCTACTCTGAAACTCGGATCTCTGAATACTTCTCTCTTTATAGGATCTTCGGTATTAAAGTTGAAGGCTATAAACTGTGCTCCCAGAGCCGGTCCGCCGACTTTGGTGGTCCATTTCTTTGCTGTTGCCTGAGCTTTCAGAGACGGAAACTCAGTTGCTGTAGGAGCCAAAAGGTCTATATCTCCGGCTTCAAACTTAAGTCTTGTGGTGTTCTGATCAGGAACGATAAGGTATATAATCTGATCAAGATATGGAAGCTGTACACCGTCTTTTGACTTTATATAGAAGTACGGGTTTCTTTCAAATACTATTCTTACACCAGGTTTATACTCTTTTATCATAAAAGGACCGGATGCAACAACTTTGTCTATCTGCTCAACTGTCCATGTCTGGCTGAACTTTGACGGATCTTCAACAATTGTTTCAAAGATATGTTTGGGGTATATCTCGGCTCTTCCGAACATAAGATAGCCCTGTCTGAACTTTTCTTCGTAGGTGAATTTTACAGTGTCTGTTCCTACCTTTTCAATCTTAGGAAGCCTTTCCTGGCTGTCAAGGTAAGCTCCGTTTCCGTTAGCGGTCATATTCGGATTGAACCATATCTTATCAAAAGTAAATATGACATCATCAATCGTAAGATCATGACCATCACTCCACTTAAGTCCTCCTCTAAGCTGGAAGAAATAAGATATTCCGTTTGTGGTCTCCTCTTTCCAGAACTTCTTGGCCATACCCGGCTGGTCAGCAATACCTGTGTTGCTTGAATAAAGCAGAGTGTCAAGGAACCATGTGATCATATCTGTTGACGAAGTTTCCTGTGCCCATGCGGTGTTAAGTGTCTTTGGATCAGACAGTGCTGAAAGGTAAAGCACTCCACCTTTCTTACCTCCGGCAACATCTTCAATCAGCCACTCTGGTTCAGCTATCAATGCTACTGCACTTACTAATACCAATAAAACTACTAACAGCTTCTTCATACTATGCCCTCCCCTCTGAGTTATAGTTAATTATCCGCTGTTTATCTATTTAAACTTTTTTTTCTTTGTACTTGTAGCAGGCTACGTTATGCTGCATTCCAATGTCGTAAAAACCAGGATACTCACTTTTGCATTCCGGCATAACGTACTTACATCTTGGATTGAAGAAACATCCCTGCGGTCTGTTGATGGGACTAGGAACCTGTCCTTTTATTATAAACTGCTTTCTGTCCCTCTTTTTCTTAGGATCAGGAACTGGAGCAGAGTTCAAAAGAGCTTCTGAATAAGGGTGCATGGTTCTGTCGAATATATCGTCTGAGGCTGCCTGTTCAACCATTCGTCCTAAGTACATTATCCCAACTTTATCAGAGATATATCGTACAACACCCAGGTTATGAGATATAAAAAGGAAACCGGCATTCATTTCTTTCTGTAGATCTTTCAGGAGCTGTATTATCTGTGCCTGAACCGAAACATCAAGAGCCGAGGTTGGTTCGTCAAGTATAATCAGCTGAGGTTTAAGAATTATTGCTCTTGCCACTGCGACTCTCTGTCTCTGTCCGCCAGAGAACTGGTGCGGATATCTGTCGGCATGATAGCCTTTAAGACCTACCTTGTGCAGAATTTCCTGGACAAGATCGCTGGCCTCCTGTCTGTTTCTTACTACATTATGGAACATGAGAGGTTCACTCAGCATCTGTCCAACGGTCATTCTTGGATTAAGCGATGAAGTCGGATCTTGAAAAACTATCTGGACTGCACGTCTGAAGCTCATTCTTTTTTCTCTTATTCCTGAAAGCATATGATCGTAAAAAGCATTTTCACCTTTTTCATAAAAAAACTTAAAGTACTTCTTTTCATAGTCCTGCACGTTGTCTAAAGCATTTTCAACACTTTTATAGGTTTCAAGGTTGGCTTTGGCTCTTGCTACATACTCATTCTTCAGGAACTTTACTGCCTGTGCCTTAGGCATGAAGTAGAAGGATGTATCTTCGTCATTCAAAAAGACTCTTCCGGCAGATGGATCGTATATTCTGAGTATGGTTTTGCCTATGGTGGTTTTTCCGCAACCTGATTCACCAACAAGTCCGAATGTCTGGTTTCTGTCAAGAGAAAATGACACACCATCTACAGCCTTAAGGTAACCTACAGTCTTTTCAACTATGAATCCGTGTTTTAATGGAAAGTACTTCTTAAGATTATCAACTCTTAAAAGCATTATTTACCCCCCTCCGTTCCGCCTGCTTTGGCACCGCTTATGCTTACTTTGTTTACCTGCGGGTTAAAGCATCTCACCATATGATTTTCAGATATGCTGGTAAGTTCCGGCCACTCTTTTCTGCATCTCTCCGTTGCCCTTTGACATCTTGGCAGGAAAGGACATATTTCCGGAGGATTAAGCATTATCGGGGGTTGTCCCGGTATTGGTTCCAATTTTTCTTTCTTGATGTCATGACGTGGAATACATGACAACAGAGCGTTGGTGTAAGGGTTCATCGGATTTTCAAAAATGGTATTAACATCGGCGATTTCCATCTGGGTACCGCCGTACATGACCATTACCTTATCTGCAATTTCTGATATTACAGAAAGATCGTGGGTTATGTAAATCATACCGCTCTTGTACTCTTTCTGCAGATCCTTCATGAGTTCAAGAATCTGAGCTTGTATAGTAACATCAAGGGCAGTAGTAGGTTCATCGGCAACAAGAATCTCAGGATTGCATGAAAGACCTATTGCTATAACAATTCTTTGCCTCTGTCCTCCCGAAAACTGGAAAGGATAATCATCAATCCTCTCTTTTGGGTTAGCTATACCAACTTTATTTAAAAGTTCGATTGCCTTATCTCTGGCCTCATCTATTTTGACTCCCTGATGGAACACAATTGTTTCTATCATCTGGTCGGCAACTGTGTACATAGGATTGAGCGAAGCCATTGGATCCTGGAAAACCATACCTATATGTTTTCCTCTGATTCTGGTGAAAGTCTCATATTCCAGAGTAGCAAGGTTAACATACTCGTATGAACCATCTTTGCTAAACTCATTTGTTCTGAAAAGGATCTGGCTGGACGGAACAACGTATCCGGGTTTTCGGATCATGCCCATTACCGATTTCATTGCTACGCTTTTACCTGACCCTGTTTCTCCAACAACCCCTAAAGCCTCAGTAGTGCTTAAGTCAAAAGACACACCGTTAACAGCTTTGACGATACCTTCGGGTATTTTGAAGAATGTTTTTAGGTCTTTAACCTTCAATACTGGTTCATTCAAATTTCTCACCCCTGCGGTTTTATTTATCCTTTTTATATTATAATAGATATGAACTTTAAATGTCAAGTGTTACGAAGATATTATGTAAAGGATAATTTATAATACGTTAACCTAACGAATTTACTTCGTATCTTTCATAGATTATAATAGATATGAACAATAAATGTCAAGTCTTGTGAACGGAAAAATTAAGGTGTAAATTCAAAAAAACTTTACATAATCATATTAAATCTTTATTATGCTCAAAGCACTCATATATTATTCAGGAGGTTTTTATGAGACTGGACAAGTATCTTGCTGATATAAGAATAGTAAAAAGAAGGGTAGTAGCTCATGATATGTGTGAATCCGGAAAGGTAATGCGAAATGGAATGGCTCTTAAGCCGGGACATGAAATAAAAATCGGCGATACGCTGGATGTACAGCTGGCCAAGAAGACTCTTAAGATAACAGTCTCAGGTGAAAAAGAGTTTGAAGTTATTCAGGAAACTATAAGGGAGAGTTAGTATTTTTACTTGGAAGCATTGTATTTTTTTATTCCATCCCAGAGCAGTTCAAGCCTTTCTTTTATTTTTTTCTCAAAGCCAATTTCTTTTGGCGAGAAAAAAATCTTGTTTTCAAGACCCTGGGGCATGCAGCTTTCTTTTATAAAGCCGTTGTAGCTGTGGGGATATTTGTACTGGACACCGTAACCTTGTTTTTCCATGAGCTTGTTGACGGCATTGATAAGCTTTGGGGGAACATGAACCGGGTTATTCTGCATAAACTCTCTTGCATTTACATATGCTGTGTTTACGGAGTTGGACTTTGGCATGGATGAAAGGTACAAAGTGGCATGTGCAAGAGGGAGATAGCATTCGGGGTATCCGATATTCTGAGTTGCTGTCATGGCAGAAACAGCCACCGTTATGGCCTGAGGATCAGCAAGGCCTATATCTTCACATGACAGCAGTACCATGCGGCGTGCTATGTACATGGGATCCTCTCCGTTTTCAAGCATGTAGGAAAGATACAGCAGTGCTGCATCGGGATCACTTGCACGCATGCTTTTTATGTAGGCGGATATGAAGTTATATTTGTCGTCCTCATTATAGCTTGTGTTGATATCGACTATACTCCGCAGGTCACTGGTGTCGATATTATCAGTGTTGTTTTGGGCTAAAGATTCTATAATATTTATTATTCTGCGCAGGTCGCCGTTGGAGTATTGTATCATTATTTTTCTGGCTTCCTGACTGATTTTGATCTTTGGATTAAAGAAGTTTTCTGTCCTCAAAAAAAAGTCTTCATACTCTTCGTCTTTAAGTAAAATGGTTTTAAATACAAGCAGGCGTGAAAGAAGAGCGGGATTTATAGTAACGGCAGGGTTTTCCGTTGTCGCTCCGAAGAGAATTATTTCTCCCTTTTCTATACCTAAAAGAAGGGTATCCTGTTCTGCCCTGTTGAGTCTGTGTACTTCATCAACAAATAAAATTTTTTGTTTTGAAAAAAGGTTTTCTCCTGCTGAAAGTATTTCTTTAATCTTTTTGGTGCCTTCAAGTGCACCTGAAAAAGAAAAAACAGAATAGTCTCTTTCGAGTTCTTTGGTAAGAGCAGAAATAATTGAGGACTTCCCGCTTCCGGGAGGCCCCCATATTATAAAAGAACGGGGTCTTTTTGCATTGACCCAATTTTTTAATATTTTTTTTACTTGGGAGTTGCCTACAATATCTTCTATTTTTAAGGGGCGCAACTGTTCATATAATGGTTTTATACCAGTCAACTGTTTCTCCAACTCCCTTTTCAAGATCGTATTTTGGTTCCCAGCTAAGAACCTTTTTGGCTTTAATATTTGATAGAAGGCTGTCTTTAATGTCTCCCGCCCTTTCATCTTTATATATTGGAAGGGAACTGTACCCTATTTTTTCTGATAGAACTTTGAAAAGTCCGTTTATAGTTGTAGGGGTATTAGTGGATATGTTTATTTTTTCGCCTGAGCCATTCATAAGAGCTTTAAGGTTTGCCATAACGACATCGCCTACATAGATGAAGTCTCTTGTCTGTTCTCCGTTACCGTATATGTTTATTTCTTTGTTCTTCAGCATATTTTCTGTGAAGATGCAGACTACTCCTGCTTCTCCTTTTGGAATCTGCCGTGGTCCGAAAACATTGGAATAACGCAGAACGGTATAGTCAAGGCCGTACTGGCGCGAATAGAACTCTATATACTTTTCACATGAAAGTTTGGCGATTGCATAAGGACTTATCGGGTTGGGGCAGGTATCTTCTGTGGTGGGTATAGGTACGGATTCACCGTAAACTGCTCCGCCTGTTGAGGAAAAAATTATTTTTTTGGTTCCGTACTTTTGGCACATCTTCAGAACTGTCAGTGTTCCCATAATATTCTGCTGAGCATCGAAAACAGGATTTTCAACAGAAGCTGGAACAGATATCTGTGCAGCAGTATGGATTACAAAATCAGGTTTATGTGAGTTGAAAATTTTTTCCATGACTTTTTCATCTGTTATATCCTGCTGGTAAAAAAGAGCAAGAGGAGAAAGGTTTTCGATACTGCCAGTAATAAGACTGTCTACGGCAATGACGCTGTGTCCCATATGTATAAGACCATCAACAATATTAGAACCTATGAAACCAGCTCCGCCGGTAACAAGGACTTTGGCTTTTTTAAAATCTTGCGTTTTCATGAGGTCAACTTCCTTAAGAAGTTCTGAGTGTAAGTCCATTTTTCCCTCCTATGAATTTTATGTCAACTATATTTTACCACATTTTAGATTTGCCGCAGAATCATACGTGTAATACTGTGATATAATTTCTCATATACTGCAGATTTTTGAGAGGTGCTAGTGTGTGTTAAAAAAGTTCTTTTTATCGGCACTGGTTTTTTTTATTTGTGCCGTTTTTCTTGTGTCATGTGCAAAATCAAGTGATTTTAAATATGATATCCTTATAGATAATAAAATTTCTCCGACAACCCCATTGTCCATAACAACTAATTTTACCTTTTCAAAAGTCAATATTACTATCGACGGTACCAAATTAAGTCTTGATTCTTCGCAGCTGCCATATGTTTTTGATGACTGCGGTGATGGAATTTATGATATTGGTATGGAATTTTATGGAATTTCTAATAATCTGCTCACCAAGTATTCAACAAATATAATTTATGACAGTACTTCCCCGAAAATAGATAAAATTGGTTGGAGTATTGTTTCAGGGATACTTCATATTGATATGAAGACCACAGACTCTGATTTTTCTCACATGACTGTGACAGATCTTGTATCCGGTGATGAGTTCTATTCTGATACGGGAAAGCAGGATATTTTGTTGCGTAAAAATACCGGAGTGATAGAGTTTTTGGTTTCTGTTTATGATGCTGCAGGCAATAAAAGTACCCAAAGTATTATGATAGACACTCAGATTGATAATAAGCCAGTTTTGAATTCAAAAATTCTTAAGATGAATACTTTTGGAGATATTTTTGTGGATGTTACGGACGATTGGGATGTAGATCCGGTGATATTCATAAAAAAAGGCGATAACTACGTTTATCCTAACCAAGTACTGTGTGATCCTTCGGTATCAAGTGCTGAGTGCATTTTCATAGATTCTTCAAATAATTATATAACTGCACTTATGCAGATAAAAAAAGATCTTACTTTTCCTTCAAAAATAGAGTCGTCGCCGCGCTGGATATCTAATGATCTTAAGTATCTTACATGGCGTTTGGATGATGATGCGGCTGGATATGTGATTGAAGGCTTTGATCCGGTTTGCGGATGGAAGCTTTATAAGGAAACCGGTATATCTTATGCAGAGGTCTCCGCACAGGATGTTATGTTTATACGTAAAGTATCGGCAAACGGTACTAAAGGTCTTCCTTCTCCGCCTATCTACAGATTTTCTGATTTTATACTTCCTTTTTCCACCGGAGTTCTTGAAGATGTAAAGCAAAATACTATGCTTAGTCAGATCAACTCTCCTTTCATACTTTCAAAAGATATTGTTATAGAAAAGGGTAAAACACTCTTCATAGAATCAGGTACTAATATCAGGTTTTTCAATAATTCAAGAATGATTGTAAGGGGAACCGTTTTTTTGATGCATGGTGCAGCACGGTCAAGACTTTTTGGAGACGGTGAAATATTCGCCGACGGAGGCAATATTATCCTTTCCAATGCAGATATGGAAAACATAAAGATAACTTCGAAATCAGCGAAATTTATTTTTCTTGAAGATCTTTCATCTGATGAAGCTGTCGAAGCTGAACTGACAAATTCATTGCGTACATGTATATACAATGTCAGAGCCGATTATATAAACTTCACAGTAAAAAATTCTTCAGGCCTTTTTATTGATAACTCATCACTGGGTTCTGTAAAAATATCAAACTGTAATGAAGCTCTTTTCTCATCATCATCAGTTAAAAATCTCGGTTTTGACATTAATTCAAGGGCATGTTTCAGCAAAATGAACGTCAGTAGTCTTTCAAATCTTAATTTCAGCTATATATACATGTATGATTCTGATATCGGTAGCTTAATCAACAGTTCTTTTTCTATGGTAACCAGTAACTCTTCAAGAATATCGCAGATAAAGGAAAATTCCGGAGTGATAAAGAGTGAGTGATTATTTCAGCCAGGAGTTTGACACGGCGGACAGAGCGTTCAGAGATCTTTTAATAAATGCTCCCTGCACAACTCATGGAATTAATCATGCGACTGTTTTTATCGGAGCGGTTTTTTTACATATATACGAACGTTACGGTAAAGCTTCAAAAAAGGTTGCAGAGTTGGGTAGCGGCTGCGGTGCGTTGAGTCTTTTTTTGGCGAGACAATTTCCTTATTTCAAATTTTCCTGTTATGAACTTCAAAAGGAGCTTCATGATTATGCCATTCTAAATTCTCAGGAAAATAATATACAGAATGTTGTTTTTAATAACGTAGATGTTTCGCAGCTATATCGGAAAGATTCGGAAAATGTTACATTTAATTTACAAAAAGGTAGTTTTGATATTGTGCTTTCTAATCCTCCACACTATATAAGCAGTATGGGAGTAACAAGTGAAATGTCTGACAGGCGTATTGCCAGAACCTTTGACTCACCCCAAGCTATGAGTGCTTTTTTTGTGTCTGCATATACTCTTCTTCGTAATAAAGGAACAGCTATTTTTGTTTTACATCCAAATATTCTTATTGATGTTTATGAATTTTCCAGAAAAAACGGATTTGAACCTTTTGAGCAGTATAATGCTTACAGTTCAGTCGGAAAAGATGCTCAGTTATCGGTTGTGCTTTTCAGAAAAAATGGCGGGAAAAACTTTATATTGAGGCCTCCGGTATTTCTTAGGAGCTCATCGCAATGAAAAGAATTTATAGATACGGAGGTATTCAGAAATGCTTATTACTTTTGAAGGAATAGATGGCTGCGGAAAGTCAACCATCTCCAAGGAAGTATTTGAAGAGCTTAAGAAAAGAGGATTTGATGTTATATTGAGCAGAGAACCTGGGGTTACTGCAGTGGGACAGAAGATCCGTGAGATGGTTCTTCTTTCAAGTGACTCAATGGATAACATGACTGAGGTCCTTCTTTTTGCCGCTAATAGGTCTCAGCATGTAGCTGAGGTTATCGCACCATCTATTTCAGAGGGGAAAATAGTCATACTAGACAGATACGTTGATTCTTCAATAGTTTATCAGGGATATGCAAGACAGGTAGGAATGGAAGATGTATATGCAATAAACAGATATGCTATAAAAGGCTATCTTCCAGATATTACGGTTATAATAGATACTCCGCCTGAAATAGCTATGAAGAGGATGAAAGACAAGAATCCTGACAGGATAGAAAAGGAAGGTTTATCTTTTCAGAAAAAACTTCAGAAGGGATTTCAACTGCTTGTGGAGTTTTTCCCGAAAAGGAACTTTCTTTTTGTAGACGGGTCTTTATCTGTATCGGAAATAAAAAATGAAGTTATGGACTATATAAAAAAAATTGCGGGCTTGTGAAAGCCCGCAATTTTTATCCTACTTCCTGTTCTTTGGTTTCTTCTATTATATCTTCTTTGTCTTTAGATTCTTCAAAAGCAAGGTCGGAATATATTTTTAGACCTGTTCCTGCAGGAATAGGCTGACCTATGAGAACATTCTCTTTCAGACCTTTAAGGAAGTCGTCTTTTCCTTCTACAGCTGCTTCTGTGAGTATCTGTACTGTCTGCTGAAATGAAGCGGCCGAGAGCCATCCTTCCTTTTCAAGTGAGGCCTTTGTTATTCTCAAAAGCTTTCTTTCATACTTAACTGTTTCACGTGGCTTTATCAGATAGGTCTTTGTCATTCCTGTTGTCTGAACTTCGCCGTTTTCTGTTTCAATTTTTTCAAAGTTTTCGTAAACCTCAACTTCATTTATGTTACCCTGAATAAGTTCTTCAAGTATTTCAGACGTAATTTCAGTTTCCTGGGCATACTCAACTTCCTGATCTTCTTTGGCGATAATCACTCTCTTGGCAAGTCTCTTACCCATTACTTCTTTTTTGTTGTCTTCAATTTTTGAGTTTTCTTCAAGTATTTCTTCGTTTATCTTTCGTGCATGCTGGTAGGTCATAAGATCGCCTGGCATCAAATCGGTATCTCCGCCATCGGTGACTTCAACTTTATTAAGCATCTGCCTTATTATAAGTTCAAAATGCTTGTCGTGTATATCAACGCCCTGTTCAGCATAAGTCTTTTTGATTTCTTTTAGAAGGAAGGTTGAAACTGCTTCCACTCCAAGATCTTCAAGTACTTTTTTAGGCTTGAGGTTACCGGTTGTGAGTCTTGTTCCTGGAACAACCCTGCTTCCGACTTCAACTACAGGCTTGGTTCTTGAATCGGCTTCATATGTTTCAATCTCACCTGTAGGACTTTCTATTATAAAACGAAGTTTAGTCGATTTTCGATCCTTTTCGTCTCTCTCAATGTGCTTTACTATACCTTTTATCTTTGAAAAAACTCCGTCAGGTCCCTTGGTTTTCTTTCGGGCTTCAAAAAGCTCTTCAACCCTAGGCAAACCCTGAGTGATATCTGAAGCGGTAGCGATACCTCCGGTATGGAAGGTTCTCATTGTAAGCTGTGTGCCGGGTTCTCCTATCGACTGAGCAGCTATTACTCCTACGGACTCTCCTATGTTGATGGCTCTGTGTGAGGCAAGATCCATTCCGTAGCACTTAGAACATACGCCGTTTTCAGATTCACAGGTAAGAGGAGATCTGACATAGATCAGAGGTCTTACCCTTACTTTTGTCTGTTTGTACTCTTCAAGTTTTTTGGCTGTCGGATAGTCAATTTTTTCTTGGTATCTTAGAAGAACAATGCTCTTGCCGTTCTCATCCTCTACTCTGATCTCTTCGCCTACATAGACAAAGTCTATAGCCTTGTAATCGTCGACGGAGATCCATTTGTAGCCGTGGTTTATAAGCTCCTGAGCATTTTCCGATGTTAGCTGTTCACCTTTTTCAAAGGTGAGGCCATTGTCTAACTCAATGTTTTCCTTAATTACGTAAAAGGAGTTATCGTTAATGGATGACAGATCGACTTGTACAGTTCTGACTATATCTATCTCTCTTACGCATTCTTTGCCTGAAAGGAACTTGGAATCCATTTCATTGAGCATTACATTTTTTTCATACTTCTTTTTAGTTACGGGATTCTCTATTACCGTATCTGTTTGCGGATCAAGCACATCTTTTGAAAGCACTCTTCCAAAGAGGAAATCTTCAAGAGTTTCAACTTTGGAGTTGTCTGACCAAAGTTCTTCCGCTTCTATGCCTTTGGATGTACCACAGTCTGTTTCCATTACAACTATCGACTGTGCGACATCAACCAGTCTCCTTGTAAGATATCCTGCTGTTGACGTTCGCAGAGCGGTATCGGCTGAGCCTTTTCTTGATCCATGAGTAGATGTGAAGAACTCAAGTTCAGAAAGCCCCATCTTAAAGTTTGATTTTATGGGAACCTCTATGGTTCTTCCGGAAGGATCTGCCATAAGACCTCTCATACCTGCGAGCTGCTTTAGCTGATCTATGCTTCCTCTTGCTCCTGAATCAAGCATTATCCATATAGGATTATAGGTCTTGTTCTTGTATGCCTCGCCTGTAACTTCGGTAACTTTTTTGGTGGTTTCTTCCCAGTTTTCAACAATAGTTTTGTATCTTTCGTGATCGGTAAGATATCCTTCTTCGTAAAGTTTTTCTATTTCAAGTACCTTATTTTCAGAATCTGCAACGATCTCATTTTTTCTTTCGGCAACTATAACATCGCGTATGGATATAGTAAGTCCTGAAACTGTTGCATAGTGGAAACCAAAGTACTTTATATCGTCCAAAAGATCTGCCGTTCTGTCTATTCCGTACTTTTTGAAGGTCTTGTCTATAACGTTTCTTAAGCCTTTTTTGTCCATCTTGGCTTTGTAATCCCTGAGCTCTGGAGGAACAACTTCATTGAAGATTATCTTTCCGACAGTTGTTTTTATCAATTTCTGGTTTTCGTCTCTGAATACTATAGGATCATGAAGGGATAAGATTATTCTTTCTCCCAAACCACCCTCGTTATAGTAAGTTCCTTTCCAGTTCAACTTGTTAGTATGAGTAAAAACACCGCTGGTTACCACGGTAAGGTATTCAAAAGCGTATACCGCATGCATCGAATCTGAAAAACAGAATCTCACATTATTGTCTTTTCCTATATCTGTAACTTTCTGGGGTATCTTTGATTCGTCAAAAAGTTTATTGTCATGTGTGGTAAGGTAATAGGCTCCAACTATTATGTCTTTTCCGGGCATTGATATAGGTTTCCCGTTTGCCGGAGAGATTATGTTGTATCTTGAAAGCATAAGGAACTTTGCCTCCGCCTGTGATACGGCTGAAAGCGGCACATGAACGGCCATTTGGTCTCCATCGAAATCCGCATTGAAAGGTGTACAGACGAGCGGATGAAGTCTTATGGCGTTTCCTTCTATTAGCTTAGGAATAAATGCCTGTATCGACATTCTGTGGAGCGTAGGCGCTCTGTTAAGCATAACAGGGTGACCTTTGATAACTTCTTCCAGAATTTCCCAGGCCTGTGGCATCTCTTTTTCAATTATGGTTTTTTTGAGTTTTCTGGCATTCTTGCTTGCAACGTTGGAATCCTTGAGAAGTTCTGCAAGGACAAACGGTTTGAATAGCTCAAGAGCCATCTTTTTAGGCAGTCCGCATTCGTGTATCTGAAGATCTGGTCCCACGGTAATAACGGCTCTTCCGGAGTAATCGACTCTTTTTCCAAGAAGATTTCTTCTGAAACGTCCTTTTTTTCCTTTTAGAAGATCAGTAAGCGATCTTAAAGGTCTCTTGCTCCTGTCGGTTATTGGTTTTCCTACCCTGCCGTTGTATATTAGGGAATCTACAGCCTGCTGGAGAATTCTCTTTTCATTTCTTACAATTATATCTGGTGCTTCCATCTCCAGAAGTTTTTTTAGTCTGTTATTCCTATTGATGACTTTTCTGTACAGATCGTTGAGATCTGTTGCAGCAAATCTTCCACCGTCAATCTGTATAAGAGGTCTGAGATCAGGCGGAACAACAGGAAGATTTTCCATAATCATCCATTCAGGTTTATTTGAGGATTTTATGAAATCTTTGATTATTTTAAGTCTTTTAAGTAATTTAATTGCTTTCTGGCTTTTTTTGTCAAGTTTTGAAATATCAGCTTCAAGCTTAGCCTTTAATACCTCAAGATCAATCTTACAGAGAAGTTCTTTTACCGCTTCTGAACCATACTTTGCTTCAAAACCTTCGTATTCATTTATAAGGTAAAGTTTTTCAAGATTGGTATCATCCTGGGCATATATATGCTTTATACCGGCAGAAACCATTGAGTCAACGATCTCATCAGTTATTTGCATCCCTTTTTCATAAAACATTTCTTCAGTTCTGACTTCCTGTGAAAGTATCTTGTCCACTATACCTTCACGGTCGGCGGAGACTCTCTGGTTCAGTATTCTCATTACTTCTTCGTAAGCAAAAGCTTCATCTTCAAGGAGGATATCTCCTGTGTTTTTTCCTATTCTTTTTGAAAAGTCTTTATCAATATCTGTTATTACTACTATCGGGGTATCTCTT
>ENA-UPTA01004325-UPTA01004325.1-activated-sludge-metagenome-genome-assembly--contig:-NODE-4325-length-13501-cov-19.919604_pt1 | contig 13501 bp, 9 predicted proteins | sample MGYA00238184_ERZ773361 | MGnify/ENA primary metagenome ERZ773361 (study PRJEB29100, sample SAMN05720205) | activated sludge metagenome | isolation source: anaerobic digester from wastewater...
GGAGGACCGGGATGGGCAGCTTCCCGAAAAGCCGGTTCCAACGGGGGCTTCGGGGGGGCTCCCCGGCTAGGAGTGCCTTTTTCAGGATCCCATAGCGGTGGTAATAAATCGTCCGCTCCTCAGGGCCCCACCCCAACTTGAACCGTCTCAGCCCTTCGTTTCCGGGTTCCGTCCGCCCGAAACAGAGGTGCCGGAAACCTCTGCCGGCGTAATGACGGATGGCTTCCCCCATGACGCCGTTGGACGCCCGGAATTCCTGGAGTTCCGGGTCGGAGGCGCCGAATTTGTACAGGACGCCGTCGTGGAAATGGAAGAAGACGGCCCCGGCGGCGGATTTCCCTCCCCGCCGGGCCAGAAAGACGGCCCCGCCGTGCTTCGATATAACATGCTCCTGGATTTTTTTGAAGAATTTAAGGGGCTGCGGGGGCAGGCCGTGCTTTTTCCGGGTCAGGCAGTGGAGGCGGTAGTATTCCGCCGTGTCCCCCCAGGAATTCCCGATGCTGACCTCGACGCCTTCCCGGCCGGCCTTCCGGAGATTCCGCCGGGTCGCCCCGCTGAACCGGGAGAAGATCCGCTCCTCTCCGGCCGTGAGATCGAGAACGTGCCCGAGGAAGGTTTCATAGGGCCTGACGGTGCCGAAGGGGTCCCAGGTTGTCCGGGTTTCGAGGATTTTCCAGGATCGTTCCCGTCCGGTTTCCACCGCGGCATCGAAGAGGGACCGGAAGGGGATTCCCGTGAAGAGAGGGTCGCAGTGGTCCGTGAAGGGGAGGGACACCCCCCTCCGGGGGGTCGGGGGCCGCCGGATGTCCATGAGAGGGAGAAGCCCGACGGGCTGTCCGTTTTGGCGAATACGGAGATATGCGGGACGGTAGCCGTAGGTTTCCGAGAGGACCGTCGCCCACGCCCGGCTGTGGAAGAAGCCCGATCCGGGAAAGGACAGGATCTCCTCGTCCCAGGATCCGTGGGAAAGGGGGTCGCAGATCTCCGTCTCCAGGTTCCGCGGATCGGCTTCGGTTGTTCCGGAAGAGGAAAGGATGGGAATTCCCCCCGTTTGTCTATCCGATGAGATCGGCGATCTTCCCCGCGACGTGACGGACCCGCTCCTCCCCCAGCTCGGCGTACATGGGGAGCGAAACCAACTCGCCGGCAATCTTCTCGGCCACGGGGAAGGTTCCCCGTCCGAGGCCGAGGCTCTCATAGGCCCCCTGCAGGTGAATCGGGATGGGGTAGTGAATCCCGGAGGAGATCCCCTGCTCCCCGAGCTTCCCCATGAGGGCGTCCCTGTCCTTCACCCGGATGGCATAGACGTGGTACACGTGGGTGGAATAGGGTGCCTCGTGCGGAGGAATCAGCCCGCGGACGTCTTTCAGGAGTTCCGTGTAGAGCCTTCCGTGTTTCCGCCGCGCCTCGTTCCAGGCGTCTAGGTGCCGGAGCTTGACGTCCAGAACGGCCCCCTGGATCCCGTCCATCCGTCCGTTCCAGCCGATCACCCGGTGCTCGTATTTCCGGTTCTGCCCGTGGTCCCTGAGCATGCGGATCCTATCGGCCAGTGCCCCGTCGTTCGTCACCACCGCGCCCGCCTCGCCGTAGGCGCCCAGGTTCTTCCCGGGATAGAAGCTGAAACAGCCGGCGAGCCCCATGGAACCCGACGGTCTTCCCCTGTATGCGCTTCCGTGGGCCTGGCAGGCGTCCTCGATTACGGGGATCCCCCGGTCGCCCGCCAGTTTCAGGATGGGGTCCATGTCCGCCGTCTGGCCGTAAAGGTGGACGGGAAGGATGGCTTTCGTTTTCGGAGTGATCGCCCCTTCGACCAGAGCCGGGTCCATGGTGCAGGTCTTCTCCTCCACGTCGACGAAAACGGGTGTGGCCCCGCAGAAGCTTACGGCCTCCGCCGTGGCGATGAAGGTGTTCGGAACGGTGATCACCTCGTCGCCGGGACCGACGCCCGCGGCAAGGAGGGCGAACCAGAGGGCGTCCGTGCCGTTTCCGACGCCGACGGCGTGTTTCGTTCCGCAGTACCTGGCGAAGTTCTCCTCGAATCCGGCAACGAAGGGGCCCCCGGCGAAAGCGCTGCTTTTCAGGACCTTGTCGATTGCGTCGTGGATCTCCGTCTGAATGGATGCGTATTGGGCTCCCAGATCGATGAAGGGGACTTTCATGGGTGTTTGTCTCCGATCTTCCGAATGACTTTCGCGGGGTTTCCCGCCACGATCGTGCCGGCGGGAACGTCTTTCGTGACGACGCTTCCCGCTCCGACAACAGCGTTTTCGTGAATGACCAGGTTGCTCAGAATCGTCGCGCCGGAACCGATGGAGGCCCCCTTCTTCACGACGGTGGGTTCCACCTTCCAGTCCTTCTCCGTCTGGAGCGTTCCGTTCGGGTTCGTGGCCCGGGGATAGGTGTCGTTGGTGAAGGTGACGCCGTGGCCGATGAAGACATCGTCCTCGATGGTCACCCCCTCGCAGATGAAGGTGTGGCTCGAGATCTTGCAGTTCCTCCCGACGGCGGCCTTTTTCTGGACCTCGACGAAGGTGCCGATCTTCGTGTTTTCCCCGATCCTGCACCCGTAGAGATTGATGAATTTAGCGAGGACAACGTTCGGTCCCAGTTCCACGTCGTCGGAGATGCACAGATAGGGGTTCATACGTGAATGAGTTCCCCCCGGTTCTTCAGGGATTGGTTCGTTGCCTCCAGGATTCGGACGACCCGGAGACCGGCGTTGCCGTCGTTCATGGGCTTCTCGCCGTTTTGGATACACCGGATGAAGTATCCCGCCTCGACCTGGAGCGCCTCCGCGCCATCGATCCTCGGAATCCACACGTCGCCGGACCGGTATCGCACCAGGAGTTCGTAGATGCTTTCCCTGGAGGTGACGTCGACCCCCTTGTCGTAGATCTTGATCTTCTGATCGGCGTCGAGATCGTTCCAGACGAGCATCTTCTTGTCGCCGCTGATCAGGGTCTGGCGGATCTTTACCGGGGAGAGCCAGTTCACGTTGAAATGGGCGATGAACTGGTTCTTAAAGTACAGCGTGATGAACGCGATATCCTCTTTCCCGTTGAGGTGGCTCTGGCCGGTGGCGGAGATGGCCTCCGGCTGTTCGCCGATCAGGTAGTCCATGATGGCGAGATCGTGCGGGGCGAGATCCCAGATGACGTTGACGTCGTGCTGGAAGAGACCCAGGTTCACCCGAGTCGAGTCGAAATAGTAGAGCTTTCCCAGGGCTCGTTCGTTGATCAGTTCCTTGATCTTCCGAACCGCCCCGGTGAAGAGGAAGGTGTGGTCCACCATGATCTTGAGGTTTTTCCTCTCCGCGAGTTCGATCAGTTCTTCCGCCTGCCGGACCGAGGACGTAAAGGGTTTTTCGACGAAGACGTGTTTGCCGTTTTCCAGTACCTTTCTGGCCAGTTCGTAATAGCTGTAGACGGGGGTTACCACGGCGACGGCATCGACATCCGGCGCCTGGATCAGACGATCGCAATCGTCGTAGACTTTCATGCCGGGCCAGGCCCTTGCCGCTTTTGTCCTTGCATTGGGATGGTTATCACAGATTGCGACCACTTCGGCCCCCTCTGCATTCGAAAAATTGCGGACGATGTTGGGACCCCAGTACCCATATCCGATGACTCCCATGCGAATCATGACGGTTTCCTCCCCTTGAGACGGCGTCTCAGTATGCTCCCTTCCCCCTCAGAACCGCCCAGGGGGTCTGGATGAGAATCTTGATGTCGAGCCAGATGGACCATTCGTGAATGTAGCGGAGATCGAGGCGTACCATTTCGTCAAAACTGCAGGAACTTCTTCCCTTGACCTGCCACAGGCCCGTGATGCCGGGTTTCACCTCGACGACCCTTTTCCGGTGCCAGACCTTGTAGTCATCGAACTCGTAGGGAATGGGGGGTCTCGGACCGACGAGGGACATGTCCCCCTTGAGGACGTTGAGCAACTGAGGAAGCTCGTCGAGACTCGACTTCCGGAGGAAATTCCCGAATGGGGTGATCCTGGGGTCGCCTGTCAGTTTGAACACCTGGTCCGGACCGCCGTTCCCGTTTCCCGGTTCCGCCCCGTTTCCGTGGATGAGATCCTTCACGTAGTTTCTGTGGATGTCATCGTCGTTGTCCACATACATGGACCGGAACTTGAGGAAGTTGAATTTTCTGCCGTGCAGGCCGAGCCTTTCCTGACGGAAAAAGACAGGGCCCTTCGAGGTGGCCTTGATGCAAAGCGGTATGATGAGAAAGAGCGGTGAAAATACGATCAGCCCCAGGAGACTGCCCGCGATGTCGATGGCCCTCTTCAGAAAGCCGCGGAAGTCCATTTTCCCGTCATCCTGCAACTCCGGATAGAAGACCAGGTTTTCGCCGTTTTGACGGGTGATGACCTTCGCCTCCTCCGGGAACCAGTTGAAGGAGATCTCCACGCCGTGACCGGGACAGGCATGCAGGATTTCCCGGATCTTTCCCTCGATCCTTTCCCGGAAGATGTCGATCATCCGGTCCTTCGACTCGCTCATCTCCGTGAAGAGGATTCCGATCGTACTTCTTTCCTTGAACCATCCCTTGATATCGGTTTCCCGGGTCGTTTCCTTGAGAACTGCGGCGATGGACCGAACGATCCCCGTGGAGGCGGGATGTTCGAAATGGCTGGAAAGGTGAATCAGAACGAGGAGGAAAGGGATCCCCGTCCTGGAGGACCTTTTCCTTTCGATCTGAAGCAGCTCCTGAAAGAACTCCTCCGAGTACAGGAGACGGCTTTCGTCTTTCAGGAATTCCCCGTCCATTCTCTTCACCAGCGGATGCAACTGAAAAAGGTTCTTCATGGGGGCGTCTCTTCTTTCTTCCTGAACCGGTTTCCCTGTTAATAAGCAATAGATATGCCCGTCTTCAGGCGCCCCTGGGCGATAGTCGTATATCCATACGAAATAATTGAACTATAAAAAATATTTTTGATTTTTCAGCCAGGGCCGAAAGCAGTGGGATTGTTTCGAAACAGAGGGTACCGATGGCCGGGCGCAGCCGTCCATCCACCGTCCCCCGGGGCGGATTGTCCGTGCGCGCATTGCAAATACGGCACCTTCCGGGGATCCGGGACAGGAAGCCCCCGGGCGCCGCTGCCAATGGTATTTCAGCGTTCAGGCCCATCCGTTGAATTACAATTATGTATTTTCAGTTTCGCTGGGAAGGTTGCGATTACGCTTTCCCGATGAAAGATACCGGCAATGTCGCGGGAATCGCCCGCGTTCAATCCCTCCACCGGTGTAATATTCGTGCCTTGCTTCCGTTCGGAAAGGCACGAACACACGAACAAATCATCCCCCGTAAAGATAAGGGGTAATAATTATACGTGATTTTGAACGGGGATCAAAGGGTTTTTTTGGTCGGGTTTTATGGTTGATGTTCCGGTATCGTACGTCACCGGAAATGGGGATACAGATAGTAGAAGGCGATCCCCAGCAGAAAGGCAAGGAAAACGGCGGCGGGAAGGATGAAGGCTTTCGCCTTCCGGCCCGCTCCCGCGGGCTCGGGAGTTTCCTGTCGCGGTACATCCGCCGTCTTCAGGGAATCCAGGACATGGTCGATCCGTTTTTCCATGCTCTGTTTGGACATCCTGACGAGATCGATGAGCAGCTGGTCCCGTTTTTCGCTTGAACCGAAGAAGGCCCCCAGGTGTCTTGTAATTCCCATTACATTTTGAACGCTGTTTTCCAGGAAGTCGATCCGCTTTTCCAGCAGGTTCATCCTCTTGTTCATCTGGACGAAGACTTCCGGGGACGGGCCCACGACGGCCCCCTCCGGGAAACCGTGCTCCGGTGTTTCCGGATTCTCCCCGTCTTCCGCGATATCGATGTCTCTGTACCGGACGACTTCCTCGATGCATGCTCCGTCGATGATCTTCTTGTCGTCGGCGTAGCCGTGGACAAGGGCGGAATCGCACAGGATGTTGATGAGACGGGGGATCCCCCGGGAGTGCTTGAAGATCGCCTCGATGGCCTCGCTGTTGAAGATGGTGTTTTCCCGTGCGCCGGCGATATGGAGCCGGTGGCGGATGTACTGTTCCACCTCGTCGCGGTCCATCCCTGCGAGATGCCAGTAGACCGTCACCCGCTGGGTGAACTGTTCCAGCCGCCGGCTCCGGAGCTTCTGCTTCAGTTCCGGCTGGCCGAGGAGGATGATCTGGATGAGGTGGTGCTTTGCCGATTCCAGGTTGGAAAGCATCCGCAGTTCTTCCAGGGTGGCCGCGGGCAGGTTCTGCGCCTCGTCGACGATGAGGACGACCCTTTTCCGTTCGCCGAATTTTTCGATCAGGAATTCGTGGAAGAGGTTCAGCATGCCCGTCTTGTCCAGGCCGTCCACGGACAGGTCGAATTCCCGGCAGACCATTTTGACGAATTCCCTGGGCTGGACCATGGTCTGGTTGATGAGCCCGTACTCGACGTCCCCGGGGATCCGGTTCAGAAAATAGTGGACCAGCGTGGTTTTCCCCGAGCCGATTTCCCCCGTGATGACGACGAACCCCTTCTGCTCGGCGATGGCGTACTCGAGATGGGTGTAAGCCTCCTCGTGTCCCCTGCTCATGAAAAGGTAGTCGGGATCGGGTGTGAGGTTGAACGGTTTGTCGCTGAGTCCGTAATATTCCTTGTACATGGGGCGGGCGTCCCTATTGGCGGACCTTCGTGAAGATGGTCCCGATGACCGGCTTGCCGCCGAGGAGGTCCCTCGTCCGGAGAAGATCGTTTGTCGTCGTCCTTTCCGCTTCGACGACGAGGAGGATCGCATCGGCGTAGTCCGAGAGGATGAGGCTGTCCGCGCTTGCCAGGAGGGGAGGGCTGTCGAAGATCAGGTACCGGTCCGCGTACCGCTCCTTCAGCTCCCGGAAAATGGTCTCCGTACGGGGTGCGCCGAGGATTTCCGCCGAATTCGGTATGGGGCGGCCGCCCGGAAGGACGACGAGCCGGCTGATTCCCGGGTTGATCAGGGTTTCCTCGACGGCCGCCTTCCCCAGGAGGCAGTCGGAAAGCCCCTGTTCCGCGGAGAGCCCGAGAATCTTGTGAACTGCGGGTTCCTTGAAATCGGAGTCCACCAGGAGAACCGTGTTGTCCAGCTGCTGGGCCATGCTGATGGCCATGTTGATCGCAGTTGTGGTTCGCCCTTCCCTCCGGTTGGCGCTGGCGATGAGGATGCAGTTGCTCCCGTTCTCCCTGAGGAGGGAGAGGACCTGGGTGCGGAGAAGCTTGAAACGGTCGGAGACGGCGTTGCAGTGGTGGATCGATATGATTCTCTGATCGACGAGCCTGTGATAATCGATGTGCTGGATTTTCGTGTGTACGTAGGTCGGGTTGATCTCGCTGCTCACCCGGGGCAGGACCGCCTCGTCCCCTGCCGTCTTTTCCGCGTCTGCCGCCGGCTCGGGAATCCCTTCCCTGGACAGCCTCGCCTTTTCCAGCGCTTTTTTCAGTTTGCTCATGTGCCCTTCCGTTTCAAACGGTCAGAATTTCATGACGTTCATGAAATGGGTGAAAAACTTCCCCTGGATCTTGATCCAGAGGATTTCCAGCGGCATCCATAGGAAATGAATCGCCGCGATGCCCGCCACCGTGGCGGACACAAGGACGGAGACGGCGACGATCCACCTTCGCCTTCTCGTCATGATCTCCTCCGCCGTTTCCACGAATGGAATCGTCGCGAACACGGGGAGGCCGATGGCATCCATGATTTCTTTTTCCGACTTGATGGAGTGGTCGAAATTCTCCAGGAGGAGTACCAGCCCCGCCGCCCCCGCCAGGGAGAGGAACAGGCTCATGAGGGCCAGTTTCACGCGGTTGGGCTTGCTTGGCGCCTCCGGTTTCGAGGCGGGCTCGATGATCGTGAAACGCTCCCCGTGCTGGGTGGCCTCCATCTCCCGCGCCACGTTCGCCTCGAGCTGCTTGGACTTGATCTGGTTGTACTGCTCCCGGACGTGGACGTAGTCCATCGTCAGGTCCTTGTAAGCCTTTTCGACGAGGGGGGCGTTCTCGATTCTCTTCCGATAGAGGGCCAGTTCCCTTTCGAGCTGTCCCTGCCGTGTCAGAAGGTTCTTCGACTCGATGTCGATGGCGTCGATCTGGGCCTTCAGGCTGATGTAGGCCGGATTGGTTGGCTTTTGCGAGGCGTCCCGAAGAGGCTTGCCGTCCCTCGAGAGGGCTTCGATCTCCTTTTTCAGGGATTCTCCTTCCCGGGTGAGCCGGATGACGTCGGGGTGGAGGTCCCCTTCCTTCTCCCTGACGGTTTTCAGCCGTCTCTGGAGATCGGCGTAGGCCCGCTGTTTCTTCACCGCCGGGGAAGTCTCGCCGAGCTGCGATTCCAACTCCGCGATCTCGCTTTTGATCCGGATGACGTCGGGGTGCTTCTCCGAGAGGCCGGTTTCCATGTTGATGAGCTGCATCCTCAGGAAGAGGAGCCTCTCCGCGGGGGAGGACTTGCCCTCCTCCGCCTTCACGGGGGAAACGGGGTCGATGGTCGCAAGCTGTCCCTCCAGGTAGACCCTCCTTTCCTTGAGGGACAGGAGCATCATGCCGATCCCTTCCAGCGACCGCTTCAGCTCGTCCGCGGTGCGGCGGTTGGCGTCCAGGTTGTCCGGGAGCTCGCCCGCGTGGGCGCTCTTGAACTCGGTGATCTTGTTTTCGTATTCGTCGATCTGGGCACGGATCTGGTCCAGTTCCTTTTCCAGGAAGGTGGTCGTTCTCGCGGCTTGCTCCTCCCGTGCTTTCAGATTCTCCTCGAGATAAAGGGACGCGAGAACGTTCGACACCTTCTGCACCGTGCCGGGGCTCCTTCCCTCGTAGGAGAGCTTGAAGGCCACCGTTTTTGCCGCGCCGCCTGACCGTCCCCGGATGTCTGCGGAACTGATCGTCTCGAGGTTGATGTCCTTCCGCATCCTTTCGATGACCAGCTCGGTGGCGTACTTCTTCCTCATGTCCGCGTAGAGGTTGAATTCGTTGATGATCCGGGTGAGGTTGGGCCTGCTGATGATCTGCTGGGTGATCGCCTGGAGCCTTTCCTCCACGTAGCTTCTCACGGTCGCCCGGACGTATTCCTCCGGGATCTGCTGGGACTCGATCAGGATCGTCGAGGTGGAAACGTAGATGGGGGGGAGGAGATAGACCACGGTGAGTGCAACGGCCAGGACGGTGAAAAGGGTCACGATGAAAACGGCCAGCCGCTTCCTGATGATTCTCCTGATTTGTCGAAAGGACATCTCCGCCATGACTGTCCGCAGCCCCTCTGAATGGTTTTTTCGATCGGGGAAGGTTTTCCCCCGGCGCCGTCTGGCCCGGTGCGCCCTGCCCCTTTATTCTGTTAGCAAGGATCGTGCCTGCCGGGCCTCACAGCTTCTTCGGGAACTGGAACGAGAGAACGAGCCAGACCTGGTTCCGGTCCCTCTCGTCGTCCACGTCCACCAGCCGGTCTTTTGCGTTTGAGTAGGTATAGGCGAGATTCATGCTGATGTTTTCCGTGAACCGGTAGCTCAGCCTCGGCGAGACGCTGAAGGATCGCTCATCCGCCGTGGTTTCCTCCATGACATCGGAGGACCTGGTGAAGTAGAGCCCGGCCGCCAGATCCAGGGAAAGCCTTTCCGTCAGGTCGTAACGGGCCGAAAGAAGGAACCGGTTCACCGTCACGAAGGCCGACGAGGAGTCGAGCATGTCCTTTCGTGAAAAATTGAAGGAAAGGGAAAAGGTTTCCCATTGTTTCTTCAGTCCCGCCTCGGCGACCCAGCCCCATCCGGTCCTGTCCTCCCCGGTTCCCCTGTCGGTGGCCTCGGAGTACATCGCACCGCCGCTGACACTGGCCTCGACGGTGTCCGAGACCCGATGCGCAAGACCGAAAGAGGCGCCGTACTGGTTGACCCTGACAATGTCCGACCGCATGGTCGCAAACATGGGTTGCAGGGATACCGTGTCGATGCCGTCGTTGAAGATGTAGTCAAGCTTGCCCGCAACGTTGTGCCCATAGCTGTCCGTATAGAGGTCGCCCGAGTACTCCTTGCGCTGGTACTGGTAAGCGAGGCCCGCGGAGACGTTCGCGGTGATATAGTGGAGAAACCCAAGCCCCCCGCCGTAGGTGTCCTGGTAGGCCCTTTCCTTGACGAGGCCGGTCTCTTCGAACTCCTGGTCCAGGGTGGTGTCGCGTCTGAACGAGGCCTGTCCGAACAGGCTCGACCGTTCGAAATACCGGTAGTTCCCGTTCATGGAGACGTTGTACTTCTCCGTGTTGTTGTCCGTGACGTCCAGGTATCTCAGAATCTCAGCCCCCCCTTCCGTGTTCAGGGAAAAACGGGGAGTCAGGTATTCCAGCTTCAGCTTCGGCGCGACGGAACCGATGTAGTCGCCTTTTTTATCTTTTGCCGTGTAATCGATGTTGTCGTTGTATTCCCCCTTCAGGCTGACCGACGGCGTCACCGTCACGTCGGCCCCCATGAGAACCGCCGGGCTCAGGATGAAAACCGAAAGCGCCAGCGCGATGGCAATGTTTTTCCCCATTCCGGACCCCTCCTTTCTGACGGCTTGGAAACAAGCCGGAATCTTACGTGTCATTCCCCCCGATGCCGGGCCACGACCTTCTCAGGACTTTACGGGGGCGGGCCCGCGCCGGCGCGCCGTCTGAAATGATTTTTCCCCGTTTGTTCCTTCGTGCCTTAGCCGGTTTTCTACGGGACGATGACCACGTCCCCCCGTTTCAAGACGATGTTCTGCTGCAGGTTTTTCCCCTTCTTGACCTCATTGTAGTCGAAGGGGATCGTTTTCGTTTCTCCGTTTTCCGTTCTCAGGATGGTGATGTTGCCGGCCGACGCGAAAGGATTCAGGTCCTGGGCCATGGCGAGGATCTGGATGACCGTGGTGTCCATGTTGATGGCATATTGGCCGGGTTGGTTCACCTTTCCCACGACGTAGGCGATCAGGCTGCTGGGCTTGACCAGGATGACGGTGACGGAGGGGGTCTTGATATAGGTGCCGAGTTTTTCCGTGATGATTTTCCTTAGGTCGGCGATGGTGAGGGTTTTCGTGTCCACGTCTCCGATGAGGGGGAAGGTGATGACGCCGTCCGGCGGGACGACGATCTGCCGGGTCAGGTTCGCGTCCTTCCAGACCGATATCTCGATTTCGTCCCCCGGCCCGATCCGATAGGCCCCTTCCTCCGCCGGGAGAGACCCCGGAAATGCCACAAGGATGAGGATCAGGGAAAAAGCGATGAAAGATCCTTTTTTCATTTCGATTTCAGCTCCTTCAGCGTCTTTTCCGCTTCCCCTTTTCCGGGGAAGTCTGCACCGCTGTTCACGGCCTTCGCCAGGTATTCGACGGCCTTTTCCTTATTTCCCAGTCGGGCAAGGGTCATCCCCAGGTGATAGGCGATCGCTGGGGGGAATTCCCCCGAGGCACCCGCGCTTTCCTCCAGCAGGACACGGGCCTTCTCGTAATCGCCCTTCCGGAATTGAATCCATGCCATGGTATCGGCGATCGCCAGGGCTTTCCTGTTTTTTTCGAAGAAGGGGGTCAGCAGTTTTTCCGCCTTTTCCAGGTTCTCCGTCGCGGGGGCGTGCTCGGCATAGAAGAAGGCGAGGTTGTTCGCCGCGACGCCGTCTTCCGGGTTCCGGGACATCATGTCCTCGAAGAGCTTTCCCGCCTTTTCAAGGTCCCCCTTTTCCTCGTACAGGGTTGCCAGGGCCAGGGAAACTGTCTGGTTGCCCGGGTTTCCCTTCAGAATCGCCTCGTAGGCCTCGACGGCCTTGTCGCGTTTTCCCTCCATCCGGTCCAGGTCGGCGAGGCGGACTCGGTATGTCAGGACGGTGGGCCGCTTCTCCGCCGCCTGGGAAAGCACCTGCCGGGCTTTTCCGCTTTCCCCGTTCCTGACGAGCAGTTCCGCCAGGAGGAGGGGATAGGTGGCGTTTTCCGGGACCTTCTCGATCTGCTCCTCAATCCGGCGGATCGCGCCTTTTGCGTCCTTCTGCTTCCGGACGAGGAGCCCCGTGAGCTGGACCATGGCCGGCGAGAAACCGGGATCCAGGGCGAGCGCCTTCTCGAAAAGCGGGAGGGCCTCGTCGTCCTTTTCCTGGAGGGCCAGAACGACGCCCTTTCTATAGAGAGGGTGGGCCGAGGCGGGATCGAGCGCAAGGATCCTCTCGGCATATTCGTCCGCCGACCGGTAGTCCTTCTTCGCGATGGCGATATCGCCAAGCATGTTCAGCGCTTCCCGGGACGAGGGATCGATTCTCAGGGCGTCTTTGTACAGGTCCTCCGCCAGGGACTGCTCCCCGTTCAGGAGATGCGCCCTCGCGAGGGCCAGGGTCGCCCGGATGTCGTCCGGGAGTTCCTGGCGGACGAGGCGGTATTCGGCAATGGCGCCGGGAAAATCCTTCTCGCCGATCAGGAAATCGCCCTTCATCCGGTGGGCCGCGACGTCCCTGGGATTTTCCTTCAGCACTTCCTCCACGAGGCGTTTCGTCTGGTCGATTTTCCCGTCCTGGGAATAGATGGCGGCGAGGAAGATCTTTGCCTTGAGATGCTCCGGCCCGTAGGGAACGATGCCCATGAACTGTTCCATCAACTGGGCGGCTTTTTCCCGTTCCTTCTTTTCCATCACGTGGGCGGCGAGCATCTGGTAGGGCTCGTATTCCTTAGGCAGGTCCTGGATCGTTTTTTCGAGGACCTGCCGCATCTCCGCCTCCTGTTTCCTCCCGCTGTAGAAGGTGGCGAGATAGATCCGGTATTCCGTCCGGTCGGGGTGGGCCGCCACGAGTTCCTTCAGGACCCGCTCGCCGTCTTCGTATTTTCCCGCCCGCTCGTAAAAGCCTACGAGAAGCAGCTTGTACTTGTCGTCATCCGGTGATAAACCGGCGATGGCCTGATACTCGCTTTCCGCTTCGTCGATCCTTTTGTTCTTTTCCAGGAGCCTCGCGACGGCGAGCCTGGCGGCGACGTTCCCGCCGTCATTGGCGATGAGGGTCCTCAGGGTCCGCTCCGCGGCGGCCTCGTCCCCGTTGTCCACATGGATCTTGCTCATGAGAAAGAGGACTTCCGCGTTCTTCGGGTCCTTCGAAGCCAGGCCTTCGAGGATTTCCAGGGCCTCGTTCGTCCTTCCCAGGGCCGCGAGACCCGCCCCGCGCAGCAACAGGGCCTCCCCGTCCCCCGGCCTTGCCGCCAGGACGAGGTCCGCCTTCGCCAGGGCGTCGTCCTTTTTGCCAGCCAGGAGCAGGATCTTCCCGAGATGGGCCTGGGCGTCCATGAGCCCCGGTTTGAGTTCCACCGCCTTCTCTAACGCTCCGTACGCCTCCCGGAGCCGTGTCAGCCGGTAGAGGGACAGGCCCAGTTTTTCATAGGCCTCGGCGAAATTCGGGTCCACCATGGCCGCGTTGGCGAAGTTCCGGGCGGCCTTTTCATAGTCCCCCTGCTGGTATAGCTGCTCGCCGGTGTTATAAAATTTCATTTTTTTTGTCTCGGAAGTTCCGCAGCCGATGAAAACGATTG
>ENA-UPTA01004326-UPTA01004326.1-activated-sludge-metagenome-genome-assembly--contig:-NODE-4326-length-13501-cov-7.983861_pt1 | contig 13501 bp, 13 predicted proteins | sample MGYA00238184_ERZ773361 | MGnify/ENA primary metagenome ERZ773361 (study PRJEB29100, sample SAMN05720205) | activated sludge metagenome | isolation source: anaerobic digester from wastewater...
CCCCTTCCAACCTCCTTCTTTTTCCCTTTTCTGATGCGGAGCGTTATATAAGCCACGCTCAGATTATGGACCGGTGCTCTATGTACGAGGTCCGGTTCCACGGTCGCGGGGGGCAGGGGGCCGTCATGGCCGCCCAGGCCCTGGCGGAGGCGGCGGTCATCGAGGGAAGGCACGCGCAGGCCTTCCCGTACTTCGGGGCGGAACGGCGCGGGGCTCCGGTGATGGCCTTCGCCCGCATCGACGACCGGAAGATCAGCATCAAATCGCAGGTGTACGAGCCGGACCTGCTGGTGGTGCTTGACGAATCGTTGCTGGACATCGAGCCGGTGGCTCGCGGTCTGAAGAAGGACGGAAAGGCGGTCATCAACACCCGGAAGCTGCCCACGGAGATCGATCTGGGGGTGGAGGTGGAGTGCGCCACCGTTCCGGCGACGTCGATAGCCATGGAGTTCCTCAAGGCGCCGATAGTGAACACGGCGATACTGGGCGCGGTGGTCCGCATGTGCGACCTGGTCAGCATGGAGTCCATGCAGCAGGCCATCGCCAACCGCTTCGGGGAGAAGTTCGGCGAGACGGCCGCTAAAGCCAACGCGGCCGCGGCGGCCGCCGCGCACGCCCAGGCGGCGATCGGCAGATGCAAGGGCAGAAGGCCCCTGGCTCAAAAGAAGGAATGGCTTCCCGCCTGGAACGAGATACCCATCGGCACCACCCTCGACGAGAGGATCGTGGACGGGGTGACGGTGGGGCCGGGCGGCGCCCGCCAGAACCTCACCGGCAGCTGGAGGGTGCAGACCCCCCGTTACGACAAGGAGAAATGCGTGAGATGCCTGCGCTGCTGGTTCTCCTGCCCGGAGGGATGCATAAAGAGAGAGGAGGACGAATACGTCCGCTGGGACCTCAACTACTGCAAGGGCTGCGGCATCTGCGCCCAGGTGTGTCCTGTGAAAGCCATAGACATGATCAAGGGGGGATCCAGATGAAGGTCATGGTCATAAGCGCCGATCACGCCGTGGCCTACGCGGCCAAGCTGGCTCGGACGGAGGTAGTTCCATCCTTCCCCATCACCCCGCAGACGCTGATCGTGGAGCAGCTGGCGGAGTTCATCAACGACGGGGAGCTGGACGCCGATTTCATCCCGGCGGACAGCGAGCATTCGGTCATGAGCATGGCCGTGGGGGCCAGCGCCGGAGGCGTGCGCGTCTTCACCGCCACCTCCTCGCAGGGATTGGCGCTCATGCACGAGATGCTGTACGCCGTACCGCAGAGCCGTCTGCCGATCGTCATGGCCAACGTGAACCGCTCGTTGGGCGCGGCGTCGGGCATCTGGGTCGAATATAACGATTCCATGGCGGAGCGCGATTCCGGGTGGCTTCAGGTTTATGTCGAGGACAACCAGGAGGCCCTGGACGCCACGCTGATGGCCTTCCGCCTGGCCGAGGACCGCCGGGTGCTGCTCCCGGTAATGGTCTGCCTGGACGGATTCATTCTATCTCATACGGTGGAAAGGGTGGACCTCCCGGAGCAGGAGGAGGTGGACCGCTTCCTTCCCAAGTTCGTCCCGTACAACATGCTGGACCCCTCCGACCCCAAGCTCATGAACCCCATCGTGCCGCCGGAGTACGCCATGGAGATGCGCTACCAGCTGGACAGGGCGGTGGAGCACTCCCGCGAGGTGATCGCCGAGGTGGACGAGCTGTTCGCCAGGGAGTTCGGGCGTTCGTACGGGGGGCTGATCGACACCTACCGTCTGGAGGACGCCGAGTACGCCATGCTCACGCTCGGCACCGCCACCGGGCTGGCCCGCCAGGTGGTGGACGAGCTGCGCTCCGAGGGCAAGAAGGCCGGCCTGATCAAGCTGCGCTTCATGCGTCCGTTCCCCTTCAAAGAGCTCTGCGCCGCCTGCCGCGACCTGAAGGCGCTGGGCGTGTTCGACCGTTCGGCCTCCTTCAACGGAGGGGGCCCGGTGTACACGGAAGTGGCCGCCGCGCTCTGCAACGTCCCTACCACGGTCACCGGCCACGTCGCCGGCATCGGCGGCCGGGACATCACTCCCGAGCACATGAGGGACATGTACGACATCGTGGAGAAGGCGTCCCGTGGGGAGAAGGTGCGGTCGGTCACCTGGCACGGTCTCAGGGGGGATATGGAATGAGCGAGATGCGGACCATCAAGGACATGCCGGTGAACGACATGTTCGTCAGCGGGCACGGGGCCTGCGCCGGCTGCGGCATGGCCGTGGCCGTGAAGAACATAATGCGCATCCTGGGGGCGGACACCACGGTGTACGTCCCGGCCAGCTGCCTGGTCGTCATCAGCGCTATGTATCCCACCAGCAACTTCCGGACGCCTTATCTCTTCACCGCCTTCGAGAACACCGGCGCGGTCACCACCGGAATTCGCGCCGCGCAGAGGCGCCGCGGACTGAGCTCGACCGTGGTCGGGCTGGCCGGTGACGGAGGAACGTTCGACATCGGGCTTCAAGCATTATCTGGAGCGGCCGAGCGCAACGAGGACATCCTGTACGTGTGTCTGGACAACGAGGGCTACATGAACACCGGCATCCAGAGGTCGGGGGCGACACCTTTCGGGGCCTGGACGACGACCACGCCCGTCGGCACCAAGGTGGAAGGAAAAAGGGAGTTCAAGAAGGACATCATGGCCATCATCGCCGCGCACGATCCCCCGTACGCCGCTTCGCTGTCCATCGCCCACTTCAACGACTTCATCAAGAAGGTGGAGAAGGCCAAGGCCAAGAAGGGCTTCCGCTTCCTGCACGTGATGACGCCCTGCGTCCCCGGCTGGCGCTCCGATCCCTCGATGACGGTGGAGATAGCCCGCATGGCGGTGGAGACCGGGATGTGGACGCTGTACGAGATAGAGGATGGCGAGGCACGGACGACGTACAAGCCACAGACCATGCTGCCCGTCACTGATTACCTGAAGCTGCAGGGGCGCTTCCGGCACATGGAGAACGGGGATGTGGCCAAGCTGCAGGAATGGCTGTGCGCCAAATGGTACCTGCACTACGGCAACGACATGGAGCAACCCGTATGCGCCACCTTCGAGAAGATGAAGAGGGTGCGCCACCCCCACGAGGAGCAGCTGCACTTCATCTGAGGCTCAGCTCTCCACCAGGGCGGCCATCAGCAGGACCACCGCCCCGATGATGGCCAGGGCCAGAGCGCCAGTGACGTAGTCCGCGTCGTAGGTCAGCACCTCGTAGGTGAGGAACCCGACCGTCTCCTCGTGGGTGGCGGTGTTGAAGTAGTACGCGAGGCTGTCGCCGACTATCGCCATGGCCGCTCCGGCCGCCGCAAGTATCTTCTTGGATATGGGCATCTTCATGGATCGCACCGACCTTGAGAAAGGCCCCGCCGTATTAACCGTTTACGCAGATTTTCCCTTAGAGGAAAATGACCTGACCAGCTATCCCGGCGGGTTCGATATTGTCGACCTCACCCTCGGTAGATAAGCCTTTTATAGAACCACTCCTTTGAGCGTTCCTGCTCTTATGAGCCCGTGAATAATGAGGATGTTTACACATCGGAAGGAGGTATAAGTTTGGCAAAAGCAGTGTTCGTTAGATTCGAGATGCCCAAGGAACTCAAGGACAAGGCCTATGAGGTCGTCGAGCTGGCCCGGGACACCGGCAAGCTGAAGAAGGGCACCAACGAGGTCACCAAGATCGTGGAGCGCGGAGAGGCCGTCCTGGTCGTACTGGCCGAGGACGTTCAGCCGCCGGAGATACTGGCGCACATGCCCATGCTCTGCGAGGAGAGGAACATTCCGTACGCCTACGTTGACAGCAAGGCCCAGCTGGGCGCCTCCTGCGGATTGGAGAAGCCCACCGCTTCCATCGCTGTGCTCGACGCTGGAAAGGGCAAGCCCATCCTGGAGGCCTTGGTCGACCAGGTCAAGAAGATAAAGGGCTAAAGGGTGTCATAGATGGCAGACGAAGATAGCATTCCTTCAGAGGTTGTGGAGATAATCGGCAGGACGGGCATGACCGGGGAAGCCACCCAGGTCAAGGTCCGCGTGCTGGACGGCCGCGACAAGGGAAGGATCATCACCAGGAACATCATGGGTCCGGTCCGCATGGGCGACATCCTGATGCTCAGAGAGACGTCCAGAGAGGCGAGGAAGCTCTCCCTGAGGTAAGGAGGTCATTCACATGGTTGAGCAACACTTATGCTCGTTCTGCGGGGAGCAGATCGAGCCTGGAACCGGCAAGATGTACGTCAGGAAGGACGGCACGACCCTGCTCTTCTGCACCAACAAGTGCTACAAGAACATGATCGAGCTGAAGAGGGTGCCCAGGAACGTCACCTGGACCAAGGCCTACGCCACCAAGAAGGGCATAACCATGGCGGCCAAGGAGAAGTCCGAGGCCAAGGTCGAGGAGAAGGTGGAGGCCCCCGCCGAGGCCAAGGCCGAGAAGAAGGCCGAGCCCAAGGTGAAGACCGTTAGCAGGAAGAAGGCCAGGGCCGCCAAGAAGGCCGAGGCCGAGGCAGCGAAGGAGTGAGCCCCGTGATGGAGCGCACCTTCGTCATGCTGAAGCCGGACGCCGTGCAGCGCGGGCTCATGGGCCAGATAGTCGCTCGGCTGGAGGCCAAGGGCTTCCGCCCGGTGGCCATGAAGTTCATGCGCATACCGCGCGAGCTGGCCGAGAGGCACTACGGTGAGCACAAGGGCAAGGGGTTCTTCCCCGGGCTCATCAGCTACATGACCTCCGGCCCGGTGCTCGTCATGGTCTGGGAAGGGGATAACATCATCTCCGTGATGCGGGGCATGATGGGCAAGACCAACCCGGTGGAGGCCGCTCCCGGCACCATCCGCGGCGACTTCGCCCAGCAGACCGGCCGCAACATCATCCATGGCTCCGATTCTCCGGAGTCCGCGAAGAGGGAGATCGAGCTGTTCTTCAACGACTACGAGCTCCTGAGCTACGAGGCCTGCAACAAGGTCTGGCTGTTCGAGTAGATAAAACGCCTTCCTGAAACCCACTTTTCATTTTTCTCATTCCAGTAGTATCCTTGGCTCTCTTCCGTCGCGAGAAAGATACTAATAGGCATTCTCAAATCCGATGAACATGACCATCCGGCAACCCATCGTCAGCGTGCTGGGCCACGTGGACCACGGCAAGACCAGCCTGCTCGACTACATCAGGGGAACGGCGGTCATCACTCATGAAGCGGGGCGCATCACGCAGCACATCGGTGCCACGGAGGTTCCGTTGGAGCACGTCAACAAGGTATGCGCCAAGCTGCTCGGGAGCAAGAAGTTCAGCGTGCCCGGCCTGCTCTTCATCGACACGCCGGGGCATCACTCCTTCACCACCCTCCGGGCGAGGGGAGGCTCCCTGGCCGACATCGCCATCCTGGTTATCGACATCAACGAAGGGCTGAAACCCCAGACGCTGGAATCCATCAGCATTCTGAAGCGTTTCAAGACGCCCTTCATCATCGCCCTGAACAAGATCGACCTGGTGGACGGTTGGGTGACCCACCCGTCCGCTCCCTTCGTCATCTCCGAGAAGTCGCAGAGCGAGGAGGCCCAGGCGGCCCTGTCGGAAAAATTGTACGCGATCGTCGGCCGTCTGGCCGAGGAGGGCATGTCCGCGGAACGCTACGATCGCATCGAGAACTTCACCAAGAACATCGCGTTGGTCCCGATAAGCGCCCGCAACGGGGAGGGCGTTCCCGACCTGCTTCTCGTACTTGTCGGACTGGCCCAGCGGTTCCTGGAGGAGAACCTCAAGACCGCCGTGGGGCCGGCGAAAGGAACCATCCTGGAGGTCAAGGAGGAAAGAGGTCTCGGCCAGACCATCGACGTGATCCTCTACGACGGGGAGCTGAGGCAGGGGGACAACATCGCCCTGGGCACCAGGGGGAAGCCGCTCCTGACCAAGGTCAAGGCCATCCTGAAACCCAAGCCGTTGGACGAGATCCGCGACCCCCGGGACAAGTTCGAACGCATGAGGGAGATCACCGCCGCGGCCGGGGTCAAGCTGCTCTGCCAGAACCTTGACGGCGTCGTCGCCGGAGCGCCCCTTCGCGCCTTCAAGAACAACCAGGACGAGGTCCTGAAGGAAATTGCCGAGGAGACCAAGGTCAACATCGAGGTCGCCGACAACGGGGTCATGATCAAGGCGGACGCCTTGGGCTCGTTGGAGGCGCTAGCCTACGAATGCAAGCGGGCCGAGATTCCGATACGCAAGTACGAGACGGGGGACATCTCCAAGCGGGACATCATCGAGGTCAGCGCTTACACGGACCCGCTGCACAAGGTGGTGCTGGGCTTCAACGTCAGCATGCTGCCGGACGCCAAGGACGCCCTGACCACCCACGAATCCAAGGTATTCCTGAACGCGGTGGTCTACGGCCTCATCGACGATTACCTGAAGTGGGTGGAGGAGCAGAAGCGCCTGGCCGAGGCGGAGAAGCGCTCCCTGGTGGCCTTCCCCGGAAAGATTCGCGTGCTGCCCAACTGCGTGTTCCGGGCCAGCAAGCCGGCCATCGTCGGCGTTCGCGTGCTGGCCGGCCGCATCCGCCACAACCAGAAGCTGATCGCCGCCGACGGTCGGGAGATAGGCCGCATCCGTTCGCTGCGCACCGGCGAGGACGTGCTGAAGGAGGCCATCGTCGGCCAGGAGATCGCCGTGGCCATCGAGGGCGCCACGGTCGGCAGGCAGCTGGACGTGGAGGACATACTCTACGTGGACATTTTGGAGTCGGAGATCAAGAACCTGCAGGACTATGATCTGAACATTGACGAAAAGGAGACCCTGGAGCAGCTCCTGGAGATCAAGCGGAAGTCCGATCCGTTCTGGGGAATGTGAACGATATCGATGCGCCAGCCCACCTCAGTATCCGAATTTTTCTAGGTTGGCGTCGAGAACCAGCAATCTGAGATCATTATTGATTGTGTAGGTCAAATATTTATCACACACACCATATATTGTCGTTTGTCTTGTCACTATCGGATAAGGACGCAATAACTCAATTGGAGCGTCTATTAACATTAGGCAAAACTGCCGGGGAAAATGAGTGGTTCGAATTTAAAGAAGCCAAGGCTCAAATGGATCTGGACGACCTTGGTAAATATTTTTCCGCTTTAAGCAATGAAGCGAATATCAAAGGCCAACGATATGGATGGTTGATTCTAGGTGTTAATGACAATGCCAACATTGTCGGTACTGCTTGGCGACAAAGTCGACGGAGCCTGGAAGATCTCAAGGCCGAGATCTCCCGAAATGTGACTGAGCACATATCGTTCGAAGAGATTTACGAGATACAGACGAACCAGGGTCGGGTACTAATGTTCCAGATCCCTGCATCTAGACCTGGGCTACCGACCTCTTGGAAAGGTCATTATTATGGAAGGGCTGCCAGTTCGTTAGGTCCCCTTAATATTCACGAATTAGAACAGATACGGGACCAGGTAAGTCAAGACTGGTCTGCACAGATATGTGATGGAGCATCCATTAGCGATCTCGATCCCATAGCCATAGCCAAGGCGCGAGTGGAATTCGCAAAAAGGAATCCCAATCTAGCAAACGATATCCCGATTTGGGACGATAGAACATTCCTAAACAAGGCCAGGATACTAATCGACGGTAGGATCACTCGAACCGCCATCCTGCTTCTAGGGAAGAGGGAATCAGGGCATCTCATCTCTCCCGCGATTTGTGAATTAACTTGGGTCAAGGAAAATAAAACCGGTGATAAGGTGGATTACGGTCATTACGGTCCTCCATTCATCCTGTCAGTCGATGAGATAAACTCAAAGATTCAGAATCCACGATATGTATACAGCCAGCCAGGAACCCTCTTTCCTCATGAGATACAAAAATACGATCAGATCGCGATCAGAGAACTACTTCACAATTGCATTGCCCACTCCGATTACAGGATGATGGGCAGGATAGTTCTAATCGAACAAGACGATAAGTTGATATTCATCAACAATGGGCATTTTATCCCAGGAAGTATCGAGAATGTACTCGATAATGCTTACATGCCTCCATACTATCGAAATCACCATTTGGCAAGTGCAATGGTTAATCTGAACATGATCGAAACAATAACCAGTGGGATTGTCCGGGTTTTTGAAAGTCAACGCAAAAGACTGTTCCCTCTTCCCGATTATGATTTGACCGAGCCAGGCCGGGTCAAGGTCACAATTTACGGAAGTATTCTCAACGAAAATTATACCAAATTGTTGCTGGAAAGCACTTCTCTACCTCTAGCAACAGTGATATTACTGGATAAAGTACAAAAGAAGATGAGGATCACCCATCAAGAGTCTGACCAATTAAAAAGAATGGGTGTCATCGAGGGAAGGTATCCAAACGTCTTCATTTCTTCCAAGGTCGCATTCAAGACCGGGGGCAAGGCCAGTTATATAAAAAATAAGGCTTTTGAAGATGGGTATTATCAGGATTTGATACTTAAAATGATAAATAAATCTGGCAATGCGAATCGCAGGGAGATCGAGGAACTCCTGGAGAATAAATTACCAGACATTCTGACTTCAGAGCAGAAAAGGGACAAAGTGAAAAACCTCATTCAAAAGATGAAACGAGAAGGATTGATCGAGAAGATTGGTCACCGGAAAGGGGCTAAATGGACGATCAAGCTTCATTAGTATCTATTGGCCACATTTTTTGGTTATGTTCTTCTCAAGAAAAAAATTTAGACAAAAAACGAAACAAATTACCCAAAAAAGAGGACAGTCATTACCTTCTGATTAAAGTTCATTTGAACAATCCGTCGATTAACCAATGCGCCACGATGAAATAAATTCTGATATCCAGTAATGTTGAAGAACAACATCGCAAATCTTCAATGATGGTAGATTGAATTCGTATGCAGTATTCAATAAAAAAATTCAGAAACGTTAATTCAATTATTTGTTAACCAAATAACATTCCGATGGGATCTTAAGAATAATTGCAGAGCGACCATCAACCAAGCGGATCGGGATTACATTATATCCGAACTTATGTACGATCGTCCATCGAAAGTTGCGTTCATCTTTCCTTCCCGCAGTAAGGACAATAGATACCGTCCTGGATGGACACCTTGCCGCAGTTGGCGCATCTCTTCTTCCGCTCCTCGTCCACCCGGTCCATGCGGTGCTTGGCCCACATGTTGAGAAGCAGAAGGAACGCCGCTCCCAGCAGCGTGATCAGCACCATGAGGGCGATGAACAGGTCCCAGCGGGTCTCCTTCGGCACCTCCACGTTCTGCGCGTCGTACTGGTAATGGACCTTCAGCTCGGCCGGGATGTAGATGATGTCACCGACGTCCGAGTTGTCGATGAGCAGCACGTAATCCCCCTCCGCGAACAGATAGACCAGATTGTAGGACGGGTCCGGACCGACGTTCTTACCCCCCCAGCCGATGACCAGCTGGTAGATCCCGCCGGAGATGTATTGCTGGTAATCATCGGCGGTCATCACGAAGACGTCGAAGGAGTCCTGCGCAGAGACATCGTCCAGATACACCAGCCAACGCACGTTGCCGGCGTTCGCCGGGTCGTCGAAATGATCGGCCGTGACGGTGAAGTTCAGAAGCACCAGATGTCCATCGGCTGCTATGGTCGCCGTCCCGTCCCCGGACTCGGCCACGGCGGGAGCCGGTATCAGGGCGGCCATGAGCACCACCAGGGCCATGAGCAGGACGACGGATTTGGGCATGCCCGAAATATCCTCTTTTACGTAGATAAACCATGGTCAGGTTCATCTACGCTTACGACGTTCCGTGGGAGCGATGAGCCGAAGACCGGTCATCCACAAGTCGAACCCGGCCACCTTGGAATCGTTGGGAGAGGTGGAGTGCGTCCTCCCTGAGGAGGTCCCCCAGATGGTGGATTCGGCCCGCCAGGCCCAGGCCGCCTGGGGCGGCGAGCCGCCGGTCAAGAGGTCCCAGTTGCTGCGGAAGGTGCAGAGCGGACTGGCCGATCGCACCGACGAGTTCGCCGAGCTGGTGTCAAGGGAGACCGGCAAACCTTTCATGGAATCCCTGGCCACGGACGTGATGAACGCCCTGAGCGTGGGGGACTTCGCCGCCAGCCGGGTGGAGCACGTCTTTCGCGAGTCTAAGGTGGACTTCGGTCCTCTTTCGTCGATGATGCGTTATATGGGACGTTCCTCGCATCTCATCCCCCGTCCCCTGGGGGTCATCGGAATAATCGCCCCCTGGAACTATCCTCTGGCCATTCCCTACTCCCAGGTCATGATGGCCTTGGCCGCCGGGAACGGGGTGGTGCTGAAACCTTCCTCTCACACCCCACTCACCGCCGTCCAAATGGCCGGACTGTTCAAGGAGGCCGGGCTTCCGGACGGGCTTCTGCAGTTGGCGGTCGGCTCCGGTTCCAAGGTCGGGGAGGCCCTGGCCACCTCGGACGTGGACCGCATCATCTTCACCGGCCACGCCGAAGTGGGGCGGCGCATCATGACCTTGGCGTCGCAGAGGCTGATACCCATCACCCTCGAGCTGGGCGGGAAGGACGCCATGATCATCCTCAAGGACGCTGACCTGAGGCGGGCGGCCAGGGCGGCCTGCTGGGGGGCGTTCGTGAACAGCGGGCAGACCTGCGTGGCCGTGAAGCGCATCTACGTCGATGAGGCCGTGGAAAGCAAGTTCACATCGTATCTGCTCAAGGAGGTGTCGACACTGAAGCAGGGCTTCGACCTGAACGATCCGACCATCTCTCTGGGCTCAATGATATCCGAGAGGGCGGTCATCGATATGGAGGCCCAGCTCGCCAATGCAGTGGAGCAAGGGGCCAAGGTGCTCGCCGGCGGGAAACGGCCGCAGCTCAAAGGATACTTCTTCCAGCCCACGGTGCTCAGGGCGGAGCAGCACATGGACATCGCGCGCAAGGAGACCTTCGGCCCCATCGTCTCGCTGATGAGCTTCAGGTCCGAGGAGGAGGCGGTGGCCCTGGCCAACGACAGTCCCTTCGCCCTAAACGGGAGCGTGTGGACGTCCGATATGGAAAAGGGCCGGGAGATCGCCACCAGGCTCCGTTCGGGAACCATCACCGTCAACAACGTGGCCTACACCTACGGTCTGGGAGCCACACCCTGGGGCGGGCGCGGCGACAGCGGCTTCGGCCGCACCCACGGCGACGGTGGGTTCGAGGAACTGATCGAGAGGCAGCACGTGCATCTGGACCGGGGCAAGTTCTCCTCGGAGATCTGGTGGCCTCCCTACGGGAAGGAGGGACTGGAAGCGATGCACGACTTCACCGGTCTGGCGTTCAACGGGGAGAGGGACGGCCTCCTGCAGAAGCTGCTGAAGGCCAGGCGCCTGATGCGCCGCTAGGGGAACCGATGTTTATTATAGCCTGGCGGCGTTCGAGAAAGGGCACGGTGGAACATGATGAGGAGCAGGGGCTGGAACCGCAGGGCGAAGATCTACTTCACCCTGACCATCATCCTCATCCTGGTGGCCTGGACCTATACCTGGTTCTCCCGCGAGGTCCCTCTGCACCACCAGCTCCTGATACCCTTCGCCTTCGTCACCCTGGGCATGACCATCAAGTACGGCGATCAGGTTTTCGATCTGAACATCGGGAGCAAGCGCAAGGCCATCCTGCTCTCGGTTCCGATGGGGCTGCTCATGGGCGCGCTCATATTCCTGGACGAGGGCTCGGCGACCATCTTCATCGGTCTGCTCCTGGCCCTGCTGATAGCCTCAAAATATGACAACATCGCCTTCAAGCTCGGTTTCGTGGTGGCCGGCTCCATCGCCGTGCTGTCGGTGCTGAACGGCAACCCCTTCCATCTCATCGGTGCGCTGGTGGTCATGGTCGCCGCCTTCGCCGACGAGGTGCTCAGCGACCGGGGGGACCGCATGGACGGCGGGACGATGTCTTTGGTGCTGAAGGAGAGGCCGGTGCTCAAGGTGGCCGTGCTGGTCCTATGCCTGGTAGGGGCGCTGCCGACCCTGCTGTACTTCATAGCCTTCTTAGGCTTCGACACCGGATACTCTTTCGTGGAACAGATCAGCCTTTCAGGAGGGATAGGCCATCGAGAGGCATGACGCGCTGGTGATAGGCGCCGGCCCGGCCGGGGCCGCCGCGGCGTTCTTCATATCCCGCCTGAGCGAGGGGAAGCTCAGCGTGCTCTCCCTGGAGAAGCTGGATAAGAACTTCGATAGGTATCACCACATGTGCGGGGAGGCCCTGAGCGAAAAGGCCTTCGAGGACCTGCAACCGCTGGAGCCGCACGCGGTGCGGTTCCGGATACGCCGGGCGGTGGAACACTGGCCTGGCAATGTGGTCATCGAGACGGAGGCGGACGGCTGCATCATCGACCGTCCGGAGTTCCTCCGTCACGTCCTGGGCAGGGCGAAGAAGGAGGGCTGCCACTCAGAGGTCGGGGCGGTCGTGGAGATCTCCCGGGGGCCGAACGGCTATCTGGTGAGGACCCGGGAAGGCCGCGAATACTCGGCCAAGTACCTGGTGGGGGCGGACGGCTGGAACTCGCTGGTCCGGCGGACCCTGTTCCAGGGCGGCCCCAGTTTACTGTGGGCCGAACAGTTCATCACTGCCGCCAAGGCCGATCAGGACGCCATGCACTTCTATTACGACCAGAGGTACCGGGGCGGCTACCGCTGGGAGTTCCCGCATCCCGCCGGGAAGCGGGTCGGCTTCACCCGCGGAGCGGACGAAAGGCCGGCCCACCTGGAAAGGCAGGGGCGGCCGATACCTTACGGTTACGACCAGGTCGTCTGCGGCGACGCCTGCCTGATCGGGGACGCCGCCGGACAGGCCAACCCGATAACCTTCGGGGGCATCCGCATCGGAATGGCCGCGGCCAGGGTGGCCGCCGAAGCCATCGTGAACGGGAGCCTGGAGGAATACGCCCGCAAATGGCCGCGCTCCCCCTACGCCTCGCCCCTGTATGTCAGGGCGTTCGATTCCCTGAAGAGGATGGACAATGGGGAGCTGTACCGCTCGGTGCGCCCGTTCCGCAACGGTTACGGAAAGCTGTCCGGGCTCCGGGCTTTGCTGAACGGAAAGAAATACCGGGAACTCTATCGAGCTTATGACCTTGGCGCGAAATGGGGATGGTGACATGATGGAATGCGACGTTCTGGTGGTAGGCGCCGGCCCGGCCGGCAGCGGGGCGGCCCGCGCTTCGGCGCTTGCGGGCGTAAAGACCCTGATGGTGGACAAGAAGAAGGAGATCGGAACGCCCGTGCAATGCGGAGAGGTAATCGGGCTGGACCTGGTGAAGCGCTCCGGGATGCGCATCCCGGCGAACGCCATCGTTTCCAGGCAGGGCTTCACCCGCTTCGTTCTCGGGCGGGAGGTCACCATAGACAACTCCGAGCCCTACTGGCGCGGGGTCACCGTGGAGCGCAAGATATTCGACAAGCATCTGGCGTTCCGCGCGGCGTCCGCCGGAGCGGCCGTCCAGGCGGACACCAGGCTGCTCTCGGTCAAGACGGACGGCGATATCGTGAAAAGCTGCCTGCTGAGCCAC